>Ga0134125_10007943_pt1 | contig 11962 bp, 14 predicted proteins | sample KB31751_FD_96464 | JGI IMG/M metagenome (GOLD analysis project Ga0134125, IMG submission 96464) | Terrestrial soil microbial communities with excess Nitrogen fertilizer from Kellogg Biological Station, Michigan, USA - KB3-175-1 | ecosystem: Environmental > Terrestrial > Soil > Unclassified ... | reverse complement strand
TGGGAGGCCGCCAAATGAAGCGAGCGAATTCCGATTCGCCCGTGGCCGGCTTCTCGCTGATCGAGGCGATGGCGACGCTGGCGTTGACCGCGACCATTATCGTGGCGCTGTCAATGGTCGCCGGGCAGTGGCTGCCCAACTGGCGGCGAGGCTTTGTCGATCTGCAGCGCGCGGACCTGCTCGGCATCGGTCTTGAGCGGATCGTCGACGACCTGTCCTCGGCCGAGTATGTGACGCCCTCGGCCGGCGCCCCGACCCCGTTGTTTGAAGGCGACGCTTCGTCCGTCATGTTCGTTCGATCGGCGATCGGCCCGGACGCCTATCCTCATCTGGAAATCGTGCGTCTGGCGGAGACCAAGGAGACTCGCGGCCTTGCGCTGGTGCGCACGCGCGCGCGCTTCGCGCCGGCGGCGCCGAGCGCCAAGCCGAAGCCTATCGCCTTCGGCGATCCTGTCACCCTCGTTCGCACGCCGTTCCGCATTACGTTCTCCTATGCAGGACCGGACCGTCTTTGGCTTCCGACCTGGAAAGGCCGGCAGCAGCTGCCCGAGGCGGTGCGGATCTCGGTCAGGGACGCAATCGCCAATCGGGTGCTGGCGGCGTCGACCGTGGCCCGCATCAGAGTGACCGCCCCGGCCGCGACCAAGTCTGAGGCGCAAGCGAATGCGGCGGCCCCGGGCGGGGAGCCTAAGCAGCAATGAGGGTGTTCGTGACATCGGCGCCCCGATCCGCGACGCGCGCCGAGGCCGGCTTCGTCCTCGTGGCGGTGCTCTGGATCCTGGCCGCTCTTGCGACGCTTGCCACGATCTATTCTTCCTACACCGTCAATACCGCCTACGCGTCGCGGGTGGCCGACGACCGCGTGCAGGCGGGGGCGTCGATTCGGGCCGGCGTCGAAATGGCGGTCTTCCGCCAACTCGCGCTCCCCGAAAAGGCGAGACCCGCCCGCGGCGGCTTCGACATGCGCGTGGGGCGCACCAACGTCGCGGTTCGCTTTCGCTCCGAGGCGGCGAGGATCGATCTCAACGCCGCTCCCGCCGACTTGCTGGCCGGGCTGTTCACCGCGGTCGGCGTCGATTCCTCGCGGGCGAAAAATTTCGCTGAACGCGTGGTCGGATGGCGCACGAAGGCCAAGGCGAGCGCCGATGCCAACGCGGGGAACGCCGGCGCCAACGGGGCGGGCGCCGGCGCAAACCAGGCGGGCGCCAACGGAAATGCAAAGGCGGCAGGCGCCAATGCAAACCCGGCGGCGGCTGACGCCAACCTCCCGGGCGCTGGCGGCTCGGAGGACAAGGCCGCCAAGGAGGACAAGCTTTACAGCGAAGAGAACATGCCTTACCCGCCGCGCCACGCCCCATTCGACAGCGCGCTCGAACTCAGCCTTCTCCCCGGGATTCCGCTCGCGGTGGTTGATCGCGTCCTGCCGTATGTGACCGTGTTCAACGGCCGAGCGGAAGTCGACGTCTTCACCGCGGACCCGACGGTGCTCTCCGCTTTCCCGGAAATGACGCCCAAAATCCTTGGCGCGGTCTTGAACGCGCGGGCCAGCGATCCTGGCGACGGGAAGGCGTTGCTGGAGCTGCTCGGGCCGGCGAAGGCGCGCGCCACAGCCGACAAATCGAAAGTATTCCGGGCCTCAATCTCGGTCGCATTCGACAATGGCAGGCGCGTCCACGCCGAGGTCGTCTTTCGCCTCAACGACAAGGACGACAAAGACAAAGGCCTCAAGGACTCGAACGCCAAGGACTCGAGCGCCAAGGACCAGAACGCCAGCGATCAAGACGCCGGGAACCAGAACGCCAAGAACCAAAGCGCCAAGGATCAAGGCGACGAGCCCTATGAATTGCTGTATTGGCGGGACGATTTCGATGGTCCGATGCACTCTGCGTAAGGATCGCCCGTGACCGTTTGGGCTTCGCTTCTCACCCGCGCGTCGACCTTTATCGACGACGTCGCCGCGGGCGTGGCGCGCCTTGGCGCGACGCTCCGGCGCAGCCACGGAGTCGAGCTCGTTGAGCAGGCGGACGGCTCGTTTCTCGTTATGGACATGCGCAAGAAGGAGGCGGAACGGGAGAACGGGCCGTCGTTGCGCATCGACGAGGGCGGAATCGCCGATCCGATCTCTCCTGCGGTGCGTCAGGCTCTCGCCCGAAGCTCGGTCGACGTCAGGCTCGCGCCGTCGCACTTCGTTTTCCGGTCGCTCGAACTGCCCGAGGGCGCGCGTCAGTTTCTCGACGGCGTCGTCCGCTCCCAGATCGATCGTCTGACGCCCTGGTCCGCCAATGAAGCGGCGTTCGGATGGAGCGTCCCGGCCGAGGCGGGCGCGGGACAATTCTCCATCACTGTGGCGGCTACGGCGCGATCGCTGGTCGCTCCGATCGCGAGCGCGGCGATGGCCGCCCGGGCCGCTCATGTCCGCATGTCGACGCGCGCCGCCGAGGGGGAAGGGCTTGTCATTCCGGTCTTCGCCCAGGATATTGGCGGCCAAAACGGGGGACAGAGATTGCGGAGGGGCCTCGTCGCGGGCCTCGCCCTTTCCGGTCTCCTCTTCGCGGTCAGCCTGGGCGTCTGGTTGGTCGCCGGAAGCGGCCGTGACGCCCGGCTGGCCGATCTTCAGAACCAGATCGCCGAGCGCCGCTCGGAACTCATGCATCGGCGTGGGCCCGCTGCGGAAGAGGCGCTCAAGGCCTTGCAGGCCCGGAAATGGACGACGCCTTCGGCGGTCATGGTTCTCGAGGCGCTATCGAAGACCCTGCCCGATGACGCGCACCTGACCGAGTTGCGCATCGAGGGCGGCAAGGTGCAGATCGCCGGCTCGGCCACGAGCGCGGCTGCGCTCATCCGGCTGATCGAGCAGTCGCGGCGGTTCTCCAAGGCCAGGTTTTTCTCGCCGACGGTGCGGGGGCCAAGCGGCGGGGAGAGTTTTCACATCGAGGCGCATATCGAACCTTCATTCGCGGTGACGAATTGATGCGAATCCCGGACATAGACCGGCGCCAAGCCTTGGCGGTCGGCGCCTACGCCGGCGCCGTGATCGTCTTTTTGGCGGTTGCGCTCTTCATCGTCGCGGATCTCCGCGACAAGGACGCGGAGATCGCAGCGGCGCAGATGCGGCTTGACCAGGTGTCCGAGCGGTCGCGACCGGGCTCGCCGGCGTCGATCGCCTCGAACGCTGGCCCGAGCGGTTCGCCGTTTCTCGACGGCAAAACGATAACCATCGCGGGCGCGGCGCTCCAGCAGCGCGTCGAGCAGGCGGTTGCGAAAGCAGGCGGCGCGCTGATGTCGTCGCAAGTCGAACTCGACGGCCCCGACGCCAAGAACGGCTTCGTCGGTCTGACCGCCAGCATGGAGGTCAGCCAGCCAGGGGTGCAGACGGTCCTTTACGACGTCGAGGAAGGAATGCCATACTTGTTCGTGGACAAGCTTTCGATCCAGTCTCCTGAGTTTTTTGGCGAATCCGAGAGCGGGCGCATGCGAATGACGGTCGGGGTCGTTGGGCAATGGCAGCCGGCGGACTGATGCGGCGGTTCGCGGCCATTGTCGCGATTGGCTGCGCGCTTACGGCGCGAGCGGCGGCGGACCCGATCGGGGAGCACGCCGATTTCAGGCCTCCGGTCGACGCTGGGTCGCCCGGCGCCGAAGGGAACGGCGTGGCGAGCGCTCATCCCTCTCCGGCGAGCCTGACGGTCGGTCCCAATGCGACGTTGCGAAACGGCAATCCGTTGTGGGCGATTCCGCTGACCGCGCTGACCGCGACGCGCGAACGGCCGCTCTTCTCCGCTTCGCGCCGGCCTCCTGTCGTCGCCCTGCCGGCCGCTCCGCCGCCCAAGCGGGAAGTCCTTGCGCCTCCTCCCCCCGAGCAGCCGTCGCTCACTCTGATCGGGACGATCGTCAGCCGGGGGGCGAGCCTCGCCATGCTTCAAGGCTCGAACGCCGAAGCGATCTCACGGCTCCGCCTTGGGCAACAGAATGACGGCTGGCGGGTGCGAGGAATCGGCTTGCGCTCGATCCTCGTCGAAAAGGGCGAGCGGTCGGTGGAGCTCACCCTGCCCAGACCCAATGGAGCGCCGGCGCAATAGAGCGCGGCTCGGCGCCAGGCGCCCTGCTGCTCCCGGATGGAATCGTCATCGCGAGCCCCGAAGGGGCGCGGCGATCCAGGAGGCCGTAGGGCGCCCGATGACTCCTGGATTGCTTCGTCGCTCCGCTCCTCGCAATGAGGATCGCGGTTCGACCCAAATGCAATTTGCACTAGAACGGCGGCGCGCCGATCCAATGGGCCCAGACATCGCGCAGGCGGCCCGTCCACGCGAAATCGGCGCCAATCCCGATCGAGAGCGCGAGCGTGATCGCCCCCACGATCATCAAGAACAGGCCCAAGGCTTCGCCGAGGCGCTGAGCGAACCCGCGCCGGGGCGGAGCCCTCGGCTCGCTGCTCGAGGCCGCGGGCGCCTCGGTCCCACCGGCCGGCGGCGCGCCAAGCGGGCGCGGCTTGGCGCTCGGCCAGGCGCGCGGCCCGTTGGCGTCCGTCTGTGGTCGCGGCGGCGGCGCGCCATCGACCCGCCAGTCGGCGGCCAGCGCCCGTTCGCGCTCGACCAGACGGCGCGCGACATAATCGGCGACGGCGACGGCGATCGCGTCGGCCGACTGGCTTTCAGCGATCAGCACCCGGCCATGGCGAGTGTCCTGATGAAAGCGATACGTGCGCCTGTCGTGCCCCATGTCTACGAAGGCGATCATGTCGACGAAAAGACGCGGGTGGTCGCCCGGCGCCAGCGCCAGGTCGAACAGGTCGACGTCCGGCGGCGCCTGGTCGACGACCGGCTTGAGCGCGCTCTCGAGCGCCCTCAGGCGCCCCATTTCCAGCTCGCGCAAATCCGCGATCGCCTCGGCGCGCTCGGCGTTCTCGACACGCGCCTGCCGGATCGCCGCGGCGAGGTCCGGAATTGCGGGAACGGTGTCGGGCTTGTCGTCCATCGACCAAGGACTCATCCGCGCTTTTGCGAGCGCGAGCCTAGCGCGAATTCGGCGGGTCGCATATCCCGCCCGTTCCGTTCCCGGCTGGAAAAGCGTGAATGAGCCGGCGTTCCGATTGCGGTCCGGCGCCCTATCTTGGCGCCCGGAAGGCCTCTCTCGCGCGGGCGGCCCGCACGCGCGCGACGCACCCTTCGGCATGGTCGTTGATGAGGCCCATGGCCTGCATGAAAGCGTGGACGGTCGTCGGTCCGACAAAGGCCCAGCCGCGCCTCTTCAAGTCTTTTGACAAAGCGATCGACGCCGGCGAGGTCGAGGCGACCTGCGGCGTGGCGAGTTCCTCCGGCTTCGGCTCAAAGCGCCAGACGTAGGCGGCAAGCGAGCCTTCGCGCCTCGCCAGCTCCCGCGCCCGCCTCGCATTGTTGATAACGGCCGTGATCTTGCCGCGATGGCGGACGATGCCTTCGTCCTTCATGAGACGCTCGATGTCGGCGTCCGTGAAGCGGGCGACCCGATCGAAGTCGAAGGCATGAAAGGCGGCGCGAAAGTTCTCTCGCTTGGCCAGGATGGTCCGCCAGCTTAGGCCCGACTGGAAGCCTTCGAGGCTCAGCTTCTCGAACAGACGGCGATCGTCATCGACCGGAAAGCCCCATTCGTTGTCGTGATAGGCGAGAAACTCAGGCGCCGCCGCGCACCACCGGCAACGCAATTGTCCGTCCGGACCGGGAATCGTCGCGTTCATCGCTATGCTTTCAGAAACGCGAATCGTTCATCCGTGCGGCCCGGCGCGATTTCGAGAATGTCGGCGGCGACCACGCCCTCCGCCACGAACGGATCTTCCCTCACGCGCGCTTCGAGATCGGCGCGCGCGGCGTTGTAAGCGAGAATGGCGCCGCCCGCATTCGGTTGAAGATTGCCGGCGAGCAGAAACACGCCGTCGTCGAAGCCGCGATTGATCCAGGATTTGTGCCCCTCGACGAACTTGGGCGCTTTCGCCTTGTCGGCAAATCTGAGAGCTATGACGAACATCGGAAGCTCCATCAGGCGGCGCCGCGAGAAACGGGTCGAGGGCGGGCCGCCCTGCCGGGAGTCTGCGCGTCGAGCCATGCGTTCATGTCGGCGACCTCGCGGCGGATGAAGTCCTCCTCTCGGAACGCGGCGGCGAGGGTCGCGACGCCCTGGCTTCGCATCAAGACGTGCAAGGCGAGCGCATCCGCGTCGGCCTTGCGGCCAAGCGCCGCGAACTGGCGGCCGAGCCAATCGCGGAACAGGCTGAAGATCTCGACGGCCTCGTCCTTGGCGATGTGCTCGAGCTTGGCCAGTTCATTCGAGAGCGTGCCGGCTGGGCAGCCATACGCCATGATCTTCGACCGGTTCATGATGAGAATATGGATGAAGCGCCTTATCCGCTCCTCGGCCGCGCCCGCCTCGTTTTCCCAGGCCTCCAGCGCGGCCCCCGTATTCCTGAGCCGCAGCGCGATCACGGCGCGGAGAATCTCGTCCTTCGTTTTGAAATGATAGTAGAAGTTGCCGCGCGAAAGCTTAACTTCCGCGGCGATGTCGGCGAAGGACGTCGCCTCGAAGCCGCGCTCGTAGAAGAGCCTGTCGGCAGCCTCGACGATCTGCCGGCGCGTCTCGATTGCGCCCATGACGCCTACTTTCCCAATGTCGAGCGCCCGCCTCGAAGGCCGTCGGCGCCCCCGACGAGGCGCCTAGGACATTCGTCCTAGATGGGTTTAGGACACTCGTCCCAGCGTGTCAACGAGCCAGGCCCGATTTGAGGAGCGCTCAACGCCAAAAAGACCCGGCCATTGATCATGAAGGGGCATTGCCGATAATTTTGGCCGGCAATTCTGATCAGGGGCCGTCCATGGCCGTCCGCCGGAAAAGTGATGGGCGATGAGCGATCTCCTCGAATTTTCCCCCGAGATCGCCGAGGCGCGCTCGGCCAAGAAGCCAGTCGTCGCGCTCGAATCGACGATCATCACCCATGGCATGCCCTATCCCTCCAATGTCGAGACCGCCCGCTCGGTCGAGGAGGCGGTGCGCGAGATGGGGGCTTGTCCGGCGACGATCGCGGTCCTTGACGGGCGCTTCCGGGTCGGCCTCAGAGGGGATGAGATCGACCGGCTCGGCCGGCTCTCGGGCGGCGTGGTGAAGGCCTCGCGGCGCGATCTCTCCGCCGTCGCCGCGCGCCGCGGCTCGGCGGGCACGACGGTTGCGGCGACCATGTTCATCGCCTCCCTCGCGGGCATCGAAATCTTCGCCACCGGCGGCATCGGCGGCGTGCATCGCGGCGCCGAGGAAACGTTCGACATCTCGGCCGATCTGGTCGAGCTTTCGCGCACCCGAGTGGCGGTGGTGTGCGCCGGCGCGAAGTCGATCCTCGACATCGGCAAGACCCTCGAATTCCTGGAGACGCAGGGGGTCGCGGTGGTCGGCTACCGCACCGACGAGTTCCCGGCCTTCTACGCCCGCTCCTCCGGCTTCAAGCTCGAGCATCGCTGCGACGGCCTGCACGATCTCGCCCGCATGATCCGCCTTCAGCGCGACATCGGTCCCGGCGGGCTTCTGATCGCCAATCCCGTTCCCGCCGAGCACGCGCTCGAGGAGGCCGCGATCGAGGGGCGGATCGCCGAAGCGGTCAAGGAGGCCAAGGCGCAAGGGGTGGGCAAGAAGGAGGCGACCCCGTTCCTGCTTCAGCGCGTGGTCGAGCTCACCGGCGGGCAAAGCCTCACCGCCAATATCGCGCTGATCAGGAACAACGCCATGCTCGCCGCGCAGGCGGCGGCGGAACTCATGAAGCTGTGAGCGAACAACGCCGGGGCGCTACTCTGTCGCTGGAACCGAGTGATGCTCGTGCACGATCATCCATCGCCCGTCTATCTTCTTCAGGCACACGGTCAGACGAAAATCGAGCGGCTCGGGGTTGCCATCGGAATTCGGCCCGGCGCAACGCATTGTCACGACCGCGAAGGCGACATCGGCGCCGGCCGTGACGTCCATCTCTTGAATCTCAAAGGGGACCGGCTCGCTCGACCAGGAAAAGAACAGGTCCCAGGTCTTCCTGTAAGCCTCAAGCCCAACGCTCCTGAACGGCGGCGGAACGTCGAACATCACGAAATCGGGCGAATGGCCGCGGAGAATCCCAGCGTAATCCTTCCGCCGCACCGCGTCCGCCCAGGCCTCGATCAAATTCCGCACCGCGGCTTGATCGTCTGAGACGTTCGGCTGGTCCGTCATTGCCTGCTCCCATCAAGCTCGACTGGCGGCGCTCGCCGCTCTCGGCGAGCAGCGCGCCGTCATTCCCCGGCAAGCGGCTTTCAGATCGAGACGCGGGCAATCTGCAACTCGCCAGCGCCGGCGCGCAAGGCGGGAGGCGCCGCTGTCCGCTCCCTGGCGCGCGGCCGTTCGCCGCCGCGACGCCGGATGCTATCGTTGCGGTTGGGCGAATCAGGACAAGGAGCCATGACGGTCGAGACCCTCCCGCGCTTCGACATCGCGGCGTTAAAGCGGCTCGCGGGCGCGAAGGTTTTCTCCCGCGGCGAAACCTACCATCGCGACGGACGGGTCGAGATCCTCGCGCTCGAAGCAAGGCGCGTGCTGGCGCGAGTTGCGGGAACCGAGGCCTACCGCGTCAATCTTCTCGGCTCGGGGGAAGCGATCAAGGGCGAGTGCACGTGTCCCGCCTTCGACGATTACGGTTTCTGCAAGCACATGGTGGCGACCGCGCTCGCGGCGAACGAGAGCGATCGCGACCCCGCGCCGGAAGGCGCCGGCGCGCTCGCGCGCATCCGCGCCCATCTCGCCGGGAAGCCCAACGCCGCCCTCATCGCGATGATCGTCGAGCTTGCCGAGCGCGATCCAGCTTTATTCCGCAAGCTGGAAATCGCCTCGGCCGCCGACGGCGCCGACGACAGGACGCTTGCCGCGCGCCTTAGAAAAGCGATCGACACGGCGACGGCGACGCGCGGCTACGTGGACGATCACGAGGCGGGCGGCTGGGCCGCGGCCGTCGACGATGCGCTCGACGCACTCGATGCTCTCGATTCCAGGCACGCCCCCCTCGTCCTCGAGCTCGCGGAGCGGGCGATCGACCGGATCGAGGAAGCGATCGAATCGATCGACGATTCCGATGGCGAATGCGGCGCCCTCCTCGAGCGCGCGCGCGACATCCATATCGACGCCGCCCGCGCCGCCAGGCCCGACCCGCTGGCGCTCGCCCGCGACCTCTTCGAGCGGGAGACCGGCGGCGAATACGGAACGTTCGCCGGCGCGGCCTCTCTCTACGCCGACGTTCTGGGCGAAGCGGGACTGGCCGAATATCGCCGGCTCGCGGCCGAGGCATGGGAGAAGCTGCCGCCGCTGACCGGACGCGGCCCGCGGAAGGCTGAGGGCGACGACTATGACGCCCTTTCGGGAATTCTCGACCGCTTCGCCGAGCGCGACGGCGACATCGAGGCGCGGATCAAGCTGCGCGCCAAGGATCTGTCGTCGGCATGGAAATACCTCCAGCTCGCCGAGTTCTGCCTCGAGCACCAAGGCGCGAACGAGGCGTTGCGCTGGGCGGAGGAGGGCTTGTGGGCGTTCGAGGACGCCCCTTCCGACGCGCGGCTCGCGCTGTTCGCCGCCGATCTTCTCATGAAGGCCGATCGCCGCGACGACGCAGAAACCATTCTCGCCCGCGCCTTCGAGCGCGCGCCGGCCTTCGATGTCTACCTGCGCTGGCGCGAGGCGGGCGGCGAGGCGGCCCGCGAGCGGGCGCTCGCGATCGTCGAGCGCCGGGCGGCGCCGGCCAAGCGCGGACTCGGCTTCGGCCATCCCGCCGACCTCGCCGTCGAGATCCTGATGCGCGAGAGGCTTTTCGACCGGGCGTGGGCGATCGCGCTCAAGCATCCCGTCTCACGGGCGACCCAGCAGACACTCGCGCTTGAAAGCGAGGCGAGTCATCCGCGCGAGGCTCTCGCAGTCTATGCGCGGCGGGTCGAGGAACTCGCGAGCCTTGGCGGCGATCGCGTTTACCTGGAGGCCGCCGGCCTCGTCGCCCGCATGGGCCGCTTGCGCGCCAGCGCCGAACAGGCGGCCTATGTCACGAGCCTCAAGGAACGCTTCGGCCGCAAACGCAATTTTCTGAAGCTGCTGGCTTGACGCGCCTCCCGCGGATCGCCGCGCGGTCCGCCCGCCTCACCCCAGTTCCGTCAACGCCCCGTAGGTCTCCGGCCGGCGGTCGCGAAAGAATTGCCACACGTTACGGACCTCGCGAATCTTGTCGAAGTCCATGTCGTGCACGAGAAGCTCGTCCTTGTCGCGGCTGGCGATCGCCTCGATCTGCCCGCGCGGATTGACGAAATAGCTCTGGCCGTAAAACTCGCCGATGTTCCACGGCGCTTCCATGCCGACCCGGTTGATCGCGCCGACATAGACGCCGTTCGCGACGGCCGCCGCCGGCTGCTCGAGCTTCCACAAATACTCGGACAAGCCGGCCACGGTCGCGGACGGATTGACGATATATTCCGCGCCGTTCAGCGCCAGCGCCCGCCAGCCTTCCGGGAAATGGCGGTCGTAGCAGATATAGACGCCGAGCTTGCAATAGCGGGTGTTGAAAACCGGATAATCGGACGCTCCGGGCTTGAAGAAGAATTTCTCCCAAAAGCCCGCGACCTGCGGAATGTGGGTCTTGCGGTATTTGCCGAGGTAGGCGCCGTCCGCGTCGATCACGGCCGCCGTGTTGTAGTAGACGCCGGCCATCGCCTCTTCATAGATCGGGACGACGATGACCATCGCGTATGTCTTGGCGTAATCCTGCATCAGCTTGACCGTCGGCCCGTCCGGAATCGGCTCGGCCGCGGCGTACCATTTCGGGTCCTGGCTCGGGCAGAAATAGGGCTGGTTGAACACTTCCTGGAGGGACAGGATCTGGACGCCCGCTTGGCCCGCCTTCTCGATCAGCGGCGCGCAAGCCTGAACCATCGCCTTGCCGATCTCGGCCGGCGTCCTCTCGGTCGGCGCCTTGAGCGCCATTTGGATCAGTCCTCCGCGCACCGCCGTCATCGTATTTCCTCCTTCAGCCTGGGCGGCTGGATCGCAGCCTTCGGCCTTGTCATGCGCCCATCAGCTGAAGAGCGAAGGCCCCCGAGAGCGAAGGCCCCCGCCGGGTCCGTCGATAGATGTTAAGCGCCGATTTGGACCCGCGCGCCGCCACGCTCATGCCATTGAAGCGCGTCCTCGAGCCGGTCGTCGCCCCAAAACACTTCGCCGTCGACGACGAACGTCGGCGACCCAAAAACGCCGAGCGCCTTCGCCTCTTCGGTCGCCTGCCGGTAGCGCTCGGCCGTGGTTTCGCTCTGAGCCAGTTCGACTACGCGAGAGGAGTCCTGGCCGATTTCTCGCAAAACGTCGGAGAGACCGGGCTCCAAACCCGGTTCGTGGCCCCTATGGAACCAGCACCTGTAGGCCGCGTGAACATAATCCGCGCACCAGCCCTCGTCTTCCCCCACAATCGCGACCCGATTGGCCAGATCGAATTCCTTGAGCGGGTAGGGCGCGGGCAGGCGCGGCTCGAGCCCGCGCGTTTGCGCCCGGCGCTCGATGTCGCGCCACATGTAGGCGAACTTGACCGGCTTGCCGACGAAGGGAATGTTTTTCTGTTCGATCATGATCGCGCGCACCGAAAACGGCCGCCAGCGAAACGCGACCCTGGTCTCGCGTTCGACCCTCTTGAGTCGCATGACTGCAAGGTACGAGTAGGTGCTGCCAATCGAAACCCAGAAATCGATCATCGCTCGCCTCCCTCGCACGTTCGCTCCGTCCGGTGCTGGCGGAGTCGCGCGGTTTGGACCGCGACTTCCCCGCAAGCGCGCGCTTGACACGACATGCTACAGGATTTTCGCCCCCATCGCGGGAAATGGTTCCCATGCAGGCCTCCCACGCGGCATCGCCTCGTCCTTCCTCGCCCCGCGTCCTCGTCATCGGCGACGTGATGACCGACGTC
>Ga0134125_10007942_pt1 | contig 11964 bp, 15 predicted proteins | sample KB31751_FD_96464 | JGI IMG/M metagenome (GOLD analysis project Ga0134125, IMG submission 96464) | Terrestrial soil microbial communities with excess Nitrogen fertilizer from Kellogg Biological Station, Michigan, USA - KB3-175-1 | ecosystem: Environmental > Terrestrial > Soil > Unclassified ... | reverse complement strand
GGGTCTGGTGCGTGGCTGAAGGATGGTTTGTGGGATGCAGCTTACGCAGAGAGCATGGTTGCCGAGCCCGCCTGACGGTACGCAGATATGCCTTGGGTTCGATGGGAGCGAGAACGACGACTGGACGGCGATTCAGGGCGAAACCATTGACGGGGTGACATTCACTCCGAGATATGGGCCTGATCGCCGCCCTGCTGTCTGGAATCCTGCCGAGTGGGAGGGTTCCATCCCCCGGGGCGAGGTCCATGCTGCCGTCGATGAACTGTTCTCGACTTACAAGGTGAATCGTTTCTACTGTGACCCGCAGGACTGGTACTCCGAGATTGGCGAGTGGTCGTTGCAGCACGGCGAGAACAAGGTTCTCGAGTGGGCGACCAACCGTGTGTCGAAGATGTTTGATGAGATCAAGCGGTTCGAGATCGACCTCGCAACGGGCCGGCTAAAACAGGACGGTTGCCCGCTCGCTGCCATTGCCTTTGCCAATGCCCGGAAGATCGCAAAGCCTGGACAGAAGTACGTTCTCGGCAAGCCCGCCAACCACCAGAAGATCGACGTTGCCATGGCGCGCATTCTTGCGCACACGGCAGCGTCCGACGCCCGCCTAGATGGTTGGGGCGAGGAAACCGACAACCGTATGTGGTGCTTCTAGTGCCGGGAGGGAGTGCCCCGTGGCGTTGACCCGCGAAATGCAGGATCTTGTTTCGGCGCATGAGTCCCGGCTGACGTTTTTGTCGGGCGCGGATACGTTGAATGACCGCTATTACGAGGGTGCGCACCGGCTCGAGCATATGGGCTTGGCTGTTCCTCCTGAGTTGCGGCGTTTTGAGACGTCTGCGAACTGGTGCCGGACGACGGTTGATTCCGTGGCCGACCGGCTTTCGATGCGGTCGTTCTACATGCCGGGCGAGGATCAGGCTTCGGCGGAGTTGCGTGAGGGCTGGGACGCGAACAACCTGGATTCCGAGTCGCTGGTGCATCACCAGGAGTCGTTGATCCTCGGGCGCGGGTTCGTGTCCGTTGGTTCGAATGAGGAAGACCCGGATCACCCGCTGATTCAGGTCGAGTCGGCCCGCGAGTTGTCTGTGGATGTGAACAACAGGCACCGCAGGATTGATTCTGCGGCCCGCTTTTATGGCGAGGACGACAACGGGGCGGATGCGAAGTATTCGACCCTGTATTTGCCCAATCAGACGCTCTGGCTAGAGCGTGGCCCGGGCGGCTGGCAGGTGACGGACAGGGACGACCACAATTTGGGGCGTGTGCCCATTGTGATGTTCCTGAATCGGCGGCGTGTTGGCCGCTGGACCGGCGTTTCCGAGATGCAGGACGTGATCCCGTTCGTGGATGCGGCCGCACGCTCATTGACGAACCTGCAGTTGGCAGGCGAAACCCATTCGGTCCCGCAGAAGTACGTTCTGGGCATGTCCAAGGGTGATTTTGTGGACAAGGACGGCAAGCCGATCCCCGCTTGGGAGGCGTACTTCAATGCGATCTGGGCGAACGCCAACAAGGATGCGAAGGTGGGCCAGTTCGCGGCGTCGGACCTGAAGAACTTCCACGAGACGGTGAACCACTACGCGCAGCTCGTGTCTTCGGTTACCGGGCTTCCATCCCGTTACCTGGGCCAGACTTCGGTAAACCCGGCCGCTGAGGGTGCCATCCGTGCCGATGAATCCCGGCTGGTGCTGAACGTCGAGAAGAAGCAGAAGAACTTTGGCGACGGCTGGGGATGGGTCATGGGCCTGTACCAGCGGTTCCGTACCGGCGAATGGGTCGAGGGCTCGCAGATCAAGACCGAATGGTATGACGCGGGCACCCCGACGCGGGCGCAGATGGCGGATGCCATGTCGAAGTTGTACGCGAACGGTCAGGGGGCCGTGTCCCGCGAGACGGTCTGGGATGAGATGGGCTGGTCTGATGCCCGGAAGGCTCGTGAATGGGAACGTCTTGAGCGTGAATCACAGATGGCTTTGACCGTGCTTGAGAAGGATGTGGCCGAGGAGGTCTGATGATCCCCGATGCCGCCGTTTCTCAATACAAGGCTTCCCAGCGGTTGCAGGCGAAGGCGCAGTTGCAGGCGCGTCGGGCGTGGTCTCAAGTTCAGGTTGGCTCGCTGTCCCGGTCGTGGCAGATCATTCTCCGCAATTCGGGGTTGGTTGCTGCGGTCACTTCGCTGCAGGTAGAGAATGCGTCCGAGGGCGCCTCCTATGGTGCGGCGTCGATTGCGGCGCAGGGGTTCTATGAGGCTCCGGATGCTTTTGTCGATCCCGGCGCGTTTGGCGGGTTCGCATCTGATGGGCGCCCGCTGGACGGATTGTTGTATGCGGCCGTACCGCATACGAAGCGTCTCATTGGCGGGGGCATGGATCCTGGCGCGGCGAAGGTTGCTGGCGGGAAGTTCCTGGAGATGGCGACGGCGACTACGGTCGCTGATGCTGGGCGTGCTGCTGCCGGCGTGGACATTGCGGCGCGTGCCGGCGTCGGCTACGTGCGGATGCTGAACCCGCCGTCGTGCTCGCGTTGTTCGGTGCTGGCGGGGAAGTTCTACCGCTGGAATGCCGGGTTTCAGCGTCACCCGAAGTGCGATTGCATCCACGTTCCGGCAAAGGGTGCTGATGCGGCGAAGTCGGAGGGTCTGATCCATGACCCTTACGAATACTTCAACGGGCTATCTGGCGCGGAGCAGGACCGGCTTTACACGAAGGCTGGTGCGCAGGCCATCCGTGATGGCGGCGACCTGTTCCAGGTTGTGAACTCACGTCGTGGCATGAAGCCGGGCGGTCTGGTCACTACGGAGGGGACATCGCGGCGCGGCAACTTCGGCAACACCAGCGGTGCACGCCTGACGCCGGAGGGCATCTATGCGCAGGGCAAGTCCCGGGCGGAGACGCTGAAGTTGCTCGAGTCCAACGGGTACATCCTGCCGGGCGGGCAAGACCCGCTAGGCGTCATCAGGGGCCAGCGGGAGGGCTTCGGCGCACTAGGCCGGGGCGGAACACGAGTCGGTGCCCGCGAGGCTGTCCTAGAGGCGCGCAGGACTGGTGTTCGCACCGGCTCCCGGGCCACCATGACGGCCGCTGAGCGCCGCGTGTTCGATGCGCAAGCCAACTGGGATGCCGTGCGTGCCGGTCGGAACCCATTCACCAACGCGAAAAACGCGAAGGTCACACCGGAAGTCGCCGCTCGTGTTGAGCGCGAATACCGGAAACACATCCTCGGCTACTAAGCCGACCCACATTCTCCCCCACAGCGCGAGGCTTCGGGGGTTTTTTCATCCGCGATGGAGGAACCAACATGTCGGAAGCAGCACAGGAAACCACGGAAGCGGCAACGGAAGACGCCGCTACCGAAGATCAGCCCAGCACCCCGGAACTCGGGGACGCAGGCAAGAAGGCCATCCAGGCGGAGCGCGAAGCACGCAAGGCGGCCGAGAAGTCCGCGTCGGAGCTGGCCGCGAAGCTCAAGGCTTTCGAGGATGCCAATCTCTCGGAGATCGAGCGCGCAAACAAGGCCGCGGAGGAATCCGCCGCCGAACTTGCCGCACTCCGGCAGGAGAACATGCGTAATTCCGTGGCGCTCGCAAAGGGCGTCCCGGCGGAGCTAATCGACTTCCTTACGGGTAGCACCGAGGAGGAAGTGTCCGCCAAGGCCGATCTCCTGCTTTCCAAGCTCAACACTCCGACAACCCCCAAGCCTGACCTTTCGCAAGGCGCGAAGGGCGGCGACAAGAAGGGCACGACTGGTGACCAGTTCGCGGCCTTCTTCAATGAAAACCTACACCTTTAGGAGTACACAATGGCAGGCATTGACCTGAACCGCACGTCCACCAACGTGTCGGCGCTTCTGCCCAAGGAGATCTCGCAGGAGATCTGGAGCAACGCCGTCCAGGATTCCGTCATCATGCAGGCTGCGCGCCGCATCAACCTTCCCGGTTCGGGCGTGACGATCCCGATCATCACCGGGGACGCCGAGGCCGGCTGGGTCAACGAGACGGAGGAAAAGCCCGTTTCGCAGGCCACGGTGGGCAACAAGTCCATCACCCCGTACAAGCTGGCAGTGATCGAGCTGTTCTCTGACGAGTTCCGCCGCGACCTTCCGGGACTGTATGCGGAACTGGCTCGCCGACTCCCCTCCGCCCTGGGTCGCAAGTTCGACTCGACCATCCTTCACGGTTCGGCCCCGGGCTCGAATTTCGACGTCCTGACCGGATCCACCGCCGTTGCGGTGGATGCCACGGACACGGTTGGCGATCTGGTGAACGCCCTGTCCACCGTTTCCATCGCTGGCGGCAACCTGTCGCACTGGCTGCTGTCCCCGCAGGCTGAGGGCACTGTCATGACCGCGAAGGATGCGGCTGGCAACTTCGTTCTGCTGCGCGACCTGCAGAACTCGACCGGGCAGATCGGATCGGTCTTCGGCCGACCCGTCCTGCAGTCCCGTTCGGTCTACAACAACCCGACCGACCCGGCCGCCGACACCATCGGCTTCGCTGGCGACTTTGCAGAGTCCGCCATCTGGGGTTCCGTTGAGGGCATCAAGGTTGCGGTGTCCGATCAGGCCTCCATCAACAAGGGCGGGACGCAGATCAACCTCTGGCAGCGCAACATGTTTGCGATCCGCGCCGAGGTCGAGGTTGGGTTCGTCGTGCGCGACGGCTCCCACTTCGTGAAGCTGACCGGCGCGACCACGGCTGACTAATGCCGCTGATGGTCAACCCCAATACGGGGAAGCTGGTTGACGTTGCAGACGCATACGTTGACCAGCTTTCCCGTGCTGGCTTCAAAGAGCAGGAGCCAGCGCCTGCGGCGGCTGAGAAGCCTAAGCGCGGTCGTCCTCGCAAGTCCGAGTAACCAGGGGGTGCGGTAATGGCGTTTGCTGATACGCATGATGTCGAATTGCGTCTGGGCCGCACCCTGACGGCCTCCGAGGCGGGGCAGATTACGGCGTGGCTGGAAGACCTGGAGGCGCAGGTTTTGACCCGTGTCCCGGATCTGACTGAGCGGGTCGCTTCTGGTGCTGTTTCGGATGCGGTTGTTCGGGCGGTGTTTTGTTCGGCGGTGATTCGGGTGCTGCGTAATCCTGAAGGATTGCGGCAGCATACGGAATCCATTGACGACTATTCGGTGACGAAGACCATTGACTCGTCGGCTTCGGCGGGGTCGCTGTATTTGACGGATGACGAGTGGAACCTGTTGGCCCCCGGGTCTTCCGGGGATGCTTTCACGATCCGCCCGTACAGTGCGCCGGTTGGTGTTGATGGCTGGTGGGTTCATCCTGACCAGTGGGTGCCGTACTCGTGAGCGCGCAGGAGTTGACGCTGCGCGCCCGTGTTGCCGCCGAAGGGCTCATGCGCGACCAGTGCACCGCCGCCCGCCCAACTGGTGGGCTGGTCACGGATCCGGAGACGGGTGTGGACGAGCCGCAATTGGCCCATGTCTATCCAACACCCGAGCAGATTGCGGCAGGGAATCCCGGCCGGTGCAAGGTTCAGACGACGGTGGCTCAGGCTGCGTCTCCGGATGCGGGCGGGCATCAGTTCACGGTTGAGAATCTGCAGTTGCATTTCCCGGTGTCGGCTGAGTTGCGGACGGGCGATCAGGTGACCATTACCGAGTCGTGGGATCCGCAGTTGGTGGGGCTCGTGTTCCGGCTTGTTGAGTTGGCGCGTGGCACGTATCGGACTGCGGATCGCTGGAATGTGGAGTTGGTGACTGCGTAATGGGTATCGAAGTCGATTTGTCGGAGCTCAACACGTTTGCCACGAACCTGGGCAAGGTCGCATCGAAGGCCCTGCCCGAGGTTGACGCAGTCCTTGAGAAGGGCGCGCTGAACATCAAGAACGAGTTGGTGGCCGGCGCGAGGTCTTCCCGGCACTTCAAGGGCATGGCTGGTTCCATCAGCTACGACACCCAATATGGGATCGGTTCGGTCGGATATTCCATAGGCCCGGACAAATCCCGCAAGGGTGGTGCGCTCGGTAACATCTTCTACTTCGGGACTTCCCGCGGTGGTGGTACGGGCGATCTTGACGGGCCCCTGCGCAATGAGGAGCCGCGGACGTACAAGCACCTGCAGGATCTGGTGGACAATCTGGGTGACAGCCTATGAGCATCCATGACGCGTTCATGGGGCTGCTGAATCTGTCGCCCCCGTTGACCATCCATCAGGGCCGTGTTCCTGCGTCGCCAACGTTCCCGTATGTGCTGGTGACGGGGTTTGTTCCCCGAGTCTCTGAGCGCGGCGTAACGCGTGTTCCGCAGGGCAGTGTGGCGAAGTACCGGACGACTGTTGTTGGCACGTCTGAGGCTTCGGTGCGCGTCATTGCAGGGCGGGTGACGGCTGCGGTGGAGGGAGCGAAGATCGCGGCCGCCGGGTTCTCGGTTGGCCGTGTTGAATCGCTCCTGAATGACCTGCCGATCCTCCGCGACGATGACGTGTCCACTGATTCCATGAACGTGTTCTACGCGGTCTTGGAGTGGCAGTTCACTATCTCACCCACATAAACCAAACATCACCGGGGCTCGCCACCGTGCGGGCCTTTTCTATGCCCGGAGGTTTTCACTCATGGCTTTTATCCGAGTGCGCGACAAAGACACGCGCCACGAGTTCGATGTGCCGGAGTCAGATTGGCGCATCAGGGCGGGCTTGTTCGAGCCCGTCAAGAGCGACCGCTACCCGGCGGTTGTCCTGCCCCGTAAACCGAAGCATCACATCGCGCCTGCCAAGGCCGAATCAAAGAAAGAAGGCTGACCAATGGCCGAGATTCCATCGACCCCGGCAGACGGAAATGTTGCTGTCTGGCTGGTCCCCGCAATTGCTGATACCTCCGCGCCGAAGATGACCGAGCTTGCCGCCGGGAGCATCGTGGACATTTCCTGCTACCTGACCAGTGACGGCTACACGGCCTCGCTGGACGAGCAGGTTATCTCCGATGAGCGCCTGTGCTCGACGCAGACCTACGAGAACAAGGGCCGGTCGCAGCGGACCCTTGAGGTCAAGTACATCGACAACACGAACTCCCCGCAGGAGGCCGAGTACAACAAGGCGAAGGCCACCCTGGTGCCCGGCGCCGCGCAGTACATCGTGGTCCGTCGCGGAAAGGCGTTTGACACTGCCGTGGCGACCGGCGACAAGGTGACGATTTCGCCCATCGTTCCCGGCGAGTACCGGGAGGAGCCGCCGGAAGCCAACTCGGTCCTGAAGATCTCGCAGAAGCTCTTCATCACCGGCAAGACCGAGTCCTCGGTGGCCGTCGCCGCCTAGGCCCTTCTATTCCGTGGCGTGCCGTCCTTGTGGTGGGGCGCGGCACGCCACGGTCACCAACAAATGCCCTGCCACCACAGACTTTTAGGAGCCCCGCCATGGCATTGTCCATTACCCGCCCCGAGCGCACTGTCACCGTCTGCCTTGACGGTTCGATCACCACCGAGCATGAGCGGCTGTCCGCGCAGCTTGAGGAGAAGCGCAAGCAGAAGATCCTTGACCCGCGGCTGAATGATCCGACCCGCGAACTTGCCCAGCGCATTGTGGCGTTGGAGGAGAGGGCGCGGAACGCATCGGTCGATTTCCTGATCCGTGGCCTGAAGCGGTCGGACTGGCAGAAGTTCGTTGACGCACACCCGGAGCGCAAGGACAACGAGGCTGACGAAACTTACGGATTCAATACCGATACCCTGTTCGATGCGGTCCTGTCGTCCGAGGATCCGGCATCCATTGTCGCGGTAACGAAGACCGAGGGTGGGAAGGCCGAGAAGTTCTCGCCCGCCGATTGGGCGGAATTTGCGGATCAGTTGACGGATGCGCAGTACACGAAGTTCCAGGTTGCGGTCCTCGGGGCGAACAAGGGGTTGCAGGATCTCCCTTTCTCGTTGGCCGCATACAGGGAGACGCGGCCCTCCGACGAGAGCTAACAACAGCCCGAACCCTAGGGGTAAGCCTCAAGCGGTTTCAAGGGTGGGAGCCGGTCACCACATACAAGCATGAGGGTGGCCGGCTCGTCTCGTCCCAGCCTGAGGTCGAGTGGGACGAGCGGCAACAGGACTGGATGGTCGCACTGGGTGTCTACGAGTCGTCGTTGTGCCCGAAGTGCGGCCGTCCCCTGTCGGTGTGCACCGATCCCGCTAATGAGTTCAAGTTCAAGACGGGGGCTCCAACCCGCTGCCATGCGACCACTTCACAGGTTATTGCAGCCGAGAGGTCGGCTGGCATTGCGCACCGTGAGGGCGTCCTGTTCCATACGGAGCTTGTGGATTAGAGGCGTGATGATGCCAGCGTGACGGCGATTCGCTTGAGGTATCCGATGGCGACCAGCAGGAGCCCGGGAATGGCGCCTGCGATCAGGAATGCGCCGCTGCCGCCATTGAACGCGGCGATGGCCCCGATGAACGCACAGATCACCGAGATCAGGATCCCGGCGAGGATCAGATAGCCGCCAGTATTTGCCAGTTGCTTTGCGCTCAGCGCTTCCGTAGTCATGCCCCGATCATAGCGGGGCTTTTCCTTTTAGGGGGCCCCTTTGGCAGACCGTTCCGTGAAATTGCTCCTGACTGCCGACGTCAAGGGGTTCGTGAATGGCCTGAAGACGGGTCAGCAGGCAACTAAGGATTTCGCCCGCGACCTCAAGTCGTTTGCGCAGAACAACCGCCAGGAACTCGATTCTGTCGGCAAGGGCATGGTGGTTGCGGGCGGCCTTATCGGTGCGGGCGTCGGCATTGCGGTGAAGTCGTTCGCCGATTTCGACAAGTCGATGTCTGGGGTCAAGGCTGCCACGCACGAGTCCGCCGCAAACATGGAGCTCCTGCGGACGGCGGCGATCAATGCGGGTGCAGACACTGCATTCTCGGCGTCCGAGGCAGCGCAGGGCGTGGAGGAGTTGGCGAAGGCTGGCATCTCTACCGCCGACATCATGGCGGGCGGGCTGAACGGCGCGTTGTCGTTGGCTGCTGCTGGTGAGCTTGGTGTTGGGGAGGCTGCGGAGACGGCGGCTTCGGCCATGACTCAGTTCAAGCTTTCGGGCGAGGACATCCCCCACATCGCGGACCTGCTGGCGGCTGGCGCTGGCAAGGCGCAGGGGTCCGTGCATGACATGGGTATGGCATTGAATCAGGCTGGACTTGTTGCATCCGCGACGGGTCTGTCCATTGAGGAGACGACGGGCGGGCTGGCGGCGTTCGCGTCTGCGGGCCTCGTTGGTTCCGATGCAGGCACGTCATTCAAGTCAATGTTGCAGCGCCTCACTCCGCAGTCTGAGAAGGCCGCGAAGATGATGGATGAGCTTGGCGTCTCGGCGTACGACTCGCAGGGCAACTTCGTGGGCCTGTCCGAGTATGCGGGCATCCTGCAGGACAAGCTCTCGGGCATGACGGCCGAGCAGCGAAACGCCACGATGGCGACCCTGTTTGGCTCCGACGCTGTGCGTGCCGCGAATGTCCTGTATGAGCAGGGCGCGACTGGTATCGAGAAGTGGGAGTCGGCTGTCAATGATGCCGGGTTCGCTGCCGAGACTGCCGCCATCCGCCAGGACAACCTCGCGGGCGACATCGAGAAGCTGGGCGGATCACTCGACTCGGTGTTCCTGAAGTCCGGCTCTGGTGCCAACGACGTACTGCGTGGGCTCACGCAGGGGCTCGAGGGCGTGGTGGATACCATCGGGAACATCCCTGCCCCGCTGCTAAACATGGGCCTCATGTTCGCCGGAGTTGCGGGCGGTGCCGCACTGCTGGGTGGGGCTGTCATCACGACGTTACCCAAGGTGCTCGACACCGTGGACGCGTTCAACAAGATCGCCCCCGCCGGGTCCAAGGCCCGCGGCGCATTCGGCAAGGTCGCAAAGGGCGCAGGTTTGGCCGCGGCCGCGATTACGGCATTGAACATTGCCACGCAAATACACAATGCCACCCAGCCTGACGGTAAGGGCATGGGCCAGTTCGCGACCGAGCTGGTGAACGCATCGAAGGCCGCATCTGCGGTAGACGACGCTTTCACCAACATCGACTTTGGCGAAGGCGACAAGCTGGCCGGGAACATTCATGGCATTGGCGACGCCATCAAGCAGGTAAACCCCCGATTCGGTGACATCGGCGCGCACATGGCGTCATTCGGTGACGACGTGCTGGGCATCGACAACGGCGTGTCGAAACTGCGCGACCAGTTCAAGGGCATGGACGACGGGCTGGCCGACCTGGTGCAGGGCGGCAATGCGGACATTGCGGCCGAGTCGTTCAAGAACATCACCGATTCGGCTGTTGCCCAGGGCGCATCCATCGAGGAGGTCAAGGCCCTCTTTCCCGGATATGCGGACGCTCTGGCGGGTGCCGCTACGGAGGCCGAACTGGCAAAGGGCGGGCTTGAGGGTGTCGGCGCCGCGGGTCCGGGCGCTGCTGCCGGCGCGGAGGCGGCTGCTGGTGGTATTGAGTCTGCCGCGGATGCCGCAAAGGAGGCTGCCGACGCGCTCTCGGCCATGTATGACGGGCTTGTTGCGACGGGTCAGATTACGTTGTCTGAGCGTGATGCGTTGCGGGGCTACCAAGAGGCCGTGGATGGTGCTCGGAAGTCCCTCGAGGAGAACGGGAAAACCCTCGACATCAGCACCGAGAAGGGGCGCGCCAACCAGTCCGCCTTGGATGGGATTGCATCGTCCACTCTTGGCGTGGTGTCTTCGATGGAGCAGACCGGGGCATCGGCCAAGGAGGTTGCCGCACAGGTTGAAACCGGGCGTCAAGCGTTCATCAAGCAGGCGACGGACATGGGCATGTCAAAGTCCGCTGCCAAGAATCTTGCTGACCAAATGGGATTGATCCCTTCCGACGTATACACGGCTTTCGAGTCCAACGCGCCGGATCTTGCGGCGAAGATCGGCATCTTGCATGACCAGATCCAGTCCACACCAGACAAGAAGATCACGATCAGTGACAACTCCCCCGAAACGGTTGCGGCACTGGAGGCACTTGGGTATGTCGTAAAGACGCTGCCCGATGGGCGTATTCAGGTCACGGAGAATGGGGCCGATCCTGTCGGGAAGAAGATCGACGGGGTCGCGTCCAAGAAGCGCACTGCCATCATCACTGCAGCAGCTGAAACGGCATCGGCCAATGCGAACCTGAACGCGCTGGCCGCAACGCGCACGGCAACCGTCGTGGTGAAGGTCAGCGGCTCGGCTTCAGTACCGTCGTCAATCCTGACCCGCACTGGCCCAAAGAGGGCATACGCGACCGGTGGCCCGGTGTTCGGGGCCGGCACTGCCACTTCTGACTCCATCCCCGCACTGCTTTCCAATGGCGAGCATGTGATCACGGCGGATGAGGTCAAGAAGCTTGGCGGGCATGATGCTGTGGAGCGGATGCGCGGCATGGCCAAGGGCGGGCTGTTGGCCTTTGCGAAGGGTGGCCGCGTGTCTGCTGCTGAGAAGCGGGTTGCGTCGGCCCAACGCGCCTACAGCCACATCGACGGGACCAAGGCGAACCGGTCCCGGAAGCTCGCCGCGAAGGACCAGCTGGACGCCGCGAAGGCTGATCTGAAAGCGGCTAAGGCATACGAGAAACAGTCCGAGGAACAGCGGAAAGCGGCCGCCGAGAAGCGCCAGCGGCTCTTCACTGACCGGTTCGACCTGCAACGGGACCTGCGCCGGGGCAACATCAAGGGCGACATGTCCACCGTGGACAAGCTCTTCGACCTGGCAAAGAACCAGGACTACTCGAAGTCGACCCGGAAGATGGCCAGCAACCTGGCCAACACGATGGAACGGTATCTGGTCAAGCTGCAGAAGCAGTCCGATGCGCTGGCCGATTCGCTGGAAGCGGCGACGAAGCGGCGCGACGAACTCCTTCAGGTCAAGGAGAACGTCGCCAACGGGTTGCGCAGCGAATTCAGCCTCTCCGGAGTGCTGGACTCGACGCGCAAGGATCTCTCGGCAGGCATGTCCATGGGCTCGATTACGGGGTCTGCGAATGCGCAGGCCCGGCGGAT
>Ga0134125_10007938_pt1 | contig 11968 bp, 12 predicted proteins | sample KB31751_FD_96464 | JGI IMG/M metagenome (GOLD analysis project Ga0134125, IMG submission 96464) | Terrestrial soil microbial communities with excess Nitrogen fertilizer from Kellogg Biological Station, Michigan, USA - KB3-175-1 | ecosystem: Environmental > Terrestrial > Soil > Unclassified ... | reverse complement strand
TAGGCGGCTTGCAGCCGCCTGAACTGCTGCTTCGCCTGCGCGATGAAGGGCAGCGGATCGAAGCCCGGCGGATACTTCCCGGCGCTTGCCGACACGCCGGCCGGCGATCCCCACGCCGTGTCGACCGCAGGCGCCTGCGGCCGCTCGAAAGCGTCGCGAGGACCGGGCGTGCCTGCGTACTGGTACGGGGATGCCGCACGCCGCGCCGCGAACGCGCGGACGAGGGCGATCGCGGCGACGACGAGAAGGCCGATCAGCAACAGGCTCCCGAGCCCTTCGGACAGGCCGAAATGCGAAAAGAGCGCGGCGAGGCCGAGCCCGGCGGCGAGCCCCGCGATCGGACCGAGCCAGCGCGACCCGCGCGAGGCGGTGTTCGCGGCGGCGGCCGCGCCAGGCGCCGTGCGCGTCGCGGCGGCGCCGGGTGTTGCCGGCATCACCGGACGTTCGGCGGGACCGGCGAACGCAGGGTTCGACGGCGCGGTGCGCGGCGCGGGCGGAGCGATGCTGCGCTGCATGCCGAAGCTGCGTCCGCCGCCGATCCGGGCCGCATCGGCGAAGTCGGCGTGCACCAGCGCGAACGAGGCGGCGGCGGCAAGGCCGATGACGAAAAGGCGGTTCACTGAATTCCTCCGGGAAGGTGGCCGCCCAAGGCGGCGCACGTCGTCGATGCGCGTGATATGCGGGCTGCCTGCGGCCTTGTCAATCAGGGATCCCCGCATTCGCCGCTTTTCAATAGATGCGGCCGACGTGCAATGCGACGGCGCCGGCCGCGAGGTTGTAGTAGTCGACGCGAGCGAATCCCGATCGTTCCATCATCGCCTTCAGCGCTTCCTGGTCGGGATGGACGCGGATCGATTCCGCCAGGTAGCGGTAGCTCGCCGCATCGTTGACGACGAGCCGTCCGAGCAGCGGAAGCATCGTGAAACTGTACCAGTCGTAGGCGCGGGAAAGCGGCGCGGCGATACGCGAGAACTCGAGCACGACGGCGAGGCCGCCGGGAACGAGCACGCGCGCCATCTCGGACAGCGCGCGCTCCTTGTGCGTGACGTTGCGCAGGCCGAAGGCGATCGACACGCAATCGAACGTGCGCGACCGAAACGGCAGCGCTTCGGCGTTGCATTGCACGGTCGGCAGCACGACCCCTTCGTCGATCAGGCGATCGCGCCCGGCCGTGAGCATCGCGCCGTTGATGTCGGTGTGCACGACGATGCCGGCCGCGCCGACGCGCGCCGCGAAAAGCCGCGCCAGATCGCCGGTGCCGCCGGCGAGGTCGAGCACGCGCTGGCCGCTGCGAACGCCGGCGACTTCGCCGGCGAAGCGCTTCCAGCCGCGGTGCATGCCCGCCGACATCAGGTCGTTCATCACGTCGTACTTGCCGGCGACCGAGTCGAAGACCGCACGGATGCGCCGGGTCTTCTCGTCGGGCGTCACCCGGTCGTAGCCGAAGTGCTCGGTCTCCACGTCAGCTGTCCCGGCTCGCACCCGCTGCCGCCAGCCGCTCGAGATAGCGCCGCCACAACTCGTCCTGGCGCACACCGAGATCGTAGAGGTGCTCCCACGAGTAGATGCCCGAGTCGTGGCCGTCGGAAAACGTCGGCCGCAGCGCGTAATGGCCGACGGGCTCGACCTTCGCGATCGTGACGTCGCGCTTGCCGGTCTGCAGCACTTCCTGTCCGGGGCCGTGGCCGCGCACTTCCGCCGACGGCGAGTAGACGCGCAGCAATTCGTACGGCAGCCGGAAATGGCGACCGTCCGAGAAGCTGATCTCGAGTACGCGCGAGGCCTGGTGAAGCTTGATCTCGGTGGGCTGCGGAACCATGCAGCCCCGAGGTTACATCATTCGTTGGTTTCCGGAACGATGTCGAGGTTGCCGATGCCGGAGAACATGTTGCGGTTCTTCGCTTCCTTGCCCTTGAGCTTGATGTCGAGGCGCAGGTCGTTCAGCGAATCGGCGTTGCGCAGCGCATCCTCGTAGGTGATGAGCCCCGCTTCGTAGAGATCGAACAGCGACTGGTCGAACGTCTGCATGCCGAGCTCGCGCGACTTCTTCATCAGGTCCTTGATGCCGCCGACGTCGCCCTTGAAGATCAGGTCGGAAACGAGCGGCGAGTTCAGCATGATCTCGACCGCCGGTACGCGTCCCTTGCCGTCGCGGCGCGGGATCAGCCGCTGCGCGACGAACGCGCGCACATTGAGCGACAGGTCCATCAAAAGCTGCGCGCGCCGCTCTTCCGGGAAGAAGTTGATGATGCGGTCGAGCGCCTGGTTCGTGCTGTTCGCGTGCAGCGTCGCGAGCAGCAGGTGACCGGTTTCCGCGAACGCGATCGCATAGTCCATCGTCGAGCGTTCGCGCACTTCGCCGATCAGAATCACGTCCGGCGCCTGCCGCATCGAATTGCGCAGCGCGATGTCCCAGTTGTCGGTGTCGACGCCCACTTCGCGCTGCGTGACGATGCAGTTCCTGTGCTCGTGCACGAACTCGATCGGGTCCTCGATCGTCACGATGTGACCGAAGCTGTTCTCGTTGCGGTAGCCGAGCAGTGACGCCATCGACGTCGACTTGCCGGCGCCGGTCGCGCCGACGAACATCATGATGCCGCGCTTGCTCATGATGATGTCCTTGAGCACCGGCGGCAGCCCGAGTTCGTCGAACTTCGGGATGTCGGTCGTGATCGTGCGCAGCACCATGCCGACACGCGCCTGCTGCACGAACGCGTTGACACGGAAGCGGCCGACGCCCGGCGGGCTGATCGCGAAGTTGCATTCCTTCGTCGACTCGAACTCGGACGCCTGCTTGTCGTTCATCACGCTGCGCACGAGCTCGATCGTGTGCTGGGCCGACAGCATCGTCTTCGACACCGGCGTGATCTTGCCGTCGACCTTGATCGCCGGCGGAAACCCTGCGGTGACGAAGAGGTCGGAGCCCTTCTCCTTGACGAGCAGCTCGAGGAGCTCGTGGATGAAGCGTGTCGCGCGTTCCCGTTCCATGGCTTGACTCCTCGCGGCGCGCGCTACGCGGCGCCGAAGACTTCCTTGCTGACGGCGCGCGTCCGCGCTTCGGCCGGCGCAATGACGTTGCGACGCACGAGGTCGATCAGGCACTGGTCGAGCGTCTGCATGCCGTACGACTGTCCTGTCTGGATCGCGGAGTACATCTGCGCGACCTTGTTCTCGCGAATCAGGTTGCGGATCGCCGGCGTGCCGATCATGATCTCGTGCGCCGCGACGCGCCCCTGTCCGTCCTTCGTCTTGATGAGCGTCTGCGAAATGACTGCGACGAGCGATTCGGACAGCATCGCGCGGACCATGTCCTTTTCGGCGGCGGGGAACACGTCGATGATCCGGTCAACGGTCTTCGCCGCCGAACTCGTGTGCAGCGTGCCGAACACGAGGTGGCCCGTCTCGGCCGCCGTCATCGCGAGGCGGATCGTCTCGAGGTCGCGCATTTCGCCGACGAGGATGTAATCGGGGTCTTCGCGCAAGGCCGCGCGAAGCGCGTTCGGGAACGACAGCGTATGCGGTCCGAGTTCGCGCTGGTTAATGAGGCACTTCTTCGATTCGTGCAGGAACTCGATCGGGTCCTCGATCGTCAGGATGTGGCCGAACTCGTTCTCGTTCACGTGATTGACCATCGCGGCGAGCGTCGTCGACTTGCCCGAGCCGGTGGGTCCGGTGACGAGGATCAGTCCGCGCGGGCGGTCGGTCAAATCGGCGAACACCTTCGGCGCGTTGAGCTCTTCGAGCGAGAGCACCTTCGACGGAATCGTGCGGAACGCTGCGGCGGCGCCGCGCTGCTGGTTGAAGGCATTGACGCGAAAGCGCGCGAGGTTCGGCACCGCGAAGCTGAAGTCGCACTCGAGGAATTCCTCGTACATCTTCCGCTGCGCGTCGCTCATGATGTCGTACACCATCGCGTGCACGTCCTCGTGCTCCATCGGCGGCAGGTTGATGCGCCGGATGTCGCCGTGGACGCGGATCAGCGGCGGCAGCCCCGACGACAGGTGCAGGTCGGAAGCCTTGTTCTTGACCGCGAACGCGAGAAGCTCGGTGATATCCATGGGTCAGATCCCGTTCGGGAGGCCGCGATTGCGATCGCGACCAACGATTTCGAAGAACGCGTCTGCGAATGGCTGCGCTGGGGCGAACGACAGGTTGGCCGGCGAAATCGCGCGCGCGGTCGTTCGAGGCCCGTTTCCCCTGGTTTTCATCGGTGCCGACGTCGTGCGAGCCGAAGTATCGATGTACAAACGGACTGTAGTATGCAATACGCGTGCCATGTTTCGGTGTTCTAATTGCGGTCGATTATGGGACCGCATGAGAAAGCGTGGCAAGCCACCCGCCAGCGGATTGCCGGCGCGGCGCGAGCGGCCGGCCGCGCTCCCGCCGACATCCGGCTTCTCGCGGTCGCAAAAACCTTCTCCGCGGACGCCGTCCGGGCCGTGCACGGACTGGGCCAGCGCGCGTTCGGCGAGAACTATGTCCAGGAAGCGCTGGCCAAGCGGGCAGCGCTCGGCGATCTCCGCGACATCGCATGGCATCTGATCGGGCCGCTGCAATCGAACAAGGCGCGCGAGGCCGCGACGACGTTCGACTGGGTCGAGACCGTCGACCGGGAACGGATCGCCGAACGGCTTTCGTCGGCGCGTGCAACAGCCATGGCACCGCTCAACGTGCTGGTGCAGGTGAACGTCAGCGGCGAGGCGACGAAGCACGGCGTCGCGCCGGCCGCGGCGCTCGACCTCGCGCGCTACGTCGCAACACTGCCCAATTTGCGCCTTCGCGGCATCATGGGCATCCCCGAGGCCACCGGCGACGTCGAGCGGCTGCGCCTGCAGTTCCGGACCCTTCGCGGCTGCCAGCAGGCGTGCGTCGACGCCGGCCTTGCCGTCGACACGCTGTCGATGGGCATGTCGGACGACCTCGAAGTCGCCATTGCCGAGGGTGCGACCGAGGTCCGCGTCGGGCGGGCGATCTTCGGCGAACGAGCGAGGAGGCAGCAGTGAAGGCGACCTTCATCGGCGGCGGCAACATGGCGAGCGCGATCATCGGCGGACTCGTCGCACGCGGAACGCAGCTGCGCGACCTGCGCGTCGTCGAGCCGTCGCAGGCGCAACGCGAACGCCTGCAAGAGCGTCTGCAGGGCATCGGGATCCATCCGGCGACGAGCGATGATGCGATCCGCGGCGCCGACATCGTCGTGCTCGCGGTGAAGCCGCAGCAGATGCGCGAGGCGGCGCGCGCGCTCGCGCCGCTCGTCGCGGATATCCCGGTCGTGCTGACGATCGCCGCCGGCGTCCGCTGCGCGGACGTCGCGCGCTGGCTGGACGGCTACCCGCAAATCGTGCGCGCGATGCCCAATACGCCCGCGCTCGTCGGCGCGGGCATCAGCGGGCTCTATGCGATGCCCGATGCGAAACGTGTCGCCGGCATTGCCGCCGACGTGCTCGAGGCCTGCGGCGAAATCGTCTGGTGCGAGCACGAGCGCGACCTCGACGCCGTCAACGCCGTTTCCGGCAACGGTCCCGCCTACGTGTTCTACTTTCTCGAGGCGCTCGAGCAGGCGGCGATCGAGCTTGGCCTGCCTCCGGCCGAGGCGCGCCGGCTCACCTATGCGACGTTCGATGGCAGCATCCGCCTTGCGCGCGCGAGCAGCGACGCGCCGGTGACGCTGCGCGCGAACGTCACGTCGAAACGCGGCACGACGGAAGCGGCGATCGCCGTGCTCGACGCGGCGGGCGTGCGCCAGCGCTTCATCGATGCGGTGAAGGCGGGCGCGGCGCGCGCCGCCGCCCTCGGCGACGAATACGGAAAGGATTGAGCCCACGATGCTGAACAACGCGCTCGCCTACCTGATCGATGTGTTCTTCGGCCTCTTCACCTACACGCTGCTGATGCGCCTCGCGATGCAGTTGATGCGCGCGCCGTTTCGCAATCCGCTCGGACAGGCGGTGATGGCGCTGACCGACTGGATCGTGAAGCCGCTGCGCAAGGTGTTGCCCGGATTTCGCGGCATCGACTGGGCGACGGTCGTCGCCGCGTTCGTGTTCCAGTTCGCGTGGCTCCTCGCGCTGCAGTTCGCGTTCGGCCGCGCTTTCGCCTTCTTCGGGCCCGGCATCGCGTTCCTGCTGCTCGCGACGATCATCGCGCTCGTGAAGGCGCTCCTGTGGATCGTCATCATTGTCGTGTTCGCGCAGGCGATCCTGTCGTGGGTCGCGCCGGACGGTCCGCTCGCCGGCGTGCTGAACGCACTGACCTTTCCGGTGCTGCGTCCGGTGCGCCGGGTCGTCCCGCCGATCGGCGGCACGCTCGACCTGTCGCCGCTGATCGTCATCGTGATCGCGCAACTCGTGCTGATGACGATCGTGCCGTGGCTCGAGACGGGTGCGACGCGGCTTTTCATCTGACCGCGCCGCTGTTGCGCAACAGCGAAGCGACAAGCGCCGCGCCGCCCGGAACCTAAGTCGGCGCGTCTCGGTCTGACAGGCACTCGGCACGACAACGACCGGGCGCTACGAGCGCCCGGATGACGGTCGTCACCAGTCGTTCACGCGCCGCGCCACCCGACCGCAGTACCGGCGGGGCCATCCCCGCCCGGCATCCCGACAGCCGCCTGACGCCTCCGCACGAATCGGCGCGACCCGCCCCGGGCGGGTCGATCGCATGGCGACGCCGTTCCGCTTCATGCCGTCTTCGTTCAACGCAAAAGCGAAGGAGGAATGGCGATGGGAAAGGAGTCGAATCACAGGTCGGTCGATGACACGCAAGTTGCTGACGCGGCTACGGCTGAGAGCGATCGATCCGGCATTTCGCGGCGCCGGTTCGTGCAGGTCGCGGGCGCCATCGGGCTTGCGGCCAGCATGGGGCCGTACATCATCACGCGTCCGGCACGCGCCGCGGGCAGGACGCTCAAGATCCTGCAGTGGAGCCACTTCGTGCCCGCCTACGACACGTGGTTCGACAACACGTACACGAAAGAGTGGGGCGAGAAGAACGACACGCAGGTGATCGTCGATCACGTCGGCATTCCGGCGATCAATTCGCGCGCCGCTGCCGAGGTCTCCGCGCAGAAGGGCCACGATCTGTTCATGTTCCTGTGGCCGGCGCCGTCGTACGAGACGCAGGTCATCGACCACAAGGAAATCTACGACGAGTGCGCGAAGAAGCACGGCAAGCCGATCGACCTCGCCGTCAAGAGCACCTACAACCCGAAGACGAAGAAATACTTCGGCTTTTCCGACAGCTTCGTGCCTGATCCGGTGAATTACCGGATCGACCTGTGGACCGAGCAGGGCATGCCGCATGGGCCGACCAGCTGGGACGACGTGCTGCGCGTCGGCAAGAAGATCAAGGACAAGCGCCAGATCCCCGTCGGCATCGGCCTCTCCGCCGAGCTCGACACCGCCATGGCGATGCGGACGATCCTCTACGCGTTCGGCGGCTCGGTGCAGGACGAGCACGAGAGCGTCGTGCTCGATTCGCCGCACACGCGCGATGCGGTCAAGTTCGTCAAGGCGCTTTACGAGCAGACGATGACGCCCGAAGTGATGGCGTGGGACGCGTCGTCGAACAACCGCGCGCTCCTCGCCGGCAAGGTCTCGCTCGTGCTGAACGCGATCTCGACGACGCGCGCGGCCGAGGACAAGAAGCTGCCGATCGCCGACAAACTGGGGCTCACGCCCGCGCTGAAGGGCAGCGTGCGCGCGATCGGCCTCGAGCACGTGATGGACTGCTACGTCATCTGGAAATTCGCCGACAACATCGACGGCGCGAAGAAGTTCCTCGTCGACTACATCGACAATTTCGAGAAGGGATTCAAGGGCAGCGAGTACTACAACTTCCCGTGCTTCCCCAGCACGGTGCCGGACATCACGGCGCTGCTCGCGAACGATCCGCACAAGCCGCTCGGCAAGTACAAGGCACTCGACGACGTGCTGCACTGGGCGACGAACGTCGGCTATCCCGGCTACGCGAACGCGGCGACCGACGAGATCTTCAACACGTGGGTGCTGAACACGATGTTCGCGAAAGCGGCGACCGGCAGCATACCGATCGACGACGCGATCAAGGAGGCCACCGCGAAGTGCAAGGCGATCTTCGCCAAATGGGACGAGAAGGGATTGGTCTAGAGACGCGCGATGGCGACGGTCGAGACGCGCGCGCTCACCAAGCACTTCGATTCCGGTAACGCCGTCGACGGCATCGACCTCGCGGTGCGCGAGGGCGAGTTCCTCGTGCTCGTGGGCCCATCGGGCTGCGGCAAGACGACGCTCTTGCGGATGCTCGCGGGCCTCGAGACACCGAGCTCCGGCGACGTCCTGATCGGCGGCCGCGTGGTGACGTGGCTGCCGCCGCGCAAGCGCGACATCGCGATGGTGTTCCAGAGCTACGCGCTCTACCCGCACCTGTCCGTCTACGGGAACATCGCGTTCCCGCTGCAGTCGGCCGGCGTTCCGCGAAAGGAGGTCGCCGGGAAGGTCCGAAATGCGGCGGCGATGTTCGGCATCGATCGTCTGCTTTCGCGCAAGCCGCGGCAGCTGTCCGGCGGCGAGCGCCAGCGCGTCGCACTGGCGCGCGCCGTCGTGCGCGCTCCGGTCGTGTTCCTGCTCGACGAGCCGCTGTCGAATCTGGACGCCAAGCTGCGCACGTCCGCGCGCGACGAGTTGCAGCAGTTCCAGCGCAGGCTCGGTACGACGACCGTCTACGTGACGCACGACCAGGTCGAGGCGATGGGCCTCGGTGATCGGATCGCCGTTCTCGACCACGGGCGCATCCATCAGCTCGGCGCGCCGCGCGACGTCTACCACGATCCCGCCGACACGTTCGTCGCGACGTTCATCGGCAGCCCGCCGATGAACCTGCTCGAGGAGAACGACGTGCTCTCCGGCGTGCGCCCCGAGCAGTTGCTGCCGCCGGCGGCGTTCGATCAGGGTGACGCGACCGTGCCGTTTCCATTCACCGTGAACCGGATCGAATACCTGGGCGCCGACCGCCTCGTGTACGGGACGCTCGAGGCGCCGCACCCACCGACGAAAGTCATTTCACGGCTGCCCTCGACGATCGCATTGCCGATCGAGACCGGCCGGCGCTACGACTTCGCCGTGCGCGAACGCGATCTCAAGTTCTTCGATCGTGAAACGGGCCGCCGGATGGCGCGCGGCACATGAGCGTTGCCGATTCGGCCCATCAACCCAATCCTCTCCCCGCGAGCGGGGAGAGGGCGCAATCGCGGCACGCGCGTGCGTCGTCCCACCGGCGCATCCATCCGTTCGACGACGAATCCTGGCTTGGCCGCATCCTGCTTGCGCCCGCCGTGATCTACATCGTCGCGCTGGTCGGCTTCCCGTTTTTCCTCGCGATCTTCTACAGCGTCAGCGACGCCACCGTCGGCAGCACGACGCTGCATTTCGTCGGCCTTCGCAACTACGAGCGCATCCTGCACGATCCGACGTTCTGGCGCTCGCTTCGCAACGCGATCGTGTTCACCGTCGTGTCGCAGGCGTTCGTCGTGGTGCTGGGCAAGATTCTCGCAATGGCGCTCTACGCCGACTTTCCCGGTAAATGGGCCGTCCGTTTCCTGATCCTGTTGCCGTGGGTTGCGCCGATCTCGCTCGGCTCGATCGGCTGGCTGTGGATCTTCGATCCCGTGTACAGCGTGATCAACTGGAGCGGACGCGCGTTGCACCTCTTCGGTCCCGGCTTCTGGCCGATCTGGCTCGGCCAGCCGGATCTCGCCATGGCATCGATCGTCATGGTCGACGTGTGGCGCCTGCTGCCGCTCGCGACTGTCATCATCCTCGCCGGCATGAGCTCGATTCCACAGGACATCCACGACGCGGCGGCGGTCGATGGCGCCGGTTTCTGGCGGCACCTGTTCCGCATCAACCTGCCGCTGATCATGCCGATCATGCTGGTCGCGCTGCTCTTCGGCATCGTGTTCACGTTCACCGACCTGATCGTCGTCTACGTGCTGACGCGCGGCGGCCCGTTCGACAGCACGCAGGTGATCGCGAGCTACGCATACTTCACCGGCGTGCAGGGCGGCGACCTTGCGACGGGCGCGGCGATTTCGCTGTTCCTGTTCCCGGTGCTGGTCGTGGCGGCGATCGTTTTCCTGACGATCGCGAAGCGTTCGGAGGTCACATGAGCAGTCCTCCGTTCAGCGCGATCCGTTCGCTGAAACGTACCGGTCACGTGCTGTTGCTCGCGGCGTTCGTCGCATTTCTCGCCTTCCCGTTCTACTGGATGGCGATCACGACGTTCAAGTCGACGAAGGACCTGATCGACACGACGCACAACCCGTTCCTGCTCGGCGCGCCCCCGACGCTCGACAACCTGCGCGTGCTGTTCTTCCAGACCGACTTCGGCCGCTGGATCCTGAACACCGTCGAGGTCGGCGTGCTCGTGACGCTGATCACGCTGGTGCTTGCGGTACCGGCCGGCTATGCGCTCGCGCGCCTGTCGGGACGCTGGGGCCATCGTCTCGGCATCGCGATCTTCCTCACCTACCTCATTCCGCCGACGATCCTCTTCATTCCGTTCTCGCGCATCGTCGCCGACCTCGGCTTGCAGGATTCATTGTGGTCGCTGGTGCTCGTCTACCCGAGCTTCACCGTGCCGTTCTGCACCTGGCTGATGATGGGCTTCTTCAAGTCGATTCCGCGCGACATCGAGGAGGCGGCGATGATCGACGGCCTGAGCCGCTTCCGTGCGTTCATCAAGGTGGTCGTGCCGGTGTCGTCGGCGGGCATGCTGACTGTCGTGATCTTCACACTGACGCTCGTGATGCAGGAATTCGTCTATGCGCTGACCTTCATCACGACGTCGGCGCACTACACGGTCAGCGTCGGCGTGCCGACCTTTCTCGTGCGCGGCGACGTCTACTTCTGGGGCTCGCTGATGGGCGCGTGCCTGATCGTCAGCATCCCGGTGGCGATCGTCTACAACCTGTTCGTCGACCGCTTTGTCGCGGGGTTCACCGTCGGCGCGGTGAAGTAGCGCCGCTATTCAGCCGAGAGCTTGTGTCGCTCGACGACGCTCTATCGGCCCTTGCCAGCGAGAACGTTCGCGAGCCGGACGAAATCGCCGACGGCTAGCGTCTCTCCCCGCACCGAAGGCTCGACGCCCGCATCGCGTATCGCGGCGTCTTCAGCGATCGATGACAGTGCATTGCGCAGCGTCTTTCGCCGCTGACCGAACGCGGCCGCGACGACGCGGGCGAACAGCGCTTCATCGGTAATGGCAGGTCGTTGCCCGCGCAGTGGTGCGAGCCGCGCCACCGCCGATTCCACCTTCGGCGCCGGACGAAACGCGCCGGCCGGCACGGTGAAGAGCCGCGTTACGCGAAAGCGCGCCTGCAGCATCACGGTCAGGCGTCCGTAGTCCGCCGTGCCGGGAACGGCCGTCATTCGCGCGACCACTTCCCGCTGGAGCATCACGTGAATGTCGCGCAGTCGCGACTCGTAGGAAGCGAGGTGGAACAGAAGCGGCGAGCTGATGTTGTACGGCAGGTTGCCGACGATGCGCAGGTCGTCGCCGAGCGCCGCGAAATCGAACGCGAGCGCGTCCGCTTCATGAAGCGTCAGCCGGTCCGGCGGGAAACGCTCGCGCAGTCGCGATGCGAGATCGCGATCGATCTCGATCGCGTCGATCCGTCCCGCGCGCTCGATCAGCGCGCCGGTGAGCGCCGCGAGTCCCGGTCCGATCTCGACGACGTTGTCGCCGGCGTTCGGATCGACGGCATCGACGATCTTCTCGGCGTAATGCGCATCGGCGAGGAAGTTCTGCCCGAACCGCTTGCGCGGCCGATGTCCGTGCATCAACCGGCGAGCGCGATCGCGAGCTCGACCGCTGCGACGAGGCTGCCCGCGTCGGCGGTCTTCGCGCGCTCGGCGTCGCATGCGAGGTCGAGCGCCGTCCCGTGGTCGACCGACGTGCGGATGAAGGGCAGCCCGAGCGTCACGTTGACGCC
>Ga0134125_10007937_pt1 | contig 11968 bp, 7 predicted proteins | sample KB31751_FD_96464 | JGI IMG/M metagenome (GOLD analysis project Ga0134125, IMG submission 96464) | Terrestrial soil microbial communities with excess Nitrogen fertilizer from Kellogg Biological Station, Michigan, USA - KB3-175-1 | ecosystem: Environmental > Terrestrial > Soil > Unclassified ... | reverse complement strand
GTGATGCACATCGCAGAGCCGCACGGCGAGATTGGCCTGCGGACGGTCGACGGTCAGGGCGAGATGCAGTTCCGGCGCGCCGAGGATCTCGACATCGGCGGCGAGCGGCGCGGTGTCGAAGAGCAGCGAGCCGCCGTCGTCAAGGCGCTGGTCGACCGGGGCTTCGGGGCCGAGCCAGATCGGGCAGTATTCGCCGGCGGCAGCACCCGTGGTTTGCGGCGAGCACAGCGTCAGCTTGACCGCGGGCGCGGCGCGCTTGTCGAGGGCGCCGCGGTTGAGCTTGAAGAGTTGCGGCTTGATGGCCTTGGACGGCCACTTGTCCTCGGCGATCCAGCGGCCGGGGCGTTCTTTGTAGTAGGGCCGCGGCGGCACGCTGTCCTGCATGTAGGCGACATAGGCCGGATCCCTAAGGACACCGGTGTCCTTGCCCTTGAGGAACTGGTCCCACCAGCGCAGCGCCTCCTGGAGGAAGCCGATGGCCGGGCCGGGCACGGCGAAATGCGGGTATTTGTGCAGCCAGGGCCCGACCAGACCCTTGACCGGCGCCTTCTTGATGCCCGCCACCAGCTGGGGAACGGCGTTCTTGTAGGCATCGGCCCAGCCGCCGACGGCGAGCGTGGCAGCCTCGATGGCGTCGTAGTTCTCGCCGACCGAGCCGTGCTTCCAGTAGTCGTCGCGATGCTGATGCTGGAGCCAGGGTTCGAGCAGCAGCGGCTCGTTCTTGAGCCGGACGATCCACATGTCGCGCCAGCGGGCCCCGACCAGGGCGGGATCGGGCGGCCGCGAGGAGTAGGACTGCATGGTGCTGGACCAGCCGAGGTTCTCCAGCAGCAGGCACCCGCCCTTGTAGTGGATGTCGTCGGCGAAGCGGTCCACGGTGGAGTCGATGCTGATGATGGCCTTCAGGGCCGGCGGGCGGCGGGCCGCGACCTGCAGGGCGTTGAAGCCGCCCCAGGAGATGCCGAACATCCCGACCTTGCCCGTGCTCCAGGGCTGATGTGAAAGCCAATCAATGACTTCCAGCGCGTCGTCCTGTTCCTGCTTGAGGTACTCGTCCCACATCAGGCCATCGGACTCGCCGCTGCCGCGCATGTCGACGCGGACGCAGGCATAGCCGTGGCCGGCTAGGTAAGGATGGGTGAGATGGTCGCGCACGACGGTGCCGTCGCGCTTGCGGTAGGGGATGTATTCCAGCAACGCCGGCACCGGGCTCTGGTCGGCGTCCTCCGGCAGCCAGATCCGCGCGGCGAGATGGCAGCCGTCCTTGAGGGTGATCCAGGCGTTTTCGATCTCCCTCACCTTCTTCGGGAACTTCGTTATGGTTTTCATTGTTATCGTTGGCTTCTGCCCCCTCTGATCGGCTCCCGGAGAGGCGGCCATCGAGGGTCCGCCCATCTCGCTCGCGCCGGTCTTTGCCGGCTGTGGCCGATCTTTTATCGGTCCCGGCGGGAAGGCGCAATGGAGGGGAGGCCGGCCGGGCGGACGCGCGGAAGGCGTGCGCCGCGGGGACGGTCCTTGGTCGAGGGAGGGGTCTGACTCGAAGACTGGAAATTCAACCCTATCGCATCCTGCGTAACCACGCCTTGATTGGACTGCCCGCCCGGAGGCAAGGCCTCAGCCGCATCGGCGCGATGGTGCCCATTGCGTTCGCGCCTCGCTGATCCACGATGTCAAATACCGAGCCGATGGACGGAGGGGCTACCGACTAGAACATTATAAGAACAGTAGGGTTGACCGTCAAGGGCCGCCACGCCGTCCGGCGGTGGGTCCGAAGGCTAAGCTGTTGCCTGTCGCCTCGCCAGCACGCCTTCCAGCCAGTCCGGATCCATCTCCGGGACCGACGAGAGGAGCTTTTCGGTATAGGCGTGGTGGGGCGGCGTGAGGACCTCGGTCTTGCCGCCTTTCTGAACGACGCGACCCTGATACATCACGACGATCTCGTCGGCGATCGCCTTCACCGTCGCCAGGTCGTGGGTGATGTAGAGGTAGGACACCTTCAGCTCCCGCTGCAGGCGCAGCAGCAGCTTCAGGATCTCCTCGGCGACGATCTGGTCGAGGGCCGAGGTGACCTCGTCGCAGATGATGAGGTCGGGATTGACGGCGAGCGAGCGGGCAATGCAGATGCGCTGCTTCTGGCCGCCGGACAGCTCCGACGGCAGGCGGTCGAGGAATCGCTCGTCCATCTCGATCATCTCGAGCAGCTCGCGGATGCGGCGCTGGCGCTCGGCGCCATGCAGGCCGAGTTGATGGGTCAGCGGCCGGCCCAGGATGTCGTGCACGCGCCGGCGGGGATTGAGCGCGGTATCCGGCATCTGATAGATCATCTGCATGCGCCGCAGCAGGTCCTTCGAGCGGTTTTTCAGCGCCGGCGGCAACGCCTTGCCATCGTAGAAGACCTCGCCCTTCAACGGCGGCAGCAAGCCGGTGATGACGCGCGCCAGAGTCGACTTGCCCGAGCCGGATTCGCCGACCACGGCGACCGTGCGGCCGCGCGGCACGGCGATGCTCACGTCCTTCAACACCATGAGCCCGCCGCCGTAGCCGGCATCGACATGATCGACGCGCAGCAGCATGTCGTCGCCGCGCGACTCGTCCTTCTGCAGGGAGCGCACGGCCCACAACGATTTCGTATAGGCCTTCTGCGGGCTGGAGAGCATCTGGCGCGTCGGCGCCTCCTCCACCGTTTCGCCGTAGCGCAGGACCATGATGCGATCGGCCATCTGGGCGACGACCGCGAGATCGTGCGTGATGTAGATGGCGGCGGTATCGAATTGCCGCACGATGTCCTTGATGGCCGCCAGCACCTCGATCTGGGTGGTGACGTCGAGCGCCGTGGTCGGCTCGTCGAAGACGATGAGGTCCGGCCGGCAGGACATCGCCATCGCCGTCATCGCCCGCTGCAGCTGGCCGCCGGAGACCTGGTGGGGATAGCGGAAGCCGATGGTCTCGGGCTCGGGCAGACGCAGGCGGCGATAGAGATCCACCGCCTCGCGCCGGCATTCCTCCGGCGCGGACAACCCGTGGATGAGGGGCATCTCGGCATATTGCTCGATGAGGCGATGGGCCGGATTGAACGAGGCCGCCGCCGATTGGGCGACGTAGGCGATCTTGGCGCCCCAGACGCGGCGTTTTTCGGCATGACTGGCCTGCGCCAGATCCTGGCCGTCGAACATGATGGTGCCGGCGGTGATGCGGCAACCGGGACGGGCATAAGCCATGGCGGCGAGCCCGATCGTCGACTTGCCGGCGCCGGATTCGCCGATAAGACCGAGGACCTCGCCGCGCCGCAGCGTCAGGTCGACGCCCTTGACGATCTCGGTCCACTTCTCGTCGCTCTGGCCCTCGATGCGAAGGCCGCGAATCTCGAGCAGCACATCGCCCTTCTTGCCGCGGGGCTTGGGCGACGATCCGGCATTCTTCACGGTGTCGACGACGGTCATCGGACTACTACTCCTTGAGGCCGCTCGACTTGTGCAGGAACCAGTCGACGACGAAGTTGACGGCGACCGTCAGCAGCGCGATGGCGCCCGCCGGCAGCAGCGGCGTGGGATCGCCGAAGCTGATGAGGGTGGCGTTGTCCTTCACCATCGAGCCCCAGTCGGCCGACGGCGGCTGAATACCGAGGCCGAGGAAGGACAGGGCGCTGATGGTCAGGAAGACGAAGCAGAAGCGCAGACCGAATTCGGCCACGAGCGGTGGCAGAATGTTCGGCAGGATCTCGCGCGTCATGACCCACAGCAGCCCCTCGCCTTGCAGCTTGGAGGCCTCGACGAAATCGAGAACCGCGACGTTCGTGGCCACCGCGCGCGTCAGGCGGAATACGCGGGTTGAATCGAGAATGCCGATGATGACCACGAGATTGATGACGGAGGTGCCCAGGAACGACAGCAGCACGAGGCAAAAAATCAGCTGCGGGATCGACATCATGACGTCGACGATGCGGCTGACGATCTGGTCGACCCAGCCACGCAACACCGCCGCGAACAACCCCAAGAGGCCGCCGACGGTGAAGGACAAGGCCGTCGTGAGAACGGCAATGCCCATGGTGTTGCGCGCGGCATAGATCAGCCGCGAAAACATGTCGTGGCCGAGCTGATCCGTGCCGAGGAGATTGATCTCGCTCCAGGGATCGAACGGTCCGCCGACGAGCTCGGTCTCGCCGTAAGGGGCGATCAGCGGGGCAAAGAACGCCGTGAGCACGTACAGCAGGATGACGATGATGCCGAACCATGCCGTCAACGGCGCCGTGCGCAATTCGCGCCACACCCGTTCAGCGCGCGTACGCCGCACGAAGAGAGGCTGATGCTCGGCCAGTGCCGCGGCTTCTTCGGCCACGTCGAGGGTGTTCGGTGCGTTGCTCATCGCGGATGCAGAAGCCTCGGGTTGGTGGCGATGGCGATGATGTCGGCGGCCAGATTCAGCAGGACATAGACGCCCGCAAAGATCATCGCGCAACCTTGAATCACTGGCACGTCCTGGTTGCGCACGGCGTCGACCATGAGCTGGCCGATCCCAGGATAGGCGAACACCTTCTCCACGACCACGACGCCGACGATCAGATAGGCCAGATTGAGGGCAATGACGTTCGAGATCGGCGCCCAGGCGTTCGGCAGCGCATGATGAACGATGACCCGCCGCGGCTCCGAACCCTTGAGGCGCGCCATCTCGATGTACGGACTTGCGAGCAGATTGATGACCGAGGCACGCGTCATCCGCATCATGTGGGCGACGATGACGAGGACGAGCGTCAGCGCGGGCAGCGCGCAGGCATAGGCGCGATCGAAAATCGAGGCACCCGGCTCGACCGTTGAAATGGCGGGAAAAATCTGGAAATAGGCATCGTTGGCCAGAAACAGCGCCAGGATATAACCGACGAAGAACTCCGGTGCGGAGATCGACGTCAATGTCACCAGGTTGACTAACCTGTCATAGATCCCGTTCCGATAGAGGGCCGCCAGCAACCCGAGCGTCAGCGCCAGCGGTACCGCGATCAGCGCCGCCAAGCCGGCGAGAAACACCGTATTGACCAGTCGCGGCGCGATGAGATCGACGACCGCGCGGCGGTTGCCGCTCAAGCTGCCGGCGCCCGAATAGGAGGAGCCGAAGTCGCCGCGCACCATATCGCCGAGCCAATGCAGGTAGCGCCCGACCGGCGGCCTGTCGAGACCGATTTCCCGTCGAAACGCCGCCACCGTTTCCGGCGTAGCTGCCTGCCCCAAGGTCCGCGTGGCGAAGTCGCCGGGCAGCACCCCGACCAGGAGCGACAGCACGATCGATACCACGAACAACGTGATCAGGCCGAAACCGAGCCGTTGCAGGATCGTCCTGATGAGCGGATTCACATCGGCACCCCGATCTTACATGACGGCGACATGATGGCCCCCGCGCTTTCCTGTAGGCAAGAAGGCGCGAGGGCCGTCATCGTCACTTCGGCGGCTCTAGGCGAACCACCAGCGCTCGGCAATCTTCAAGCCATCGCACTCCCAGTTGGGCGCGATCTTGTTGTGCGCGAGCTTCTTAGATGCCGCCTCGACGTAGTTGTTGAAGACCAGGACGATCACGCCGCCGTCGTCGTGGATCAACTGCTGCATCTCGGCATACATGCCCTTGCGCTTCTTGTCATCGGTCTCGCCGCGGGCGGTGACGAGCAGTTCGTTGAAGCGCGGGTTGGCCCATTGCGTCTCGTTCCAGGCCGCGCCCTTGGCATAGACGGTCGTCATCATCCAGTCGCAGGTCGGCCGGCCGCTCCAATAGCCGCCGCACCACGCCTTCTTCAGCCAGACGTTGTCCCAGTAGCCGTCATCGGGCTCGCGCACGATGTTGAGGTCGATGCCGGCGGCCTTGGCATGCTCCTTGTAGAGCGTCGCTGCGTCGACCGCGCCGGTGAAGGCGGCATCGGCGACGGAGAGGTCGACCTTCAGGTTCGACATGCCGGCCTTCTTGAGGTGGAATTTCGCCTTCTCCGGATCGTATTTGAAGACGGGCTCGGGATTGGTGGCGAACTTGACCGTCGGCGCGATCGGATTGTCGTTGCCGGGCGTGGCGTGGCCGAGGAAGACTTTCTTGGCGATGTCCTCGCGGTTGATCGCCCATTTCAGCGCCGTGCGCACATCGACATTGTCGAAGGGCGGCTGCGTGACCTGCATCGGGAACACGTAGTGTCCGTAGCCGGTGACTTCGGTGATCTCGACCTTCGGATTCTTCTTCAGCAGGTTCAGCGTCTTCAGGTCGGCGCGGCCGATCCAGTCGACTTCGCCGGCGTTCAGCGCGTTGGTACGCGCCGCGACGTCGGCGATGGTAAGGAACTCGACCTCGTCGAAATAGGGCTTGCCTTCCTTGTGGTAGTTCGGATTCCGCTTCAGGCTGGCGCGAACGCCCGGCTCCCAAGGCCCGAACACGAACGGCCCGGTCCGCACGCCCGACTGCCAATCGGCCGTGCCGTCGGGCTTCGCCGGCATGATCGGAATGTGATAGTCGCTGCAGATATACGGGAAGTCGGCGTTGGCGCCGGCGAGGTGGAAGGCCACCGTGTCCTTGCCGTCGGCCTTGATGTCGGTGACCGCCGTCAGCAGCGACTTCGCGGCCGACTTCGAGTCGGCGCCCATGTGATGGTGATAGGACGCGATGACGTCGTCGGCCGTGAGGTCCTTGCCGTTGTGGAAGGTGACACCCTTGCGGATCTTGAAGATCCAGGTCTTGGCATCGTCTCCCGGCTCCATCGACTCGACGACATCGGGCGTGATGTTGCCGTCGGCGTCGACCTCGGTGAGGCTGTTGGACATGCCGCCCCAGAACGGCACCTGCGTGCCGGTATCGGGATAGCTGGCGGGATCGAGCGTGTCCGTGGTGGCGCCATGCGCCAGCCCGAACTTTGCCGTGCCGCCCTTCTTCGGCGTCGCGGCCACGCCGGCATCCGCCAGCATGGTCGTCGCCAGGGCGGTCGTGACGCCCAAAGCCGCGGCGCGGCCCAGGAACTCGCGCCGGCCGATACGGCCTTTCTTGATCTGCTGTGTCCAGTATTCCAGTTCGGTCATGTGTGCCTCCCTAGCACGTTTTCTGATCGTTACTGCGGGCCATGCTATCGCCAAGTCGGGTTCCGGCATAGTCCAATCAATCGCGGTTCTGTCTCCACTGCGTCACTTTGCCCCGGTGGTATCCTCCCTGCCCTGCCGTCCGGCTATGCCGACCGCCGCTGCCGGCGGGTCAGGACTTCGTCCAGCCAATCCGTGCGCATTTCCGGGACCGACGAAAGCAGCAGCTCGGTATAGGGATGGTAGGGCGGCGCGAATACCGTGGCGGTCTCGCCGGAGGCCACCAGCTTGCCCTTGAGCATGACTGCGACCTTGTTGGCGATGCGCTTCACCGTCCCGAGATCGTGGGTGATGAAAAGATAGGCGATGCCGAGCTGATCCTGCAGGCGCTTCAGCAGGCGCAGGATCTCCTCGCCCACCAGCTGGTCGAGGGCGGAGGTGACCTCGTCGCAGATGATGAGTTCGGGCTCGGCGGCGAGCGCGCGGGCGATGCAGACGCGCTGCTTCTGGCCGCCGGACAGCTCGCCCGGCCGGCGGTCGATGAAATGCTCGGGCAGGTCGATCTGCCGCAGCAGCTCGAGCACGCGCGCCCGCACGTCGGCACCCGAGCGCCCGAAGTAGAACGACACGGGCCGGCCGATGATGTCGAGCAGCGTCTGCCGCGGATTGATGGCGACGTCCGGCATCTGGTAGATCATCTGGATGCGGCGCAGCTGCTCCTTGCTGCGCTCATGCAGCTTGGGCGGCAGGCTCTCGCCCTTGAACTTCACGTCGCCCTGGGCGCGCGGCAGCAGGCCGACGACCACGCGGGCGAGCGTGCTCTTGCCCGAGCCGGATTCACCGACGACCGCCATGGTGTCGCCCTTGCGGACCTGCAGGCTGACGTCGTCGATCACGTTGACGAGGGTGCGATAGCTGGCGGAGACGTTCTGCAGGTCGAGCAGCGGCACCTCGCCCTCGCCGCGCTGGGCGACGAAATCGTGCACGACGATCCGCTCCTTGACCAGGCGCTGGGTATATTCCTCGTGCGGCTGTTGCAGGATCTGGCCGGTGTCGCCGAGCTCGATCATCTTGCCGCGGCGCAGCACCATGATGCGGTCGGCGATCTGGGCGACGACGGCGAGATCGTGGGTGATGTAGAGCGCCGCCGTGCCGTGCTCGCGGATCAGCTTGCGGAATGAGGCGAGCACCTCGACCTGGGTGGTGACGTCGAGCGCGGTGGTCGGCTCGTCGAAGACGAGGATGTCCGGCTTTGCCATCATCGCCATGGCGGCCATGGCGCGCTGCAACTGGCCGCCGGAGACCTGGTGCGGATAGCGCTCGCCGAAGGTCTCGGGCTTGGGCAGGTCCAGTTCCCGGAATAGCGTCACGGCCGCGAGCCGGGCGTCGGCCGGCGACATCAGGCCGTGGCGGATCGGCACCTCGCAGACCTGCTGGTAGAGAGTGAGCGCCGGGTTGAAGGAGGCGGCGGCGCTCTGCGCGATGTAGGCGACGCCGTGGCCGCGCAGTTCCTGGCGCTCGGCCAGCGACATCTGCCGGATGTCGCGGCCCTCGAAGACGATCTCGCCGCCGCTGATGAAGCAGCCCGAGCGCGTATAGCCGAGAGTAGCCAGGCCGATGGTCGATTTCCCGGCGCCGGACTCGCCGATCAGGCCGAGCACCTCGCCACGGCGCAAGGTGAAACTGACATCGTCGACCAGGACCGGGCCCGGACCGGCCTCGCCGCGGGCCTGGATGCGCATCGCGTTGACGCGCAGGATCTCCTCGCCGAAGCGGCTCTCGGTCATGCGCCCTCCCCGTGGCCCTTGGAGTAGACGGACAGCAGCCAGTCGACGATGAAGTTCACGCCGATGGTCAAGAGCGCGATGGCGCCGGCCGGATAGAGCGCCGCCGGCGAGCCGTAATTGATGACCTGCGCCAGGTCCTTCACCATGCTGCCCCAGTCTGCAAAGGGCGGTTGGATGCCGAGGCCGAGAAAGCTCAGCGCGGCGATGAACAGGAACGTGAAGCAGAAGCGCAGCCCGAACTCGGCGACCAGCGGCGGCACCGCGTTGGGCAGCACCTCGCGCCGGATGATCCACCACAGCCCTTCGCCGCGCAGCTTGGCCGCCTCGACGAATTCGAGCACCACGATGTTCATGGCGACGGCGCGGCTCAAGCGGAACACGCGCGTCGAGTCGAGGATGGCGATGGTCGCGATCAGCACGGGGAGGTCCGTGCCGAGGACCGACAGGATGATGAAGGCGAAGATCAGCGTCGGCATGGACAGCAGGAGATCGACGATCCGCGACAGGCCGATATCGACCCAGCGGCCGAGCACGGCGGCGGAGAACCCGGCGATGATGCCGATCGTGAAGGACAGGCAGGTGATGATCAGCGACAGGCCGATCGACATGCGGGCGCCGTACAGCATGCGGCTGAAGACGTCGCGGCCGATCTGGTCGAGGCCGAACCAGTATTGCGGACTGGGATCGGCGAAGGCGTCGCCGACGAGTTCCGCTTCGGCATAGGGCGCGATCACCGGCGCCAGGATCGCCAGCGCGATATTGATCACGACGATCGCCAGGCCGATGTGAGCGAGGATGCTCATCTTGTGGCCGAAGAGTCGCATGGCGGTCGCGCCCCTCCCCCGGCCTCAGCGCGGATGCCGCAGGCGCGGGTTGCTCATGATCGCGCCGACGTCCGCGATGAGATTCAGCAGAATGAAAGTCGCGGCGAAGATCAGGCCGCAGGCCTGCACCATCGGCACGTCGTGCTTGGACACCCGGTCGACCATCAGGGTGCCGAGGCCGGGATAGGTGAACACGTTCTCCACGATCACCACGCCGACGATCAGATAGGCAAGATTGAGGGCGATGACGTTGATGACCGGCGCCAGCGCGTTGGGAAACGCATGCTGCACGACGATGCGCCACTTCGGCAGGCCCTTGAGGATCGCCATCTCGATGTAGGGGCTGGCCATGATCGCCAGCACCGAGGCGCGGGTCAGCCGCATCATGTGCGCGACCACCACCAGCACGAGATTGAGCATGGGGAGAAACGTCAGAAAGATGCGGTCACCCAGCGGGGTCTCCGGCGAGACGTTGGCGAGCGACGGGAACCACCCGAGCTCGACGGCGACGTACTTGATGAGGAGATAGCCGAGAAAATATTCCGGCACCGAGATCGTCATCAGCGTGAAGACGTTGATCGAGCGGTCATAGACCCCGCCCTGGCGGACCGCCGCCAGGAGGCCGAGAATGACGGCCAGCGGCACCGCGATGAGTGCCGCATAGATGGCGAGGAAGAAGGTGTTCTTGAGGCGCGGCGCCAGTTCCTCGATGACGTCGCGCTTGTTGGTGAGGGAATGCCCGAAGTCGCCGCGCACCACGCCGCCGAGCCACTCCACATAGCGTTGCGGCGCCGGGCGATCGAGGCCCAGCTCCTTGCGCATGGCGGCGAGGTTTTCCGGCGTCGCGCTGTTGGTCAGGATGGCGCTGGCGAGATCGCCCGGCAGGACTTCCGTGCCCGCGAAGATGAGCACGGAAGCCGCCAGGAGCGTGATCAGGCCAAGCGACAGCCGCTGGACGATGAGCCTGAGCACTACAGGCTAGGCCTTCAGCCAGGCTTTCTCGGCGATGCGGCCATTGTCGAGGTCGAAGCCGTTATGCGGGGTGTGGCCGCCGACCTTGTTGCTGTGGGCATCGAGCCAGTCGCGGAAGGCCGGGATCAGCGCCCCGCCTTCCTCGTGCAGCTGCTTCTGCATCTCCCAGATGTAACCTTTCCGCTTACCCTCATCGAGCTCGGCGCGCGCATCGGCCAGCAGCTTGTCGAAGCCTTCCTTCTTCCAGTGCGTATCGTTCCACGGCGCGTCGGACTTGTAGGCGACGCCGAGCATCTGCGTCGCCGCCGGGCGGCCGCCCCAGTAGCTGGTGACGAACGGCGCCTTCAGCCAGACGTCGTTCCAGAAGGCATCGGCCGGCTCGCGCTTGACGACGATGTTGATGCCGGCCTTGGCCGCCGTCGCCTGGTAGAGGGTCGCCATGTCGACGGCGCCGCCGAAGGCCGCGTCCGACGCCGACAGCACGATCTGCGGATTGCTGATGCCGGCCTTGTCGAAATGGAACTTGGCCTTGTCGGCGTCGTAACTGGTCTGCGGCAGCTCGGAGTTGAAATAGGGATCGCCGCGCGGGATCGGATTGTCGTTGCCGACCGTCCCATAGCCGGAGAACAGCACCTGCAGCACCTTCTCGCGGTCGATGGCGTATTTCAGCGCCAGGCGGATGTGGTTGTTGTCGAACGGCGGCGTGTCCGTGAACATCGACAGGATCGAATGCCAGCCGCCGGGCGCGCGGACGACCTCCAGATTCGGTGCCTTCTTCAGGAGCGCGATCGTCTTGGGATCGACGCGATGGATGACGTCGACCTGGCCGGTGACGAGGGCGTTCATGCGGGCGTTGGTGTCGTTGATGACCGTGATCTCGACGGCATCGGCGTGGCCGCGGCCCTGCTTCCAATAGTTCGCATTGCGCTTGAAGGCCGCGCGCACGCCGGGATCGAAGGCCTCGAGCGTGAAGGCACCAGTGCCGACCGGCTTCGCCCAATCCTTGAAGTCCTTCGGTACCATCAGCAGGTGATAGTCGCTGAGCACGTACGGCAGGTCGGCGTCGCCGGAGTCGAGCGTGACCTGGATCTGGTTGGCGTCGAGCTTCTTGATGTCGGTGATCGCCTTCATCGGACCCGCAGCACCGGACTTGGTTTCGCCGCGATGCAGATTGAGCGAGTAAATAGCGTCATCGGCATCGAAGGTCTTGCCGTTGGTGAACTGCACGCCCTTGCGCAGGTTGAGCACCCATTCGGCGGCGCCGGGCTTGGCTTCCCAGCTCTCCGCCAGTTCGGCGACCGGCTTGTTGTCGGGCCCGTTTTCGATCAGGCCGTTCATGCAGGTGAAGCCGCAG
>Ga0134125_10007935_pt1 | contig 11968 bp, 11 predicted proteins | sample KB31751_FD_96464 | JGI IMG/M metagenome (GOLD analysis project Ga0134125, IMG submission 96464) | Terrestrial soil microbial communities with excess Nitrogen fertilizer from Kellogg Biological Station, Michigan, USA - KB3-175-1 | ecosystem: Environmental > Terrestrial > Soil > Unclassified ... | reverse complement strand
GGCAAGGCCGCCGCCCGCATCACGGCCGAGGGTGTGGTCGCGAGCTTCATTGAGGGCAACACGGGTGCCTTGCTCGAAGTCAATTGCGAGACCGACTTCGTGACCAAGAACGACAGCTTTCTGGCGCTGTGCAAGGCCGCGGTCGAATTGATCGCCAGGAAGAACCCGGCAGACCTCGCGGCACTGGGTGCGCTGTCGCACAGCCAGGACGGCTTTGGCCCGACGCTGGAAGACGTGCGCAAGGGTCTTATCGGCAAGATCGGCGAGAACATGAGCTTTCGCCGCTTCAAGCGCTTTGCGTCTGGCGCCAGGCTGGCTTCTTATGTTCATGGCACGCGCATCGGTGTGGTGGTGGAGTTCGAGGGCGATGAGGCCGCCGCCAGGGATGTTGCCATGCATGTCGCAGCCATGAAGCCGGTGGCCTTGTCCAGCGCCGACGTGCCAGCCGAACTGGTGGCGAAGGAGCGCTCGGTGGCGGCTGCGAAAGCGGCCGAAGATGCCGCAGTGGCAACCGCCGCCGGCAAGCCCGTGCAATCGCCCGAAATCGTTGCCAAGCGGATCGAGGGTGGCGTGCAGAAGTTCCTCAAGGAGGTTTCGCTGTACAACCAGGCGTTCGTGAAGAACGACAAGCAGTCGGTCGAGCAGATGCTGAAAGAGCGCGGTACTACGATCAAGTCGTTCACGCTGTATGTGGTCGGCGAAGGCATCGAGAAGAAGGCGGACGATTTTGCCGCGGAGGTGGCGGCGCAGGTTGCCGCCGCCAAGCAGGGCGCATGACGTTCCCTAAGCCTGCGGTCTGATACTTGCCGGACACGGGGCCGGCGCCTTTTTTACCCAGCTACACTCGCACCAATTCCAGGAGTCTTCACATGCCCGACGCCAAACCAGCCCACAAGCGGATCTTGTTGAAGCTGTCCGGCGAGGCACTGATGGGCGACGACCCGTTCGGCATCAACCGCGCCACGATCGTTCGCATGGTGGAGGAGATTGCCGAGGTGACGCGCCTGGGGGTCGAGGTGGCGATCGTGATTGGCGGCGGCAATATCTTCCGCGGCGTGGCCGGTGGGTCGGTCGGCATGGACCGGGCCACGGCCGACTACATGGGCATGCTGGCGACTGTGATGAATGCGCTCGCGCTGGCCGATACCATGAACAAGGCCGGTTTGACCGCGCGCGTCATGTCCGCGATTGCGATCGAGCAGGTGGTCGAGCCCTATGTGCGTCCCAAGGCCCTGCAGTACCTGGAAGAAGGCAAGTTGGTGATTTTCGCGGCCGGCACGGGCAATCCGTTCTTCACCACCGACACGGCCGCTGCGCTGCGCGGCGCCGAAATTGGCGCCGAACTGGTGCTCAAGGCGACCAGGGTCGACGGTGTGTACACGGCTGACCCGAAGAAGGATCCGACCGCCACCCGCTACAGCAAAATATCGTTCGACGAGGCCATTGCGAAAAATCTGGGGATCCTGGATGCCACGGCGTTTGCGCTGTGCCGCGACCAGAAACTGCCGATCAAGGTGTTCTCCATCTTCAAGCACGGTGCACTCAAGCGGGTGGTGATGGGCGAAGATGAAGGGACGCTGGTGTACGTCTGAGGAAAAAACATGACCATTGCTGACATCAGGAAAACAACGGAAGCGAAGATGGATCAGTCCATCGGCGCGTTCACGAGCAACCTCACCAAGATCCGGACGGGGCGCGCCAACCCGGCCCTGTTGGACTCGCTGCAGATCGACTATTACGGCACCCTGATGCCAATCAACCAGGTCGCCAACGTGTCGCTGCTGGATTCGCGCACCATCAGCATCCAGCCCTGGGAAAAGGGCATGGGCGCCAAGATCGAGAAGGCGATTCGCGAGAGCGACCTGGGGCTGAATCCGTCGTCCATGGGGGACCTGATCCGGGTGCCGATGCCGCTCATGAGCGAAGAGCGCCGCAAGGAGCTCACCAAGTTGGTCCGGAACGAGGGTGAAGGCGCCAAGATCGCGGTGCGCAACCTGCGCCGCGATGGCAATGAAGCGATCAAGAAGCTGGTGAAGGACAAACTGGTCTCCGAAGACGACCAGAAGCGCGCCGAGGCAGAGATACAAAAGGTCACCGATCGGCACGTCGCCGAGATCGACCGGCTGGTCGCGGCGAAAGAACAGGACATCATGGCGGTGTAATGATGCCCCCATGCTTGCCACTTTGTGTGCTGCGCTGCCCCCCAAGAGGGCCCTCGCGCCTTGGGGCGGCCCTGCGGCGCTCAAGCCCATTCCATATATCACCATGAGCTACCAGATGCCGCACCACATCGCCATCGTGATGGACGGGAACGGCCGCTGGGCCACGCGCCGTCACTTGCCTCGCGTGGCGGGGCACAAGCAGGGCGTGGATGCGTTGAACCGGTGTGTGCGGGCGTGCGTCGTGCGCGGTGTCGCGGTGCTGACGGTATTCGCGTTCTCCTCGGAAAACTGGAACCGGCCGGCCGAGGAAGTGTCGGGCCTGATGGAGTTGTTGGCGATCGCCTTGAGCCGGGAGGTTCCCAAACTCAAGACCGAGGGTGTGCAGCTGCATTTCGTGGGCGAGCGCGCCGGCCTGAGCGACAAGGTGCGTGCCGGTCTGGCCCAGGCCGAGGCGGTGACGGCACAGAACACGCGGCTGGTGCTCAACGTCTGCTTCAACTATGGGGGGCGCTGGGACATTGCCCAGGCGGCGGCTCGTCTTGCCGCCCAGGGCCAGGCCGTGACGGAGGCCAGCCTGGACCGTGCGATGGCACTGGCCCATGTGTCCGATCCGGATTTGCTGATCCGCACCGGGGGCGAGCAGCGCATCAGCAATTTCCTGCTGTGGCAGGCGGCCTATTCCGAGCTGTATTTCAGCGACGGTCTGTGGCCCGAGTTCGACGAGGCCGAGCTGGATGCCGCGATTGCCGCGTTCAACCGGCGTGAGCGTCGCTTCGGCAAGACCTCCGCACAGGTCGCCGGAACGGCGAGCGCGCAGAAGGCGGCCTGAAGGCGCGCCATGCTAAGGCAGCGCATCATCACGGCCCTGATTCTGTTGGCCATCCTGTTGCCAGCCCTGTTCTATCCGTCATCGCAGCCGTTTTGCGCGATCACGCTGGTGCTGACCGCGGCTGGGGCGTGGGAATGGGGGCGCCTCAACGGTTGTGGATCTGTTGCAGCCGCGCTGCTCGGTCTGGTGTGCGTGCTGCTGTGCGTGGGCGTCTGGGCGCTTGGCCTGCTGTCGATGGCGCTGCCCTGGCTGTGGCGTTGCGTGGGCCTGGCCTGGGTGTTGCTGGGGGCGTGGCTGCTGCGTGCCGGCGTCGCGGGCTGGCCGCGCGTTCCCAGGCCCGTCCGGCTGATTGGCGGTCTGGCCGCCGTATGGCTTGCCTGGCTGGCCATGGCCCAGGCGCGCGTGATCGGCATCAACTTTCTGTTGTCCATCCTGTTGTTGGTCTGGGTGGCCGACATCTTCGCGTATTTCGCCGGGCGTGCGTTCGGTACGCGGTTCACCAAGGCCAGGTTGGCCCCGATGATCAGCCCGGGCAAGAGTTGGGAGGGCGTCTGGGGTGGCATGGCCGGTGTGATCTTGCTGGCCGGCGCGTGGGTCTGGGGCGATGCGGCGTGGCAGGCGCGTGTCGCCAGCTTCTACAGCCGCCTTGCCGACCGGGGCTGGTGGCTGCTGCTGATTGCCGTGCTGTTCATGGCGGCGATGAGCGTGGTCGGCGATCTGGTGGAGTCGCTCATCAAGCGCAGCGCCGGAGTCAAGGACAGCAGCGGGCTGCTGCCGGGTCATGGCGGCGTGCTGGACCGGGTCGATGCGTTGCTGCCGACCTTGCCGTTGGCCATGATGTTGATCTCCTGGTCGTCGCCATGAAACAGCGCATTGCCGTTCTCGGATCGACCGGCTCCATCGGGACCAGCACGCTCGACGTCGTGGCCCGGCACCCGGACCGTTTTGAAGTATTTGCGCTGAGCGCCGCCACGCAAGTCGATCTGCTGCTTCAGCAGTGTGCCCGGTTCAGGCCGCGCTTTGCGGTCATGGCCAGCGCGCCCCATGCACGTGAGCTGGCCCATAAAATCAAGGAAAATGGGCTTCAAGTCGAGGTGATGGCTGGCTCTCAAGCTATTGAAGTAATAGCGAGCCACGAATTGACCGACACCGTCATGGCGGCCATCGTCGGCGCGGCCGGTCTGCCGCCCTGCCTGGCAGCGGCGCGCGCGGGCAAGCGCCTGCTGCTGGCCAACAAGGAGGCGCTGGTGGTCGGCGGCGACGTGTTCCTGCGCGCAGTGCGGGACGGTGGCGCGACGCTGCTGCCGATCGACAGCGAGCACTCGGCCATCTTTCAGTCGTTACCAGAAAATCCCGCGAGCTGGCCGCAGCGAATCGAGAAAATCATTCTCACGGCGTCCGGCGGACCATTTCGCACGCGCGATCCGGCGACGCTGCGTGATGTCACGCCCGAGCAGGCGTGCGCGCATCCCAATTGGGTCATGGGGCGCAAGATCTCGGTGGATTCGGCGACCATGATGAACAAGGCCCTGGAGGTCATCGAGGCCAGGTACCTGTTCGGCGTGCTGCCCGAGCAACTCGAGGTCGTGATTCATCCGCAAAGCGTGATTCACTCCATGGTGCAATACCGTGATGCATCGATTGTCGCCCAGCTTGGAACGCCGGACATGCGGGTGCCGATCGCCTACGGGTTGGCCTGGCCCGGGCGCATCGAATCGGGCGCGCAAGCACTTGACTTTCGGACCTTGTCGGCCATGACCTTCGAGTCGCTGGATAGCAATGGTCATGGCGAGCGATTTCCCGGCCTGCGACTTGCGTGGGAGGCGCTGCGCGCGCCGACCGGCACCTGTGCCACGCTGAATGCGGCCAACGAGGTCGCGGTGGCCGCGTTTCTGGACAGGCGCATCCGCTTCGATCAAATTCACCACGTGAACCTCGAAACTTTGCAGGCTGCCGTGGCCTCCATACCCCAGACGCTGGACGATTTGCTGGCGCTCGATGCGCTGTCGCGCGCTACCGCGCAGCGCGCCGTGGCACGCCTGGCGTCCTGACATGTTGAAAGGTAGCGTATGTTGACCATAGTTGCTTTTCTGGTTGCGTTGGGTGTGCTGATTGCCGTTCATGAATACGGCCATTACCGCGTGGCGGTGGCCTGTGGCGTCAAGGTGGTCCGCTTCTCCATCGGTTTCGGCACGACCTTGTTTCGCTGGCAGCCCAGGCATCAAAAGCACGGGCAATCGACCGAATTCGTGATTGGTGCAATTCCGGTGGGCGGCTATGTCAAGATGCTCGACGAGCGCGAGGCGCCGGTCGCTGCCGAGGAGCGGCATCTGGCGTTCAATACCCAGCCGCTGCGATCGCGCGTCGCCATTGTCGCGGCGGGACCGATCGCCAACCTGTTGCTGGCGGTGCTGTTGTTTTCGGCGCTCAGCTGGTACGGCTTGCAGGAACCCAAGGCCTTGCTCGGCGCTCCCGTACCGGGCTCCGTCGCCGCGCAGGCCGGGCTGCATGGGGGCGAACTGGTGCAGCGCGCCGGCTTTGCGGACGGGACGCTGGCGCCGGTGCGTTCTTTCGATTCCCTGACCTGGCTGCTGACCCGGGGGGCGCTGGACCAGCAAGACGTGCGCCTTGAGCTGACGGACCCGAGCGGCGGTGCCGAGCATGTCGTGCTTCTGCCGCTGAGCCAGCTTGCCGCGAAACAGGCCGACGCGCAGATCCTGCGCAAGGTCGGCCTGGTGCAACCCTGGATTCGTCCCGTCATCGGCGAGGTGATGCCGGGCAGCGCGGCCCAAAAATCGGGTTTGCGCGAGGGCGATGTGGTGACCACGATTGGCGCCACTCCCATCTATGACGCCAGCCAGTTGCGCAACGTGATCCGCGCCTCGGTTCAGGGCGGGCAGCCGCTTGCGCAACGCTGGCAAATCGAGCGCGATCACCGGACCGTCATGCTCGACGTGACGCCGCAGGTGGTGCGCGACGGCGCTACCTTGGTCGGAAAAATCGGCGCCTATGTGGGAGCGCCGCCGGATTTCGTCACGGTCCGCTACGGCCCGCTCAACGGCTTGTGGCATGGGGTTTCGCGCACTTGGGAGATGTCGGCACTGACGCTTCGCATGATGGGGAAAATGGTGATCGGCGAGGCGTCGCTGAAAAATCTGAGCGGCCCATTGACCATCGCGGACTATGCCGGCAAGTCGGCCAGCATGGGCTTGTCCGAGTACCTGGCATTTCTTGCGCTGATCAGCCTCAGCCTGGGCGTGCTGAACCTGCTGCCGCTGCCGGTTCTCGATGGCGGGCACCTGATGTATTATCTTTGGGAAGGCGTGACGGGTAAGAGCGTGTCACAGGCATGGATGGAGCGGCTGCAGCGTGGCGGTGTGGCAGTGCTGCTGCTCATGATGTCGATTGCGCTGTTCAATGACGTTACCCGTATCTTTGGCTAACAACACGCCGGCCACCTTGGGCGGCGTCCGTATCACCGTCATTCATGAATAATCAATTCAATTGTTTTCGTCTGCGCACCGTTTCCGCAGCGGCCATTGTCGCGTTTGCCGCAACGTCGGCCTGGGCCGTGCAGCCATTCACGGTGCGGGACATCCGGGTCGAAGGTCTGCAGCGGGTCGAGCCGGGCACCGTGTTTGCGTCCCTGCCCATCCATGTCGGAGACACTTACGACGACGAGAAGGGCTCGGCCGCCATCCGGGCGTTGTTTGCGCTGGGCCTGTTCAAGGACGTGCGGCTGGAGACCAGCGGAGATGTGCTGATTGTGGTGGTCGAGGAGCGCCCGACGGTGGCCGACGTCGAATTTACCGGGGCCAAGGAATTCGACGCAAAAACCTTGAAGAAGTCCATGAGCGACATCGGCCTCACGGAGGGGCGGCCGTTCGACAAGTCGCTGGCCGATCGAGCCGTCGAAGAACTCAAGCGGGAGTACATCAGCCGAAGCTTGTATGGGGCACAGATAGTCACCACCGTGACGCCGATCGAGCGCAATCGCGTCAACGTGACCTTCTCCATTACCGAAGGCCAGCCTGCCAAGATCAAGCAGATCAACATCGTGGGCAATAAGGCGTTCAGCGAGTCGACACTGCGCGACCTGTTCGATCTCGACACCGGCGGCTGGATGAGCTGGTACACCAAGGCGAACCGGTATTCGCGCACCAAGCTCAATGCGGACATCGAAACGCTGCGTTCGTACTACCTGGCCCGGGGTTACCTGGAGTTCAAGGTGGACTCTACCCAGGTCGCCATTTCGCCCGACAAACGGGCGATTTCCATCACCATCAACGTGACCGAAGGCGAACGTTATGTGGTGACCGGTGTGAAGCTGGAAGGTAATTACCTGGGCAAGGAAGATGAGTTCAAACCCCTGGTCAAGATCAGGCCCGGGGAGCCTTATGACGCCGACGAAGTCACCAAGACCACCAAGGCTTTCACCGATCTCTTTGCAAATTTCGGGTTTGCATTTGCCCGCGTCGACGCGCGTCCGGAGATCGACCGCGCCAATGGGCGTGTCGCCTTCACGCTGGTCGCCGACCCGTCGCGCCGCGTTTATGTGCGCCGCATCAATATCAGCGGCAACGACCGTACCCGGGACGAAGTCATCCGGCGGGAATTTCGCCAGTTTGAATCCTCCTGGTACGACGGGGACAAAATCAAACTCTCGCGGGATCGTGTGGACCGGTTGGGGTTCTTCACCGACGTGAACGTGACCACGCAGGAAGTACCCGGCGTGCCGGATGAGGTCGATCTGAACGTTCATGTGAAGGAAAAGCCCACGGGGAGCCTGACCCTGGGCGCCGGCTACGGCAGCGCCGACAAACTGTCCCTGTCCTTCGGCATCAGCCAGGAAAACGCGTTCGGCTCGGGCAATTCACTCGGCCTGCAGGTCAATACCAGCAAGTACAACCGGGTGATCGTGGTGAGCACGACCAACCCGTATTTCACCAAGGACGGGGTATCCCGGACCATTGACGTCTATCACAAGTACTCGCAGCCCTACGAGGATCAGGGCGGAAACTACTCGTTGACCACTGAGGGTGCCAGCTTGCGCTTCGGTGTGCCGTTCAGTGAAACGGACCGGGTGTACTTCGGCGGCGGGATCGAGCGCACGCGGATCGATCCGGGCACCAGCATTCCTGCCGTCTATCTGCAATATGCCAACCGGTTCGGCTATTCCTCCATGGAGTTCCCGCTGACCATCGGATGGTCTCGGGACAGCCGTGACAGCGCGCTGGTCCCGACCGACGGCACGCTTCAGCGCTTCAATGGCGAGTGGGGCGTTGGCGGCGCGGCGCGGTATGTCAAGGCGGACTACCAGTACCAGCAATATGTTCCGCTGAACAAGCAGTTCTCGCTGGCCTTCGCCGGCGAACTGGGCATGGGCAAGGGGTTGAACGGCGAGCCCTTCCCGGTTTTCAAGAATTTCTACGGCGGGGGTCTGGGCTCGGTGCGCGGTTTCGAGCAGGGAACCCTGGGCCCGCGGGATGTCACCGGATTCATTGTGGGCGGGGCCAAGAAAGTGGTGCTCAGCACCGAACTCGACGCTCCGTTCCCGGGCGCGGGCAACGATCGTACCTTGCGGGTATTTGGCTTCGTGGACGTCGGAAATATATACGGCGACAATGAACCTATGCTGGCGAGCGAGCTCAGAGCTTCCGCGGGCCTGGGTCTGAGCTGGATTTCCCCGCTCGGGCCCCTTAAATTCGCGATCGCGCAGCCCCTGCGCAAGTTCGCCGGCGATAGAATCCAGAGATTGCAATTCCAGATTGGTACTTCCTTCTAATGAAAAACCTATCGCGTTCCTGCTGGCTTGGCCTGCTGCTGGGCCTGTTCATGTTTTCCGCGAACGCGCAATCCCTTCGCATCGGTTATGTGAATACGGATCGCATCTTCAGGGAGGCGAATGCGGCCAAGGCGGCGCAGGCCAAGCTTGAGCAGGAGTTCTCGAAGCGTCAAAAGGATCTGCAGGATCAGGGCAATGCCCTCAAGGCCGCGTCCGATCAACTCGAGCGCGAGGGGCCTACGCTGCCCAGCAGTCAGTTGCAGGCGCGCCAGCAGCAATTGCAGGACCAGGACCGTGATTTCCAGCGCAAGCGCCGCGAGTTCCAGGAGGATCTGAACTCGCGCAAGAACGAAGAGCTTCAGCAACTTCTGGACCGGGCCAACCAGGTGGTCAAGCAGATTGCCGAGACCGAAAAATACGATGTCATCCTGCAGCAGGCCGTCTATGTCAATCCCAAGCTTGATATCACCGACGAGGTGATCAAGGCGCTGAACAATTCCAGCGCAACTTCCTCGGGCGCGGCGGGTTCGGGCACGAAAGGTGCTGGCGGGGCGGGCAAGAAATAACCGGCGGCCCTGCTGAAAAGGTGTGGCGCTGCGTCTGGGATCAATCATCGAGGCACTGGGTGGGGAGCTGCATGGTGACCCCGAAGTTCAAATCCAGGACATCGCCCCGCTGGACGCTGCGTCTACGGCCAGTCTGAGTTTTCTCAGCAACCCCAAGTACCAGCAGCAACTGGCCACCTCGCAGGCGGCCTGCGTCATCGTGGGGCCGGCCATGCAGGAGGCCGCTCTGGCGCGCGGCGCATGCATTGTGGCGGCGCAACCCTACCTGTATTTCGCGAAAGTCACGCAGCTGTGGAAACGCCAGCATGCGGCGGGGGGCAGTGCAGGGATCCATCCCAGCGCCGTGGTCGATCCTGACGCCGTGGTGGACCCCGGCGCGACGGTCGGCGCGCTGTGCGTGGTCGAGCGCGGCGCGCGCATTGGCGCTGGTACGATGCTCAAGTCCCGCGTCACGGTGGGCGAAAACTGCATCGTGGGCGAGCGCTGCATCCTGCATCCGGGCGTGGTGCTGGGCGCCGACGGGTTCGGCTTCGCGCCGCACGACGGCACCTGGGAAAAGATCGAGCAGCTGGGCGCGGTGCGCATCGGCAACGACGTCGAGATCGGCGCCAACACCTGCATCGACCGCGGGGCGCTGCAGGACACGGTGATCGAGGATGGCGTCAAGCTCGACAACCTGATCCAGATCGGACACAACGTGCACATCGGCAAGCATACGGCGATGGCGGGCTGCGTCGGCGTGGCGGGCAGCACGGTGATTGGTGCGCACTGCACCTTCGGCGGCGCGGCCATGGTGCTGGGCCACCTCACCATCGCGGACCATGTTCACATCTCGTCGGCGTCGATGGTTAGCCGCTCCATACTCAAGCCGGGCCATTACACTGGCTTCTTTCCCATAGACGACAATGCGAACTGGGAGAAAAATGCCGCAACACTCAAGCAGCTTTACAGTCTGCGCGAACGCCTGAAGGCGCTGGAGAAGAGAATAAAACCATGATGGATATTCACCAAGTCCTCAAGCACCTGCCGCACCGTTATCCGTTTGTGCTGGTGGATCGGGTTCTGGAACTCGAAAAGGGCAAGCGCATCAGGGCGCTCAAGAACGTGACCATCAACGAGCCTTTTTTTGTCGGACACTTTCCCTATCGACCCGTGATGCCGGGCGTGCTGATGATCGAATCGATGGCGCAAACGGCGGCGATCATGGCCTTTGACATGACAGATGCCTTGCCCGACGAAAAGACGGTGTTCTATTTTGCAGGCGTCGACGGCGCCCGCTTCAAGCGTCCGGTGGAGCCCGGCGACCAGCTCATCCTCGACGTCGAGATGGACCGCGTGCGCGGGGGGATTTACAAATTCAACGCGCGGGCGCTGGTTGCGGACGAGCTGGCCGCAGAGGCCGTGCTGATGTGCACCATGCGCACCATTGCCTGAGGGCGGCTGTTCGTGACGACCATTCATCCAACGGCGTTGGTGGACAGGGGCGCGCAGCTCGACAGCTCCGTCACGGTAGGGCCCTATACCGTGATCGGACCCCATGTCGAGGTGGGCGCGGGCACGACAATTGGCGCGCACTGCGTGATCGAGGGCCGCACCCGCATTGGCCGGGACAATCGCATCTTTCAGTTCAACTCGCTGGGTGCCATTCCGCAGGACAAGAAATACGGGGGCGAACCATGTGAGCTGCTGATCGGCGATCGCAATACGATTCGCGAGTTTTGCACGTTCAATATCGGCACGGCGCAGGATACCGCGGTGACGCGCGTGGGCAGCGACAACTGGATCATGGCCTATGTGCACATCGCGCATGACTGCCAGGTTGGCAGCCAGATCATCCTGGCGAACAACGCGACGCTCGCGGGCCATGTGCATCTGGGGGACTGGGTTGTTATTGGCGGCCTGACGGGCGTGCACCAGTTCGTCAAGATCGGTGCACACGCGATGGCCGGTTTTGCCAGCGCGGTATCGCAGGACGTCCCGCCGTTCATGATGGTCGATGGCAATCCGCTCGCGGTGCGCGGCTTCAATCGCGTGGGCTTGGAGCGGCGCGGCTTTGGCCCCGAGCGACTGGCGGCAGTGAAACAGATGCATCGGCTTTTGTATCGTTCCGGTAAGACGTTCGAGCAGGCGCGCATCGACATCGCCGACCTGGCTGCCACGATGCCGCAAGCGGCTGGCGATATCGCAACCATGACCGGATTCCTCTCGCAGGCGACGCGCGGCATTGTCCGCTAGGGTCAGGCATGCCAGCGCATGACGCAGCGCCGCAGATCGCCATGGTGGCGGGCGAAACATCGGGCGACCTGCTGGCCGGGCTGTTGCTCGACGGCTTGCGCGAGCGCTGGCCGCGCCTGGTCGGCGTCGGCGTCGGGGGGCCGGACATGGAAAAGCGAGGCTTCGAGGCGTGGTGGCCCAGCGAGGCGCTGGCCGTGCGCGGCTACGTCGAGGTGCTGCGCCACTACCGGGGTATCTTGCGCATCCGTGACGAGCTGAAAGTCCGGCTGCTGCGGGAGCGTCCGCAGATGTTCATAGGCATCGATGCGCCCGACTTCAATCTCGAACTCGAAGCGGCGCTCAAGGCACAGGGCATCAAGACCGTGCATTTCGTTTGCCCGTCGATCTGGGC
>Ga0134125_10007934_pt1 | contig 11969 bp, 13 predicted proteins | sample KB31751_FD_96464 | JGI IMG/M metagenome (GOLD analysis project Ga0134125, IMG submission 96464) | Terrestrial soil microbial communities with excess Nitrogen fertilizer from Kellogg Biological Station, Michigan, USA - KB3-175-1 | ecosystem: Environmental > Terrestrial > Soil > Unclassified ... | reverse complement strand
GGCGAGCAGCGGATCGATCACGTCCAGATTGGCGCCGCCCGCCGCGAGATGGCAGGCGGACCAGCCCATGAAGCAGCCCACTTCCAATGCCGCGCAGCCCGGATAGCGCAACGCGGTGTTGTAGAGGATGTGCGCTTCATCCCGGTTGAGAAATCCCACCCCCGGCAGCCGGCGGTCACAGTACCAGATGTGCGGCCCGCGCCGCAGGTACGGCCACGGACAGGTCGCCGGATCGGCGGCGACCATGTTCGGAAAGCTGCCATCCAGCCGGATGCCCTGAAATCCGGGAGAGACGTAGTCGCGGCGAACGACGGGCCAGCTTGCGCTCATGCGATGTTCAGACCGTTAGACCGACAGAGCGGTACATGTCGTGCAGCGTGCCCGGCCCCTCCGGCAGGATGACCGGCATGGAGGAATTAGTCAGATGCGCCACGAACACCTCGCGAAACGGTTCGTCCGGGTGCCGCCAGGTGCCGTCGTCCGCCTTGGTCGGCATCCGCAATGAGCACAGCCAGTTCATGACAGACGGTGCCCGATGCCAGCCGCCGACCTCCTGCATCGATACATTCAACGCATCCTGTTCCAGCATGCCATCGAACGGGACATTCAGCGCCTTGCCCAGGTTGCGACGATAGCGCGCCCAAATCGGCGAATCGGCACGTGCGGCGAACAACCCGGCGTTGAACGGCGTATAGTACTGGCAGTACTGCACAACCTCGGCGCCGTAGACCTGCGCCATGCGATGCACGCGCGCGGCATGATAGGCCTTGGCCCTCGGAGCATCGGTGTGCACGCAGTACGCGGCCTCGGTCTCCTGGACCGCCGTGATCGATACGTCGGGATCGCTCAACAACGCCAGATAACATTCCAGGCCGCGCGGCGACAGAAATCGGATGTCGCTGTCCACCCAGAGATAACCGTCGTACTCCGGCAGAATCCACGGAACGTAGGGACGGCAGGACAACGCATAGGCATGGTCCGGCGCGTCCTTGAACCGGGGGAAATCCCCCAGCCGGTCGTGCACCTGGATCCCCTGCTCACGCAGCCAGTCCAACTGGTCGCCGCGCAGGTTGATGGCGACGAACGCCAGGTCCATCTCATAGTCAGGCAACTGGGCGTGGGCCCGCCGGACGGTGCCGATAGCGGCAACCGCCTGGTCGAAGAAATCTGCGTCGCACGACATGACGCAACAAACCCGCATCGCCGAAAGTTCTCCCGAAGGCCGCGCAACCTATCAACTGCCGTCGTCCCGGCCAACCGGAAACGTGGTCGGTACATCCGGCCGGGGTCGCGGCTTCCCGCATGGCAGGTGCGCCGCCTCGCCCGATTGCCGCAGCCGGGAATTGGTGGTCTGACAGCGCCGACACTCCGGCCATGGAAGCATGAGCGCCAGCCTCGCCAGCCTGCAGACGCAAGTCCCGACCACGGCGCAACGCCGCCGCAACTACGCCCGGCGCTACTGGGTGTTTGCCGCTCCCGCCGCGATTATCGTCGTCGCCGTCATTCTGTTCCCCTGGATCTTCACCCTGTTCATGTCGGTGCACGACTGGAAGGTGACCGGCGCCACACCCTTCGTCGGCATGGCCAACTACACGAAGATGCTGAGCGACGAACGCTTTCTGTGGGCGGTGATCCGTACGCTCTATTTCACCGCCGCCTCGGTGATCGCGCCAATTCTCCTGGGGGTGTGGGCGGCCGTCTGCTTCGCCAGCCGCTTCCGCCTGCGCGGCGTCGCCCGCACGGTCTTCGTGTTGCCGATGATGGCCACACCGGTGGCGATCGCATTGGTCTGGACGATGATGTTCCACCCGCAGCTCGGCGTGCTGAACTACCTGCTGACCTCGCTCGGCCTGCCGCCCTCCACCTGGGTCTACGACGGCAGCACGGTCATTCCGACGCTGGTGATGGTGGAGACCTGGCAGTGGACGCCGCTGGTGATGCTCATCGTGCTGGGCGGCATCGCCAGCCTGCCCAGCGACCCCTATGAGGCGGCGATCCTCGACGGCGCCAACCCCTGGCAGATGTTTCGCCACATCACTCTGCCGCTGGTGTGGCCATTCATCATTGTTGCCTCAGTGATCCGCATCATCGATGCGTTGAAGGCATTCGACACGATCTACGTGATCACCCTGGGCGGTCCCGGCAACGCCTCGGAGACCCTGAACATCCTGCTGTACCAGACGGCATTCGCCTATTACGACCTGGGTTACGGCTCGGCGATGGTGGTGGTGTTCTTCGTGCTGATCCTGCTGATCAGCCTGGTGCTGCTGAAGGTCCGGCAGGTGCGCGCATGGCAGTAGCACCCCGCCGGAGGCGCCGCCTGCGGATCCGCCACTACATCGGCCGGCTCGGGCTGTACTTTTCCGTTCTCGTTCTTATATCGCCTGCGATCCTGTTCTTTTTGTGGATGCTTTCGCTGGCTCTGAAGAACGAAGCCGATAACACCGCCTATCCCCCCGTATTCATTCCGCACCCGCCGACCATGGCGAACTTCGTGGACGTGTTCGCCAAGAACGACTTCCTCACCTACACGATCAATTCGATCGTCGTTTCGTTCACCGCGACCGGCCTCGCGCTGTTGTTCGGCGTGCCGGCGGGCTACGGCATCGCCAAGGCAAAGGCGACGCGCGCGGCGATGCTGATCCTGGTCGCTCGCATCACCCCCGGCCTGTCGTACCTGATCCCGCTGTTCCTGCTGTTCCAGTGGCTCGGCCTGATCGGCACGCTCACCCCATTGGTGATCACGCACCTGGTAATCACGGTGCCCATCGTGGTCTGGATCATGATCGGCTTCTTCGAGGGCCTGCCCGCCGAACTGGAGGAGGCGGCACTGGTGGACGGCGCCACGATCTGGCAGGCGTTCCGCCACGTCGCGATGCCGCTGGCGCGGCCTGGGATCATGGTGGCCATGATCCTGTCATTCATCTTTAGTTGGAACAATTTTATTTTCGGCGTGGTTCTCGCGGGACGTTCCACCCGCACACTGCCGGTCGCGGTCTATAATGTACTGACGTTCGAGCAGATAAGCTGGGGGCCACTGGCAGCCGCGGCGCTGGTGGTGACCGCGCCGGTGCTGCTACTGACCCTGCTCATGCAAAGAGAGATCGTCGCCGGCCTGACGACCGGCGGCGTGAAGGGCGGTTGATCCGTTTCTTGGCCGGCTATCGGCGTTCGGTTGCCCGAACGCCGCGCACCAGCGGATATTATTACGCGCTGACGCGCCGTGACGTCTCGCGCGCGGCCGTCTTGCGCGAGGAACCGTTGCCGGTGCCAGCTTCGGACATGATCGCGCGCAGGTCGCGCAGGAACGCGGCGCCCTTCAGGGTCCGCTGCACCAGCACGCTGCGGCGGTCCAGCGGATCCACCTTGCGGCGGGCCAGATCGAGCTCGCCGAGACGGTCGAGCGCGCGGGTGATCGCCGGCTTCGACACGTTCAGCTCGGCCGCCAGGCCGCGCACGGTATGGCCGCCATCGCGCAGGTAGCAGGTCAGGAAAACCCCAAGCTGCCGCGCCGACAGATCGGGACCGTCCCGACGTACCAGGGCGACGATCGTCTCCCGCAAAATCCCAACCTGTTGGTCGGATGACTGGGCTGTTGCCATTGGTTGATCCTTTACCACACCAAACGAGCCGGCATTGACTCGTTTCCCCGGTATGCATCAAATGGGATCGGATGGTGCAGTGTCAACTTTATTCCGGTCCAGGAATTCCGTTCTCTGACGCAATCGCGGCGATTTTACCACCGGCTCATGTTCCGCCGCCAGTACGTTGCATGATAGCGCCAAACAACGCTCGTATGGCTTGCGCTTCGCCGCCCTCTGGCCGTCCCGGTTGCAATTGATCGTTCCAGGCGTAGAGATCGATATGGATCCATGCCATATCCGCCGGAATGAACCGTTGCAGGAATAAAGCTGCCACGATCGACCCGGCAAATGGCTTGGATGAAATATTGTTAAGATTTGCCACCGAGCTGCTCAGCCACGGATCGTAGCCACGCCACAGCGGCAGGCGCCATAACGGGTCGTGGCTGTCCACGCCGGCGCGCAGAACCGATTCGGCCCACGCATCTTCATTGCAGAACAATGCCGGTAGATCGGGGCCGAGTGCAACCCGTGCCGCGCCCGTCAGCGTCGCGTAATCGATCAGCACCGCCGGATGTTCTTCGGCCGCATCCGCCAGCAGGTCGCATAGCACCAGCCGACCCTCCGCGTCGGTGTTTCCAATCTCCACCGTCAGCCCCTTGCGGGTACGCAAGACATCCGAGGGACGCATCGCAGTACCGGACACCGAGTTCTCCACGCAGCCGACTCGCACCGCGAGCCGCACCGGCAGGTCCGCCTCCATCACCATGCGGGCGAGCGCCAGCACACAGGCGGCCCCACCCATGTCTTTTTTCATACGCAACATTCCGGCGGACGGTTTCAGGTCATAACCACCCGTATCGAAACAGACGCCTTTCCCGCATAACGAGACAAGCGGCGAGTCGGCGTGCGCCGCGCTGCCACGCCAGCGGAACGTTGTCACGCGCGGCGGCCGCGCGGAGCCGGCGCCCACTGCCGCGACGGTCGGATAGCCGGCGACCAATGCGTCGCCCGCGGCGATGTTGACTTCGGCGCCGTAACGCGCGCCCAGCGCGGCGGCGAACTCCGCCAGTTCGACCGGCCCCAAAAGATTCGCCGGCGTGTTGATCAGGTCGCGCGCCATCCAGATCGCGCGGGCCTGCGACAGGCTTCGCGCCTGATCCGCTGCAACCAGCGTTGCCGGTGCGCGATCGGCGGACTTCAGCGTGGTGTAACGATACGCGCCGAGGCAAAACCCGAGCGTCGCCGACGCCGTGTCGTAGTCGCCCGGCTCCAGCCGCCAGGACGTGCCCGCCGGCAATCGGTAAGCGAGATCGCCGAAGACGAATGGCGAGCGGTCCTCCGCAAGACCCAGGACGGCCCCGGCTACGCCATCCGCACCCGGCAGGAATTGCAGTTCGCCCTGCTTCGCCTCGAAGCCCAGATCCCGCAGAAAGCGCGTCTGCGCTGCCGGCAGGCGGTCGAACAGCGATGCGAGTTCGGACGGTCGTACCGGGTGCAGCGGGTGCGGACTGTCGGCATGGTCTGCCACGCAATCGATCTTCTGCTCCAGCATGCGGACCTCCTCCGGGTTGAGCGCATCGCCAGTGTGTCCGCGCTCGACGCGACTTGCCAGCCGGTCCTTTGCAGGAGCACCTCGGCGGCATGTAGAATTCAGCGCAGCCGAGGAAGGATGCGCGGCATGGCGGAGGATGTGGTCGAGGCGCTGGCGGCGTTGCTCGAAGGCAAGGGCCAGCGACAGTACGGCCTGGCCGGGGTCAGCCAGCTGCAGCACGCACTCCAGGCGGCCCTGCTGGCAGAGCACGCGGGGTGCGGGCCGGCGTTGATCGCCGCGGCGCTGCTGCACGATGTGGGCCATATGGTCCACGGGCTCGGCGATGACCCGGCAGCCGACGGTGTGGACGACCGGCACGAGGCATTGGGCCACGCCTACCTGGCACGGTTCTTCGGTCCCGAAGTCTCCGAGCCGGTGCGGCTCCACGTGGCCGCCAAACGTTATCTGTGTGGGACGGAGCCGGACTACTTTGGACGGCTCGCCCCCGACAGCGTGCGTAGCCTGGCATTGCAGGGCGGGCCGATGTCGCCGGAGGAAGTTTCGGTGTTCGATGCGTTGCCACACGCCGCGGACGCGGTGCGGCTGCGGCGTTTCGACGAAGCGGCCAAGGTGCGGGACCTGCCGACCCCGCCGGTGTCGCATTTCCTGCCTTATCTTCGGGCGTGTTTGGGGTCGTAGTGCCGCTCGCCGCGGTCAATCGGCGATGGTCCGACCCGGTGCCGGACCCGGTTCCCGCAGCACCCGCGCCGCCGCCGCGACACAACGCTCGAACGCCGAAAGGTCGCACCAGCGACGGTCCGGCTCGCACGCCTCCAGCACCAGCTCGCCACCGGCGGCAACGATCGCGGCCTCGATCATCAGGTTATCGAACAATCCGAATCGCTCGATCAGCAGCCCGTCGGCGTCCCGCCACACCGCGCCGGGGCTGCCGATCGCACCCCCATGCGTGGCGGCGAAGTCCAGCGTGCGCTGCGTGAAGCCCTCCGCCACGTTGGCATAGCCGAACACGGGTCGGCCCAGCGCCCGCGCGAATCCGATCTCATAAACCGTGCCGACGTCGGCACTGGGCCCGCGGAACGGCGTCAGGTTGGCGATCAACGCATCGCAGCGGCGTATATGGGCCTCGTTGCGCAGCGCGATTCGGTGCCACTCCGGCAGCTCTGCCCAGTCCGCCGGCTCGTCCGGTAGCGCATCGAGCGGCGAGATGCCCTCCAACCCGTGTGTCGCGCAGATCGATCGCCGGCGCGCCGCCCAGTCGAGCGGGCCAGGCAGAAACACGTCGGGCCCGGCGAGATAGACGCGCGCATTCATGCGCGGACGATACGCCGGGGCGGTAAACGCTTCCACAACGGCGGCGAAGCCGATCGGCAAAATGGGGATCGCGCTCGGCGTCGCCGCGGACCTCGACGGGCGCGGCCGGCTCCGTCAGCCCCGGTGATCCAGCCCGATGTCCAGCACCGTCGCACTGTGCGTCAGCCAGCCGAGCGAGAGCAGATCGACGCCCGTGGCAGCGATGGCCGCGGCGGTGTCGGGACGGATGCCGCCCGACGCCTCGGTGATCGCACGCCCGTCCACCATCCGCACCGCGGGGCGCAGCATGTCGGGACCCATGTTGTCGAGCAAAACCGCGTCCACGCCGAGGCTCAGTGCCTCCTCGAGTTGCGCCAGCGTATCCACTTCCAGTTCGATCTTCACCAGATGACCAACGCCGGCGCGCACGCGTTCCACCGCGGGGCGGATACCGCCGGCGATGGCGACGTGGTTGTCCTTGATCAGCACGGCGTCATCCAGGCCGAACCGATGATTCGACCCGCCGCCGACGCGCAGCGCGTATTTCTGTGCCGCCCGCAGGCCGGGCATGGTCTTGCGCGTGCAAACCACGCGCGCCTTCGTGCCGGCCACCGCGTCGACAATGCCGCGCGTCGCGGACGCGATGCCGGACAGATGGCACAGGAAGTTCAGCGCTGTTCGCTCGGCCGTCAGGATGCCGCGCGCCGGACCGCGGATGATCGCAATCAGGTCGCCGCGTTGCAGGCGCGTGCCGTCCGCGCGTTCGACGATCGCCTCGATCGCGGGGTCAATCAGCCGGAACGCCGTCAGTGCGTAATCGAGACCGGCAACCACCCCGGGCTGGCGCGCCATCAGCGCGGTCTCGGCGCGGGCGCCGACGGGTACGATCGCATCGGTGGTGAGATCGCCAGCACGTCCGAGGTCCTCGAGCAGCGCGGCGCGCACCGACGGTTCGATCATGATTGACGGCAGGGGGGGCGGAGTCATGTGGAGCGTCCTTGTCCCATCGTCATGGCCGAGCCTGACCCGGCCATCTACCCCCAACCGTTGGTGCGTAGATGGCGGGGTCAAGCTCCGCCATGACGGGTGATAATTTCATCACACTGCCAACATGCGCTCGACGGCGAGTCGCGCGCGCGCCGCGATGGCGGGATCGATCGTCACCTCGTAGCGCATCTCCTCCAGCGCGGCGCGAATGTTTGCCAGCGTGATGCGTTTCATGTGCGGGCAAAGATTGCACGGCCGGACGAAATCCACGCTCGGGTGGTTCACCGACACGTTGTCGGCCATGGAGCACTCGGTCAGCAGCACCACGCGTGCCGGCTTCTCGCGGCCGACAAAGTTCGACATGTCAGCGGTGGAACCGGTGTAGTCCGCCTCGGCGATCACCTCGGGCGGACATTCCGGATGCGCCAGGATGGTGACGCCCGGATAGTCGGTGCGCAGCGCGCGGACCTGCGCGCCGGTGAAGCGTTCGTGCACCTCGCAATGGCCGGCCCAGGCGATGACCTTCACGTGCGTTTTCGCGGCGATGTTCTGTGCCAGGTATTCGTCCGGCAGCATGATCACCGTGTCGCTGCCCAGCGACTCGACGATCTTCTTGGCGTTCGCCGACGTGCAGCAGATGTCGGACTCCGCCTTCACTTCGGCGGACGAATTCACATAGGTCACCACCGGCACGCCCGGATAGCGCGCGCGCATCAGCCGCACATCGGCGGCGGTGATCGACGCCGCGAGCGAGCACCCGGCCCGCGTATCGGGGATCAGCACGGTCTTCGACGGGTTCAGCAGCTTCGCCGTCTCCGCCATGAAATGCACGCCGGCGAGCACAATGACGTCGGCATCGACCTTCATCGCCTCGCGCGCCAACGCCAGGCTGTCGCCGACGATGTCGGACACGCAGTGAAAGATCTCCGGCGTCATATAGTTGTGGCCGAGGATGACCGCGTTGCGCCGGCGCTTCAGGTCGAGGATCGCCTCGACGTCGTCGGCGAACACCGGCCACTCCATCGGCGGAATGACGCGGCTGACCCGCTGGTAGAGTGGCGCGGTGCGGGCAAAGGTGGCGGCGCCGGTTGAGGTAGCGCCGGTAGAGGCAGCGCCGGTGGAGGCAGTGGACATCGCGGCGGACATGGGCGGGTCTCCCCTTCGGATATGCTCTATATGAGCATTACGTCGGCTTATGCTAGGGGTGAGCATAAACTTGTCAAGAGCCATCGTCGGCCGGGGCTGAGTTCGCCGCCGGACCGGTCACGGCTCTTGACACCGCACCGGCCGCAGCCTTTCTACGCGCCCTGCGCGCGAGTCCCGGCGGTCCGGTCCGCCCGCCGTGCAGGGGTGTAGCTCAATTGGCTAGAGCGCCGGTCTCCAAAACCGGAGGTTGCGGGTTCGAGACCTGCCACCCCTGCCAATGGCGCGCGGTTTCTCGTATCGTTGGCTTGGTTTCTGGGTCTTCAGGGAGTGGCGGTGGCGTGGCGGTCGATCCGGCGAGATTTGTGCGCGAAGTACGCAGCGAGATCGGCAAGGTCACCTGGCCGACCCGAAAGGAGACGCTGGTCACCACCGGCCTCGTGTTCCTGATGGTCGCGATCGCCGCTATCTTCTTCTTTGTCGTCGATCAGGTGATCGGCATCGGCGTGCGTGTCTTGTTCGGCATGGGCGCCTGAGGGGTTTTTAGGTCATGGCCAAGCGTTGGTACGTCGTGCACGTCTACTCGGGCTTCGAGAAAAAGATCGCGCAGCAGATCAAGGAGCAGGCGGCGCAGAAGGGGCTGGGCGAGCAATTCGACGAGGTGCTGGTGCCGTCGGAGAACGTCGTCGAGATGCGCCGCGGCCAGAAGGTCAACTCGGAGCACAAGTTCTTCCCCGGCTACGTGCTGGTGAAGATGGAACTCAGCGACGACGCCTGGCACCTGGTGAAGAACACGCCGAAGGTGACCGGCTTCCTCGGCAGCCGCACCAAGCCCAGCCCGATCAGCGACGCCGAGGCCGATCGGATCATGAAGCAGACCCAGGAGGGCGTGGAGCGTCCGCGCCCCGCGGTCTTGTTCGAGATCGGCGAGCAGGTGCGCGTCGCCGACGGGCCGTTCACCAGCTTCAACGGAACGGTGGAGGAGGTGGACGAGGAGAAGGGCCGGCTCAAGGTGTCGGTGTCGATCTTCGGCCGCTCGACCCCGGTGGAGCTGGAATACGCGCAGGTGGAGAAGGCCTGAAGCGGCGCTGCTCTCGCGGTGCCGGGGCTGCGCGCCCCGCCGCCCTATGCCGGCGACAGGGAGACCATCGCGACCCCCTGCCGCACCATGCCCAGCGCGCGTGCCGCCGCCAGCGACAGATCGACCACCCGCCGGTTCGAGTAGAGGCGGTCGGTGATCTCCACCACAACCGAGCGGCCGGTGCCCATCAGCGTGACACGCACCCTGGTGCCGAACGGCAGCCACGGATGCGCGGCGGTAAGCGCCTTCTGGTCGAACCGCTTGCCGCTCGCGGTCCGCCGGCCCTGATGCGCGCGGCCATAATACGACGCGCTTCCTGTCTCGATGACCGGGTCCACGACCGCCGGGGTGGTGTCGCCGGCCCGTGCCGCACCGGTCGAGCATGCCAGCAGGGCGCCACTCGCCAGCCAGAGCCACACAAAATATCCGCGAGTCCTGCTACGGGACGGCAGAATCTGCGAACCAGTGCTGTTGGATTCCCGGATGGGCGGACTGGAATGGACACAATACAGGCCCCGCAACGCGGTCGAAATGACCGACATTGTGTTATGTATGTCCACCAGATGGGTGAACTTGCGGCATTTTATCGTGCCGCCGAATTTGGCCCCCCGGTTCATGACGGCAACTATGCTGGGGTTCGACTCTATGTCAACCCTGGAACCTCTCAGCACCTCGCGAGCCGGTGGGGCCTCCCGGGCCCATGATCGTTACCCTGCTGATCGCGGTTTTCGGTGTGTTCGCCGCCTCCGTGCTGCGCGGGTTCACCGGCTTCGGCTTCGGCCTCGCTGCCGTCCCGCTGCTCTCGCTCGCCCTGGCCCCCGCCAAGGTGGTGCCGTTCGTCACCCTGCTCCAGGTGCTGGTCAGCGTGGCCGGACTGCGCGCGGCCGCGCGTCTGGCCGACTGGCGCGTGGTCCTCAGACTGGCCCCCGGCTTCGTGCTGGGTATCCCGATCGGGCTGCTGCTGCTGACCGAACTGTCGTCGAACCACGTGAGGTTGGCGATCGGACTGCTGATCGCCCTCTCGGTGGCAGTGCTGTGGCGGCGGATCCGGCTGCCGCCGCGCCCATCGCGCGGACTGGCCCTGGCGGTGGGCCTGTCGTCGGGAACCATGAACGGTCTGGCCTCGATGGGCGGCCCGCCCGTCATCGTCTACCTCCTGGCGCTCGACCACCCGCCGGCGGTGACCCGCGCATCCACCATCGTCTATTTCCTGTTCGCTTCCCTGGTGACCATCACGCCGATGGCGGCGCGAGGCCTCGTGGACCGCGAGGTGCTGCTGTGGTCGATCGCCTCGGTCCCCGTGTTGTTCGCTGGCAATGTGCTGGGCGGCTGGGCGTTCGTGCGCGCCAGGCCGCACCAGCACAGGCTGGTCGCTCTCCTGGTACTGGCGACACTGGCGGCGATGCTGATCCTGCGGGCCGTCGCAGGCTGATCCCGCGGGCGCGAGGAATCCCGCGCGCCAGTGCGCACGGGGCTTGACCCGACTATCTCGCTGGTGCGCTGGTATTGTTCCTGGAGGTCCCGATGCGCACCAACCTTACGCCTGACATCGAACTCGCCGCCCGTCTGTTCGCTGCCCTGCGGGAGCAAACGTTCGACGGCGTCGGCATCACCCGCGAGGCATACGGTCGGGGAGAGCAAATTGCCCACGCCCTGGTCAGGTCGGAGGCCGAGGCATTGGGGCTGGAGATCGACAACGACGCCGCCGGCAATCTCTACATGACCCTGCCAGGAACGGATCGGACGGCGAAACGGATTGTCCTGGGGAGCCATCTGGATTCCGTGCCGCAGGGCGGCAATTTCGATGGCGCGGCCGGCGTGCTGGCGGGCATGGCAGCGGTATCCGGCATGCGGCGCGCGGGGTTCTCACCGGCGCGCGACATCACCGTGCTGGCGATCCGCGCCGAGGAGGCAGGCGCGTGGTTCCCCACCAGCTATCCCGGCAGCCACGCCGCGCTCGGCCGCCTACCGCCGGCAATGCTGGCGGTCCGTCGCATGGATACCGGCCGCACGCTGGAAGACCACATGCGCGAACTGGGATTCGATCCGGATGCGGTGCGGGCCGGTAACGGCCGCCTCGGCCCGCACAACACCGCGGCGTATCTGGAACTGCATATCGAGCAAGGGCCGGTGCTCGACCAGGAGGAGATCCCGGTCGCGGTGGTGTCGGGCATTCCCGGGTCGCGGCGTTTGCGCGCGGCGCGCGTGGTCGGCGAATACAATCATTCCGGAGCCACACCGCGGCGCTACCGGCGTGACGCGGCGATCGCGCTGGCCGAGCTGGCGCATCGGCTCGACGAACACTGGGCGGTGCTGGAAACACAAGGCCATC
>Ga0134125_10007933_pt1 | contig 11969 bp, 8 predicted proteins | sample KB31751_FD_96464 | JGI IMG/M metagenome (GOLD analysis project Ga0134125, IMG submission 96464) | Terrestrial soil microbial communities with excess Nitrogen fertilizer from Kellogg Biological Station, Michigan, USA - KB3-175-1 | ecosystem: Environmental > Terrestrial > Soil > Unclassified ... | reverse complement strand
TACTGACCATCCGATTATCAAAGCATTTATCAATCCTCTCGTAATGTGGATTTGGGCCGGCGTGTGGATCCTGATCTTCGGTACCGTTGTAGCCATGGTGCCGCCGATGACCGCTGCTGCTGTTCCGCAGCCCCAGCGAGTTCGTCCGATGAAGGTCCCACTTCCGACACACACGGAACCAGTCGAGGCAGGTGATTGATGAGAGGTTTTCGCAAACTGTGCTCTACCTCGATCGTCATTGCCTTCGCCCTGGCACTGCTTGGAGCGAGTGGCGATACGGCGCGCTTCGACGAACTCGGTCATCACCGCATTATTTGCGTTTGCGGCTGCAATCAGATGCTGCTCGAGTGCAATCACGTCGGCTGCACCTATTCCGACAAAATGCGGCAGGAACTCTCCGCCGCCGTGCAGAACGAGCCCAACGACGACGCCATTCTGCAGTCGTTCGTGCGCGAATACGGCACGACCGTTCTCGCCGCTCCGAGCGCCCGCGGGTTCGATCGCGTGGCCTGGATCATGCCGTTTGCCGTGTTCTTCGCGGCGACATTTGGAGCGGCGATTGTGATCCGCAAGTGGAAGGAGCGACAGCCGACTCCAGCGACGTCGGCTTCTTCGGCAGTGTTCGACCCATATCGGGAACAAGCGCGACGGGAGACTGAGCTGTGATTGCCGTCGCCTGCATTCTGTTTGCCGCCGGACTGCTCCTTTACGTTTTTGCTCCCGGAGTGGTCTTTGAGCGTGCCACGGATAAATCGCGCCTTGCATACCTCGAAGAACGTAAACAGGTGGTTTACGAAAACCTGCGTGACCTGAACTTCGACTACAAGGCAGGGAAGTATCCCGCGCAGGATTATGAGTCGCTGCGTAGCTCGCTCGAAGCTGAAGCCGCCGAGATTCTGGCCGAGATGGCAGCTTTGCAGGACGCCCAGGCTGTGCCGCAACCGGCGCGATAAACCGTTTCCAATCACTCACAGATTTAAATCGAATGACTAAGAGTCCTTTCCTGAAAACTACTTTCCTTGCGCCCGCTGTACGCTGCATGATTGCCATCCTGGTGCTAGCCGCGACCACCGTTGCTGCCGACCTCACCGGAAGCGTGATGAACAAAACCTCGAACAAGCCCTCTGCTGGCGACGACGTCGTGATCCTGAAGCTCTCACAGGGCATGCAGGAAGCGGGCCGTGCCAAGACCGACGCCAAGGGTAACTTCACTCTCCCAATTCCGGACGACGGTGGTCAGCATCTGGTTCGCGTGACTCATCAGGGCGTGAACTACTTCAAACCTGCGCCGATCGGCACCACCTCCGTCGAGGTGGAGGTCTATGACGCCGGCAAGCAAGTGCAAGGCGTTACCGGCCGAGCCGACATCATGCGCGTGCAGACGGAGAACAGCCAACTCGAAGTGACGGAGATGTTCGTAATCCAGAACAACTCCAATCCGGCGAAGACGCAAATGAGTGAGCGCAGCTTTGAATTCACGCTTCCCGAAGGCGCCGTCGTCGATGGTTCGCTGGCTGCCGGGCCGGGAGGCATGCCGGTCACTTCAGCTCCTGTGCCCACAGGCGGCAAAAATCACTATGCCTTCGTTTTCCCAATTCGGCCTGGAGAGACGCGCTTTCAAGTGAGTTATCACCTTCCCTATTCGGGAAGCTTCGCGTTCCAGCCGCAGATCGTCACACCAATGGAAGATGTCGTCGTGATGTTGCCGAAGAGCATGGACTTCAAAGGCGACACCTCGCAATTTGCCAGCGGAGGAGACGAGAAAGGTATGAGCATTTTCGTGGCTCATAACGTTGCCGCCGGCAAGCAAATGGCCTTTGCCGTTTCGGGAACAGGACAAATTCCTCGCGATGCTCAGGACGAAACCGGCGACAATCAGCAGAGCGCAAGCACGCAGACCCAGCCAGACAATCGTCCAGGCGGCGGCTTAGGCCGCCCTGAGGACACGCCGGATCCGCTTCATGCCTACCGCTGGTGGATTATCGGAGGCCTTGCCGCTGCGCTGGTTGTTGGAGCCATTGTCGTCATCAATCAGAAGCCGCGCACGCCAGTTGCTGCTCCGGTTGGAAGCGTTGTCGCGCCCTCTCCAGCAGCCCGTCCGCAGACTCCTTCGCTCAATCGAGGAACCTTGCTCGACGCGATGAAGGAGGAGTTGTTCCAACTTGAAACTGAGCGGCTCCAGGGCAAAATCTCCGATCCTGAGTATCAGCAAGCGAAAGCCGCGCTCGATCTGACGATCAAGCGCGCTCTTGCGAGACAATCAGCTAAGGCATAGAGTACGAGTTCCCATTACGGATTCTTCGCATAGGCTGCGCAGGTCGCATCTGCCTGCTGAGTGGGCAAATCCTTTGACGTCAGCGATAGCAACGATGGCTTGGTGAAATCGAAAAACTCCTTATCAAAGTCCGGCTGCGCTGCATCGCGCTTCGTCAAGTTCAACAATTTGAACCGCTTTTCGATGAACTTAAGAATTGCGGTTGAATCTGCCGGTGCATGCGAGACAACGTGCGGTATTACATATGGAGAAACAACCATCAAAGGCAGACGAAATCCGGTTCGCGTGAAGTCTGCCACCGGGTCTTTCGACTGCAGATCGGTTGGCTTGATACCGTCCGGGCTGACGGACTGAGGAACATTAGTCAGCGGCTGCACGTGATCGTAAAAACCGCCGGCTTCATCGTACGTTAGAAAGAAAACAGAGTCTTTCCAAATCGGACTGTCCATGAAGGCCGAAATCAGGCTCTTGTCATAGACAGCGCCGATCTGCACCGGATTCCCCGGGTGCTCGTCTCGTCCCGAATCGAAACCAGGTTCAATCAGCGCTACAGCCGGAAAATTTCCACTTTTCAAATCCGTAAAGTAATCCGTCTGTCCGGCTTGGCAAGGAGTCTTGGGATTGTGTATGCAATCGACTGGAGCTAGATGCTGGGGATCCTTATGTCCTTGTCCCCACTGAAAATTGGTGAGCGTGGTCAGCGGCACTCCCGACGAACTCACATCAGAGTAGTACACCTTCCACGATATCCCTGCATTGTCGAGACGTTCGAAAATATTTGGGATATCGAGCGTAGGCGGATTGTGCGCGTGGCCATGCGTCGTTGCCGCTAATTCCGCAACACGATTTGGCCCTGAGTTCGATGGAATCGGCGAGAAGAAGTTATCGGAAGTCCCGAATTGGGCTGCGAGGAAATAGTAGAAGGGCAGCATGTTCTCGTCGTAGTAGCCCATATTGCGCTGGCCGCGCACGTCAAAGTAATGGTGAGTGTCATCCTGGGAATTTGCGAACTGCGAGAATCCCGCAGTGATGTGGACAAAGCCGTTGCCCTTCCACTCATCCGACGCCGGATTGTCGCGGTTGTAGGCGCCATGACTCTCCAGCCAGTCGGGGCTGAAATCCTCGACGCACTGATCCGTCAGCAAGAAAGAGTGCACAGTAACATCGCTGCCAACGCTCACATGTCCCTGGTTGTTGTGCGTGATGTTTGCCACCGGCGTTCCCGCAATAGGACTCGCGACGGTAAGGGTAATACTGGCGGTCAACTTCGAATCTGTTGTGAACGTATAGGTGACCGATCCAGGCGTAGTCGGAACTGTAACCGTCGCGCTCGCGTTCGGTCCGTACGCCTGAGTGTTTTTCGGGTCAGGCGGTGGGCTGATGGTTACGGTCGAGCCGTCTGTCGCTGCCCAAGTCAGCAGAGACTTGCCCCCGGGCTGGACGTTCATCGGACTCGCACCGACAAGAAATCTTGATCCGGAATCGGGCGTCGTTCCAACTACTACGGAAGCTTGAGCTGTCGTTCCAGCGGCTGAAGTGGCAACGAGCGTGTACAGGGTAGCCGTCGTCGGCGTCTTTTTCGCACTTCCATTGGCAGCGACCGACGCGCCATTGAGAGTTACTGTGGTCGCGTTCGCTGTCGTCCAGCTCAACGGCGTCGAATCATCCGCGGGATTGTCGGCGGAAAAGCCTGTGGCAAGGAGAGCAGTAGAATCGAGAGTATTCACATCACTCATCCCACCCCAGCCTTTGTTGTGCCGATACGTGTTCAGGTGACCGAAGTAGTGATCGAACGAGCGGTTCTCCTGAAACATGAAGATGATGTGATTTAGAGCTGTGATATCGATCGGAGTTGGCGGCGGTGGCGGAGGTTGCGTCGGAGGAGTTGTCGGAGGCGTTGAGGGCGGCTGCGACGGCGGATTGGCAGGCGGAGTCGTGCTGGCAGCTTGAGTCCCTCCACAACTTGACATCGAAATTGCCAAAGCGAATACCAAAATCAAACTAACGATCGAATGCGAGAGGGCCCAATTACGCACTAGAACTGCTCCTTTCATCCGATACTTGGAAGCAGCAGCTCTCGCGCTGGTTGCTGTACGAACGTGCCAAAAAGACCGTGCCCAAAAGATGGCTGGCCGGCTCATACTCGCGGCGGCAACTCGGAAGCAGCGAGGTGCATCGTGTGTGCGGCTCACGCGTCGACTTAATGGAGTCGGTGGACTTAGTGGACGGAGTGGACCGGCGCTCCTTCAGGTACTCACACGTGGCATCTCTCCTCTTCGGCGTTTGGCCTCTTCATTGCGGTACACAATGACCGGCTGCCGGGCTTCAACAACTACTCTGATTTTTCCCTCGCCAGTGCTCACTTGAATGTCTTGCGGGCCGTTGACCGTCATCTTTGCCGCGCGGATCTGGCCTGGGTCCCACTGGTTCGGCAATTGGGTTGAGAGTTCTTTTGCGGTGGTGGAGTAGAACGCGATGCGGTCATTGTCGAGAGGACAGAATGTGCTCTCGATTCCCACAATGGGAATACCGCTCAGGGAGGCCGAGTATGTCTTTGCTGCCCAATCGACTTCAATCGTCGCATTGCCTTCAAGGCCGATGGTTTCCCGCGTTCCCTCGCGCCGGAATGACTCGATGTTCCTGGAGTGCAGGTGGAACCACGGCACCATGACGAGGTAGAAGGTATCGAGCGCGTCATCCAGGTTCATGTCGGCGCGGACAATTGCGTGCGAGCAGCCGTTGTAAAAGAGCGTCTTCATCACGCGATCGGCCGGGCCGGTGGTTCTCCCCGACTGCCCCCAAACGGCACTCTTGCGATAAATGGTTGGCAGCAGAGGGATCGGATCGCCGCCGAATGGGCAGGTGCCGGGGCCAGTCATGTACCAGAAGGCGCTGATCTTGCCGATGAAGGCATACCTCAACGCTTCGGAGCTGACATCGACTCCACGTTTTGCGAACTCCTCCAGGACTTTGTAGCGGCCTTCGCGCAAGTTCTTGATGCCGCTCGCCGGATGCTCAGGATCCCAGTCGTCACGGATGGAGAAGTAGGAGAGCACATCGATGTGTGTCGTTGTGGGAAGCTTGTAACGCTCGCAGGTGTAGCGAACGCGTTCCATTCCGGGACCAGCCATGTACTTCGCCAGTCCAACGATGTAGGAGTTCTCGCCTGTCCAGTTGCGGCTTTCCCAGAGCTGCCCGTCCGGACGGCGCGCGATGATCTTCTCGTTCCACGCCGGACTGCTGCGGTACGCGTCGTCGTAATTGTCCGACAGCGTAGTGATGCAGTTGTACTTCCTGGCATTTTGCATCAGGCGCATCATGCCGTCATATCCGCCGATGCGCTGGTTCACCTCCGCGACCGCGGGGTAGCCGGTGTCTTTGCCGCGATACTGCCAGCCCCAGAGATGGACGATCTGCGGCGAGTAGTCGGTCAACTCGGCGATCTGTTTGATCAACTGCTCGCATTGCTCGAAGGTCGAGGCCGGTTTGGGATGGCTCGGCTCGTCACAGCGAATGCCATAAACGAAAGCATTGTCGTAGAGATGATTCGGAATTGCCGGCATGCGGCTGCGGACAAACTTGGCGCCATCGAGCCAGGTGAGGGAAGCGCGATCGTCGGGAGCCGGGATGAAATCAAGACGGCAGGTCGACTCCTGCTCGACGAGCAGGTTGGGCGTCTGCTTGTTGCCGCAGTTGCGCGGAGTGCCCGGACCGGTGTTCATGTCGTAGCAGAGGCTGCCGTTCACGCGATGCGTCTTCGTTGTTCCAATCGACGCGCGCCGCCTGCCCGCGCCGCCCACGACTGTCAACTCGGTGCCGTCCATAAAGGCAGTCGTCTCCTGCACGCACAAGACACGATCTGTGCCAACCATTACTACGGGCAATGTCGCAGCTACATTACCCCAAAAGGTATTCGGTTTAAGCGATCCCGGCTTTGCCGACTTCAATTCCGCCAGCCATCCGCCATCGTCGCCGTGTGCCAGCCACGCTGGACCGTCTTCTTCGCGGACCGTGACCAGTCGCGGAAGGGCAACTTCGATCAGTTCATATCTGGGGGACTCGCGCACCTCGCGCATCTCGACGTGCACAGCCGAGCCTTCGACCGTGTAGCGAACGGTGAACGACGCTGCAGGCCGCCCCGCGTCAGAGACAGAGAAGAGGAAGTCGACCCGGTCCTTTCCCGAATTGGTCTTCTGCAGTTGAACCGGTTGAACGCTGAAATTCCATAGCTGCTGGTTGCAAACGGTAGCCGTAATTGGCTTGCCTAGATCCTCGCCGCGCATCCGGCGCTGACCGCGAATGAGCCGATACACGTAAGGAAGTCCATCGCGTCCGTCGAGGGCCACCTCCAGCTCCGTGGAGCGAATCACGATCGCATTCACCGGAGCTGCACGGGTGTTCAGCGGTTCTTGTTGTGTAGCGTCGGAAGACTGAGCCACAAGATTGCGTGCCGCCAGTCCAGTGGCTGCTACGCCTGAGAACCTCAGGAATGTTCGACGAGTGAGTTGGTCAGTTTCTTCTTGCATGGCAAGTTTTGCGGAATCTCCCTCGATTTCAGTAATCAAAATAAAACATTCACATCCTGAACGCGAAGAGACTAACAGAGACATCGCTCGAATTTGCTTAGGAATGCTCTCCCGTGACCTGTCATCCTGAAGCGCTTCTTTTGCGCGAAGGATCTCCCGCGATGTTTCTCACTGAAATGCACTCTCTTGGCTTTTCGGCCGATAGAGGTCAAGTTCATGGTGGAGGAGCCTTAGCGGCAGCACTTGAGCCTGAAGCATTCCGGGAGATCCTTCGCGCAAAAGAAGCGCTTCAGGATGACAGGTTGATACACGGTTGAATCTGTCTTCATAATGCGCTTTCTGAAATGAGCTTTCTGGTAAGTGGCATTTGGGAATCGACTCCTCCTTTCACTCAGAGAAGGTTTCTGGAAACGAAATCGCCTTGCCGAGCAATCTCACCGCCAGGGTACGTCAGCATTCCCGATTTGAACCTACGTCCTTCGCCATCAACGACCTGAAGGAAAAATCACGTGCCGTTCTCAACCCATTCGGAGGCGTGGGTAACCCTGACTTTTCCTCAGGGTTACCCTGCGATTTCCTCAGGGTTACGCTGGCTGCCTTGGGTTGCGCTGCGTGCGGGCTTGCGTTGCTGCTGGGTTGATTTGCGTTTTTTCAACACGCCGTTCGCGATTTGGGTGGCGCGCAGAAGCACGGCGGCAGTTTGCGCGTCGATTCGGCCGCTGAGGACTTGCTCCATGATCTGCTTTATAACGAGCCGGAGGCTGGAGCGGTCTTCGAGAAATCCGACTTTGAGCCTCTGATTGGTTTCGCAATCGTAGGCGCGCGTATGAAAAACGCAGAAGAGGCGTTGCCCCATCGCCGGCGCGCGGCATGGCTCGCCGTTGTTCTTGAGGTGGGTGCATCGAGGGGCCTGGTTCGCCAGCTTCAAAAGCCCAAGCTTCACAGCCCGACGGTTGGTCTCAATCCGCTGCTTCGCCTGTTCCACTTGTTCGTCAAGCACCGCAGCACGTTCCTTGAGTTCATCCTCGGTGAGCGAGTCCATATCTAGATCTACGAATTCGTACTGCTGCTCCTCTTCGCCGAACGACTCGAGCCTGTCCTCCATTTCCTTCAGCTCCGCCACAACCTTGCGTGCGTATGCCGGGTCTTCGACCATGCGTTTGACTTCTTCCGACGAGCTCTGCATGGCCATAATGTTCGCTTCTTGTTCGTTGGTCATACTTCCGTGCTATCGCGAAGCCGGGCGAAAGTCAAGCGAAAATTTAAACGCGAAGAGAGCACGCGAAGGTCCACAAAGAAAATCTTCAGAAGTTTTCCGTAATTAACGTCTGCTCACTTCGAGTTAATTGTTTGGACGGGTCCGACTAGGATGATGATTCGACGAAAAGGTATTTATCGGGGCTGGAACTACAGAAAATAGAAATACGGATTCCGGATTCAATATTCAATATGGCGCACTGGGACAAGCTGGCTGTGGATTTCTTTCTAAGTTGCTGATTTACGAAAGCTAACAAAAATTTACAACTTGGTTATTTGACTGCACTAGCCCGAGCCAACGAGAGAAGGTTCGTGCGTTTTCCTTCTCCTTTCCCCCTTACTTCTCTGGACTTTCCCAAAATGGCCAAGACTGAAAGACACAAGCGGACGTCGGGCACACAGGAGGCGCGATGATGCAGATAAGTGATTCTCGAAAGAATCTTCTTCGATTGGGGTTGTTGCTGGCTGTTCTGAGCATATTGCCCTGCATGGCTCAAGTCACGAGTCGGGGCACATTGACTGGAACCGTGGCCGATCCGAGTGGTGCAGTGATCGCCAATAGCACAGTAACGATGACCGATCCGGCGACCGGGATTAGTCGTCACACGACTACGAATACTTCGGGAATCTATCGTTTCGAGGCAGTCGATCTCGGTAACTATACGGTGGAGGTTCAGGCTCACGGGTTTTCTACCATGAGGAAAACCGGAGTCGAAGTGCAGGCCGCTCGCCAAGTAGAGCTTGACTTTGCGCTTCAAGTCGGTGGTAGTAGCGAAGTCGTGAACGTGGAGGCATCGGCCGCCGAAATTGCGTTGCAAGCCGCGGAGCAAGTACGCAGCGAAAATATCTCTTCGCGCCAAGTCTCGAATCTGCCTCTGATCGGTCTTGATTCGCTGACCCTTGCCATGACAGCTCCTGGGGTTGTTGTGTCCCCAAACGGGAATATCAACCAGAACGGGACGTTGGTCTTCACGGTCAACGGTCAACGGCCGCGCGGCAATAACTTTCTGATCGATGGAGTGGAGAACAACGACATCTCCGTGACTGGCCCCGCATACACCATCAATAATCCTGATGCGGTGGAAGAGGTCAATGTACAAACCTCGAACTTCACCGCGGAGTTCGGTCGCGCCGGCGGGGGCATCATCAACCAAATCACGAAATCAGGCACCAATTCTGTACATGGCAGCGCGGCTTACGCCTACACCGGCGATGTGTTTAAAGCTCTGAACTACAACCAAAAGGTAGGCGGCCTCAAGCGCCCTCCCCGCGACATCGAAAACACGCCATGGTTCAGCATTGGCGGGCCGGTTATCTTGCCGCACTTGTATAACGGAACGAACAAGACCTTCTTCTTCGCAGCAGCGCAATGGGATCGCGATTTCGGCAAGGCCACGACAAATATTCGCATCCCCACGGATAACGGCGTAGCGGTTTTGCAGCCGCTGGCGGCACGTTGCCCGAATGTCGCTCTGTACCTACAAGCGCTAGGCGGCGTGCGCGGAAGCGCAACGCCCTCGCTGATCAGCATTCAGGCGCCCAGCGCAACTGGGACTTGCAATGGATCGGCTCGCACCGGGCAGTCGGTTGAAACCGGCTTATTTACGCGCACCGAGGCGAATCTCGCTCTGGATAACAATCACCAGATTCGCATCGATCACAACGTCTCCGACAAACAGTCCATGAGCTTCCGCTGGCTCTATGACAAGAATAATTCCAGTCCGGGATTCAACACGAATGGTGTAGTTGGAGTCCTGCCCGGATTCGACAATGCTTTCAACGGCATCACATTGGGTGGCGCATTCAGCGACACATACACCATCAGTCCGACCTGGACAAACGAATTTCGGTTTAACTATGGACGTATCGGATTCAATTTCCCATCCGCCTCTACAGATGCATTCCACACCAATCTGCAGAGCTACGCGATCAGCGGCATAGCAGGATTTGGACTGGCAACGAATATTCCCCAGTTTCGTTTCGCCAATAACTGGCAATATGCCGACAGCATGACGATTGTGCGCGGGAAGCACAGTCTGAAATTCGGCGCAGATTTTCTGCGACAGCTCGCGCGCCAGCGTCCTCCGTTTAATGAACGTGGCTCACTCACCTATAACACCAGTACGGGTGTGACCGGGTTGGCGAATTTCATCGACGACTTCGGTGGGAGCAGCGGCAGTCTCAACCGCCTGTTCGGCAATTCTGTTTACCACCCAGATCTCTTCCGTCAATTCTATTTCGTTCAAGATTCGTGGAAGACGACGGCCGACCTGACCTTGAACCTGGGATTGCGTTATGAAAACTACGGCACGCCGATGAACATCTTCACCATTGCCGCATTCACGAACTACGACCCCGTCAACTTTGCCACGCCACATAAAGTCAATTCAGACAATAACAACTTCGCTCCCACCGTGGGCTTTGCCTGGAATCCCAGCAATCGCTTTATGGGCGATCATAAGACTGTGATTCGCGGCGGCTTCCAAACCACTTATGACAGTGCGTTCAACAATTTGCTGTCGAATATCGCCGGCTCCACGCCAAATGCAATCGGCGGCACCATCATCTCCTCGACGAATGCGTCCTTGCCTAGAGGCACGGGAAATTTTAGCGGCCTCTTTCCCACGATTCAGCCAACGCCCCTCACCAAGGCAACGGCACAATCGAATCTCTTCCCTCAGAATTTTGTGAATCCATACACCGACCGCTGGTCTTTAGGGGTCCAGCGGGAGGTGGCGGCGAACATGATCCTGGATGTGTCGTATGTCGGATCGATTTCACGCAAGCAATATCGCTCGATTGACGTGAATCCGGTCGTAAATGCGGCCACCGGAGACCGATTGCATCCGGAACTGCAAATTACTGCCCCTACTTCGGCGGCAAATATCGCGACCCGCACCGGAGAGGGCATTCGCACGGTTCGGGCCTCTTCTGCAAACGGCAACTACAGCGGCCTGCAGGCAGAGTTGCGGCGAAGCTTCGCTGCGACGCCATTTGGCAACTTCCTCGTAAACGTTAACTACACCTATGGGCATTCGCTCGACGAGATCAGCGACGTCTTCAACCAGTTGTCGAATCAGAGTTCGTTCGAGTCGGTATCGGAAGTATTGGGTGTGAGTCCGCATATCGACTATGGAGACTCCGACTTCGATTTCCGCCATAGCGGGGTAGTGAGCTGGGTTTGGGATCTTCGCGGTCCTAAATCGGGAATTCTCGGGCAGGTTCTCGGCGGCTGGACATTATCCGGCATTCAGCGCTGGGAGTCTGGTTTCCCATACACCGTTCACAATGGAACTGATCGCAACAAGGATGGACAGTCAGGTCCGGATCGGCCGGACATCGGAAACATAGACGCTCCGCTCAACACCAGGGCTATCCTCAGCTCGACCTGCTCGACCGGTTATGCCAATCCGGACGCCGGCAATGCTTGCGTGGCTGCCAGTGCAGTTCATTGGATCGAAGGCACAGGCTTACCCAACGCAAATACGGCGCATCGCAACTCGCTGCGCTCCAATGGTCTCGATCGCCTTGACGTAAACATTCGCAAGGCCTTCTCGATTACGGAACGCTTCAAGCTGCAATACGGCGCAGAAATGTTCAATGCGTTAAACACCGTGAATCTGACCAGCGTTCCCGGGCGCGTCGTAAACGGGACCAGCGCGGGCAAGTTCCTCGATGTGACTCAGCTGAACTCCACCGGTCGTTCAATGCGTATGTCGTTGAAGCTTATCTGGTAGCTTCGCGTTCGAGAAAATCAGAATTAGGGATGGCGTCATTCAGCCATCCCTTTTCTGTTGTGCGCCCGGCAGGGCGCACTCACTTGGAGGTGAAAGTCCTCTACACACCCGGCAAGGGGAAGTGTTAGCTGAACGGCAAGGGTGTCCGTCGCGAGGCGGAATCTGGAGGAAGCT
>Ga0134125_10007931_pt1 | contig 11971 bp, 13 predicted proteins | sample KB31751_FD_96464 | JGI IMG/M metagenome (GOLD analysis project Ga0134125, IMG submission 96464) | Terrestrial soil microbial communities with excess Nitrogen fertilizer from Kellogg Biological Station, Michigan, USA - KB3-175-1 | ecosystem: Environmental > Terrestrial > Soil > Unclassified ... | reverse complement strand
GGTTGCAGGTGCAGATTGCGCAACTTCGCGTATTCGCAGCCCACGATGACTTTTTCATCATCTCCAAGTTCTCGTTCGAACTTGAGATTGAGATGAGCAGTAATTGCGCTCAGGTATGTCGGCTCATCTTGTATCTCCGAGTAAGCCTGAAGCGCCTTTGCAATCTGCTCCTGACGGTTCTCTTCTGACAATTCGTTGCAGGGCAGGATGTCCACGCGGCTTTCAAGGACCGAATATTTCAACCGGATCGAAGTTGCAAGATCAGGTTCACCAATTGAGGCCGGCTCGGTATCGGACGTGGTTTGCTCGGCTCCAGAGGGCAACGACAGCCAACAGCACACCAATACGGCTGCGAGCGCCCATCGGATGAAAGTGCTTCGTTGTTGGCAAAGAACTAGTGAGGGAGTGCGAACATGGGGCCCGTTGCCTGTCATTACCGCAGAACGCCATGGACCGGAGAACTTGCGGTGGCGTAGAGTTTCCTGGGCATCCTTCCGGCGAGGTATGCGGCTCGTCCGGCGATCACGGCGTGCATCATGGCTTCCGCCATCAGAATAGGATCTTCCGCGTTGGCGATGCCGGAGTTCATCAGCACAGCGTCCGCCCCTAACTCCATGGCCACGGCAGCGTCAGAAGCCGTCCCCACGCCAGCGTCAACAATCAGCGGAACGTCGGTGATCAGCTCGCGAAGGATTCGAATGTTGGCGGAGTTCTGTATGCCCATGCCACTGCCGATAGGCGCTCCCAAAGGCATAATGGCGCTTGCTCCGGCATCAAGAAGGCGTTTGGCAACTACCACATCATCAGAGGTATAAGGCAGAACAGTAAAGCCTTCCTTGACTAATGTGCGAGTGGCTTCAATGGTCGCCTGGACGTCGGGATAAAGGGTTTTTTGATCGCCGATGACTTCAACCTTGACCCAGTCTGAGAGTCCAACCTCGCGGCCCAGGCGAGCGGTACGCACAGCTTCTTCGGCGGTATAGCAGCCCGCCGTGTTGGGCAGCAGGAAGTATTTCTGGGAATCGATGAAGTCGAGCAGAGACTCCTTGCTGCGGTCGAGGTTCACCCTTCGCACGGCCACTGTCACCATCTCCGCGCCGCTTGCGGCGATGGCGCGGGCTGTCTCCTGCCCAGACTTGTACTTACCGGTGCCTACAATCAGCCTTGAATGAAATTGCCGTCCTGCGATGACGAGAGGATCCATGCTGAGTATTGTAATGAATTCCGCGGATCCCGAGGAGGAGGATCGCTTAATGGGCGGTTATCGGGGGTCCACTACGAGTGTCCCGTCGCTCCGATCGAAGAATACGGAACGGAACAGGGAAGCAGGCAGGAGGCCGTCCTGCGGATCGCTCGGGTTAAGAAGTTCATTGCGCAGGAGCACGGCCGATTGATTGAATAGCCGAGTTTCAGCGATGGCAAGCTCGGGAATGATGACTGAAAGAGCGTTGTAATTTGAAGCGTTCGTGCCGACTTTCATAACGCACGGCGCTTCTTCGCAGGTCCGCTCAAAATGACGCATCCGGCTCTGGAATACGAGGAACTGACCAATGCCGGAATCCAGGACGAGATTCCATGCTCCCCGAGGCGAAGATTGGGAGACGACAGGGACCAGAATGCGCGAATCATTGATCTGGACTTGCACCCTCCGGCCCTTGGGTACAGGTGCAGAATCGGGAAAAGGGAAGATCTCCATGCGGTGATGGCGATAGTCGAGCAGGAAGGAAAATTGAAGCAGGAAGTTCATGCCCAGCACGCCACGAATCTTGTGGTCGACGTTGCGCAATTCGGTCAGGGGTGCACCCAGGATTTCGAGATGCGACACCGCAGCCGGACCAGCCTGCAACCGGTCGGCATAGTAACGCACGACCGGTGTGGCATCCGCCAACGTTGTCAGCGCCATCCTGTCCACCGGCTTTAGCTTGAGTTCCGCAGCAAGCGCCGGGTCTATTAGCGTGGTGTTGGTGCCGGTATCGACAAGAAAATCGTATGGGCCGGAGCCATTCAGGGACACGCCGACCACCAGCAGATAGCCATTGATTGAGCGGGCATTCAGATCAGAGCTGCTGTTGTCTGTCGCGGAGGCAAAGAGCGCAGCAGGCGCCACGGTCAAATACAAAAGCAAAATGCGTAAACCGCTAGTGATGGCTGGTTTTCTCATTAGGTTTCTTGGGGAACAACCGGGGCCGGTCTCAGGGGAGAGAGTGCGCTTATCGTAGGACGGTTGATCTGACGGGAAAAGATGACTTACGGACGCGAACTAGTGAGGCAAGAGGTTAAGACTCGCGAGGAGCGTGGTTTTCAAAGCGCGCGAAAGACCACGCAGGTGATATCGTCCTGCTGGTGCGTTTCGCCGACAAAGGCGTTTACGTCAGCAAAGAGCCGCTCCAGCAGTGAAGCGGCAGTTAAGCTGGGTGCCCACCTAAGCATCGACAGGAGGCGATCGTCTCCATATTCAGTTCCCTGGGCATTCACCGCTTCAACAAGACCGTCTGTGAAGATCACCACGGTATCTCCCGGGTGTAGTTGCAGGTCAACTTGGTGATAAGCACCTTCAGTCGGTGCAACGGTCTGGATCAGCGGGGAAATTCCCAACGGCAGGCCGTTTGAATTGAGGGTTTCAAAATTCCCGTTAGCGCGCATCAACATCGCAGCATTATGTCCTGCGTTGATGAAGCTGAACCGCCGTGAAGCAGGTTCGTAAGCAGCGAAAAATGCTGTGGTAAATCGGCGGCCGCCCTGGCTGTGCGCACAAGCATAACCGTTCAGTCCGGCGAGCAAGTCAGGGAGACCCTCACTGGCTCCGATCAGAGTATGCAGGCTGGCTTGGAAGGTCGCCATCAGAAGAGCGGCAGGAATGCTCTTTCCCGCTACATCAGCGACCACCATCAGCCAGCGGTCCTGAGTGTGCGCGCCGGCTGTCTGCGGCCAGGGCAAGACATCGTAGTAGTCTCCCGATACGGTGTTTGCCGGCCGGGTGGCAAACGCGATGTCCGCATTTGTCACGCTCGGCGGCTTTTCCGGGATCAACCAGTGTTGGATCTCGCGAGCAATCTCCAGATCGCGTTTCATGGTGACGCGGTCTGCCAGTTCCAGTGCCAACAGGACAAATAGAAGCGCCGCGCCCAGCACAAACATTTTGAGCAACCCTGATTCAGCAGCCACCTCGTCCGTAAACAGCATGGCGGGCAAGGGATAAATCAGCAGGATCATGGCGATCAGCAGCAACACGCGCCGGGCGGGGGAGAGCTTCATGAGCATGGAGTGGAATACAGCCCAGGTAGCGCTCAGGAAGCGCCTTATCCGGCCCTTGCTCTGAAAAGATTCCCAGTCCACTTCTCGGGAGTACAGCGCGTAACTCTGGCGCGCGTCAGCGCGGAACTGTTTCCAGAGTTGTTCCAGGTTGGCGCCTTCGGTTACCTGCTGCCAGTAACGCTGAACGCGCTCTCCTGCGCGGTTGGCTCTGGCAAAAACGCTTCGACTTGGCTCGGGGGAAGCCATTCATCAAAGTATAAATGGATCACCGTTAGGGCTCACCGCTCAGGCAAAGCTATGCGACGAGGTTTAGCAGCGATTCTTCAATCCGCAGTTCCAACTCGCACTGGGTTGTTTCCGTGGCTATGTCTATCGGTTTTCTGGCTGTTGGTAAAGGCCAATGATATTTCCTCCGGGGTCGCGGAAACGCGCAGTGATCTCGGGAGCATCGGCGCCGATGGACTGGACAATCTCGCAACCATTCTTGACTACCAGATCGGCAGTGGCTTGAACGCTATCCACCATGATGTAGAAGAGCAAACCAGGCCTGTCAGACGGAGGCCGCCCGAGGACCCATGTGCCACTGACCTCGCCGACACCGTCATCAAAGGCGATGCTGCCATTGCCGCGCGTTCTCACATTCCAGCCGAAGACCTTTTTGTAGAATTCTGCCGAACGAGCGATGTCAGTCGCGGGCATTTCCACGTAGCAGATCTTTCCGTTCGAAAATGTAGGAGGCACAGGAACTCCTTTCACAGGAACTGCAGCCGACCAGTTTAGCAGGAGGAGCAGAGAGCCCTGAAAAGGGGAGCTCGAATCCATCAACCCATTGGCATGCACGAGGTTTGCCTCCTGGGCAATCATCCCCTAGACTCTCGGAATGATTATCGGCGCGCACTTTCTTCTCTACAGTAAGGATGCAGATGCTGATCGAACCTTCTTTCGCGATGTGCTGAAGTGGAGAGCCGTTGAACTGGGCGGTAACTGGCTGATCTTTCAATTGCCGCCGGCGGAACTGGCGGTCCATCCTGGCGACGGAAGTTTTGTTCAACTGCACGGTGAGGGCAGGTTGCTGGGGACGGTTCTTTATCTGATGTGCGACGATCTGGCTGCCGCGATGCGCGACATGGAAGCGCAAGGCGTTCGCTGTTCACCCGTGAGCAAAGCAGATTGGGGAAGTTCAACCACTTTGCGCCTCCCCAGCGGTGGGGAGATTGGGCTATACCAGCCAACCCACAAGACTGCGATCAGCGGCACGTGAAGGTAGCGTCCAACGTGCCTTTTCTCAGCTAGCCTGCTGAGCGGCCTTACGAGCTTCTCCCGAATCATAGCTTTCACCGTAAATAGCTGGGACCTTGCCGCCGGCTGGCCGCAGATAGACGGAGAGCTGTCCGCGGTGGTGGATGGAATGGTTCAGGGCAGTCTGGAAAAACATGATCGCCGGCATCTCAAAAATCCCGCGGAAATCAAGAGATTTCGTGAGTTGCTCCGGAGTCATGTGCCGCAGACGCGGCAGAACTGCCGCAATCATGTCGCCGTACCAGCGCGCGATATCGGCAGAAGTGCGAACGTCATCAGGGCGAGTAATGGGTGCAAAATTGAACTCGCCATTGACGATGCCTTCGTAAAAGCGCTTTTCCGCAGCAACGATATGCCAGGCAAGCTCGAGTGAAGTCTTTGAAACTGGATCCGGGCGGTAATCTCCTCCAGATACCGGAACGCTTTCAATCACCTGGCGCGTCTTCGGATACTCTCTTTCGAACGCAGGCAGGAAGACATCTGTAAGCAGGAACGCCGCGTAGCCGGGATTTAATGGCTGAGACATGAAAAACACCTCACTCGTGAAATCAAGGCCAGTATAAATGGGACAGAAGCAGCAAGGCCCGTAAATCCGGGCCTTGTCTCAATATCGTCTGAATCAGAAATGGAAACTGGTCAGCAGGCCGGCGGTGGTTCGCAGTCGCCATCCGTGCGACAAGTCCTGGGATTGATGCTGCAAAGGCCAGTTTTCAGGCCTCCGTAGACATAGTTGAGTTCCTGCTCTGTCATGACGCGAGCGTTCGTACGGCCGAGCACCCTGTCTTCCGCATTCCGTTTTGACATGTTGATCTCCTTTCGCCAAACTCTGCAGAGATTTGTGGCACAGCCATGAGCTGCAACACGGCGCGAGTATAGTTCCATGTATGGCTTCCAATTCTTCCAGAGCTCAATGTTCACAAATCTGGAAATTGGCGATGAGGGAAGTTCAAGGTCTTGCGAAAGAGGACTAACCGACCGGTGCAATTTCTACCGGATGCGGCTCCTGATAGAGCTCTTCGATCTGCTGCTTGTATTTCGCTTCGATGATGCGGCGTTTCAGTTTAAGGGTGGGAGTGATTTCGCCGCCGGCGACAGTGAATTCGTCAGGCACAACCAGAATTTTCTTGATGGTCTCAAAGTGGGCGAGCTTCTTATTGAGATCTTCCACAATGCCGCGGTAAAGATCGCGCACCCGGCTGTTCGCCACTAGTTCCTGAGTGTTTTTGAAGGTCACACCGTTGGCGTGGGCCCAGTCTTCGAGAAGAGGGAAGTGTGGCGAGATGATGACCGATGCGTACTTGCGGCGGTCGCCAATCAGGGCGGCCTGAGCAACCAAGACATTGGCTTTGAGCGCATTCTCGATTGGTTGTGGCGCGATGAATTTTCCGCCGGAGGTCTTGAGCAAGTCTTTCTTCCGGTCCGTGATGCTGAGGAATCCTTCACTATCCATCTGGCCGATATCGCCGGTCTTGAACCAGCCATCTTCGAAGGCCGCACGTGTTTCATCGGGCATTTGCCAATAACCCTTGAATACGGTGGGACCTTTGACCAGGATTTCTCCGTCTTCGACGATTTTCACCTGCAGGCCTTCATGGACCTTTCCCACACTGCCAATCTTGAATGCGCCGAGACGATTGCCGGAAATCACGGGAGAGGTTTCCGTCAATCCGTAACCCTCAAAAATGGGTATGCCCATACAGCAGAACCAGTCAGACATGTCATAGCCAAGAGGCGCGCCGCCGGAGAAGTAAACACGGCTGCGACCGCCGAAGCCCTGGCGGATCTTCGAGTAAACAAGCTTGTTCGCCAGGTTCCAGGCGAAACTCTTTGGCGTTTCGCCGTGCTCAATTTCAGCTTTGTGGCGGCGGCCCACGCTCAGCGCCCAATTGAAAATCTTGCGTTTGAGTCCGCGAGCGGTTTTGCGCTCGGCTTCCTGGCGAACTTTCTCATAGACGCGAGGTACCGCAACGATGATGGTGGGCTTCGCCTCCTGCAGCATCTGGGGAAGCTTGTCAAAAAACGGGCAATAGGCGATGGTGACGCCGTTGAAATAACACACGTAATCGAGATGGCGCGCCGTTACGTGGGACAGTGGCAGGAAAGACAAGTACAAGTCGCCGGGGAGCCATTCAGCGTATCGCGTCGACATGACGGCGTTTGAGGTGAGATTGCCATGGGTCAGCATCACACCTTTGGAGTTGCCGGTAGTGCCCGATGTGTAGATCAGAGTGGCAAGGTCGTCAGGGGCAATGCTGCGGGCCTGTTCTTCCCATTGTGCATCCTGTTCGTGGGATGCGCCGTTAAGCAATTGCCAGATCGGGACCACATTGATTTCGGCAAGGTCATCCATGACCACAATTTTTTCTACCTTGCTCTGGGACTGGACCTTCTGGACTTTTCTGAGCTGCTCTTCTGAGGAAACGCAGATCACTCGCGCTCCGGAGTTCTGAAGCACATAGAGTGTCTGTTCGGCGGTGAGCGTGGCATAGATGGGGACGTCGACCAGGCCGGTGGTCACGCAGGCAAAGTCGATGATCATCCATTCCGGACGATTCTCACTCAAAATGGCTACGCGATCTCCTTTGGACAAGCCCCACTGCTTGAATGTCTGCGCCATAGTGGCCACATAGCCGTAAAGCTGGCGTGAGGAGATGATCTGCCATTCAGCGCCTTTTTTAATCATGACGTGGCGGTCCAGATCGTGTGCCACAGAGGTGAAGAAGATATCGACCAGGGTTCTGGGTTCCATACTAAGTGCCCGCTTCAACACCCTTCAGGATAACGGAAACCACCGAATCCGTAAGACTCGAAAGGTGATAGTCCTCCCGTTCGCGTTCCCGCTCGGACAAAATCCAGGTGGTTACAATTTCATCGACGGCTCCAAAGAAGCAATGGGCGGCAACGGTAACAGAGATTTCTGCGCGGAATACTCCCGCCGCCTGACCTTCCCGTAAGACCTTCTTGATCAGATCAAAGTATTCACCCATAAGGTTGTGGGAGAACTCGCCCAGGAACTTGGCGCTATGGCGGAGTTCGGTCTGGAACACGATCGCCAAATCGCGGTTTGATCCCAATCCTTCCAGGTGAAGGAAAGCCATGCGGCGAAGTTTCTCCCGGGGGTCGGTCAACTCATCAAGTGCGGCCTGGGCGCGGCGAATAAAGCGATGAAAGGCCGAGTCGATCGCCGACATGAGCAGCTCGTCTTTATTCTTGAAATACAGGTAGATAGTGCCGTCAGCGACGCCGGCTCGGTCGGCAATTTCAGCCACCCGGGAGTGGAAAAAACCATGCTCAGCGATCACTTCGATCGCCGCGTCCAGAATGCGCTGGTGCTTATCTGAAGCGCCGTTCACCGGTTTGGAATTGCCTGTTGAGGGACGTTTCACGGCTTGGAAGCCATGAATTTACTTGGATTTGCGAGGAAGCGCAACGTCAAAGTTGGCCCGCCGAGAAGGATGCGGTATACCAGTCGAGGAATCGGCGAAAAGCCTGTCCGCGATGGCTGTACCGGCGTTTTTCCTCGAGCGGCAGCTCGGCGAAGGTCTTGTCCAGCGCGGGAAAATAAAAGAGAGGGTCGTAGCCGAAACCTCCACTGCCGCGCCGCGTCATTATGAGCTCGCCTTCGGCTTCGCCGCGAAAGGTTTTCAGGGTCTCGCCATCCCTGGCGAGCGCAATAACGCAGACATATCTACCGGAGTGCCTGCCGACCGGTAAACGCTCAAGTTGGGAGATGAGAGCTTCATTATTGGCCTTGTCATCAGAATTTACTTGACCGGCAAAGCCATGGTTCAGAACGGCTGCATATCGAGCCGAATGGACCCCGGGAGCACCACTGAGCTGGTCAACCTCGAGCCCGGAGTCTTCGGCCAAAACGAGCATTCCGGGAGCGCGGTGGCTGTAGTATTCCGCTTTGATTCTGGCGTTCTCTTCGAAGGTGGTGCCGTCTTCCAACGGAGCGGGCAGCTTCTCCAGGCCGGGTAGCGACTCGACCGCCAGCCCTGCCGGCCCTGCCCCTTCGCGGAGTTCGCGTAACTTGCCGGGGTTCGTGGTAGCGAGATAGATTCGGGGCAGCGTCTGCATGGGACGATTTTGAGTATGATCATACCTTGTCGCGGAGACTTGGCTCTATCCGAGGTGGTGTTATGAAGCGGTTGTGCGCTGCGGTTACGCTGGCATTATTGGCAATCTCAGGCTGTTCGACTGGGAACAATACCGGCTCCCTGGGCGGTGGAGGGGGCACGACGACAACCGGTCAGTTATACGTCGCCACAAACACCTCAATCCTACGTTTCAATAACGCGCTGGCGGTGACGGGAAATGTTGCACCCGTAGCCACCATCACCGGCACGGCAACAACGCTTTCGTCGCCCGGGCATTTGCTGGTTGATACCACTTCCAACCGCTTATTTGTCGCTAACCCGGGCGCCAGTTCCGTGCTGATTTACGAATCGGCTTCAACCGTAAACGGAAATGCTGCTCCCACTCGAACCATCTCAGGCGCCGCCACGCTGCTCGCCGTGCCGCATGATCTGGCGCTTGATACCACAAACAACGTCCTTTATGTCGCGGATGGCGCGAACATCCTGGTGTTTCAATCTGCCAGCACGGTTAACGGTAATACGCCGCCGGTGCACAACATCAGTATGGGGTTCGCGGTTGGAGCAATTCTGGTCGATGTGCTCAACAATCGCCTCTATGTGGCGGATACATCGGTGAACACGATTGATCGCCTCGAAGGGGCAAATATCCAGGATGGACCGGCAGTGATTGCCGGATCGATTAGTGGCACAGCGACATTGCTGGCGCACCCGCAGGGTCTGGCGCTGGATACGGCCGGCCGGCTGATTGTGAGCAACGGGGCGGGTCCGTCGATCACGATATATGCATCGCCCGCGACAGCAAACGGCAACGTAGCGCCTGTAGCTTCCATTAGCGGACCTGCCACGCAAATGGCCGGGCCAGACCAGATCGTTCTCAATCCCAACACAAATAGCGGCGAGGTGAACGTGGCGGACCATCTGGCGGGGTCAATTCTGGTGTTCAGCAATCTCGCTGCGGCCAACGGGAATGCGGCTCCATCGCGGTCCATCAGCGGTGCGCAAACCGGCCTGGTGGTCAATGGGGTCAATGGGATAGCCCTGGACTCGACCCGCTAAGGGGTCCAAACACTCAGGGTTGCCGGTCGCCGGTAAATGGTTGAAATCCACCAAGCGGGTTGGCTGAAAACCACCATCTCTTTGGCTGTCTGAGTGGGATTCAACGCAAAAAGCCCAAAAAACGTGAGCTCCATGAACATTCTTTTGGAAAGATAGTTGCTTGAGCTATTGCTATCACAGTGGTTTAAGACTACTTCGCGAAGAAGGCCGCAATGAGCAAAGCGACAATGCTGTTGCGTTTGGGCGCAATCCTGATTCTGCTGGTGGTATTTGGTTTGTACGCCGCCGGTCACGCACAAACAGCTGTCGAGAAGACGGGAGTTGTATCGCAAGAACCCACTTCCGATACCAAAACCTCACCAGTCCAGCCCGCCGGAAACCTCCAAAGCCAGGATTCCGACAAAAAGAAGGACGAAGCTGAGGACGAGAGCGCCAAGCCGCCAAAGAGCAAAACTCATTTCCACCTCGGTGCAATTACGGTAGGCGCAAGCTACACGAATTTTGGTCACGCGTTCGTCGGTCCTTTCTATCCTTATTACGCCTATCCTTTCTACCCTTACTATCCATACGGAGCGTTTTCAGTAAGCGCATTTTACACACCATACTTTTCCGATGCGTTCTATGGCCCTTATTCGTACTACGCGCCCTATGCGCCGGGGTTTGGATACGCGACAGGGAAGGGCGAGGTGAAGCTCGCGTCGCTGGGCAGGAACAAGGGCGCCTCAGTTTATATCGACAATGCCTATGCGGGTCCGGCAGACAAGCTCAAGCAGATGTGGCTTGATCCCGGAGCATATGATCTCTCATTACAAGCGGCTGATGGCAGCACGTTCCGACAGCGAATCTATGTGCTCAGCGGTAAGACCCTGAAGATTGAACCCGAATTTAAGGTCGCGAAGGATCTACAACGCGAGGAAAAGAAATGAATCATCGACTGCATGCGGGAGTAATGAGAACAGGCTTGCCGGTACTGCTATTGTTCGCCATCACGTCGTTCTCGGGCGAAGGCCCGCGTGGGACAGTGCCGCGCGAATCGGCCGACAAATACCCGGCACATACTCAGCAGGACGGCGTCTCGTTAGGCGCAAGGCTGCTCTCGCCTTCACAGGCGCAAAAGGAGTTTTCGACCGACGTTGACCGCTGCTGTGTTGCGGTTGAAGTAGCGATGTATCCGCGCAAGGACGGGATGGTTGAGGTCGCTCTCAACGACTTTGATCTGCGCGAAACCGGAAAAGACATTGCCAACAAACCATCCAGCGCGGATGTGGTCGCTGGCAAACTGCAGCGGCCGCCAAAATCTGATCAGCCTGGCGATCGCAATGTGGGGATCTATCCGACCACCAGCATCGGCTATCAGACCGGGGGAATCGATCCGGTAACAGGCCAGCCAAGGCCGGGCGGCGTTACTACTTCGGCCGGCGTGGGAGTGGGCATTGGCGGCAGCCGTCAGCCAGATCCACAATCCAAAGAGGCTGACCGTCGCACGATGCAGTTGGAACTCAACGAAAAAGGGCTGCCTGAAGGTAATACCATGTCGCCGGTCGCCGGATATCTGTATTTTTCCGTTCCGCCAAAGAAGAAGGTGAAGTATCAGCTTGAATACACCTTGAACGGAAACAAAGTTGTTCTGCCCCTGTAACTCCTCTCTCTTGTTGTGTGCTCTCTGGATTTGGGCCTGCTGAGGCGGGCCCAGATTTTTTGCAAGGGAACATGGGCAGATAGATCGCGCACACCACTTCCTGGGGCTGCGCCTGAGCCGGATATACTACTTGCTCATGCGCATCCTCGAATCACAATTGCGTCGCTGCATGAATGGGTTTGTTCTTTCCTGCATTGTGGCTTGTGCCGGTTGCGCGAATTCTCATGGCGTATCCCAACCATCAGCAGGCCTGGCGATGCAAAAGTCGCCGACACAAGGTGTCACTTCAGGACCAGAAGAAACGGTATGGCTCCAGGCAAATGGGCTTCGGCTTAAGACCAAGATCTACCGCGGTACGAAATTGAGCGAACATCCCATCTTGATTCTGGTGCTGCATGGCGATTCTCCCTTTGCACCACCTTCTTATCAGTATGCATTTGCCCGACAAGCGTCGGAGAAGATGGACGATGTAGTGGTGGCTGCGCTGCTGCGTCCCGGATACAAGGATGATGCGGGTGACCAATCGCAAGGGGTACGAGGCAAGACGACTGGGGATAATTACACGCCTGAGGTGGTGGATGCCGTAGCTCAGGTAATCGAACAGCTAAAGGCGAGGTTCCAT
>Ga0134125_10007930_pt1 | contig 11972 bp, 20 predicted proteins | sample KB31751_FD_96464 | JGI IMG/M metagenome (GOLD analysis project Ga0134125, IMG submission 96464) | Terrestrial soil microbial communities with excess Nitrogen fertilizer from Kellogg Biological Station, Michigan, USA - KB3-175-1 | ecosystem: Environmental > Terrestrial > Soil > Unclassified ... | reverse complement strand
TCTGACATCGCGGCGCTGATCGAGCGGCTGAAAGCGAAAGCATGGGCATCGGCCCGGTACAAGGTGCGGGCAAAGTCGCCGGCCCGCGTCGAGGATCATGTGTGCTGGGAAGCTGTCGCCGCCCTCGCCGCGCAGCAGGCCGAGATCGAGAGGCTGCGGGCGCCGAAGATGTGGTGCCTGTCCTGCGGAACGATTACGCGAGACGGCGGCTGCAATTGTACACGTAGCCATCCCGAAGCGCAGAAACTCGTCAACTACGAGGAAGAATTGCGCCAGTGGGCCGCCGCGCTCGAATCCGCCCTCGCCGCCCGAGACGAGACGATCCGGGGGCTGCGGGAGGCGCTGGCGCCGTTCGCCGGCTACCTCAACCGGGCTGCGTTCGACCTGGACGACAACGGCAACCCGCTTCCCGATGAGCATGGCATGGGCTGGATCTATCTCAACGTCGGCCATTTCCGAGCCGCCCGCGCCGCCCTCAATTCGACGGAGCCCACCGATGGTTGATCGCGCGACGCTCGAGGCCCTGCGCGAGCGGGTGCGGAAGGCCGAGGGGCCGGATCGTGAGTTGGACGAGGCGATTTGCCTTGGCGTGTTTCCTGATCTTCGTCCGGCGGCGCCCCACTGTGTTGGCGACGACCCTATTTTTTGGGACGAGCCGTTCTACAAGAAACGGCCGCCTAAGCTGACCGCGAGCATCGATGCCGCCGTGGCGCTAGTAGGGCAGGCGGCGCCGGGATGGAGCTTCGCGGTCCGCAAGTCGGGTTTCGGCGATCCGGCACAGGCGGACCTCTGGAACCCAATGAAATCGCCCGGTGGCGGCAACAACCATCGCGCCAAAGACCGGCGCGACGGCAGCATCCCGCTCGCCCTTCTCGACGCCCTCCTCACCGCTCTTCTCATGGAGCCCTCCGATGACTGACCTCCGCGCCGAATGCCTCGCGATGGCGGAAGAGTTTCTTACGTATTCGCCAAATTCCGGCGACCGCAACAAACGCCTTGTTGTTCTCCTCCGCCGTGTCGCCGACGCGCTGCCGCAGGAGCCGCAGGGCGATGTGGTCGAGGCGGTGGCGAAGGCAATCCGCGACGAGGTGTCAAGAGGGATCGGACTCGCACGCCTCTTTTCGGAAGATAGCGCCCGCGCGGCCCTCTCTGCCGCCGAGCCCTTCATCCAGGCGAGGATTGCGGCGGCGGTCGAGCCGGGCGGCTGGCAGCCTATCGAAACGGCGCCGAAAGACGGGACATGGCTACTCGGATGGGCCAACGATAATGCTCCATACCGCATCTCATGGGGCCGCAATCATAATGATCGCCTCGCGTGGTGTACGACATTCGGTAGCTTCGTCGAGGGCTACATCACGCACTGGCGCCCGCTTCCCGCCCCTCCCGCCATCCGCCAGCCCGATCCCGCCGGCCAGCAAGAGGAGGTACGGTGATGGTTAAGCTGACGCCCGGACTGCGCGCATGGTTGACGCGCCTTGCGACGGACGGCCCGGCGCATAGAGCGCGCGGCAACATCGGCCACCGAGCCATGATCGCCGGATGGACCGATTGGTTTGTGGTCTACCGGCCAACTGGCGAGCGAGTGCTCTGGAGGGAACACCACACGCAACATCCTGAGGCCACCGTGGCCGACTATGATGAAGCGGGCGACCTAGAAGCGATCACCGCCGCCGGCCGCGCTGCCCTCGCGGAGGACAAGCGGTGAGCCGCCGCCTCTGCAAATTCGTCGGTTGGCTGATCGCCGGCCTCGGCCTCTTCTGGATGGTTCCCGGCGCGCTCCTTGTCGCGATCGGGAACCGCCTGATGAAGCGCTGCACGCCATGACCCTCCCCGACCTCATCAGCGCCATCCTCGTCACGCTCGGTATCGCTGCGATCGTCGCCGCGCGGGTCATGCACGGGAGGCTGTGGCGGTGAGCGAGGCCGAGGTGCGCGCTGCCGTCCGGGCGATGCAGGCCAGCCGGGCATGGCCGGTGGTGTTCGCCGCGGGCTCGGCCAATCTGCTGGCGCGGGCCGCGCTCGAAGCCGCGGAGAAGGTCCGTGAGCGCGAGAAGGCGCAAGCCGCTGTGGAATCCGGGGACAGGTGAGATGGGCGGCTCGCTCAATGCCGCGGAACGGCCTTTGCTGCCCGACCAGGTGGCAGCCCGTTGGCAATGCTCGACCAACCATGTCCGGGCGCTCATTAAGCGCGGCGAGCTCAGGGCTTTCCGGTTGGGCGGAAAGCTGCTCAGGATCCCGGTCGACGCGGTAGAGGATTACGAGCGATGCCAGAATATCGTCTCGGCCGGCTCAAAGACCGATGGGTCGTCACCTGGTGGGCAGACGGAAAGCGGCATCGATACCGCCTTGATGCGACGACTCGCGCGGCGGCCGAGCGGGGCCTAGCCGATTTCACGCGCGGCCTGGCGGTCGCCGCCGCGCCGACCGTCGAGACCCTTTGGTCCTCCTATCGCAAGGAGAAGGAGGGTCGCCGCGTCGCCGCCGCCATGAAATCAGAATGGAAGGCCCTGGGGCCGCATTTCGGCCATCTGGCACCGGAGCACGTCACCATCGCGCTATGCCGCTCCTACGCCGTCCAGCGCCGCAGGAAGGGCATCCACGACGGCACGATCTGGACCGAACTCGGCCACCTCCGCACCGTGCTCAAATGGGCCGCCGACAACCGCATGATTGCACACGCGCCCAAGATCGAGCGGCCGTCGAAGCCGAAGCCGAAAGACCGCTACCTCACCCTGGCCGAGATCGACCGGCTTCTCGCCGCGGCGACCGTGCCGCACATCAAGCTGGCGATCCTGCTCATGCTGGCGACCGCAGCCCGCGTCGGCGCCATCCTCGATCTGACCTGGGATCGGGTGGACATGGAGCGCGGCGTGATCCGGCTCGCCCGCGAGGATGCCACGACCCGGAAGGGGCGTGCCACGGTGCCGATCAACGCCGGCTTGCGCGCCGCGCTATCCGAGGCGCGGCGCGGAGCTCTGACCGACTATGTAATCGAATGGGCCGGCGAGGCTCCGGTCGCGTCGATCAAGACCGGGTTCTATGCCGCAGCCGCGAAGGCCAAGCTCCCCGGCGTCAGCCCGCATGTCCTCCGCCATACCGCCGCCGTCCACATGGCCGAGGCCGGGATCTCCATGGACGAGATCGCGCAATATCTCGGCCACGAGGACAGCCGGATCACCTCGCGCGTCTACGCCCGTTTCTCACCGGACCATCTGCGGAAAGCCGCCGATGTGCTGGACTTCACGCGGGTCCGCGCCGCGGCGCCAAACTAACGGGACCTATATACGTGCTTGACCCGCGCCACCCGAATGCCTAGCATCCCTCCGTTGCTGCGGCTGGGCTGGGCACATGGCGGACGAACCGAAGCGTTTCATCGCGATCATCCAGATGCGCGCGGACTCAACACTCAGGCGTCTCCAAGAGGACGTGCCAGAAATTATGAAGTTCCTCGACGGCATGTCGCTTGGCGAGATGCAACAGGTTTTCCGCTCTAATGACGGGACGCTGTTCGCATTCTTCCTGCGATCAAGCACGCCGGCCTTTGCCGTTCACGCCGAGTTTGAAAAGTGCCGCGGCACCCGGGATGGAGACAGCCTGTTGATGTTCGAGGCGGGGGCTCTTCACACCGGCTCGGCCGGGTTCAGTCGTGCTTGGACGTGGCTTCAACGCCATTAAGGCCGACCGCTTCAAGCTGCGCCGATCGAACCCGAAGCGCCCACCGAACAAGCGCGTCCATAGGACGAGACAGAAGAAGCCATTTGGGCATTAGCGCCTCATGAAAAAGCCCGGCTCAATGGCCGGGCTTGGAAGCGAGAGGCGCCAGAGCCGGCGCCCTATTTCAGCATCTCTTCCAATTCAGCGTTCTGGCTAACATCGTCCGTCTCAATGTCGCCGGGCGCGTAGCCCGCGGCCTCGTTTGGCTCATCGCGGAGCCAATATCCCTTGCCGGGGATGTTCACGAAGCGCACCCGCTGGCGCCACATGATCGTGCCGAGATATCGGGGCTTGTCGTCGCTCGGGAGATCAGCGCCCCGTGCTTCCAAGGCCGCGACCAGTTCGGTCCGCGACATCGGGTGGCCCTCGTCCTTGATGATGCGCTCGGCCATGTCGGCGAACTCGGGAGGGCCCAGGCGCCGCTCCTTGCTGGCGCCGGTTCGCGTTTCCGGATCGCTTTTCCGCATTCCGGGCGTATCGGAAGGTTCCGGTCCTGTTCCAAAGAGCTTCCGCCCAAGCGCTAAAAACCGCTCGACCTCGGCGAGTTCGGTCTCCAATTCGGCTTTCCGCGTCAGCGCTTTTGCGACCCAGGGTTCCACGGCACCGCCCTCCAAAGGACGGCTCAGGATGTATCACGGGCTAGGACTCACGCGCAAGGCCTGAGGCGCATTTGACACCCGCGGGAATGCTACCCTATGATGTAGCGTCGTCCTGAATGAGTACGGCCCCGAAGCGGTCTTGCACACCGCCCGGGGCCGATTTTCAGGTGGCCGTTCGGGGTGGTGATGGCACACCCGGCGGCCTGGAAGCTGGAAGGGTCCTCCCGCGTTCCTGTTGCGGAAGATAACCCTTCCGGCTCATCGGCGCAACGTGCCTTCAGTCAAGGAGGCACAAATGGTGCAGGTTTCGGCCTACACCCGCGTGCGCTTCGGCAAGATTGAGTACGTGAGGGAGCACATGCGCTCCCTCCCGGCTCGATAACACCGGGCGCTGTCGTCTAGGGCTTGCGGTTGCGGTCCGATGACGACTTACCACGCTCCGCGCGTGCTGGCCGCCGGGGAGGCTCAGTCCCCGACGGCCTCTTTTGCTTCGAGCGTTCGATGCTCTCGGCAACCTCCTTCGGATCGGTGCCGGCGAATCGCCTTAGCGCCTCCTCGAAGCCCATGTCGAGCCCGAAGGCGGGCTCTTGCTTCTTGCGCTCCGCGGTCACGCGATCAGCGCCTTGTATGTCAGCCGACCCTCGACGCACTCAAAGAGCCCGTTCATGCGGCCGGTAGCCTTCATGTCGCGCCTGTTGAAGCGCCACGTCATTTCGTCGACGTAGCGGCGCAGGTGCTTCGGCGACACCCAATGGTGAACGCCAATGATCTGCCGCTTCAAGAGCGCCCATACGGACTCGATGCCGTTGGTGTGGATCGTGTAGTGGTGAACGTACTCGCCGGCTGAGTGGTTCACCGTGTGGTGCCGGTAGTCACGGGCGAGCCCGCGGAACGACCGATCCTCGTCCGTCATGATCGTGGCGCCCTTGGCGACGTTCTGGCGGACTGCGCCCTGATACGTGGCCGCCGAGCTGTCGGCCACGTGCGCGGCCCGAAGCTCGCCGTCGCGCTCTAGAATGCCGAGCACAACCGCCTTGCCGGCGCCGCCCTGAGTGCCACCCTTCCGGTCGGCCGCGTGCTTGTTCTTCTCCTTGCCACCGACGAACGTGGTGTCGGCCTCAGTGGTGCCGCTCAGCGGCGCATTGAAGGACGGCGTGCGGGCGGCGTGGCGAAGGCGGTGCAGCATGAACCACGCCGACTTTTGCGTGATCTTCAGATCCTTGGCCAAGGTCACGCTGGCGATGCCCTTCGGGTGGTTCGTGATGAGCCATACGGCCATAAACCACTTGCGCAGCGGCAGTTTGGTGTCCTCGAAAATCGTCCCGACTTTGATCGAAAACCGCTTGCGGCAGTCGCCGCATTTGAAGGTCTTCCGGTCCGAAAAATGATAGATGCGCGTGCCGCCACAATGGGGGCAGAACTCGCCGTCGCGCCAGCGGATTGACCGCAGATGGTCAACGCACGCCTGTTCATCCGGGAAGGCGTCCATCAGGTCGAACAGGCTGTCGAAATGCTGCAACACGGCGGCTCTCCTTCAATATGGAGAGCCTATCCCATCATGCGGGGTGGGTCAAGCACGTATATAGTTCCCAAACTAACGGATTGCTTTCAGGTTCGCTTGAACCTGCGAACCCGAACCTTTGCGGAACATCATGCGGGAAAGCGCTTGTTACGGATGGCTTTGTTCACGAGAAATGAGCAGGTGAGGCGCAGCCCCTCTTTCTCATAACGGTCTGGTTGCAGGTTCGAGTCCTGCCGGGCCCACCATGATCTTCTTGATGTTCGGTGCCAGAATGCGGATTGCTTTCAGGTTGCGTTGAACCTGTCCACAGGGAGCCGAGCCCCTTCAACGCGCCTGACTTGAGAGAGGAGAGAGCTACCGGAACCGCACGCCGGCGCCGCCATCCCGGTTCACTCCTGGGTCGAGGAAAAGCAGGCCCGCCCCGGTGAAGGCGCGCTCTAGCGCAGCCAATGTGCTCGCTCTGGGGTCGGTCGCTCCCCGTTCGATATTTTTGACGCTGATTTCCGAGACGCCAGAGGCTTTCGCCAAATCGCTCTGCTTCCATCCAAGGAGCGCGCGACCTGCCCGAATCTGTTCTGGCGTAATCATGAGCGCGGGACGGTATGCGGCGCTCACAGCTGGGGCAATCATGATATGCGTTAGGGCTCTAAAATTGTCCTTGTGGCCGCTTTTTATATACGCTACGTATCGTTTCAGCAAGCCCTCACGGGCGAGCGATTCCAAGCGATGGAGAGTCGGATGGCCGAGCGCGTCATCGAAATCCCGGAGATCAAGCTGCGCCGCATGGTCGTCAGTATCGAGGGGCAGACGCCCCTTCTGACGAACCGCTTCGGCGAGAAGGCCCGCCAGAAGATCGAGGACAAGCAGCAGAAGAAGGCGAAACTCGCCCGTGAGGCTCGCGATCCCGAGGAGGAATTTCACGACGCCTGCCATGTCATCCGCGCTGGCGTCTATGGCTTCCCGGCGGTCGGCATCAAGAAGGCGCTTGTGCTGGCCGGCGGGCGCTTCGCGGACGAGAAGATGACCCACCTTCGCGGCGTCATCAACATCATGGGCGACCTGATCGAGATCCGTGGGCCGGCGCCGACGATGCGCTCCGATACCGTGCGGCTTCAGAGCGGCGTGACGAGCATCGCCTACCGCCCCCAGTTTCAGCCCTGGGAAATGGAAATCCCGGTGGTGTTCAATGCATCCATCATCAGCGAAAGCCAGATCCTGAACCTGTTTCAGATCGCCGGCTTCGCGGTCGGAATCGGGTGCTGGCGCCCCGAGTGCAATGGGGTCTACGGCCAGTTCACCCTCAAGAACTCTGGCGTCGCGATGGCGGCGGCGGAGTAACTAGACAAAGCCAAGCGCCACGTAGCTTTGTTATGCGTCGTCATGTCCGGCAGAACGAAGAAAACGTGCGTAAATGACACAGCAAATCGGCGCATAGTGAACCAGTGTGTAGTTATGCATAGCCAAGATTCCGCCGATTGCTGGCCTACAACCGACACAGAAAAGAACAGCGTAGTGAACTGGTGTGCAGCTTTGCAAAGCAAAGGATCATGGGGCCGATGGGTATTCCCGGTTCAACTCCGGGCGGCCTCTTAAACTGCCTCTTAGCTGAGCGCAGCATTGTACCGCAATGTGCTGCGTCGTCTAGTTACGTTGAGTAAAGCCAAGATTGACGCCCTCACGGGTTTTCCTGGTTCGACTCCAGGGAGGGCGATAGGAATGGAGCTAAGCGTAGACGAGCCCAGGCTGCAATCTCTTGCAAAACCGAGCCAAGACTGCCGGCCCTCCAGGTATTTGCGGTTCGACTCCGCAGGGGCCGTGAGATTGGCTAAGCGCAGCATGGCCTAGCGTAGTAACCCCTTGTTAACCAGAGCAAAGACATGCCTTCTATCTCAATCAAGGAGTATTACGCCGAGCACCATTCGACGTTCACCAACGCCGACGCGCGCAAGATCGGCCCTGTGCTGCACGAGCTATCGAAGCAGGGCGGCGTCACGTCGCGCGATGTGCTGGACACCGCGCGCTCGGCCAACTCCCCGCTCCATCCATATTTCGAGTGGGATAACGCCGTCGCTGCTGATCTTTGGCGCCTTCGGCAGGCTGGCAACATGCTGGCGTCCATCCGCGTCCGCTATATCGAAGACGGCTCTGGCGACGTGAAGGAGGCCCGCGCCTTCCAGGTCACGCGCCGCGGCGCCTATGAGGCCGAGCCACGACGCTACCACACCTTTCAGGTTCTCCACGGCGACAGCGCTTTCGCGGCGCAGATGATGGACAGCGCGATTGACGACCTTCTCGGCTGGCGTCGCAAGTACGAACCCTACACCGAAATGTGGGAGCGCTTCGGCGACGCCTTCCAGCAGGTCGTGAACCAAATCTCCGAATTCGAGGACGAGGCCGCCACTGGCAACGTCGCGCTGGCGACGGATAACGCGCTGTCGAAGCTCCTGGCATGGCGCGATGACTGCGCCGAGGTCGTCAAGACCTGGACGGCCGCACGCGAGCAGGTCTCCTACATTTTCGATGCGATCAAGAACGCCGAGGCGGTATTCTCGAAGGTGAGCGAGCGTCGCGAGCGCAACTGTCTCAAGTGTGGCAAGCCTTTCATGAGCGTGCATATCGGCAACCGCATCTGCCAGCCGTGCCTCGATTCCAAGACGGTCAACGAGCGCAACGGCGAAAGCCTCGATGCAGGCATGTCGTGAACGGAAGCTATCCTTCTCTTGTGTGGGAAACGCGCCAAGAGATTGCGCGCTATCTGAGGCGTGTTGCTCGCGACAAGGAGTGGATGGTGGACGATGCGTGTTCGGTCGCGATGGAAGACGCCCTGACAAAGCAGAACGAAATCGAGCAAGAACAGGCCGGCTCGGAATACACCCTGGAAACACGGCTGCTTTTGTTCATGAGGACCGCCGCGCTCCGTGCTCTCGGCCGTGAGCGTCGCGCCTCAGGGAGGGCCTATTCCCTCGACGCGCCAATGAGCGAAGAAGATGGCGATATGGAATGGAGCGAGCGCGTCGTCTATCGTCGCTCAACTCCCGCGGCCATTGAGGACCACATTGATGCGAACAAGATCGCGCGCTACGCGACACACATGTGCACGCGCGATCAACGCATTCTCAGGTGCATGGCGGATGGCCTCACGGCGGAGGAAATCGCTCTGGAAATTGGCGTGACGCCAAGCGAGGCCCGCGCTTCTCGGGCCGCGATCATCCGCAAGATCCTGGCCCACGTCGAACGCGGCGCCGACATTGGCAGACGTAGCTCAGCTGGATAGAGCACCCGGTTCCGAGCCGGGAGGTCGCGCGTCGGCAGCACGTTGGAGGCTGATGTGAAACTCGACGAATTGCCCCCCGACTTGGCCGCGTGGCTGCGGCTCTTCGGCCCTTTTGCAGAGGACTTGGCGGCGATGCTGCGCCCTGCACCAGAAGGCCCCCTATATTTGACATTCACAATGCCGCTGCCCGCGCTGACGCCGCCGGCCAATGAGGAAAGCGACGTGAGACGTGATGACGAGGGATTGAACAACCCTGTCTAACGTCTGCCTAACGTGCCCAACGTCGGCGGCGGCATCTTCCCTTTCGGGTCTCGGGACGGCGCCGAAGCGCCGAAGCTCAGGGTGATCGCCGTTCCATCGCGCGCTTGATCTCGACGACACCCTCGGCGGTCGATTTGATGGTGGCGCGGACCTCGGCTTGGGTCGCCACCACTCTAGCGAGATTGTCGCTGATATTGTCGATCTTCTGCGCCAGGGTCCGCATTCCGTCGAGCGGTGCGAAGGTTTCCAGCGCCTTCACGTGCGCCTGGTTCACGGCATCGCCGAGCAGGCGGATTTCACCCTGAAGGGTGGACAAGGCCACCCGCCAATCGCGGTCACGCCGTTCGGTCGCCTCGCGCTCGGCGTTGCGTTCCTCGGCGCGCTCCTTCATGGCCGTCTCAAGCGCCCCGACGCGGCTGAACAGCTTGCCGATGGCGATGAAGGCAGCCGCGACGATGCTGACGACCGTCGCGCCGGTCCCGATCGCGAGGATGGGGTCCACATTCATGCCCCCTTGGTTCACGGCTGCGGGGCCTGTCAGTTCTTGACCGGCCCGGATGCGCCGGGCGCCACCGGCACGTTGGCCATCTGCGGCGACACCGGGACCGCTGGGTTGACCGCCGCCTGCTTCACGAGCGCGTCGGTGAGTCGGCTGATGATGTCGATGTCGGCCGGCGGCACCTTCCAGGCCACGATGGTGCCGATGATGCCGGCCAAGAGCGTCTGCACGCTCGGGATCGGCACCCCGATGGCGTCGACATAGTGCTGCAGGTCGATCCCGAAATGCGCCAGCACGGCGAGGATGACGTAGGCGGCGAACCCGCCGATGGCGCCGGCCTTGACCTTGCGGTCGAGCACCGGCGTGGCCGCGTTGGGCGGCGCGAGGTTGCTGTCGGTCATGCGGCGCTCCCTGAGGGCGCTGGGAAGCCCTGCGCAGCGGCAGCGGCCTCGAAGGCGTCATCGGCCTGCTTGTCGAGCGCCTGGAGCGTCGCGAGCTGCTCCGTGGTCGTCGCCGAGTTGGCCGACAGCGAGGCGATGATGTTCTTGATGTAGGGGATGAGGTCGGTCGCCTCCTGAATGATGACTGGCACGACCTGCACCAGGGCATTCAGGATGGTCTGGATGAGGGCGGAATCGGCGCCGCTGAGCAGCTTCGGCAGAAGCGCTTCAATCAGCGCGAGGAGGGCTTGGATGGCGGCGCTCATTTGGCGGCTCCCATGTTGAACTGCGCCTCAGCGCTCTGGAGGGTTGCGACGCTCGCGGCCAATGCGTCGTAGAGGCCGGACGGCCCGAGCTGGTCGGGATGGGCTTGGAAGAAGGCTTCGAGATTGTCGCGAGCGATCCGGCCGGCGCGAACGGCCGGGACCAGCTTCGCCGTCACCGCCGGATCGGCGCAGACCGGCCCGTTGCCGCCGGTGCATTTCGGCAGCCGGAGATAGTTGGTCGCGGTCGCTTCGAGGGCATCGAAGCTCGACGCCGCGACGCTCACGGTCTGGATCGTGACCTGAGCGCCGGTGACGGCGTTCCAGGAGTTTTCGAGCTGCGCGCATCCCCCCATGGGGGCGAGCGCGATCAGCCCCGCGGCGGCTGCCGCGCGGATGGTGTGCATGGTGGAGTTTCCTGAGTTTAGCGGGAATCCGCTATAATTGCCGGCAGCCGGCCGGGCGCGGGTTTACAGATCGCGCCGATCGCTTGTCAGATCAGCGATCTGGATTGACAGATGACGCGATTTGCCGGTCAGACAGCCTCGCCATGGGTGACGAAGCCATGCCAGGCGCAGCCGCCGATCAGTAGCACCGAACGGGCAGTGCCAGGCGGATCGGCGTTGAGAGTGATGTCGCCAAAGCCGGTGCCCTCAATCTTCCAGCGACCCGGACGAGGCGACGCGGAATCGGGCACTCCGCGCGAGCGCGACCAGCAGATGACGGAGTGCGTGCCGGCCGCGCCGCCGTTGGCCGTGTAGCATTTGGGGCACAGGAACATGATGCCCTGCGCCTCGCCGATGCTCTCGACGATGCGCATGCGGCCGCCGTCCTCGTAGCGGAGGAACGACGGTTTCAACTCGGTGAGCCGCATCGCAGTCTCCATGATAGGTCTCAGGCGGGGCGCCGCTGAGCGTGCGCGACAGGCGAGGAGCGTTGCCCGGCCGGCCGCTCCCCATGAGCCCCGCCTGAGAGGGTGGATCAGCGGACCGGGACCAGCAGCGCCAGCACGATCAGGCCGAGGGCGACTCCGATGGGCATCGCGAGGATGATGCCGAGCACGATGCCGGCGATGAGGTTGCCGATCATTGCCCGCACCCGTCAGAACAAGAACGGCTCGACGAAGCACAGCACCGTCCCGCCGACCATGCAGGCGACGGCATCCCCGGTCGGGTTGTCGTGGCCGCGGAGGATCGCGTCGGGCGGCACGTCGATCCAGGTCGTGCTGGCGTCGTCGAACTTGATCTGCCAGTGCCCGTCGTGCATCCGGTAGGGCCGGTGGCGGCAGTCGGCGGTGTCGCAACAGCCGACGTGGTAGACCGGATTGGTGAGGCCGGCGTACCACGCGGCGATGGCCGGATCGCTCGCGGTGCCGTCCCAATGGGCCAGCGCGGGCCAGGG
>Ga0134125_10007929_pt1 | contig 11972 bp, 9 predicted proteins | sample KB31751_FD_96464 | JGI IMG/M metagenome (GOLD analysis project Ga0134125, IMG submission 96464) | Terrestrial soil microbial communities with excess Nitrogen fertilizer from Kellogg Biological Station, Michigan, USA - KB3-175-1 | ecosystem: Environmental > Terrestrial > Soil > Unclassified ... | reverse complement strand
TTCAGCGCGTTTCGCTTCTCCGGCCGGTTGATGGTGATCCAGTAGGCCTGCCCGCGCTTTTCGAGGATCACGCTGTTGTTGTCGCTCATCGCGCCTGACACCTCTGTGCTGCATTTACGTCCATGGTCGTATTTGCGGCAGGATCACACGAGAGTGCAAGGGCCATTCGCGCTCTCCAGCCTCGACGGCGGCCTATCATGTGCCGCATACGGCGCCTTCGCGATTGAATTATCCGGCCTGACGGATATCCTGAAGCCGGAATTTCGGTGCTTGTGAGCCAGTCATGCGGGCTATTGCCGTTCTATTGCTGACGGGTCTTGTCGCAACTCTTGCCCCTCCTGCCGCATCGGCCGCCGGCCATCCGAAGGCAGCGCTGGTGATCGGCAACGCCAAATATCCCGACAACGACGTGGTCATGAACGACGTCACCAACGACAGCCAGGACATCGCCGACGAACTCAAGCGCGACGGCTTCGATGTCGAGCGGGCCGTCGACCTCACCGGCGAGGGCATGCGCCAGGCGCTCGAGCGCTTCTACGCGAGGATCCAGTCGGGCGGCGTCGCGCTATTCTTCTTCGACGGCTTCGGCATTCAAACGGCGCGGCAGACCTATCTGCTCGGCGTGGACGCGCCCATCTGGGAGAAGAAGGACGTCATCCATGATGGCTTCAATCTCGAAAGCATCATCCAGGAGATGAGCAGCCGCGGCGCGCTGGTCAAGATCGCCATCATCGACGCGGCGCGGCGCAACCCGTTCGAGCGGCGCATCCGCCGCTACTCCGCAGGGCTCGCACCCGCTGTCACACCGAGCAACACGCTCGTGATCTACTCCACGGCGCTCGGCTCGGTGATCTCGAGCGCGGCGACCGATCACGGCCTGTTCGTGGGCGAGCTCTTGCGCGAGATCCGGGCGCCCGGCACCACCGCCGAACAGGCGTTCCGGAACACCCAGGCCGGCGTCGTCAGAGTCACGCACGGCACGCAGGTGCCGTGGCTGTCGTCATCGATGACGACCGACTTCTGCCTCTTCTGCGGCCCGGCGCCGACGCCAACGCCGGGCTCACTGCCCGGGCCGGCGCAACGACCAGGGCCGCCGCAGCCCCCCGCCTGCGTGGCGGTCGCCCCCGAGCCACCGCCGAGCGCCGATGAGCTCGACAGGGATCCGAAGATCCAGGAATTGACCCGCCGTATCCAGCAGAATCCGAACGACCGCATCGCCCACTACAAGCGCGGGCAACTCTATGCGATCAAGCGCGCCTATGCGCTGGCGGTGACCGACTTCGACGATGCCATCCGGCTCAACGTCAGGGATGCCGAAGCCTACAACAATCGCTGCTGGACGCGCGCGGCCACCAACGATCTCCTTAACGCCCTACATGATTGCGACCAGGCGCTGCGGCTCAAGCCGGAGCTCTACGACGCCCTCGACAGCCGCGGGCTCGTCAATCTCAAGCTCGGACGATATCGGGAAGCGGTCGGCGACTACAGCGCTTCGTTGCAGCAGAATCCGCACTCGTCGTCGTCGATGTTCGGACGCGGGCTTGCGCTCAAGTTCAGCGGCAGCGACGGAAAGGCAGACATCGATCAGGCGAAGTCGATGGACCACAGTATCGCGGCGGAATTCGCCGGCTACGGCGTTAACGAGTGCCGGCCCTAGAGCGCGATGGGATCAGGATGAATCGCGATCGCGCTCTAAATTCTTGTTTGCGCATGATCTCCGCGCAAACGCTACGCGTTTGCAGAGCGCGAGCGCAAGTGCGCTCACGCGGCGCCGCTTTCGCGCGTGTGGCTCAAGACCCGGGCACCCAGGATCAGCTTGCGATAGGTGAGCTTCGTCCCGAGCCGAAATCACGGACACCCTCCTTGCCCCATTTGGAGAGCACGAACCAGACGGAGCCGAAGCTGGCGATCGCAAGGCCGAAGAATATCCAGGCGATCGGCAATCCGGCGGCCTGCAACAGCGCGACGAACAGCGAGCCGATCACCATGAAAGCGGCCTGCAGGACATTGCCGGCCGCAATCACGCGGGCGCGCTCGGAGGGCGCGGACCAGGCCTGCACGGCGGCAAAGGACGGCACAACGAACAGACCGCCGCCGATGGCGAACAGCGCGAAGTCGATCAGCATATGGAGGCCGGAGAAAGAGCCGGCGAAAGCCAGTGGCGGGATCTCGTGGCCGGCCGTGGTGCTGCCGATCGCGAGAGCGAGGTCGAGGCCTGCGAGGCCCATCACGACGGCACCGATCGGCACCAGCGCAAGGTTGGGGCGCACATGGGATAGACGGGCAGCGAACAGCGAGCCGGCGGCGATGCCGATCGCGAAGACCGCCAAACATAGCGTCACCACGCCCTCGCTGCCGCCGACGATGTCCTTGATCAACGCCGGCAGCAGCGACAGCACGACCGCGCCGACCAGCCAGAACCAGGACACGATCACCATGCCGTCCCACAGCCGCGGCTCGGCATAGAGTGTCTTCAACAGATGGCAGGTCGAGGTCCAGGGATTGGCGGTGACGGGCAGATCGGGCGCCGAGGGCGCCGTGGTCGGAATGCGCAAGGCAAATCCCCAGGACAGCAGCGACAGCGCGACGACCGCCGTCGAGACCAGCGCCATGTGCCTGGTGCCCGACACGAACTGGCCGCCGGCGATGGTGCCGATCAGGATCGCCATGAAGGTTGCGCCTTCGACCAGCGCGTTGCCGGTGGCAAGCTCGCCGACCGAAAGCTGGTCGGGCAACATCGCGTATTTCACCGGACCGAATAGCGCGGCAACGATGCCGAACAGCCCCAGCGCCACGAACAACAGTGGCACCGAATGCAGGAAGAAGCCGATTGCCGCGAAGATTGCGGCAAAGATCTCGGCGAATTTCAGCCGCCGGGCGACGACGGATTTCACGTATTTGTCGGCGAGCTCGCCGCCGAGTCCTGAAAGGATGAAAAAGGGAAAGATGAAAACCGCAAGGGATAACGTCACCAGGGAATCCCCGTGCGCGGTCGTCGCTCCGAAAAGCAGGATGATGACCAGCGCGTTCTTGAGCACGTTGTCGTTCAGGGCCGAGCAAAACTGGGCCCAAAACAGCGGCGCGAAACGACGCGTCGACATCAGCTCCTTGATCATGGTCACATTCCCCAGGTTCCGGGCCGAGCCACCCTGCTTTTCGCAGCAGCGTGTGTCGGAAGCAAGATTGCGAGTGACTTGCGAGTTTCAGAATGACGCTCGCCCGTCGGGATTGCCCTCGCTCTCGGTTCGTCGATACGCATCTGAAGGGATTCGGAATCCTGAAGCCGGAGGTGGGCTATCGGCGTTTTCAAATCGTGGCGTTGAAATACTCGATGGTGTAGTACGCCGTGAGGTAGACGAGCGCGATCAAGGCAAGCACAAGATGGGCCCTCTTGTTGATGAGGATCATTCCCGTACCCGCAATCACCAGCATCGCTCCCGTCTTGATCGGATAGGCGATGCCGAGCATGTGCCACCGCGCCGCGCCCTTCAGCGAAGTGTCGATCATGTCCATCAACGTGATGAGCACGATCAGGCCGAAAAACCAGTGGCGCCGCTCGACGAGATAATCTTCGTATCCGCCATATTTTTCAGCCTCGTCGGGGAAGAGCAACGCCGAGAGCACGAAATAGAGCGAGCCGTAGATGATGACGAAAAGATAACTGGAGAAGGTCCATGTCGGCACCCTGCTCAGCCCAAACTCCCACCACCAGAACGTCACGACGGAGATCAGCGCCCACAGCACCCAGCTCACGTGAACAGGCGACCATAAGTCGCGGCGCTCGATCAGCAGAGCGATGCCGTTCAGGAGTTTTGTGATGCTGAGGCCGAGCACGATGGCAAGCACGACCCGAATGTGGAGAAAGATGTGGCCCGAGCCCACTTCGACTCACCCCCCGGTGCATTTCAGCTTTCCTGCACGACAACGCAACGTCATGCAACGCGTCGCGTGTCACGCCCGGGGGTATCATCCTCGCAAGACGGGAGAATCAGCCAGCCGCGACGGCTTTCCTGATCCAGACCTTGTTGTCGTGGAAGGCCGCGCCGCCGATCGGCGCGACCGCTTCGGCGCCGGTCAGGACATTGATGCCCTTGCCGCCGATATGATCGCGGTTCGGGTGGACCGATTCTGCAATCAGGACGCCGCGGCGGACGCCGTCGAAGTGTTTTGCGATCAGCGTGGTCTCGCCGCGGCTGTTGCCGAGCGTCACAGCATCGCCCTCGGCGATGTCGAGGGAAGCGGCATCGAGCGGATGGATCATCACCGAGGGCTTGCCCTCGCGCGCCTGTGACGACGGCGTCTCGTTGAAAGTCGTGTTGAGGAAGCTGCGCGAAGGACTGGTGGCAAGGCGGAATGGGTGGGCTTCGTCCGCCTCCTCGATCGCCCTCCAATGATCCGGCAGCCCCGGCATCTTGTCGACGTCACCCATCACGAGGCCAAACGGTGGATGCGCCCAGTCGGCCTTTAAGTGGAACTTCCTGTCGGCATGGGCAAAGCCGTCGAGATAATGCGAGGCGCGGAAATCCGGTTGCAGGTCGCGCCAGATGTCCGCCTCGAGCCCCGCGATATCGCCATGGCCGGAGAGCTTCAGCGTGGCATCGATCAATTCGCGCGCCGTCATTTCGAAACCGGGATGGCTGATCTTCAGGCGACGTGCGAGCCCCTGCAGCACCTCATGATTGCTGCGGCATTCGCCGGGCGGATCGATCAGCTTGGGGCCGACCGAAATGTACTGATGGCCGCCACCGTAATAGAGGTCGTCGTGCTCCATGAACATGGTCGCCGGCAGCACGATGTCGGCCATCTGCGCGGTCTCGGTCATGAACTGCTCATGTACCACCATGAACAGGTCCTCGCGCGCAAAACCCTTGCGCACCAGGTTCTGCTCCGGCGCGACGGTGACCGGATTGGTGTTCTGGATCAGCATCGCCTTGATCGGGCCGCCGCCCTTCAGCGCCTCGGCATCGCCAGTCAGGATGCGGCCGATCTTGGACTGATCGAGCCAGCGCGTCGTGTGGTCGATCGCATCATGGCCTTCGACGATCCGTTCGTCGAAGTGCCACAGCGCATAGTTGTTGAAGAAGGCCCCGCCCCCTTCATACTGCCAGGCACCGGTCACCGCCGGGATGCAGAGCGCTGCATGCATTTGCGCAGCGCCATTGCGGCTGCGGGTAAAACCATAGCCGAGGCGGAAGAAGGTGCGCTTGGTCTCGCCGACGGCGCGCGCAAAGGCCTCGATCTCCGAAACCGGCACGCCGCAGATCGCGGACGCCCATTCCGGCGTGCGCGTCTGCAAATGCGACTCGAGTTCGGCCGGACAGTCCGTGTATTTCTCCAGATAGGCGCGATCGGCATAACCGTCGCGGAACAGCACGTGCATCACCCCGCAGGCAAACGCGCCGTCTGTGCCGGGCCGCAGGATGATCTTGATGTCGGCTTGCTTCATCGTGTCGTTGTTGTAGACATCGACGGCGGCAATGCGCGCTCCGCGCTCCTTCCTGGCGCGCGATGCATGCGTCATCACGTTGACCTGGGTGTTGACGGGATTGGTGCCCCAGATCACGACGAGATCGGAAACGGCCATCTCGCGGGGATCGACGCCGGCGATCTTGCCGGTGCCGATAGCAAAGCCGACGCGGGCGATGTTGGCGCAGATCGTCTGATAAAAGCGGGAATACTTCTTGACGTTGGCGAGGCGATTGATGCCGTCGCGCATCACGACGCCCATGGTGCCGGCGTAGTAGTAGGGCCAGACCGACTCCGCGCCGAACTCGCGTTCGGCCAGATCAAACCGCGCCGCGATCTCGTCGAGTGCCTCGTCCCAGGATATCCGCGCGAACTGGCCCAACCCCTTCGAGCCGATCCGGCGCATCGGAAACGTCACTCTCTCCGGATGATGAATGCGCTCGGCATAGCGCGCGACCTTGGCGCAGACGACGCCCGCGGTGTAGGTCTGCTTCTTGGAGCCCCTGACCCGGCCGATCGACCGGCCGTCGACCACCTCGACATCGAGCGCGCAGGCCGACGGACAGTCGTGCGGGCACGTGGAGTGGCGGATTTGGATCCTGGGGAGCTGATTCATAACGGGACGGTAACACCAAACACCGGGACGGCCGAGTGCATTTATCCGGCAGTCCCATGCGAAATCCGCAGCCAGGCCTACGCGCCCAAATATGCCCCGCCATTGGCGTGGATCGCCTGACCCGTGATGTAGCGCGCGGCCGGTCCGCACAGGAACCGTACGATGCCGGCGACGTCTTCGGGCTTGCCGCGGGCGGAGGTGATGGTGCGGTGCCTAAAATGGTGCGCCGGCTCCGGCTTATCCTCGGGCCGGATCGTGCCGATCAGCCCTGGCACCACGCAATTGACGGTGATGCTGTCGCTGCCGAGGTCATGCGCCAGCGCTCGAGTGAAGCCGATCAGGGCCGCCTTGGCGCTCACCACATGGACGCGGCCCGGAGCGCCGGCATGCGCGCTCAGGCCACCGATATTGATGACGGACCCCTGCCCGCTCTTCTGCAGGGCCGGCAGGCAGGCCTTGGCACAATGGAACGCGCCGTCGAGGCTGACGCCGAGAATCTCGCGCCACTCGGCATAGTCCATGTCCACAAACGGTTTTTCGCGCCGCAGCGCCGCATTGTTGACGAGAATATCGATGCGGCCGAAGGTTTTGACCGCCGCATTCGCCATCGCCTGCATCGCGTTGGCGTCGGCAACATCGCCGATATGGACCAGTGCCCCGCTGCCGGCGCCTTCGATCTCGCGCGCGACCCTTTCCGCCTCGGCGCGATTGGAGCGCGCGTTGACCACGACCGATGCGCCGCCGTCCGCCAGCGCCAGCGCAATAGCGCGGCCGATATTACGCCCCGCGCCGGTGACAATGGCGACTTTGCCCGAAAGTTCCTTTGTCATGCACGCCTTCCCGATCAACCAAGAGAGATCGACCCTACCATCATAAGCCCGCCCTCGGTTTGAGCGCTGCATTGCCCGTCCCGGTCGACCCGACCTAACTCGGCATTCAACACGAATTTGCCCGTCAAGTCCTGCCGCGTCACGTCTTCGCAGCGCTCAGCGGCGGGTATGACCCGATACTCGCGCAACGCCATCGCGCATCAAGGGCATGTTGACGCGCAGGCGCCACCTTGAGGGCGCCTCTTCAGTCGACGCCATTCCTCTCGTTCGGGCACTTCGCGACACCCGGCCTTAAGTCTTATTCCAGCGCTCGCCCGATAGTCTATCGTCGACAGCCGGTTCACGTTGCAGCTAGATTGCGCCTCTAACAGACAACGCTTTCGGGAGAGACGGATGGCGGGCTCCAGCTATGCGCGGCTTTTGGCGCCGCTCCTGGCAATCGCGCTGTCGATGGCGCCGTTTGTCGGCTCGCCATTGCATGCCGAGGATTATCCGGCGCGGCCAATCAAGATCATTGTGCCCTTCGGGCCCGGCGGCCCGGGTGATGTTGCGGCACGTCTGCTCGGCAACGTGCTGCAGGACAGCATGGGACAGCCCATCGTGGTCGAAAACCGCACCGGCGCGGGCGGCGTGATCGGCACGCAGGAGGTCGTCAAGTCGCCGGCCGACGGCTACACCCTCTTGCTGATGTCGAACACGCAGACCGCGAACGAGTCGCTGATGCCGGCGGCCCAGCGCAAATACGATCTGATGCGCGACCTTGTGCCGATTGCGCCGATCAACTATTCGGACCTCGTCATCGTCGTGCATCCGTCGGTTCAGGCCAAGACGCTGGCGGAGTTCATCGCGCTCGCGAAGTCACAACCGGGAAAACTGAACTACGCATCATCGGGAACGGGCACGCCCTATCACATGGCCGGCGAGCTCTTCAAAGCCATGGCAGGCATCGACGTCGTGCATGTGCCCTACCGCAACAGCGGCGATGCACGGACGGGCGTGATCAGCGGACAGGTCCAGATGATGATCGACGCGGTGCCGGCGATGGCGCCGAACATCGTCGCGGGGCAAGTCCGCGCGCTTGCGACCACGGGCACGAAGCGCTCCGACGTATTGCCCGACGTGCCGACCGCCAGCGAGGCCGGCGTCCCCGGATATGAGGCGACGATCTGGCTCGGCTTGATGGCCCCTCGCGGCACGCCGAAGCCGATTATCGAGAAGCTCAATGCCGCGATCAATGCCTTTGTAAAGCGGCCTGAGATCATCACCCTCTGGAAAAAGCAGGGCGCGCTGCCAATGTCGATGACGACGGAAGAATTCGACAAGTTCCTGCGCGGCGACATTGTGAAATGGGCGGCAGTCGTCAAAAAATTCAACAAGTCCTGATGTAATCTCCCGCATCATGCCGAGTATCCGTCTTCACCTCAATGGCGTACCGACCGAGATCGACGCCGATCCGGACGGCTCGCTGCTTGACCTGCTGCGCGGGCGGCTCGCGCTCACCGGTCCGCATTTCGGCTGCGGCACCGGCGAATGCGGCGCCTGCCGGGTGCTGGTCGGTGATCACGCCGTGACCTCCTGTGATACACCGCTGTGGTCGGTCGCGGACAAGGAGGTGACGACGCTCGAGGGGCTCGGAAGCGAGGCTCATCCGCATCCGCTGCAACGCGCCTTCATCGCCGAACAGGCGATGCAATGCGGCTATTGTGTCGCGGGTATCCTGATGAGCGCCGCGGCGCTGTTGAAGCAGAATCCGAAGCCGACGGAAGGCGAGGTGCGTGCCGCGCTCGACCGTAATCTCTGCCGCTGCGGATCGCAGAACCGCATGGTGCGCGCGATCCTGCGCGCCGCCAATGAAATGGCCGCGACATGAGTCAAGCCTCACCCGTTTTGCCTGTCAGCCTGGCGGCCAATCCTCGGCTGTCGTCATGGGTGAAGTTTTCGAGCGATGGGCAGGTGACGGTCTCGCCGGGCAAGGTCGAGATTGGGCAGGGCATCGTCACCGCGCTGGCGCAGATCGCGGCCGACGAGCTCGACGTCGGACTTGGCCGCGTCCGGATGGTGCGCGCAACGACCGCGGCGAGCCCGAACGAAGGCGTCACCTCCGGCAGCCTGTCGATCCAGCAATCCGGCCGCGCGCTGCGCGCGGCCTGCGCCGAAATCAGGACCATTTTTCTGGCCGCGGCGGCTGACCGGCTCGGCGTCGATGCGACCGCCCTTGCGGTCGAGGACGGAACGATCTCGGGTCCCGGCAATGTCAGGACCAGCTATTGGGAGCTCGCGGACGACGTATCGCTCGATCGCGATGCGACGCCGGGCGTCACGCCGAAGCCGATCGCGCGGCGCGCGCTCGCCGGCACCTCGGTCGAGCGCCTCGATATCCCCGACAAGGTCTTTGGCGTCAGGCGCTTCATCCATGACTTCGCCCTGCCCGGCCTGTTGCATGGGCGCGTGATGCGGCCGGAAAATTCGCGCGCAAAGCTGATCGGTCTGAAGGACGATGCGGCACGCGCCGTTCCTGGCTTCGTTGCGATCGCGCGAGACGGCAGTTTTGCCGGCGTGGTCTGCGAGACCGAGGCTGCGACGGAAGCCGCGCTCGCCGCATTGCGCAAGGGTGCGGCGTGGTCGGAGGGCGAAGCGCTGCCGGACGAAAACGATCTGGCGGCTTTCCTCAAGGCCCAGCCGGTCGAGTCGACGGTCATCGACGTTCGAATGGCACGAAATTCCGCACCGAAGGCGCTCACGCTGCGGCGGCAATATGTGCGTCCTTACATTGCGCATGCCTCCATTGCGCCATGCTGCGCGATGGCGCAATGGAGCGGCAACGATCGTGTGCACGTCTGGACCCACAGCCAGGGCGTCTATCTCCTGCGCAATGACCTTGCGTTGGTCCTGAAGCTGCCGCTTGAGAACATTGCGGTCGAGCATCTGGAAGGCGCCGGGTGCTACGGCCATAACCCGGCCGACGACGTCGCGCTCGATGCGGTGCTGCTGGCGAAAGAGGCCGGCGGCAGGCCGGTGCGTGTGCAATGGTCGCGCGCCGATGAGTTGACGCATGGGCCATTTGGCGCCGCGATGGCGATCGAGATTGAGGCCGATCTCGACGCAAAAGGCGAGATCGTCGAATGGCGGCATTCGATCTGGAGCAACGGACACGCGGCGCGACCGGGCCGCGGAACCAAGCCGACGCTGCTCGCCGGCTACGAGATCGAAAACCCGTTTCCGATCGCGATCTCCGGCAATCCGCCGCAGGCCAATGGCGGCGGTGGCGACCGCAACTCGGTCCCGCTTTATGACTTTCCGGCCTGGAAGATCGAGAGCCATCGCCTGCTCACCATGCCGGTCCGCACCTCGGCGCTCCGCACCCTCGGCGCGCAGGGCAATGTGTTCGCGATCGAATGCTTTCTCGACGAAGTCGCGGCGGGCCTTGGCGAAGATCCGGTCGCGTACCGCCTGCGTCATCTGGACGACGAGCGCGCCCGCGACGTGATCCGCGCGGCGGCGAGGCGCGCGAACTGGAAGCCCGCACCGAAGCCCGGCACCGGCTATGGCGTCGGCTATGCCCGCTACAAGAACACGGGGGCCTATTGTGCCGCGATTGCCGAGATCGAGGGCGATGAAGAGATTCGCGTGAAAAAGCTGACCCTCGCGGTCGATGTCGGCGAGGCCATCAATCCCGACGGCGTGGCCAACCAGATCGAGGGCGGCGCGATCCAGGCGACGAGCTGGGTGCTGAAGGAGCGCGTGCGGTTCGACCGGACGCGCATCACCAGCAATAGCTGGACCGACTATCCGATCCTGCGCTTCTCCGAAGTGCCGCAGGTCGAGGTCGAGGTGATTCAGCGCTCGGAGATCGATCCGGTCGGCGCTGGCGAAGCCGCGCACAGTCCGGTGACGGCCGCAATCGCCAATGCCGTATTCGATTGCCTCGGTGTGCGCGTGCGCAGGCTGCCGATCAGCCGCGACAGCCTGATTGCCGCGATGGCACAATCTTCATGAGCCAACTGACCATCTTGAGTGGCGGCGCGGCGCACGGGCTGGTCGCAGGCCTTGCGCCCTCCTTCAAGGCGAAGACCGGTTTCGAGATCAAGGGGGAGTTCGGGGCCGTCGGCGGCATGGTGGAGAAACTGCGGAGCGGCGTCGCGACCGATCTGGTCGTCCTGACCTCTGCGCTGGTCGCAAAACTCGCCGAGGAGCGACTGGTCGCTCCGTCCTCGATCAAGAACGTCGGCCTGGTCGAAACCGCGCTGGCGGTGCGCAGCAGCGATCCGAAGGTGTCGGCCCAGACTGCCGACGAATTGCGCGCGGCTTTTTTGGCGGCAGATGCCATCTTCGTGCCTGATACCAAAGCATCCACCGCGGGCATCCATGTCGCTAAGGTGCTGGCGCAACTTGGCATCGCCGATGAGGTTGCGGCGCGGCTGAAGATCTATCCGAACGGCGCGACAGCGATGCGTGAATTGGCGGCTGCCGGTGCAAAGCGCCCGATCGGCTGCACGCAATCGACCGAGATCATTTCGACCAAGGGCGTGGAACTGTCCGGTGTACTGCCCAAAGGGTGCGAGCTCGCGACCATGTACACGGCCGGCATCACGACGAGCGCAGTGCATCCGCGGCAGGCGCAGGCGCTGATCGACCTGCTGACCAGTTCCGATGCGTGCGACGCTCGCTCCCGCGCCGGGCTTTCTATGACTTGTGGAGCTGCGTAAGTCCGGTCGGCGGCCCGTCCACCGCAGTCCAGCCGCCATCGACGAACAATGTCGAGCCTGAGACATAGCTTGCCGCATCGGAGGCGAGATAGGCCACGGCGGTCGCGACCTCGTCGGCGCTGCAATCTCGGCATCGGGCTGTGCCATCCGCCGGTCGGCTCGATCCTGTTCGTCGGCTGCGCGGTGGGCAAGGTCTCCATTGAGCAGGTGATGCGACGGATCTGGCCGTTTTATGTGGTGATGTTCACCGTGCTGATGTTCGTCACTTACGTTCCCGAAATATCGCTGTGGCTGCCGAGGCACTTGCTGCGCTAAAGCGCGATGACGATCGCCGTCGCGCTTTAGCCCTTTGGT
>Ga0134125_10007927_pt1 | contig 11975 bp, 6 predicted proteins | sample KB31751_FD_96464 | JGI IMG/M metagenome (GOLD analysis project Ga0134125, IMG submission 96464) | Terrestrial soil microbial communities with excess Nitrogen fertilizer from Kellogg Biological Station, Michigan, USA - KB3-175-1 | ecosystem: Environmental > Terrestrial > Soil > Unclassified ... | reverse complement strand
CTGGTGCCTGGCCGGGCCCGCACTAGCTTCGATGCGAGGCGCGATGAGGCTCCGGGGACGGAAGGCGTGTCCGGCAGCGCGCGACGACGACGTCGGGGGAAGGGCTTGACCGACGTGCTCGTGATCGGTGCGGGCGTAGCAGGCCTGACTGCGGCCAGGGCGCTCGCGCGGCAGGGGCTCTCGGTCGCTGTCGTCGAGGCGCGCGACCGGACGGGCGGACGCGTGCTCACGATCCGCGACTTCTGCGGCCATCCCGTGGAAGGCGGCGCCGAGTTCGTTCACACCGCCGACGCCGAGACCTGGCCGGAGATCCACGCCGCCCGCCTCGCCGTGCGAAAATGCGCGCTCGCCAGCCGTGGCATGTTCAACCTCGGGGGTCGAACGCGCCGGCTCCCCTGGCTGCTCCTGCACCCCGGCGCCTGGTCGGCGTTCTGGGTTCTCCACCGCCTGGCCCGCGCGCGCCCTCCCGACATGTCCGCGCGCGACTTCATCGAGCGTCACGGCTACCGTGGTCGGGCGCGGGTGTGGGCGGAGATGGTCTTCACGGCGCATCTGCCGGGCGTCGCCGAGGAGATCGGGGTTCTCGGCCTGCTCGAGGATCAGATCCTTCGCCTGCACTTGGGATCCTTCCATCGCATCACCGACGGCTACGATCGTTTCGTCGACCACCTCGGGGGCGGTCTCGACGTCCGGCGCCGGTTTCCCGTGGCGACCGTGCGCTGGGCACCGGACGGTGTGACCGTGGTGGCGACCGACGGGCGAGCGCTCTCGGCCCGCGCCGCGATCGCCACGCTGCCGCTCGGCGTGCTCGCGTCGGGGGCCGTCGAATTCATACCGCCGCTGCCGGAGAGCAAACGGCGCGCGTTTTCGGAGCTGGTGATGGGTCCGGTCCTGAAGCTCCTCCTCCACTTCAGCGAGCCTTTCTGGCCGGCGTGGCTGGCGAACCTCGGCTGCGGCACCGGTCCGGTCACGGTCTACTGGCCGGCGTTCGACAGTGGTCAGCGCGCGCCCGCCGTGCTCACCGCCTATTGCACGGGCCCGCGCGCCACGCATCTCTCCGGCCGGCCGGAGGACGAGGCGGTCGCCATCGTGCTCGCGGATCTGGCGCGGCTGTTTCCGAAGGTGGATCCCGGCCGCCTGCTCCTTGGGCATCAGCGCATCGACTGGACGACGGACCCCTTCGCACGTGGCGGCTACACCTTCGCGCGTCCGGGCGGTCGGGGCGCTCGGGCCCGTCTCGCCGCCCCCGATACGGCGGCGCTGTTGTGGGCGGGTGCCGCCACGGCCACCTCGACGATCGCCGATACGGTGCAGGCGGCCTACGTGAGCGGCCTGCGCGCCGCGGAGGAGGTCCTGAGCTTCCTCGGCGAGGGACCGCCGGCTCCTGCCGGCAGGCCAGCGGCGCCACGAGACGAGCGGCGCCCGAGGTAGAAGGAACCAGATCCAGCTCTCGCCCCCGATCGACGCGGCGGCGCCCGGTCAGCCTGCGGCGCGGGCGGCAGATTCTTCGATCGCCCTCAACCAGTCGACGGCCAGCTCCTCGGCCCAATAGCGCGGCCGCCAGGGCCAGCGGCCGGCGACGAAACCGGTGTGGCCGCCCCAGGGCGTGATCTTGAAAGTGACGGCGGGCGACGCGGCGGCTCGGGCGCGCTGCGCGGACTCGCCCGGGCAGAACGGATCGTCCTCGCTGCTGAGGCAGAGGGTCGGCACCGTGATGCGCCCGAGATACGGCAACGAGCTGGAGCGCCGATAGTAGTCGTCGGCGTCGGCGAACCCGTGCATCGGGGCCGTGACCTGCTGGTCGAACTCGGCGAAGGTTCGCGCCGCCTGGATGCGTCCGGCATCGAGGTGCGAGGTCTCGCCGGGGAAGCGCGCCATCACGTCGAGCGCCTTCGGCTTGAGCCGCCGCAGGAAGTGGTAGGTGTAAAGGCGCCCCCCCGGCCGCTCCAGATGGCGCGACGCCGCCGCCAGATCGTAGGGAACCGAGAGGGTGGCGGCGCCGAGAATTGCGCTCGCCGCGCCCACCTCTGCCAGCCACTTGAGCAGCACGTTGCCGCCCAGCGAGAACCCGACCGCGTAGAGCGGCACCTCGGGCGCGCGGGCGGCGAGCGTGCGGACCACGAAATCGAGGTCGCCGGTCTCGCCCGAGTGATAGAGCCGGGGCCGACGGTTGGGGAGCCGCCGCGAGATCCGCGCCGGATCGCGCGCGCAGGAGCGAAAGTTGAGCACGGTGCAGCGCCAGCCGACCCGCGCCGCCTGCACCGCCAGCCCCTGCGCGTGCGGCGAGTGGGCGCTCCCCTCGAGACCATGCAAGATGAGGAGGCGCGGCGCGCCGGCCGGCCCGGTCCCGTGATCGAGGACCAGGTCGTCGTCGTCCTCGGTCGTCAGCACCTCGCGCTCGAACCGCACCGGGTGCCGCGAGCGCACCAGCCGCGCCCAGAGCGTCTGGCCGGTGGGCCCGCGCAGCCACCAGGGCCGGCCGGGCGCGTCGAGTTGGCCCATGCCCCCAATATATAGATGAGGCAGCGATTCCGGTCACTTCCGCTTGCGCCCGGGCCGCCCGCCCACTAGACCAAGGGGCCATGAGCTCATCCGGAGAGGCCCCGACCGCGGATGGCCGGAACGGGGAACCGGGAGGAGCCCCAGCGATCGATCCCGGATCCCGTTCCGCTGCCGGTTCCGCCGCGGCTCCGGCCAAGCCGAAGCGGAAGCCGAAGCCGATCATGCTCGTCATCCTGGGCGTGCTGGCGGTCGCTGGGGCGCTCTACTACCTGCACTCCCGGAACTACGAGGACACCGACGACGCCCAGGTCGACGGCAACATCAGCAACATCGGACCGCGCGTCACCGGGACGGTGACCGCCGTTCACGTCGTCGAGAACCAGACCGTCAAGGTCGGTGACGTCCTCTTGGAGATCGACCCCACCGATCTGGCGGTGGCGGTGGCGCAGGCCAAGGCGGCCGTCGCGCAGGCCGAGGCCCAGTTGCAGGCCGAGGACCCGACGGTCTCGATCACCCAGACCTCCAACGTCGCCGCGGTGGCCGGCGCCTCCTCGGAGCTCCTGTCGGCGACGGCGGGCCTCACCGGCGCGGAGAAGGACGTCGACCAGCTGACGGCCCGCTTGACCGAGGCGGAGGGGAACGCGCGCCTCGCCGACATCGAGCGGAAGCGCGGCGACGAGCTGTGGAAGGCGCAGGCGATCCCGCGGGCCGACCTCGATCGCCGCCTGACCACCGCCGAGACGGCGGCCGCGCAGGTCCAAGCCGCGCGGCAGGCGTTGGCCGGCGCGCGCGAGCGGGTCTCGGCGCAGAAGGCGCAGCTCGGCGCCACCAAGAGCCGCCTCACCGAGGTGAAGAAGAACGCGCCTCGCCAGGTCGAGACGCGCAAGGCCTCCGTGGAGTACCGGCAGGCGAACCTCGAGCTGGCCAAGGCGCAGCTCGCCCAAGCGCAGTTGAATTTCGGCTACGCCCAGGTACGCGCGCCGGTGGCCGGGATCGTGGCCAAGAAGGCGGTCAACGTGGGCGACCACGTGTCGCCGGGCCAGCTGCTGGTCGCCCTGGCGCAGGACGACAGGCTGTGGGTGACCGCCAATTTCCGCGAGACGCAGGTCGAGCGCATGAAGCCGGGGATGGTGGTCGACCTCCACGTCGACGCGCTGGGGAACAACCTGACCGGCAAGGTCGAGAGCATCGGCGGCGCCACCGGCTCGCGGCTCAGCGTGCTGCCGCCCGAGAACGCCTCGGGCAACTACGTGAAGGTCGTGCAGCGGATCCCGGTGCGCATCGCGATTGACCCCGGCCAGGCGGGCATCGATCGCCTCCGTCCCGGGATGTCGGTCGAGCCCAAGATCCGCGTGACGCAATGAGCGCGGCCGGTTCGGCGGCCGCGGCGCCCGCGCGGGCCGCCTACTTCGAGACCGGCTGGACCGGCGGCCACAACCCGTGGGCCATCGCGCTGGTCGTCACCATGGCGACCTTCATGGAGGTGCTCGACACCAGCATCGCCAACGTCTCGCTGCCGCACATCGCCGGCAACCTCTCGGTGAGCCAGGACGAGGGGACCTGGGTGCTCACCTCGTATCTGGTCTCCAACGCCGTCGTGCTCCCGATCAGCGGCTGGATCGCCTCCAAGATCGGCCGCAAGCGCTTCTACATGACCTGCGTGGTGGTGTTCACGGTCAGCTCGTTCCTGTGCGGCATCGCGCCGTCGCTGGGGGCGCTCATCTTCTTCCGCATCCTGCAGGGCCTCGGAGGCGGCGGGCTCGGCCCCAGCGAGCAGGCGATCCTGGCCGACACCTTCCCGCCCGCCAAGCGCGGGATGGCCTTCGCCGTCTACGGCATGGCGGTCGTGCTGGCGCCGGCCATCGGGCCGACGCTGGGCGGGTTCATCACCGACCACTTCACCTGGCGCTGGATCTTCTTCATCAACGTGCCGGTGGGGCTGGTCTCGCTGACGCTGACGCGGCGGCTGGTGTCGGATCCGCCGCACATCGTGGCGGCCAAGGGAAAAACGGGCGGCATCGACTACATCGGCCTCGGGCTCATCGCCGTCGGGCTCGGCTTCCTGGAGATCGTGCTCGACAAAGGACAGGAGGACGAATGGTTCGCCTCCTCGTTCATCCTGATGTCGACCATCATCGCCGCCGTCGCGCTGGTGTCGTTCGTGCTCTGGGAGCGCAAGCACCCGCACCCGGTCGTCGACGTCAGGATGTTCAAGAACCGCACCTTCGCCGTCTCCAACCTGATGATGTTGACGCTGGGGATGGCGCTGTTCGGCTCGACCGTGCTCTTGCCGCAGTACCTGCAGGTCTTCATGAACTACACCGCGCAACAGTCGGGGATGGCGCTGTCGCCCGGCGGCTTCGTGGTCATCCTATTGCTGCCGTTCGTCGGCATGCTGGTCTCGCGGGTCGACAACCGCTACATGATCGGGTTCGGGTTCTTCGCGCTGTCGATGTCGCTCTTCTTCATGACCACCCGCATCTACAACGGCATCGACTTCCGGACCGCCGTCGAGCTGAGGGTCATCCAGTCGATCGGCCTGCCGTTTCTCTTCATCCCCATCAACACCTTGGTCTACGCCGGTGTTCCGCCGGAGAAGAACAACGCGGTGTCGGGGATCGTCAACCTCTCGCGCAACATGGGCGGCGACATCGGCATCGCCGCGGTCACCACGCTGATCGCGCGCCGCTCGCAGTTCCACCAGAATGTGCTCATCTCGCGCACGAGCAACTTCGACCCCTCCTTCAGCGCGCGTGTCGAGGGGATCGCCCGCAACTTCGAGCGCGCGGGCGCCTCGGCCGTGGACGCCGCCCACAAGGCGCTCCAGGTGGTCTACCTCCAGGTGCAGCAGCAGGCGGCCACGCTCGCGTTTCTCGACGCGATCAAGATGCTGGCCATCGCCACCGGGCTCATGATCCCGCTCCTGTTCCTCACGCAGAAGGTCCGCGCCGGCGGCGGCGCGCCCGCGGGCGGTCACTAGCAAGCTCGTCCGCCGATTTCGGGCGCCTGAGCTCACGGTAACGGTTGACGCCTCGCCGGCGCGCGTGCGAATTGCAATGATGCGATGCCGGACGGAAGACGAGTCCGACAGGCGCTGCTCGTCGCGGGGGTGGTGCTGGGGGGATCGATCGGCTGCCTGCCGGCGGGCGGCCCGCCGACGGGGCAGCGCTGGCTCTCGGGACGCACGTTCGCGCTGCTCCAGTTCGCGCCCGACGCGGCCGGCGCGCCCGCCGCGGTTCTGCTGACCACGCCGAGCTCCGGCGAGCCCGCCTGGGGGGATCTCTACCAGGTGAACGATCCGGGTCCGTCCCGGCCCGCGTCGGCGGCGCCGACGCTCGCCCAAGGCGGAACGCTGCTGCTCTCCGGCCTTTCCGGGCCGGGAACCGACTGTGTCGCCACCGACTGCCGGCTGGCGCACGACGCCGCCGGACGGGTGCTCGCGACCCAGGTCACCGGCGGCCCCTTCGAGCTCTTCCGCCTCGATCCTACGACCTCGACGGCGCTGGACCTCGGCGGCGAGACCTCGTTCGCGGTGTCGCCTTCCGGAAGCCGACTACTCGTCGTGGATGGGGCGGGCGGAAGCGCAACCGTCTACGAAGCGGACGGCCAGCAAACCGTCCTGCCCGACGTCGGGTACGCGACGTTCGTGGGAGAGGATCTCTACGGCCTGGAAGCGAACGGTCCCTCGGACGATTCGCAGGCGCTGCAGAGGGTCCCGCCCGACGGCGCACCGCAAACGATCGCCTCCCCCGTGGCCGGGCTCCAGGCCGTCACGACGACCGACCAACCCTTCATCGTCCTTTCGTCGACCGACGCGGCCGGGAGCTTTTCGTCGTCGCTGCTCGATCCCGCGACGCTGACGGAAACACCGTTGCCGGGAACCTATCAGGGGACGTCGTCGGACGGGCGCTGGTTGCAGCTCTGGACCCCCGCGGCGCAAACCGAGCTCTACGAGCGGACCAGCGGCGCCCTGCAACCGATCGAGGTCCCTCCGTACTCCTGGGTCGCCTGGCGGCCGCAGCACGACGAATGCTGGGTGGCGGCCATCTCCCCGGGCGGCGCGCCCGACGTCCAGATCTTCCAGGCCGGGGGTGGCGAAACGACGGCCGATGTGGCGGCCAATCCGATGCAATACGCCGCGGTGGCGGACAACCTCGGTGCCTCGTCCTTCACCGCCGACGGCCGGCACTGGTTCTCGGCCGTCTACGACCAGGCCAACCGCAGCCGCGTCTTCGTGGGGCCGGCGGACGATCCCACGGCGCCCACGTTTCCGGTGAATCCCGCCGGCACCGGGTCCGGCCAGTACTGGCTGCTCGCCGACGGGCGTCTCCTCGTCGAGGCGTTCGTCGACGATCCCGCGCGCAACGACATCTACCTCGTCGATCCGGACAGCGGCCAGGCGCGCGCGCTGGGAACCGGCGGACACGTCGTCACCATCGGCCCCAGCCGGGCCCTGGTGCTGCTCGACTGGGTCACCTCGGCCGGCAGCGGGGATCTCACGCTCATCGACTTCGCCACCGGCGCCACGACGCTGCTCGCGGAGAACGTCTCCACCGTCGCGCCGCAGACCCGCTACGACCCCGCTGATCTCTCGGTCGATCCGCTGGCGCCCGGGGCGGTGATCGCCTTCCAGGTGCACGACTTCATCGACTCTCCTTACGACGGGATCTGGGTCGCGGCGCTGCCATGACCGGCCTCGCGCTGCTCCTGGCCGCGAGCCTCAGCTTCTCTCCCGCCGACGCCGGCCTCTCCGACGGAAGCGGCGCGTCCGACGCGGGCGCGGTCGCGGCCCCCGACGCGCACGACGCGCGACCACCGTCGGTCGACGCCGGCGCGCCGCCACCGGCGGCGACGCCCCCCCTCCCCGCGCCCGCGGCGCCGGCGCCTCACGCGCCCGTCGAAGGGCGAGTCTTCGAGAAAGGGACGCGCCGCCCGGTGGCCGGGGCGCTGGTGACGGTCGGCCAGGGCGAAGGGACCGAGACCGCCGCCGACGGTCGCTTCGCCGCCGACGTCCCCTGCGGGCTGCTCCCCGTCGCGGTGCAGGCGCCCGAGTTCGAACCGCTGCTGGCGGACCACGACTCCTGCGCCGATCCGTCGCCACTGCTGTTACGCCTGACGCGCAGACAGGGCGCTCCCACCTACCGGACGACCGTCCGCGCGCCCACCAGCCTGCCCAGCGTCAACGTGCAGGGGCCGGAGCTGGTCAAGACGCCCGGCGCGCTCGGCGATCCCTTCCGCGTCGTCGAATCCTTGCCGGGCGTGGCGTCGGTGCTGCTGCCGGCGCCGCTCTTCGTCGTGCGCGGCGCCAACCCCGGCAACACCGGGTTCTTCCTGGACGATCTGAAGGTTCCGGCGCTGTTTCACCTGGCGCTCGGCCCCTCGGTCATCCACCCCTACTTCTTCGACAGCATCGACTTCTATCCGGGCGGCTACCCGGCGCGCTACGGCCGCTACGTGGCGGGGATCGTCACCGGGCAAACCCGCGAGGCGCCCGCGGACATGGTCCACGCCAGCGTCGACGTCCGGCTGTTCGACGCCGGCGCGCTGGTGACCGGGCCGCTGCCGGGCGGCCACGGCTCCGTGGAGGCGGCGGCCCGCTACTCGTATACGGGCGAGGCCCTCTCCCTCTTCAGCAACGCCGTGCAGCTCCAGTACTGGGACTATCAGCTCCGCGCCGACAGGCGGTTTGGACCGCTGCACCTGACGCTGCTGGCCTTCGGCTCGAGCGACCTCCTGGCGTCGACCAAGCTGAACGCCGGGCAGACCGAGCTGTCCCTGCGCTTCAATCGCATCAGTCTGCGCGCCAGAGCGCCGGTCGCCGGCGGGTTCGTGACCGCCAGCGCGGCTCTCGGTACCGACCACACCCAGGCCCCGCTGGAGCAGCAGTATCCGCTCACGATCGATTCCCTCAGCATGTTCCCGCGCCTCAGCTTCCGGCGGCCGATCGGCCCCACCGCGCTGGAGGTCGGGTTCGACGGCCAGCTCCAGCACTTCGACGCCCTCTCCGCCGTCCAACGACCGATGGTGCTGGACCTGGCGCGGGCCCGCGACGCCAGCCTGCTGGCAGGCTACGCGTCGCTGGTCGTCAACGCCGGCGGGCGCTTGGTGCTGACCCCCGAGCTGCGCCTCGACAGCTATCGGGTGAGCGGCGTGGAGAAAGCCGACCTCGGCCCGCGGCTGAGCGCGCGCCTGGCGATCGGCGACCGCAGCTGGATCACCGCCGCGGGCGGGCGCTTCACGCAGGCGCCCAGCCTGCCGCTGCAGCTCCCGGGCGCGGAGAGCTTCGGCCTCGCGCTCTACGGGCTGCAGAGCTCGTGGCAGGGCTCGCTCGGCCTCGGCACCAAGCGCGCCCACGGCTTCGAGCTGGACGTGACCGGCTACCTGCAACGCTACGTGCTGACAGATCTGCGCGACCCTTCGATCAACGCGAACATCGTGAACATCGACCCGCTGGCCGACGACTTCCTGGTGCCCCGCGACGCGCTGTCGTACGGCCTGGAGGTTCTGATCCGCCGCACGCAGACCGAGCGCCTCTACGGCTGGCTCTCCTACACCCTCTCCGAGAACTTGCGCGCCTTCGGCGGCGGCGTCATCGCCCCCTCCGACTGGGACCAGCGCCACATTCTCAACCTGGTCCTCGGATACCGGATCGGCCCCTACACCATCGGCGGGCGCGCGCACTTCAACACCGGCCGTCCGGTCCTGGTCGGCGACAACTTCGTCCGCCTCCCCCCCTACTACCAGATCGACTTGCGCGCCGATCGCCGCTACGTCTTCAAAGCGTGGTCCCTCGAGCTCTATGCCGAGCTGCTCAACGCCACGCTCAACACCGAGGTCATCAGCCTCAGCCCGGGCCCGGACGGACAGATCAGCCAGAACGGCTACCGGATCGTGCTGCCGTCGATCGGCTTGCACGCCGAGTTCTGAGGCGCGGCCCCGGGGATGGCATGCCGCCCGCCGTTGCGGTATAGGGACGGGCGATGCCCCGCATGGTGATGTGCCGAAAGCTCGGCAAGGAGCTCCCTGGACTGCCCTTCAAGCCGATCGAGGGGGAGCTGGGCGAGAAAATTTACAACGAGATCTCGCTCGACGCCTGGAAGTTGTGGCTCCAGGACTCGGTCAAGTACGTGAACACCTATCGCCTCGACCTCACCAGCAAGGAGGCGCAGGCCTTCATGCGCAAGCAGATGGCGGTCTACTTCGGGTTCGCCGAGGGGGACATGGCCGACACGGCCTGGGTCCCGCCCAAGCCGTAGTCGACGTCCTCAGGCGCCCGGCACCTTCCGCGGTCGGTCAGGCCGGCGGACTGCCTGGGAAAACATCGCGGGCCGCCACGGCCGGAACGGCGCTCGGCTGAAAACCCGCCGCTTTGCCCGGCGCTTCGGCCTTCTGCGCCACCCGAAGCTGACGCGCGCGCCAGATCGTGTAGAGCACGGGGATCACCTCCAGGGTGAGAAATGCGCTCGTTATCAGGCCGCCGAGCATGGGGGCGGCAACGCGCTTCATGACTTCGGCGCCCGCGCCGTCGCTCCAGAGCAGCGGCAAGAGGCCGACGGCCATGGTGGTGATGGTCATGACCTTGGGCCGTAGTCGCTGAACGGTACCTTCGGCGTGCGCCTCGATGATGTCCTCGCGCGTGCGGAGCCTCCCCTCGCGCACCCGGCGCTGGAAGGCTTCGTCGATGTAGACCACCATCACCACACCGGTTTGCATCGCCAGGCCGACCGTCGACAGCAGGCCGACCCAGACGGGCGCGGACATCGGATAGTGGAGCAGAAAGAGCGTCCAGAAGCTCCCCACCAGCGCGAAGGGCACCGAAATCAGCACGATGAGCGCTTCGGTGACGCTCTTGAACTGCAGAAAGAGAAGGGCGAACATCGAAAGAGCCACCAAAGGCGCGATCCACTTCAAGCGCTTTTGACCGGCCGCCATGAGCTCGTACTGCCCCGTCCATTCGATGCGCTCTCCGGGCTGAAGGCGGATCTCGCCGCGGCCGATGGCGCCGTTGAGATTCTCCCGCCCCGACTTCACGTAGCTCGCCACGTCGGTTCCCGAATCCAGATCGACGTAGACGTAGGCGACCATCTCGCCGTTCTCGGTCCGGATGGTGGCGGGCACCGTGTCGTAAACGGGATGCCCGATCAGCCCCAGAGGCACCACCTGGCCGGTCTTCGAGCGCACGGTGATCTCCCGCAGCAGATCGGCGTCGGCGGGCCTCATGCTCATGCCCGACACGATCCGAAGCCGATAGGGCTGCTGTCTATCGGGAGCGATGCCGGCAGTTCCGGCGTGGTGTCCGTGCTCGATGATGAATCGCTTGGGGCGGAACGCGGTGCCGCCCTTCCCGTGCCAGAGGAGCTCGTTCACCTGCCCGCCGCTGATGACGAAATCGGCGGTGGACAGGGCGAGCGCCGGGTCGACGTGATGCTGCGCCACCGCCGAAGCGTCGAGCTCGAGCCTCAGCCGGGGCTCGCCACCGAGCGGTTCGAAGACCGCGCTTCGCGCATGGGGCAACTGCGCCACCCACTTTTGCACCGCGGTGCCCACCGCTTCCAGGCGCTCCGGGCTGGCGGCGACGATTCGAATCCCGACCGGCGTCCGTACGCCTGCGGTCGACATCATGTCCATCCGCGCGCGAGCCGGCGCGCTCCAGGCGCTCGCCCAGCCCGGCGCGCGGGTGGCCCCATCGAGCTTCTCGACGAGCTCAGCCGTCGTCTCCTGCTTCATTTCGGGCCACAGAAGCCGGAGGATGCCTTTGAGCCCACGGGGTGCCCAGCTCGAGTACCACCGGGTGTGAAACACCTTGGGCCATTCGGCGCGCGGCTTGAGCCGGATGGTCGTCTCGGCCATGGAAAACGGAGCCGGATCCGTGGCGGTGTTGGCGCGCCCCACCTTGCCGAACGCTTCGGCCACCTCCGGGAACTGCGCGATCGCCTTGTCGATTCTGCTGAGCTCGACCCCCGCGTCCCCGACGGACACACCGGGCAAGGTGGTCGGCATGAACAGCAGATCGCCCTCGTCCACGCGGGGCAGGAATTCACCTCCGAGGCGCGTCAGGATGGGGAAACACGACGCTGCGGCCAGCGCCGCCGTGGCCAGCGTCACCGCCGGTCGCGCCAGCGCGAAGGTGACGAACGGTCGATAGATCCGGACCAACCTCCTGGTGATCGGGTTGTCGAACTCAGGCACGATGCGGCCGTGCACCAGACGATCGCGCAGGGCCGGAGCCACGGTGACGGCGACGATGGCGGCGGCGAGAATGACGAGCGTCTTCGTGAACGCCAGCGGACGTAGCAAGCGGCCGGTTTCGCCCGTGAACGCGAAGACCGGCAAGAAGCTGAGCGCCGCGATGATCAACGAGGTGAGAATGGCCGGCGCGATGTTGCCGGCGGCGCCGATCAGCGCAGCTCGCCGGTCGCGCTCGGATGCGCCCGCGCCGAGTGTCTCGGCGCGACGGTGACACGCTTCCAGCG
>Ga0134125_10007926_pt1 | contig 11977 bp, 16 predicted proteins | sample KB31751_FD_96464 | JGI IMG/M metagenome (GOLD analysis project Ga0134125, IMG submission 96464) | Terrestrial soil microbial communities with excess Nitrogen fertilizer from Kellogg Biological Station, Michigan, USA - KB3-175-1 | ecosystem: Environmental > Terrestrial > Soil > Unclassified ... | reverse complement strand
TGGCTCGGTAAAATGGGCGGATGAATCCGGCCAACGCCGCACGCATCGACGCGCTGCTGCCACAGACCCAGTGCACACGGTGCGGCTACCGCGATTGCCGTGCCTACGCCGAGGCGATCGCGAACGACGGCGCGCCGATCGACCGCTGCCCGCCGGGCGGCGACGCGACGATCGCCGCGCTCGCGCGGTTGACGGGGCATCCGGTCGTGCCGCTCGACCCGGCCTTTGGCGCGCACGCCGGGCTCGTCGTCGCGCGGATCGACGAAGCGGCCTGCATCGGCTGCACGCTGTGCATCGCCGCCTGCCCGGTCGATGCGATCCTCGGCGCGCCCAAGCGGATGCACGACGTCGCGCCGTCGTTGTGCTCCGGCTGCGAGCTGTGCGTTCCCGCCTGCCCCGTCGATTGCATCGCGCTCGTGCCGGCGGAGCGCGGCTGGATCACCGAGGACGCTGCGGCCGCACGCATCCGCCACGAGGCGCGGCGCGCGCGCCTCGCGCGCGGCGAGCGCGTGGCACGCCGTCCTGCCGCGGCCACCGACGCGGGCCGCGCGCAACGCGAGGCGAGCGTCGCAGCAGCTCTGGCGCGCGCCCGTGCACGTCGCGGTGGACGTGCATGAACGCCGCCAAGCGCCGCGCGATCTTCGAGCGCCTGCGCGCCGCGAATCCGCATCCGACGACCGAGCTCGACTACGCGACGCCGTTCGAGCTGCTGGTCGCGGTCGTGCTCTCGGCACAGGCGACCGACCGCAGCGTCAACCTCGCGACGAGGAAGCTCTATCGGGTGGCGCGCACCCCGCAGGGGATGGCGAAGCTCGGCGTCGACGGCCTCGCGCCGTACATCAGCTCGATCGGCCTGTGGCGCGGCAAGGCGAAGAACGTCGTCGCGCTCTCGCAGCTCCTGATCGAGCGCCACGGCGGCGAGGTGCCGGCCGATCGCGACGCGCTGCAGGCGCTGCCGGGGGTCGGTCGCAAGACCGCCAACGTCGTGCTCAACACCGCGTTCGGCCAGCCGACGATCGCCGTCGACACGCACATCTTCCGCGTCGCCAACCGCACCGGGCTCGCGCCGGGGAGGAATGTCGAGGAGGTCGAGCAGCGGCTCGAAAAGTTCGTGCCGGACGAGTTCCGCCAGGACTGCCACCACTGGCTGATCCTGCACGGCCGCTACGTGTGCACGGCGCGCGCGCCGAAATGCGCGACGTGCGTGATCGTCGATCTCTGCGAATATCGCCACAAGAACCTGCCGGCGCCGGTCGCGCCGCCGCGCGCGCCCGGTCGCGGGCGGCGCGAAGCAACGCCGGCCACAAGCCCGGCGGCGAAGTCCGGCACCGCGAAGATCGCGATCGCGAGATCCGGGACGGTAAAGTCCGCGCCGGCGAAGCGCGCGCCGGCGAAGCGCGCGCCGAAGGGCCGCTGATGTACGCGCCGAGCCGCGACGAGGCGCGCCGCTTCCTCGTCGATGCGTGGGCCAAGTACCGTGCGGCGCAGCCGCTGTCCGCGCTCGAGCAGGTCGCGGTGACGACCGTCGCGCGCCATCCCGAATATCACGCGCTGCTCGAGGACGCCGAGCGCCACATCGACCGCGACTACGCGCCCGCACTCGGCGAGACGAACCCGTTCCTGCACCTGTCGCTGCACGTCGCGATCGCCGAGCAGCTCGCGATCGACCAGCCGCCCGGCATCCGCGCGCATTTCGAGCGCCTCGCCGCGGCGCGCGGCGACGAGCATGCGGCGCTGCATGCGATCCTCGATTGCCTGGGAGAGACGCTGCACGACGCGCAACGCCGGGGCGTGGGCCCCGACGCCAGCGTCTACCTGGGATGCCTCGAGCGCGCGCGCTGAGCGCGACGCGTCACGGGAACTCGCGCCGCGTGCGGGCGCGACCGCGATCAGAACTTGTCGTGGACGACCGCGGGCTGCGACGCGTAGTACGCCGCGAGGTTGTCGATGTCCTTGTTCGTCAGCGTCGCCGCGAAGCCCGCCATGATCGGGTTCTTGCGCGCGCCCGACTTGTAATCGCGCAGCGCCTTGGCGAGGTAGTCCTCGTGCTGGCCGCCAAGCCGCGGGAAGTCGCCCGACGGGCTGTTGCCGTCCGCGCCGTGGCAGGCCTGGCAGACCTCGGTGACGGTCTTCTTGGCCGCGGCGGCATCAGCCGCCGATGCGGGCGCGACCGCGAGCATGGCGGCGCAGCCGGCGATGGAAAACAGGATTCTCACGAGCGGGCTCGTCGGCGTGCTCATTTTTGTGCCGTCACGGTCGATTGGCCGTAGTACGCGGCGAGGTCGGCCATGTCCTGGTCGGACAGCGACGCGGCGATGCTGCGCATCGACGGGTGGCTGCGCTCGCCGCTCTTGTATTCCGAGAGCGCCTTGGCGATGTACTCGGGATGCTGGCCGCCGAGGCGCGGCACCGAGTAGACCTCGGGGAAAGCGGTGCGAAAGCCGGGAACGCCATGGCAGCCTTCGCACATCCGCGTCTTGTCGGCGCCTCGCGTGGCGTCGCCCTTGACGGGCGCGGGCGCCTGCGCGAGCGCAAGCGTGGAGAAGCCGGCGGCAAGCGCGGCGATCATCAATGTGCGTTTCATGCGATGCGAAAGGGCGTGAGCGGGAAAGTACGTGAGGCCGTCGTGTCGCGCGCGGCATTCGTGGATGCGCTGCGCGGCAAACCCCTTGATTTTAAGTGTTCTCGCGAATTCGGGCAATGCACGGCGTTCAGCGCTCGAGGTACTTGAGCTTCGCGGCGACATCCTTCCAGTCGTCGGCATCGGGCGGCGCGGGCTTCCGCTCGATGATCGGCTTCCACTTCTTCGCGAGCTCGGCGTTAATCGCCTTGAAGGGCTCCTGGTCGGCCGGCACGTCGTCCTCGGCGAAGATCGCCTCGACCGGGCACTCGGCGACACACAGCGTGCAGTCGATGCACTCGTCGGGATCGATGACGAGGAAGTTGGGTCCCTCGCGAAAACAGTCCACCGGGCAAACATCGACGCAATCCGTGTACTTGCAGCGGATGCAGCTCTCGGTGACGACGTAGGTCATGGGTGCGGCGGGCTCTTGAGCGGTGCTGCAAAAGGTTGAATTTTAGCAGAATCACCCCACGTGGACGGCCAGCGCTGCGCTCCCTTGCCACCGCACCGCAAGTTGGGCTACCGTAATCCGGCTTGCCGCGGCCATCGAAGCCATGCGGCTCAACGACAACTACGGGACGACCCTCGCGCCGTCCCACCGGGATCCCACACATGACCCAAGCAACCACGCATGCGACCATCAAGCACGTATCCGACTCGACGTTCGACCAGGACGTCATCAATGCGAGCACGCCGGTGCTCGTCGATTTCTGGGCGGAATGGTGCGGGCCGTGCAAGATGTTCGCGCCGGTGCTCGACGAGATCGCCCGCGAGTACGACGGCAAGATCACGATCGCCAAGATGGACATCGACGCCAACCCCGCCACCCCGGTCAAGTACGGCATCCGCGGCATTCCCACGGTGATCCTGTACAAGGAGGGCCAGGCGCAGGCGCAGAAAGTCGGCGCGCTGTCCAAGTCCCAGCTGACCGCGTTCCTTGACAGCCACCTCTAAAGCCGGTTAGCCTCCCTTCTCGACGCGCGCCGCGCGGGGCCAGTTCCGGCCCGGCGAGGCGCGCAACGGTTCCGCCGCCTCCCATCTCGCGGCGCCCGCTCCCCGAACCCGGAAACCTCCGCCGCGGCCCCGCGCCGTCCTCCGCCATTCCCGCGCCGCGATTCCGCGCGCCCATCGCACCATGCATCTGTCCGAACTCAAAGCCAAGCACGTCTCCGAGCTGCTCGACATCGCCAACTCGATGGAGATCGAGGGCGCCAACCGCATGCGCAAGCACGATCTCATCTTCGCGCTCCTCAAGAGCCAGGCGAAGAAGGGCGAGAGCATCTTCGGCGAGGGCGTGCTCGAGGTGCTGCCCGACGGCTTCGGGTTCCTGCGCGCGCCCGACACGTCGTATCTCGCGGGCACCGACGACATCTACATCTCGCCGTCGCAGATCCGCCGCTTCAACCTGCATACCGGCGACACGATCGAGGGCGAGATCCGCACGCCCAAGGAAGGCGAGCGCTACTTCGCGCTGGTCAAGGTCGACCGCGTCAACGGCGAGCCGCCCGAGGCCGCCAAGAACAAGATCCTGTTCGAGAACCTGACGCCGCTGTTCCCGGACGAGCCGCTCGTGCTCGAGCGCGACATCAAGGCCGAGGAGAACATCACCGGCCGCGTCATCGACATCATCGCGCCCATCGGCAAAGGCCAGCGCGGCCTGCTGGTCGCCTCGCCCAAGTCCGGCAAGACGGTGATGCTGCAGCACATCGCGCACTCGATCGCCGCCAATCACCCAGAGTGCGTGCTGATCGTGCTGCTGATCGACGAGCGTCCCGAGGAAGTGACCGAGATGCAGCGCACCGTGCGCGGCGAGGTCGTCGCGTCGACGTTCGACGAGCCGGCGACGCGCCACGTGCAGGTCGCCGAGATGGTGATCGAGAAGGCCAAGCGCCTCGTCGAGCACAAGAAGGACGTCGTGATCCTGCTCGACTCGATCACGCGCCTGGCCCGCGCCTACAACACCGTCGTGCCCGCGTCCGGCAAGGTGCTGACGGGCGGCGTCGACGCCAATGCGCTGCAGCGTCCCAAGCGCTTCTTCGGCGCGGCGCGCAACATCGAGGAAGGCGGGTCGCTGACGATCATCGCCACCGCGCTCATCGACACCGGGTCGCGGATGGACGACGTGATCTACGAGGAGTTCAAGGGCACCGGCAACATGGAAATCCACCTCGACCGCCGGATGGCCGAGAAGCGCACCTACCCCGCGATCAACGTCAACCGCTCGGGAACGCGCAAGGAGGAGATGCTCCTCAAGCCCGAGATCCTGCAGAAGGTGTGGGTGCTGCGCAAGGTGCTCTACCCGATGGACGACCTCGAGGCGACCGAATTCCTCGTCGACAAGGTCAAGGCGACCAAGAACAACGCCGAGTTCTTCGACTCGATGCGGCGCGGCTAGTCGTCGACGGCACGCCGGCGCCACGCGAGTGCGCGCGTGGCTCCTCCCCCCCGTTTCGCCTATACTTTTCCGCCTCGCGGGGAGCCGCAGGCGCGTACACCGGCGCCGTTGTCACCCGGTGCCGCCGGATCGGCGATCGCGAGTCGCCCACCACCGGAGGATCCCATGGCACGCAAGTACATCGACTGCCGCGACATGCCGAGCGACGTCAAGTGCACGATCGCGATCTCCGCCGACAGCGCCGACGAGGTTGTCGAAGCCGCCGCGCAGCATGCCGCGAAGGTGCACAAGCACCCCGACTCGCCGCAACTGCGCAACGACATCCGCAAAATGGTGAAGGACGGCAGCCCGCGCGCCTGACGCGGCCCCGGCCGCCCGCCTGGCCGGTTGCAGCCGGTGGGCGCCCCGGGGAGAGGTCGCCACGCCGATGACGGCTGGGCTGCTGCTTAGCCGCGTCGTCGTCCTGCAAATCCTTGTTTAAACAGGGATTGTGGGGCCCGATTGATTGTCGCCCCGCAGGCCCCATCTTGCATTGCAGCACGCGATCGACGATAATGCGTGATCCGCTGCCGCCGCGTTCCATGCGGCGCGCCCGCAGCTTGTCGCCGATGGCGGCACACCGGCTCCGCCCTCCGGGCGCCCGGGACCCCTGGACCGCACCGAAAGAAAGCCCATGAAAACTGCCATCCATCCGAAATACAGCGAAATCCAGGTGACCTGCAGCTGCGGCAACACGTTCACCACGCGCTCGACGGTGGAAAAGCCATTGCACGTCGAAGTCTGCTCGGTGTGCCACCCCTTCTACACCGGAAAGCAGAAGGTGGTCGACACCGCGGGCCGCATCGACAAGTTCCGCCAGCGCTACGGCAACAAGCGCCCCGGCGCCTCGGCCTGACGCGCCGCCGGCGCATCGCACCCGCGCATTGCACACGAAAAGGCAGCTTCGGCTGCCTTTTTTGTCGCGTTGCGATAGCGCACAATTGCAACCCGTGCTCGCCCCTCGCCCACGGATCGACGAGTCGATCGACCCCGCTTCCGTCTCGCCCTCCGGCCCGCAGCGCGCGTGGAAGCAGCTGGGCCTCGTGCTGCTGTGCGGCGCGTGGATCGCCCTCGGCCTGATCGGCCACGATCCCTGGAAGACCGAGGACGCGACGACGTTCAGCATCGCCACCGACATGGTGCAGCGGCACGACATCGTCGCCCCGATCCTCGTCGGCGAGCCGCGCTTCGACCACGGCGTGCTGGTCCCGGCCATCGCCGCCGGCTTCGAGCGGCTGCTCGCGCCGCCGCTCGAGCTGCACAATGCCGCGCGCCTCGCCGTCGGCGTGCTGCTCGTGCTGATCCTCGTATTCGCGTCGCTGGCCGCGCGCGAGCTCGACGGCCGCGCGTTCCGCTGGCTGCCGGTGCTGATCCTCGTCGGCTCGGTCGGTTTCTTCGACCGCGCGCACGCGCTGTCGGGCGACTTGGGCGTCACGCTCGGCGCGGCGCTCGCGCTCTACGGGTTCGCGCTCGCGCTGCGGGTGCCGATCGCCGGCGGCATCGTCATCGGCCTCGGCGCGGCGGTGGGATTCCTCGCGCGCGGCTACGCGCTGCCGATGTGGGTCGCGGTGACCTCGATCGCACTGCCGATCGCCAGCCGCCGCTGGCGCACGCGCGCGTTCGCCGCGACGATGGGCATCGCGCTTCCCGTCGCGCTGGTGCTAGGCGCCACGTGGCCGTTCGCGATGTACATGCGCGACGCCAACCTGTTCGCGCACTGGCGCGATGCCGAGAGCGCCGCGCGCTACATCGCCTGGCTCGGGCCGCGGGCCGACTTCGACCCCACGTACGCGATCAAGAACCTGCCGTGGTTCGCGTGGCCCGCGCTGCCGCTCGTGATCTGGGTGTTCTGGATACGCGGCCGCGGCTTCAACGGCGGGCTCGCGTCGCCGGGCATCGTGCTTCCGGCGGTGTTCTCGCTGGTGATCCTCGCGGGCCTCGTCTCGATCGCCAACCCGACGTTGACGTCGATGCTGCCGATCCTCGTGCCGCTCGCCGTGCTCGCTGCCGTCGAGGTCGACACGCTGAGCCGCAGCATCTCCGGCGCGCTCGACTGGTTCGGCATGCTGACGTTCGGGCTGCTGGCGACGGTGCTCTGGTTCCTATGGGCCGACTCGCTGATCAACAGCATGTCGCCGGCGGTGGCGCGCTTTTTCCGTGACACCGAGTTCGGTTACCGGCCGCCGTTCCAGCCGTGGGCAGTGCTGGTCGCGGTGTTCCTCACGCTCCTGTGGATCGCGCTCGTGCGCCCGGCGCGGAAGTCGAACCGGCGAGCGCTCCTCAACTGGACCGCCGGCATCGTGCTCGTGTGGGGGCTCTTCTCGACGATCTGGATGCCCTACCTCGATTCCCGGCGCAGCTACCGCTCGATGGCGGTGGCGCTCGCGCCGCACCTGCCCGCGCACGGCTGCGTCGCCGCACGCAACCTCGGCGACGCGCAGCGCGCGCTGCTCAACTATTTCACCGGGCTCGTGACCGTGCCGGACGGCAGCCCCGCCGCGGCGAAGTGCAACCTCCTCATCGTGCAATACGGCCGCCAGTACCCGGACCGGCTCCGCGACTATCGGACGCTGTGGGAGGGGCAGCGCCGCGGCGACGACACCGAGCATTTCGCGCTCTACGCGAAGGACGGCACGTGAAGTTCGTCGACGAGGCGCTGATCGAGGTGCACGCGGGCGACGGCGGCAATGGCGCCGCGTCGTTCCGCCGCGAGAAGTACGTGCCGCGCGGCGGCCCGGACGGCGGCGATGGCGGACGCGGCGGCAGCATCATCGCGCGCGCCGACCGCAACATCAATACGCTGATCGACTATCGCTACGCGCGCATCCATCGCGCGAAGCGCGGCGAGCATGGCCATGGCGCCGACAAGTACGGCCGGGGCGCCGACGACGTCGTGCTGCGCGTGCCGGTGGGCACGGTGGTGAGCGACGCCGACACCGCCGAGGCGATCGCCGACCTCGCGCACGACGGCGACACGGCGCTGCTCGCACGCGGCGGCAAGGGCGGCCTCGGCAACCTGCATTTCAAGTCGAGCACCAATCGCGCGCCGCGCAAGGCGACGCCTGGCGAAGCCGGCGAATCGCGGCGCCTCCGGCTCGAGCTCCGCGTGCTCGCGGACGTGGGCCTCCTCGGATTGCCCAACGCCGGCAAGTCGACGCTGGTGCGCGCGGTGTCGGCGGCGCGGCCGAAGGTGGCGGACTATCCGTTCACCACGCTCGCGCCGATGCTCGGCGTCGTGCGCACGGACGCGGGCCGCAGCTTCGTGATCGCCGACATCCCGGGCCTCATCGAGGGCGCCGCCGACGGCGCGGGCCTCGGCCATCGCTTCCTGCGCCACCTGCAGCGCACGCGGCTTTTGCTGCACGTCGTCGACATCGCGCCGGTCGATCCGGACGCCGATCCCGTCGCCGGCGCGCGCGCGATCGTCCGCGAGCTCGCGCGCTACGACGCGACGCTCGCCGCGAAGCCGCGCTGGCTCGTCGTCAACAAGACCGACCTCCTCGATCCTTCGACACGCGCGCGCGCCGTCAAGGCGTTCGCCAAGTCGCTGGCGTGGAAAGGGCCCGTGTTCGCAATCTCGGCCGCCACCGGCGACGGGCTTCGCGCGCTGACGCTCGCGATCCAGGACTGGCTCGACGCGCATCCGGCGGTTGACGCGCCAGCGCCTGCCGAGGCGGCCGCCGATGTGCCGCTCGTCGTGAAGCCGGCGCCGCTGCGCGTGCGCCGGGTGCGCCGCGCCGCGCGCGACGAGTCATGACCGGCGGTGACGAAGGCGGCTCGCTCGTCGCGGGCGCGCGGCGGCTCGTCGTCAAGATCGGCTCGAGCCTCGTCACCAACGAGGGCCGCGGCCTCGACGCGGAGGCGATCGCGCGCTGGGCGGCCGGCATGGCGGCGCTGCGCGAGGCCGGCGCCGAGGTCGTGCTCGTCACCTCCGGCGCGATCGCCGCGGGCATGCAGCGGCTCGGCTGGTCGAAGCGGCCGGGCGCGATCCACGAATTGCAGGCGGCGGCCGCCGTCGGCCAGATGGGGCTCGTGCAGGCGTGGGAATCGGCATTCGCGCAGCACGCATTGCACACGGCGCAGGTGCTGCTCACGCATGACGACCTCGCCGACCGCCGCCGCTACCTCAACGCGCGCAGCACGCTGCGCACGCTGATCGCGCTTGGCGTCGTGCCGATCGTCAACGAGAACGACACCGTGACCACCGACGAGATCCGCGTCGGCGACAACGACACGCTGGGCGCACTGGTCGCCAACCTCATCGAGGCCGACGTGCTCGTGCTCCTGACCGATCAGCAGGGCCTTTACACCGCCGACCCGCGCAAGGACCCCGCCGCGACGCTGGTGCGGCATGCGCTCGCCGGCGATCCGGCGCTCGAGTCGATGGCCGGCGGCGCGGGCAGCGCGATCGGCCGCGGCGGCATGCTGACCAAGATCCATGCCGCCAAGCGCGCGGCACGCTCCGGCGCGAACACGGTGATCGCCTCCGGGCGCGAGCCCGGCGTGCTCATGCGGCTCGCCGCGGGCGAGGCGATCGGGACGCACCTCGCCGCCGCGACGGCGACGCTCGCCGCGCGCAAGCAATGGCTCGCCGACCACGTGCAGATTGCCGGGCGGTTGACCCTCGACGACGGCGCGGTGCGCGCGCTGACGCATGACGGCAAGAGCCTGCTGCCGATCGGGGTGGTCGCGGTCGCCGGCCGCTTCGAGCGCGGCGAGGTCGTCGGCTGCTTCACGCGCGACGGCCGCGAGATCGCGCGCGGCCTCGTCAACTACAGCGCCGAGGACGCCACGCGCATCGCGCGCAAGCCGTCGTCGCAGATCGACGCGCTGCTGGGCTACGTCGACGAGACCGAGCTCATCCACCGCGACAACCTCGTGCTGCTCTGATTACGCGGCACCGTGCAATCATGACGGCGCGGCACCGGCCCGGCAGGACCGGCGGCTTTGCCTCGTCGCCGAAAACTGCCTAAACTGGCGCGGGCCTCCGGCGAGCCGCGGCGGCCCTTTCGATCGCACCCGGAGAACAACAATGGCGATGATGGATCGAATCAAGGGGATGCTGCTCGCGCCGCGCGCGGAATGGCCGAAAGTCGCGGCGGAGCCCGCGACGGTGCAGAGCATCTACACCGGCTGGATCATGCTGCTCGGGCTCATCGGCCCCGTGATCGCGCTCGCGCTGATGGCGAGCGCGCCGGCTGTGGGGATCACGTTCGCCGTCGGTGAGTACGTCAACACGCTGGTGGGCGTGGCGATCGCCGCATTGATCGCCGACGTGATCGCCCCGTCGTTCGGCGGGACGCGCGACTACGTGGCGTCGCTCAAGCTCGTCGCCTATGCGGCGACCGCCGCGTGGATCGCGTCGATCGCGCTCATCATCCCGATCCTCGGGCCGCTCGTGATGCTGGCCGGCGCGATCTACTCGGTCTATCTCCTCTACCTCGGCGTGCCGGTGCTGAAGAAGGCCACCCCCGACAAGGCCGCGCTCTATACGATCGTGCTGGTGATTTCGATCATCGTCATCGGCTACCTGATCGGCCGCGTGCTCGCGGCGATCGGCTTCGGCATGGGGATGGGCGCGCAGCGCCTCGGCGGCTTCTAGCCTTCGGATTTCTCGAGCTCGCCGCCGTCGATGACCGGTGGCGGCTCCTCCGCATAGTTGCGCGGCCGCTCCGCGTGCGCCACGCCGTAGAGGCGCTCGCGGCGAGTCTGCGGGCGCGAATGCAAGAAACGCTCGAGCTCGTTCAACGCGCGGCGATAGACCTCGCGCTTGAAATCGATGACGTTGTCGAGCGGCACCCAGTACTCGTGCCAGCGCCACGCGTCGAACTCGGGATGGTCGGTCGCGCGCAGCGACACGTCGTTGTCGCGCCCGGTCAGGCGTAACAGGAACCAGATCTGCTTCTGGCCACGGTAGCTGCCGCGCCATTCGCGCTTGATCCAGTGCTGCGGCACTTCGTAACGCAGCCAGTCACGCGTACGACCGAGGATCCTGACGTGTTGGGGAAAGAGGCCGACTTCCTCGCGCAATTCGCGGTACATCGCCTTTTCGGGCGTCTCGCCGGAATTGATGCCGCCTTGCGGAAATTGCCACGAGTGCTCGCGGATTCGCTTGCCCCAAAAAACCTGGTTCCTGGCGTTGACGATGACGATGGCGACGTTCGGGCGGAACCCGTCGCGATCCAGCATCGCATGCCCCTGCAGTGCATGAGTTGACCCGATTTTTCCACAGTCGGGGCGCGATGGAAAGTGCGAGCGCCGGCGGCACCGGCACGGCCCATGTCACGGGCCGGCCGATGCCGCCGGTTTGCTGCTGGCCGACAGGTCGCGTCAGCGCTTCTGCGACGACTGGTTGTTCTGCAGCGAATCGTCCTTGCCGCCGCCCTGGCTCATGCGATCGTCGCGGCCGCCGCCCTGCTGCTGGTCGCGCCCGCCTTGCTGGGTGTGCGACTGCTGCTGCTGTGACGGGGGGCGTTGCTGCGTGCTCGACGAGCCGCCCTGGTTTTGTCCCTGATTCTGCTGGTTCTGCTGGTTCTGCTGGCTCTGCGGGTTCTTCTTGTCGTCCTGGTTCGAGGTCTGGTTGGTCATGTGATGTCCTGGGGAAGAAGGGGATGTCGCGCCTTTTCGGCACGGCGACGTCCATCCTGCTCGCTACATGTGCATGCCGCCATCGGACGCGGCGGCGAAGCGCTGTCGGCAGTGGACTACGAAACGCTGACGCCCGTCGTCGAGTGCCGCGCGGGGTCGATCATCGACGCGCGCGTCAGCGCGCCGCGGATCGTCGATGACGCTTCAGCCAGGCACGCAGGCGTCGACGCCGAGCGGCCCGTAACCTTCGGGAATCCAGCCGGCGGCGATCATCGCCGCGCGCACGCGGAGGTCGATCGTGTATCGGTGATTCGGCGAGCCGCCGTGGCCGT
>Ga0134125_10007925_pt1 | contig 11977 bp, 9 predicted proteins | sample KB31751_FD_96464 | JGI IMG/M metagenome (GOLD analysis project Ga0134125, IMG submission 96464) | Terrestrial soil microbial communities with excess Nitrogen fertilizer from Kellogg Biological Station, Michigan, USA - KB3-175-1 | ecosystem: Environmental > Terrestrial > Soil > Unclassified ... | reverse complement strand
GCCCCACCGCACCGCCTCGCGATGCCCGGTGGAGAGATTGTCCAGCACCGTCACCGCGACATCGCGCGCCGCCAGCCATTTCGCCATATGGCTGCCGATGTAACCGGCGCCGCCGCAAACCAACACGTTCATGCGATTTCCTTGACTACAGTCGCAAACACCTTTGATAACAACCGCTCTCATTGAGGTAGCCAGAGCGACAAAAACGGCAGACTATTTACATAGATTCCTCGCACTGGCATCTGCCATTTTTGACAAACCGGCAGGTCATGCAGCATCACACGTGTACAAAATATCCATAGATATGTGAACAATTACGGTGTAGCTCTACTTAGACTAAGCACATTACGAAGGAAACTAGAATGCACATTTACTTGAACAAATTATCGCTAATAAACGCTACTTTCTTCCTATTACCCGTGATAGCTGGCGTCAACGCCACGCCCATCCCTAAAGCTTTCGGCGTTAGTACGCATGTTATTGGCCAATCAAAAGGTGCCCAGAAAGCCCAGCTCGACCTCATGGCTCAGGCACATATCAATTCGGTCCGCATTGAAACATCATGGAAGTACGTCGAAACCACGCGGGGTCAGTATACAATTCCCGCTGCGTGGGATCAATTTGTAAATGAAGCGCTTCATCGCGGCATTCAACCTGTGCTAATCCTTGATTATGGCAACCAATTATACGACAACGGCGACAAGCCGCGCTCCAAGCAGGCCATAAGTGGATTCATCAATTACGCTTCATTCGTTGTTAAACATTTCCAAAAACGTGTTAACCAATATGAAGTATGGAACGAATGGGACAACCACACTGGCGGCTTCCCAGCAGGGAGCCCGGAAGACTATGCAAATCTGTTTAAACCCGTTTACTCTGCGCTCAAATCAATTGCACCCAGTGCAAAGATCTTGGTCGGCGCCGGCGTACGGCCAGGTTGGTATGAACGTCTCTCGGAAATAGGTTTAATCAGCGAGAGCGACGGCGTCGCCGTCCATCCGTACAACTATCAAAAACCCGATTCGATTGCACCCGAACGTATCGCCATAGCGCTTAATGAAATGGAGTCAAAACTAAGCCGTGCGTCGAATAAATCCTCTATCGATTTATACGTCACTGAAATTGGCTGGCCCACCAATACGGGCCGTTTCGGCTATCCGGAAGCGACCGTAGGTGCTTATGCCGCGCGCACACTGCTATTGTTGTCCTCTCTCCCATTCGTGAAAGGCGTCTGGTGGTATGACATGGCAGATGACGATAAAGATCCCACAGATAAGGAGAGCCGTTTCGGCTTAGTTCGTTCCGATCTGTCGATAAAACCCGCATACAAAGGGATCGCAACGGCCGCGTTGTTTGCACAGGGCCACGAGCTTACGCTGAACACATTGACCCAATTGAATACGGGACTCGTAGCCATTGACGCCAAGCGGATTACCGACGATCAAAACCAATTATTGATATGGAATGTTTCGGCACAAGCCACCAAACTCCATGTCGACTGCCGCACTTCTAATGGTGTCAAGCTGTACGCTCATAATGATCAACAACTTCTAGAACTAACTGCTTCACCGGTAGTTTTCACCAATTATGATCACAAGTGCAGGAATGACCTTCTTGAGCATAATGACTTACCGTAAACTCATCAACTTCGACCTCGATACACGTTGCAACTTAATCCGTTCGTCTCAACCATTTGTCTCCGCTCGTTGACAAGTGTGGCTCGCGGACATCCAGTCGGGCGGAACCAGTAACACTTTCCAGTTACAGCGTCTGATCGCTATCTGTGCCAGTAATGGGAGCACTAGGCCTAATGTTGTTCCAAGCAGCAAATAAGCCTCTATCGATTCAATGCCAAAAACCTTTTGGAGGATGACCCGCGTACCGCTTCCGACGAGGATATGCATCAAATAAATGGTCATTGATGATGCGCCAAGTAACTGCAGCCATTTAATTTTTTCCAAGTTCAGGCACATAGCGAGCATGACCACAAAGAAAATAGATATCACGGCCAGAAGCAGTGAAGGCATTCCCTCGTCCGTGTAGCGAAGTCCAAAGGTTATGTGAAACAAATACTGCCCACCTAGAAACAACACACCAAAAATAGTGGTCAGCCAGGCCCGACGATCTTCGAAAAAAACCACGACTTCTTTAAACCATATGCCCAAAGCAAAGAACACCGTGTTATTCAGCATATAGTTCAAAATCGTACTATGTGGAAACAGTCGTTCCGCCAGATAACAAAGTGCAAAAAGCATCGCCATGGGAAGGAAATAGCTTTGCCGCACATGCGCATAGATAAGCGTGCAAAGGGTGAACACAAGAAATAGTGCGTAGAGAAACCAGAATTGGGCGCGTGGATGCCAGATCAATGACAGCACATCGCCAATCGTGGTATTGCCATTGGTGTAATGCGAAAGCGCGACCTCTACGGTTCCTTGAATTAGAGACCAGAGGACGTAAGGATAAAGAATGGTGTCCACCTTGTTGAGGACCAGACCCATCTTTCCCCGCTTATGTAACGTGGCGTGAAAAAAAAGTCCCGCCAAGAAGAAAAATAGAGGCATGTGGAAACTGTAGATGATGCTGTCGACAAGCTTAAAAAGCTCGAGGTTCACAGAATGGCTAGCGCTGGCGACTCCTCGAGCGACATGGCCGTACACCACAAGGATGATGCCAATTCCCTTCGCGTTATCTACCCAAGCGTTTCTTGTATGCATTGAGTTCCCTTGTCCCTTTTCCTTGCCCTGATCTCGCCGTGGAGAACCCTGGTCAGCGATTGCTGTTTGCCAAAAACTTCAGCCACTCCTTATCCACCAGATTTCCAAATGTCCGGCGAAAGTGTGCCGCCGAGAAATGCTCTGCGTTGGCGCGGCAATCCGTGACACGGATTGATCCTTCAACTTCGATGAAGCGCCGCACGGCCTTAACGATGGACTCGATCGTCTGCGCGCCGAAGAAAACCCCTGTAGGTCGACCCTGATTAAGCCCACGCACAGTCTCCAGTGCACCGCCTCGACCATAGGCGATCACTGGTGTACCGCAGGCCTGTGCCTCGACGGGGGTGATGCCGAAGTCTTCCTCCGCGGCAAACACGAAAGCCCTGGCTCGACGCATGTGATCGACTAACACCGCTGAAGACTGGTAACCGAGCAATTCAATATTACGGTGGGCCGCCGCGAGCCGCTCGATCTTCACCCTCTCCGGCCCATCGCCAATCACCACCAGTCGGCGCTCTGGCATCTTCACAAACGCCTCGACGATCAAATCGACCCGCTTATAAGGCACCAATCGAGATGCCGTCAGATAAAAGTCTTCCTTGCTTTCGCCGACGGTGAATGCTTCCACGTCCACCGGTGGATGGACCACGTCTGATTCACGCCGATACACCTTCCAGATACGTCGCCCGATGAACTGCGAGTTCGCCACGAAGACGTCCACGCTATTGGATGTACGTGTATCCCACTGGCGGATGCGATGCAGCAGAAGCCGTGCCAGCCAACCCTTCAAGCCGTGATCCAGCCCGGACTCCCGAAGATACTGGTGCTGCAGATCCCAGGCATAGCGGATCGGGGTGTGGACGTAGCTCACATGAAGCTGATCTGGCCCCGTAAGCACGCCCTTCGCGACAGCGTGCGAACTGGAAATCACGATGTCGTAGCCAGAAACATTCAGCTGCTCGATCGCCAGCGGCATCAGCGGCAGGTAGCTGCGATAGCGCTTGCGTGCGCCAGGTAGCTTCTGAATGAAACTCGTGATCGGCGTTCGCCCTTGCAGGAAATGACGATCGCCTTCGGGCACAAAATCACAGACGGCGAATAGATCGGCCTGCGGATACAGCCGCAGCAACTGCTCCAATACACGTTCAGCACCGGCGTACGTCGTCAACCAGTCATGGACGATAGCGATACGAGGGCTCATAAAACAGGTCCCGCGACAATCTCAATCATCCGATCCATGCGAGCGCCATACGTGTTTTGACGCGCAAGGGACAGACGCTGCTCCAACGGCGCGCATCGACCTTCCAGTGCATCGGTAATGCCTTGCATGAACTCATCCGCAGAATGCGAAAGACACACGGTATCTGCATAAGCCTGCAACGACGGCAAATTGACACTAACCACCGGTCGTCCCGCAGCTAGGTATTCGAAGAACTTCATCGGAAACATGGCCGCTGTGTACTCATTGATCCTGTTGGGTAGTAGGGCCACATCCATGCCCTTAAGATAAGCCGGCAGGTCACAGTAAGGGCGCGGACCCAGCAAATGCACATTGGGCCGCCTCGTGAGAGCCGACGCATCAGTCCAGGGATCCCCCTCGCCGACCTCGCCAATCAGCACCAGTGACCACTCCGGATGCCGATCAGCCACGTCGCACAGCAGCTCAAAATCCTGTTTGTAGCCGCTAATTGCGCCGATGAATCCGATATGTGGTCCCGGGATCGCCACAAGATCTGCCGGCACGCCGGTGGAATTATCCATCGCTCGGGAGAAATGCTCGAAGTCAGCCACATTGGGCAGGTAATGGGTGCTCGGATTGAGTGCGGAACGGGAAGCCTCCAGCGTGGTGGATGTCACGAACACCACATCCGACCGTTTGACCAGTACATTTTCAGCACGCTCCAGCGTCTCCACCGGCATGCCCGGCTGTGCCTTGATTTCATCGACACAGTGATAGACCACCTGACTCCATTGATCTAGGTCGATCAGCTCCGTGCTCAGTGGGTTGTACGTCCAGAGCATGGCGTTGCGCATGCCGTGCACTCGCGTCCAGACCGCCAACCCCGCCTTCAACAACCATCGATTGAGCCACCTAACCATCGGCACGCTGTGGAACGGGAGCATGATGGGCGACCAGACCCAGATATTCTCGCGCACCTTTCGCGGTGGACGGGCAGCCTTCACCAACCGACGCAACACGCGCCGCATATCGCGCGAAGAAAGGCTTGGTCGGCGCAATCCCAGCGAATCGATATAAAGCACCCGGTACCCTCGCCGCGCGAATTCCACCGCGACATGTTGCTTGTTGGTCCAGAACGGGTTGTCCCAGTCGGCAGTGGAGAGCAAGACCACTTCTTTACTGCTCATACGTTGCGCAGCCTCAATTTCTCCATCGCTGTCGTGACGTCACGACGCAAGCTGGGCACCAACGTGATGAATGCGGCCCAATAGGCTAGAAAGAAAGCAGCAACTTCTGCGAGCGCAATAAAGCCCTCCTTCGGGAGAGCGATCGACATCACACCGTAACCGATGGAGCCAAGAGCCAGCCAGGCCAGTCGGCCGACCAGCAGGCGTCCCAGGTTCAGGGCGCGAGTACTGAGTACAAGCAGCACCAGGCCGTAAGCGCATCCACCAATTCCGAGTACAACCGGCCCGAGCACCCAGTAGAGCCCGAAATTGATCGCCGCGTTGGTAGCAAGCGCGAGCGCCATGAATCGAAATACCTCGGTGTTGCGAAGCTTGGCGCTTAGAGCCTTCATCAACACGTAACTGACCACCTGCGCCCAGAAGCCAATAGCAAAGCCCCAAAGAATGGTTTGCGTAAGATTTGTCGCCTCCGGTCCGAATTGACCACGCTGATAGATCGTCGCAATCACTAGGTGGCTATGTGCCGCAAGAGCAACAGATGCTGGAACAGTCGCCAACAAGAGACCTGGCAATAATCCCCTCAAAAGCGAATCCGATTGTGAGTCTTCCATCTGGCTGATGGCCGAGAGACCAGCAAGCCCTAAGGGCACAGCAAGCAGCAGTACGCCGGTATCGGTAATAAACTTGGCATAATCGAGCGAGGCCGAAGCTGCAATGCCGAGCAGCGAAGCGACTGCGCGTTCCGCAGCAATGTTTCCCTGGAGCAGTACGGGCAGGAGCATCAGCGGTCGGACAACACGCCAAAACTCACGACCAATTTCAGCAAAATCTGACTTTGATAGACCAGCGGGTAACGGTGCCCAACCTCGACTCATAACCCGCCCGAGTCCCCAGGACGCGAATATCAAGTATGCCAGCGTAAAGCCCCATGCGAGCATTACGGGCTGATGAAACTCAAAGGCCATCAAGGTACCTGCGATCATGCCAGTGCTCTGCAGCGACGCGCGAGCTGATGCCAGTGAGTACGAGTTGTGCCCCATCTCCAAATACGAAAAAAGACCACCGGCGATATAGAACGGTACTCCCAAGCCCATGACCTGTACGAATTGAACCGTGCGTGCGCGCTCCAAGGGCCCAAACCCCGGTACAAGCCATTTGATCCAGTAAGGCGAGCCCAGGAACAGAAGAAGAAGGATAAGCACCGAGGCAATTGCCATCAGCGCCACCACCAACCAGAACAGCGCGCTGGCGCGATGAGGATCATCTTTCCGATAGCGACTGTAGAGGGGTAAAAAGCCAGCTGAAAGGCTATCTGCGGTAAAAAAATTTACAGGAATCAGTGTGGCGGATTGCGCGGCACGCAATGCAGCCACTACTCCTGAAGTACCGAACAAGCCGGCAAGTAGCACTTCACGCAGGGCGCCCGCCAATTTGCCTAGCAGAGAACCTGAGAAAAGTTTCATTGACGCCTTAAGCATTCGATGAATCCGCCTTACTCATGACGGCGTTCCGTGTAGAAATCTTATTGAACAATTCGAGGTAAGTTGTCGCGCACTTTGCCAGCGAGTACTCATGTGGTAGCGCACTTTCCTTCGACATGGATTGTTTCAGCGCACGCTCCATGGCGTGAGCTACAGCCACAGCGCTGGCCTGTTCGACGCGGAAAATATTAGAATTTTCCGCCAGCGAATCGTTCTGAAAAAGATGCTCGGACACGACAGCGGGCAGGCCTACCGCAAGCGCCTCGAGCACATTCATGGGAAGACCCTCAACGCGTGTTGTCGTGAAGAGCATCACATCCGCAGCTTGTAGGTATTGGGGAAGCTGATCACGTGATATCGCCCCGGTAAAATGCACTTTGTGAGCTAAGCCCAGCTTTTCCGCATGCGCCTCAAGTGCATGACGCTCGGGCCCATCGCCAACAATCAAAAACCGCACATCCTCCTGCATCTTCTCAAGCAGTGAAAAGGCGTCAAGACCCAGGTGCACCCCCTTTTGTCGATGCAACCGACTTGCGGAGACAATGACCTTTACGCCGCGCCACCCCATGCTTTCCCGCAACTTCTGCCCGGACGCGGCATCCGGCCTAAAGTGCTCAGAATCGATCCCATTGGGAATCACGTGCACGAGCTTGGAATCTAACTTCCAGCAAATAGGCACAGCTTGAAGATCGTCGGCGACTGCCTGACCTACTGCGGTAATGGCGTCGAAGTGTGGAAAGTAAAAAATATCTCGGCACAAATAAGCGAGGTTGCGCAGTGAACTGAGCAAAGCCATGGGCCTTCGAGTTTTCCACTTCGAACGGACTTCGCCCAGAGACGTGCCATGAGCTTGCAGCACAAAGGGGATATCAGGAAAAGCTGCTTTCAGAGCAAGCAAGCCAAAGCCAGCGGCACTTACGCTAAGCAATGCGTCGCAGTCTGTAGCTAGTTCCCGCAGAAAGACTCTTCGAGACTCGCGCCACCAGCGTGACCCATAACGACGCCAAGAGATTTTCGGCAAGGCGATCACATGAACGCCATCTTCTACGAATCTGACGTGACGGCCCACAACCTCAGTCGTAACTACGGTCACTTTGTTGCCATTGCGCACGAATGCACGCGCTAGATCCCAAGCAATCGCCTGCATGCCACCGATGCTATGGTGCGGCAGAACGCGCGTGAGCATCACAATATGCATTCGCTGTTTCATAAAAGCTTCCTGTAAATGTCGGCCAGTAGCGAAGATTGCTTTGCAAGATCAAACTTCTCTACCGCATGTCTCCGCGCAGCGCCCCCCATCTGCGATCTAAGACCCGCATCGCCGAGTAACTCATTTAGGTTGCCTGCCAACCCTGCAATGTCATGCTCTCCCTGTAATAGCCCTGTCACACCATGAATGACTGCTTCCGGAATGCCACCATGACGCGTCGCGACAGAGGGAACTCCGCAAGCCGCCGCCTCAAGTAGGACCATACCTAGTCCCTCGGCATCCCCACTTTTTGCAGTAATACTGGGTAGACAGAACACCCAAGCCTTCCGCATTAGCGTCAATACATCTTCGTGTCGCCGCGCACCCAGAAAGTGAACGTGGTCACCTAGGCCGAGGCTCTCCGCCTTTGCGCGGAGAGAATGCTCGAGTGGCCCCTCACCTACAATCTGAAGCTCCGCCACGGGATATTTACGACGCACCAAAGCAAACGCATCAAGAAGGTCTCCCGTCCCTTTTTTCTCAACTAGGCGCGCAACATGAAGGATCACAGGTCGTTCCGACGCTACGGAGCTCGGACGTATAGCTGTCGTATCAACACCTATGTAGTGAACGCGGGTTCTCGTTTCTGGAAAACCGAGTTTCAAGACCTGCTGCTGAATAAACTCCGATACGCAGATGAATAGCTCCCCGCTTCGCGCGAGATCTTGACGATGTATCAAGTAGTTAATCCAAGCAGGGCTACCGGACGCTAGCAAACTTTTTCTACTTGTCGTCGCGTCGAAGCCGTGAAAAGTAGTTATTAAAGGTACATCTAACGCCCGTGCCAGAGGTAACCCGTACACGCCCTCTACACCAAAGTGCGCATGAATGAGCGCTGGACTATAATTTCTTAGCAGCTCAACATAAGGGCGCGCATCGCGCGTCGTGACTTGCCAAATCTTGTTGTGCAAACTGCGTTGCCTGGGGATATCTTCCAGTGCTAGCGAGCGAAATTTGTCTCCGTGCCTCGAATATCTTTTACGGCCCAGGTATATGGGCGAAAATGTACCCAGCGCCGCACCCTGCTGCGTAATGAACGTCTCGGATACCTTGAACAACTGGTGCCTAAAGAGCACAACATCTCTCACGACGAGTCCTTAGTCTTTGGCTAAAACGTAGTTCAGCATATTCTCATTGCGCTGAAGATATGCGAGCGCCAATAATACTGCTAGCACAGGCTCCATGTGCTCATCGCCGAGCAGCCCAAAGTTTTCACCCATTCCATGAATAAACACCCAACCAAAAGCACCAGACATCGCCAAAACTATACCGAAAAGTCGATTTACGGCATCAATTTTCAAACGTCTTTTAGCAAAAGAAAGAACACAAAATATAAAAAGTAACCCTAGCGCAGCTGCAACCAGACCACCTTGTGACCACAGATAAATAATGGTGTTATGAGGTGGGTACCCCTCCTGTACCCCGACATACCTTGCATAACCCGCAAAACCTTTCTGCCAACCACCGAAGCCTTGACCCAGAAGAGGATGGTGAAAAAATTCGATTGCCGCATAGCCCCATATTTGCTGCCTAACGGCAAGTGTTGCGTCGGAATCCCCTGCAAATGCGCGAACTCCGCTAGATGAAATACTCATCATTCCACTGAAAAATAACAGCCAAGCCAGTAAAACAACGTTAATAGTGCATATTATAAATACCCAGTTTTTAACCCGCCCTCTTCGATTGGCGTCGGTTTTGACGAGTAACACCATAGTTGAACTCGCACCCAAAATAGCCAATATGATTGCCGCTTTCGACCCGGTAAAGAATATGGCCGTTAAGCAGCAGATCGAAGCACCCAAGGCTAATTTGGAACCCCGAAGCCGGAAGATTCCAATGCCAGCGAACGCCATCACTCCCATGTACGCGCCAGCCACATTCGCATTGACAAACAACATACCACCCGATTTTGTTGGATCCAGCACATTATTTTGTGCAGTTGTGAACAACAATTCCAATACGTTTCTATTTATAAATAGACTTGCCAAACTAGATTGGAGATAGCCAAGCTTGATTATAGGTAGGACGCGAAACAAGATAATTGTAGCCGCCGCTACTGCGGCTAATATTACCGTGCAGGCCAACAAGTTGATTACACGCCGATGGTTACGTCGACCCTCAATAACTGCAGCCGAAAAAATGGCCAGAAATAGCCATAGATAGACCAGCGCCCTCACGCCAGACTGCAAGTCTATTGACCACATCAAGCTAACTGTGTAAGCAGTACCTATGGCAATAAGTATTTTGGTTGGCGCCCACGCCGGCGTGAACTTGAGCCCCTTGAGAAACTCTGGCCATAGGAGAAGCCCGGTGAGCAGAGCCAAAGGTGGCGGATAGGCTCCAATCATGACACCAGGAAGGTACATCTGAAGTACGGATAGCGATACAGCCAAGGCAAGCCGGGCCCAACAAGGCAGCGCGAACGACAAAATTAAAAATAGTACTGCTAATGAGAAGATCGCAAAAAAGATCATTGAAATGCCGCCTAGACACAGCTTAGGTTGGTGGCAGAAATCGCTTGCAGCGGTTCAGCTCTTTCTTTGATCTGGCACGGAGCCGGTGCACCTTGTGCTGGATCATTTGACCACTTGCCGATACTGCTCCTGCCCCTCCCCATCGCGTAATAAGCAATACCTGCCGACTCAACCTCCTCCGGCGAGTACAGATTGCGCCCATCAAATAGCACTCTGTCGCACAATGTGGTGCCAAGCGCCGTGAAATCCGGACTGCGAAACTGCTTCCACTCAGTGACCACGACCAGTGCATCGGCACCCAGCAGGGCGGCATTGGCTGATTCACACATCGCCAGATCATCGCGCTCGCCGAAGATGCGCCGCGCTTCATGCCGCGCCTCCGGGTCGTAGGCGCGCACTGTGGCGCCAGCCTCCCACAACTGCGCCAGCAAGCGACGACTGGAAGCCGCGCGCATGTCGTCGGTATTCAGCTTGAACGCCAGCCCCCACACAACGAACGTCTTGCCGACCAGCGCGTTGTGATTGTGGCGTGCGATCAGCTCGAACAGATGGCCTTTCTGGGTTTCGTTGACGGCCTCGACGGCGTTCAACAACTGCGCGTCATAATCGACCTGCTGCGCGGTGCGCGCCAGCGCCTGCACGTCCTTGGGGAAGCACGAGCCACCGTAGCCGGCGCCGGGATAGATGAAGTGCCAGCCGATGCGCGGGTCCGAGCCGATGCCCTGGCGCACCATCCCCACGTCGGCCCCCACCCGCTCGGCGATGTTCGCGATCTCGTTCATGAAACTGATCTTGGTGGCCAGCATCGCGTTGGCGGCGTACTTGGTCAGCTCGGCCGAACGCACGTCCATCACCACCATGCGGTCATGGTTGCGATTGAACGGGGCGTACAGGAGGCGAAGCTTGTCCACGGCCTTGCTGTCGCTCGATCCGATCACGATGCGCTCCGGGTGCAAACAATCGTAGACGGCATCGCCTTCCTTGAGGAACTCGGGATTGGAAACCACCTCGAACGGGAAGCTGATACCACGCGCGGTCAACTCGGTCGTGATCGTCGCACGCACCTTGTCGGCAGTACCCACCGGCACGGTGGACTTGTTGACCACCACGGCCGGTCTGGCCAGATACCGGCCGATGGTCCAGGCCACGGCCAGCACGTACTGCAGGTCCGCGCTGCCGTCCTCGTCCGGCGGTGTGCCCACGGCAATGAAGATCACCTCGCCATGCGCGATCGCGCTGGCGGCATCGGTGGTGAATTGCAGGCGATCGGCCGCATGGCTGGCCCTGACCATGGGCTCCAGGCCAGGCTCGTAGATCGGGACCACGCCATGATTGAGTCCATCCACCTTTGTCGGATCCACGTCAACGCAGACCACGTGATGACCCACTTCTGCCAGGCAGGCGCCTGAAACCAATCCTACGTAACCCGTGCCGAAAATCGTGACGTTCAATGTGCTGTACCCGAAACATTTTTGTGTAGCAGTAATTCGTTGCGGGATGATCCAAAGATCATCTCGCGCGTGCTGCGCCTCGATTATTCACAATGGCAGAGCGTGTTGCGCACCACTCAAACAGCGTTGGTGCGCCTCAGCAGTACCAGTGGCGTCCGCAGAATGATCTTGAGGTCGAGCCAGATGGACCAGTGGTTGATGTACCTGATATCGCACTCGACGCGCTGGACCATTTTCT
>Ga0134125_10007924_pt1 | contig 11979 bp, 7 predicted proteins | sample KB31751_FD_96464 | JGI IMG/M metagenome (GOLD analysis project Ga0134125, IMG submission 96464) | Terrestrial soil microbial communities with excess Nitrogen fertilizer from Kellogg Biological Station, Michigan, USA - KB3-175-1 | ecosystem: Environmental > Terrestrial > Soil > Unclassified ... | reverse complement strand
CCCCCTCATACGCATTGCCCGCGAGTTGCAAATATGGGTGGCGCGCCCGCGCCGCCCCGATCGCCGCCACCCGTGCGCCATGCCCCACCGTATACTGCGGCATGGCTCGCGGCGCGCGCTGCAAACGCATCAGATCGGGCGCAGGAGCAATTCCCAGGATGCGGCGCAGTTCCTCCCGCGCGCAGGTGACTACCTCCTCGTCCGTCCACCCCGCCGCCTCCTGTCCGTAAAACACCCGGACCAGGCCTCCGCCCGCCGGCGCGCGCCCGGGAAACTTCTGGTGGGCAAACGTACAGGCCAACAGGTGCACCCCTGGCGGCAGCTCGTAAATGCCCTGAGCAGAGCGGGCATCCCCTGCCGGCAATCGAAGCCCGGCCTCCGAGCGACCAACGGGAGCGACCCAGGCAAAAAGTGGCCGTGCCACTTCGCCCCGCGGCGCCAGCAAACCCGTTCCCATGGGCAGCCGCGGCGCGCGCGCATAGGCGAAGTTCACATTCACCGAGCTCGCGTAGGGGATGGCCCGCAGCGCCCCCGCCAAGGCGGGATCCATTCCCTGCAGCAACTCCGCGGCCCGCCATGCCGGCACAGCGAGGATCACGCCGTCGCTCTGTACGGTTTCCCCGTGGCGCAGCGTCAACCGGTACCCGCCGCGATCACGCGTCACCGCCTCGACCCCGGCCCCCAGGCGCACCATGCCCGCGGGCAGCGCGCCCGCCAGCGCCTCCACCAGCGCCCCCATGCCTTGGCGCAAGCTGCGGAACGCGGCCCCCCGCGGCTTGGCCGCGGCGCTGGCGAACGTGACCCGCACCCGCGGAGCCGCCGCCGCAACGCTTAACTGTTCCACATCGCCACCGTAAACCCCGCCCAGCATCGGGCCCGCCAGCCGCTGGGCCAGCGCCCGGCCGCCCCGCTCTCCAAAGCGCCGCCGCAGATACTGCCCCACCGACTCGTCTCCCACCGCCGGCGCCGCCCGCCGCCAGTGCGCTGCGATCGCCGTCTTCTCGGCCAACGAAAACAACGGCGACAGCAGCAGCGGCCGCAACCGCCGGGGAGCGATCATCGCCCAGCCTGCCGGGATGTCCTCGAGCTTGCCGCCATGCAGCACCCGCGCGCCCCCGGGCAGCGAGGCGATGATCTCGCCTTCCAGCCCCAGCTCGCGGCACAACTGCTCGGCCTCCGGTTTCACCGCCAGAAAGCTGTCCGCTCCCCGCTCCATCACGAACCCGTCGCGCCGCTCGCTCGCAATCACCCCGCCCGGCCGCGCCGCCGCCTCCAGCACCACCACGCCGGTCACCCCCCGCCGCTCCAGCTCCCACGCGGCGCTCAGCCCGGCAATGCCCCCGCCCACGATGGCGATCGTTGCGCGCTCCACTTTCTAATACTACCCGCCACCATTGCGCCCACACCTCGCGCGGTGCCATAATGCCCGCTGATTTGCTGAAGGAGACTCATCGCATGCCCTCTCGCGCCTCTGGCCGCGTTGTGCGTCGCTGCGCGACGCCCCTGCTTGTCCTTCTCTTTGGATGTGTGGCGCTCTTCGCCCAGGGCCGTGGCCGTGGCGCCATCGGGCCCCAGGGCCACCCCTTCGATCCCAGCGAAACCGACGCGCCGCCGGTCGTCACCCACCATCAGATCCAGATCGGCGGCCAAACCCTGAGCTACACCGCCACCGCCGGCCGTATGCTGGTCTCCGACCCCGCCGGCAAGCCCGAGGCCCACATCTTCTTCGTGGCCTATACCCTCGACGGCGAAAAGCAGCCCAACCGCCGCCCCCTGGCATTCATCTACAACGGCGGCCCGGGCGAGCCCGCCATCTGGGTGCACATGGGCGGCTTCGGCCCCCGCCGCATTGTCCTCAACCCCGACGGTTCGCTGCCCGCCCCGCCCTACAGCCTGGTGGACAACCAGGAGACCTGGCTCCAGTTCACCGACGAGGTCTTCATTGACCCCGACGGCACCGGCTACAGCCGCGCCGTCAACGCCGCCGCCCTGCGCGCCACCTCCGGCGTCGGCGGCGACCTCCAGTCGCTGGGCGAGTTCATCCGCCTCTACCTCACCAAGTACGACCGCTACAGCTCCCCGCTCTTCCTCGCGGGTGAAAGCTACGGCACCTTCCGCTCCGCCGGCTTGGCCGGCTACCTCACCCAGCGCGGCATCGCCCTCAACGGCGTGGTCCTGCTCTCCAGCGTGATTGACATGCACACCCTGGCGGAGTCGCCCGACAACGACCAGCCCAACGTGCTCTTCCTGCCCACCTACACCGCCACCGCCTGGGAGCACAAGCGGCTGCCCCCCGACCTGCAGAAGGAGACGATCGAGCAGGTGGTGAAGCAGTCCGAGGACTGGGCCACCACCGGCTACACCATCGCCCTCGAAAAAGGCGATGCCCTGCAGGGCGCCGAACGCCAAACCGCCATTGACCAGCTCGCCCGCTTCACCGGGCTGGACAAGAAGCTGCTCGACGACTACGACCTGCGCATCAGCTCGGGACTGTTCGACTCCTCCTTGCTGCTTGACCAGAAGCAAAGCATCGGCCGCCTCGACGGCAGCGAGACCGGCTTCAACCGCATACCCGGGGTGCAGCGCAACGACTTCGACCCGAGCTGGGTGCAGCGCCCGGTCTACACCGAGATGTTCACCCAGTACGTGCGCGACGAGCTCGGCTACAAGACCGACGACGTCTACGGCGGCGGCATTGACGGCTGGCAGTACGACGTCAGCGACAACATGAGCACGCTGCTCGAGAGCGCCTTCGCCAAGAACCCCTACATGAAGCTGCTCCTGGCCACCGGCTATTACGACTTCGCCTGCCCGTTCTATGAGGCGGAGTACAGCATGCACCACCTCTTCCTGCCGCCGGCCGTCCAGAAGAACATCACCGTGACCCATTACGAAACCGGGCACATGCTCTACCAGAAGGACTCGGCCCGGATCAAGCTCATGCACGACGTCCGCGCCCTCGTCACCTCCGCCTCCGGCGCCGCTCGCTGAGCGGCCCGCCGGATATTGCAACCTTACTTCCGAAAGCGGGCGCTCCACGCGATGCGCCCGTTTTCTTTTGGCGTAAACGCCAGGCTCACGATTTCCCCCGCCCCCCGCACCTCGGCGGGGCGGCCGTTCATGCTCGCCTCCCGCAGCCGGTAGCCCGCGGGTACGCGCAGCGTGATGCGGTAGCGGTCGCCGGCCACCACCGTGCTCTCGCCCGCCAGCTCCTCCCGTTCCGGCGACCAGCGCACATCGTCGAGGTCCACTCCACCCTGCGTGATGTGCCGGTTGGTGGACACGATTTGCGGACGATCCAGCCTCTCCCGGATGGCGTACACGCTCGCCGCCTTGGCCGCCTGCGCCGGCGCCACGAAGCTCCCGCGGAAGCTCCCCAGGTAGTGCTGCGACCAGAACTCATACACCAGGTACTCGCGCCCCGGGTCGAGCCCCAGATCGGCGAACCGCACCGGGGCCGCCGCGAGCGGGCTCCAGCTCAGCCGCGCCAGCACCGACCAGCGCCCAAAGCCGCGGCTGATGTCCATCAGCCACCACGGGCACACTTCTCCCAGCCGCTCCGCGTCGATCGGCCCCGGGTTCGCCCCGCCGTCGCGGTTGCGCAGCCCCGCGCGCAGGTTGTCGGTGGCGCGCGGATCGTAGTCGTAGAGCTGCCCCGGCAGCGTGAACAGCACCGGCGCCGACCGCCGCGCCCCCGCCAGCTTTGCATCGTTCTCGTACACCGCCGCCGGGTCCGACAACAGCAGTTGCGCTCCCGCCATCGACACCAACACCGGGCGGATCACGTCCTCCCCCGCGCCGCCGATGTCCACATGATCGGGATCGTTGCGCCACACCACGTTGTTGAACGAGTTGTACTGTTCGAGCGTGGCCGGGCCGAACCCATCGGTGCCCAGCCGCACGCCGTTGGCGATGCCCGCCACCTCCGGCAGCACGCCCCAGCACGCCAGCAGGTACGTCCGCGGCCCCAACTCCTCCCGCACCGCGCGCAGCACGTTCCGGAAGGCCAGCTCCGGACTCGACCCGCGCGCGTCGAGTGCGGCCCGGTCGGGATAACTTGCGTCGTACAGCAAATGCCGCAGCGTGTCCACCTTGACGTAGGTGTAGCCCATCTCGCGCAGCGCCCGGTAGGTCGGACGGATGATCGCGTCCACCGCCGCCGGGTTGGAGCCGTCAATCCCATAACCCACCCACGGCGCCCGCCGCGGTCCGCCCCCGCCCGGCCCCGCCAGAAACCACCCCGGATGCGCCGCCGCCAGCTCGGCGTCGTCGATCTGCACGTTCTCCCAAATCGCCGGCTCCAGCCCCTGCGCGCGCAGCCACCGCGCCCAGCCCGCGAGTCCGCTGGGAAACTTGGCATTCGTGCGCAGCCAGTCCGCCGGGTACCCGTCGCGCGGATGATAGCCGTCGTCAAGCTGGATGTACCGGTAGCCGTAGTCGCGCAGCTTGGCAGCGAACAGCGTCGCCACCTGCCGCGCCTCCGCCTCGGTAATGCTGTCCTGGTACGCCCACCACGAGCTCCACCCCGCCACCGGGTCCGGCCATACCGTGTACGTCCAGGGCTGGTAGAAATCGAGGTGCCGGTGCTTCTGGTAGAACCGCGGCCGGAACACCAGCCGGATCCTCGCGCCCGCGGCGCTTACGGTAAACGCCGCGCCGCTCGCCCCCGCCTCCGGCGTGATGGCTACGCCGAAGGGAAACTCCAGCATCCAGTCGTCCCGCCGGTCGTAGATGGCGTTGTTGCGCCGGTTCCAATCCGGCCCCGAGCTGGTGCGGATCAACGGAAAGGCGCGCTGCGCCGGCCCCAAGGTCTCCGCCGCGAAGGCTTCGCCGCTGCCGCGGACCTCCGCTTGCAGCCCGAGCGTTCCCCCGCCCACCGCCGTCAGACGGACGATCTCCTCCACCGCGCCCCGGTCGCCGGCGCCCACCTCGGTGGTGGCGCGCACCCGCCCGTGCAGCTCCCCCCGCAGGACAGCGGTCCCGTTGTAATCCAGCTCCATTCGCCCGCCCGGGTCGAGCTGGAGCTCCGCCGCGGCGTTGGGCGGCGGTGCTTGTCGCGGGGGTCGCGCCGTTGGCACCGTGGGCAAAGCCGGCGCGAAAGGCCGCGGAATTCCGAAGGGCGAAACTCGCAGTGCGAGATTCGCGCCCCCGGCAAGCAACGCAGGCGCGGTCCCCGCGAGCGCAGCACCGGCATGGGGCGCTGGGGTCCCCATGCCGGTGCGAGCACAAGCGGGGCGCGCGGCGTAGCCGCGCTGGGGCCCGCGCCCATCATTCGCCGCGAGACTCACCGCCAGGAATACGCAGCACCAGCCCAGCCGCCCCATGCCGCCTATGCCCGGGCGCGCTGCTCGGCGGCGGCGAGCCGGTAGACCCGGCCGGCGTTGCCGCCCAGAATCAGCGCGCGCTCGTCGGCGCTCAGCGGCAGCGCCCGCAGGCTCTCCAGCATCAGCCGCGGGCTGCCGATCTGGTGGGCGTAATCGCTGCCCGCCAGAATGTGGTCGGCTCCCGAGAACTTCACCGCCAGCATCAGCGCGTCCGGGTCGAAGTTCACCGTGTCCAGATAGAACTGGCGCAGGTACTCGCTCGGCGGGCGGTCAATGTTCACCCGGCACTCGGCGAAGGCGCGGTAGCCGCGGTCCAGCCGCTCCGCCAGGTACGGCACCGCACCCCCCAGATGCCCGAGCACCCAGCGGATTTTTGGGAACCGTCCCGCCACCCCGCTGAACACCAGCTTCGCCGCCGCCAGCGTGGTGTCGAACAAGAATCCGACCAGCGGCATCAGCCAGTACTCGCGCATCGCCTCCACCCCTAACGGGTCGGTGGGATGGATATGCAGCACCGCCTCCAACTCGTTCGCCAGCTCGTACAGCGGCCAGAAGCGCGCATCCGCCAGCGCTACGCCGTTGATGTTGCTGAACAGCATCGCCCCAGGCAGATGCAGCTCGCGGCAGGCGCGCTCCAACTCGCGCACGCTGGCGGCGGGATCGTTCAGCGGCAGCGTGGCCAGCGCCGCGTACCGCCCGGGATAGCGGGCGATGCCCTCGGCATAGGCGTCGTTCACCAGCGCCGCCAGCCGCGCCGCGGTGGCCGGCGTCTCGACGTGGACCCCGGGCGTGGTCATGGAGTAGACCTGCATATCCAGCCCGACCGCGTCCATCATCGCCGTGCGCACGGCCAGATCGCGCTGCCCCGGCACCGCGATGTTGTAGTCGCCGGGATAGTGCAGCCGCGGATTTCCCTGTGCGTCGTAGCTGACCTCGACCGCGCTCTGTCCCGACTGCAGCGCCGCCAAATACGCCGGCGGGTAATAGTGGTTGTGGACGTCAACGACACGCAGCTGGTCCATGTCGCCTCCTCCGGGCATCATACGCGCAAACTACTGGAGTGAAGGCCCTGTAAACCGTTTCCCCGCCTGGTCCGTATTAGCGGCATGCAACGCCGCGCTTTCCGCCTGGTGCCCGCCCTCCTCCTGCTCTCCGCCCTGGCCGCGGCCGGGCAAACCCCCGTCCCCGCCCCGGCGGCCCCCGCGGCCGTCAACCCGGGTCGGATGGGCGCGCTGCGCGAGCAGCTGATCGACTCCCTGCGGATGACCCCCGCGCTCGAGAACGCGGTCGCCTCCGATCCCACGCTGCTCGCCGATCAGGCGTATCTCAACCGCTCCAACCCGGATTTGGCGCGCTGGGTCGAGCAGCACCCCGAGGTCGCCCGCAATCCCGACTTTTACCTCTTCGCCGATCTTGGCCCGGGCGAGCCCCGCCTCAGCCGCCAACGCCGGCTGGGTCCCGCCGAAGCCGCTCCCTACCAGCCCACGCCCTGGAACGACATCGCCCCCGTCCTCGTATTCGGCATCTTCGCCGTCTTCGCCGCCTGGCTGATCCGCGCGGTGCTCGAACACAAGCGCTGGGGACGCGTGGCCACGGTGCGCACCGACGCCCACAACCGCCTGCTCGAGAAATTCGGATCCTCGCAGGACCTGCTAACGTACATGCAGTCGGAGGCGGGGCGGGAGTTCCTGGAGTCCGCCTCGCTGCGCGAAGCCATGAGTTCCGGGACCCAAACCCGCGGCCTGCTCGCGCGCCTGCTGGCCGGACTGCAGTTCGGCATCGTCTTCACCCTGGTGGGCGCGGTGCTGGCCGGTCTGCGCAACAACATCGAGGGCGCCCACGACCCGCTGCTGATTCTGGGCCTGCTCAGCCTCGCCGTCGGGGTCGGGCTGATCGCCGCCGCCGCGGTGTCCTACTCCCTCTCCCGCCACTTCGGACTCCTGGAGCGCCCCGCGCAATGACGCTGGATATCTCTCTCGCCAAGCCCGCAACCGCCGCTGGCGAGCCGCCCGCTTCACTTATGGAGGAAGCCGCCTTCACCGCCTTCCACGGCCGCACCGCGGCGCCGCTGGTCGCCTACTTGGCGCGCGCCGGCGGCAGCCGCGCCCTGGCCGAGGATCTGGCCCAGGAGACCTACATCCGTTTCCTCCGCACCGCGCGGGTCCACGAAGGCGAGGTGGCCTGCCGCCGTTTTCTGTTCACCATCGCCACCAACCTGCTGCGCGACCACTGGCGCCGCGCCGCCCCGGCCGCCCTCGACGATGTACCCGAAGCCGCTCTGGTTGCGGGTGTCTCCACCTCCGCCGCCTGGGCCGCGCACCGGGATGCGGAAGCGGCGCTGGCCCCCGCCTGGGCGGTGCTCCGCCCGCGCGAGCGGCAGCTGCTCTGGTTGGCCTACGTTGAGGGCTACACCCACCGCGAGCTCGCGGCGGCCACCGGCCTCCGCCAGGCCAGCATGCGCATGCTGCTGTTCCGCGCCCGCCGCAAGCTGGCGCAGCAGCTGCGCGAGGGAGGACGGCCATGACGGCGATGCTGCGGCGAAGCTGCGTCCGCGAAGCGGAAGTGACGCGCGCGATCCGCACCGGCGCCTGGCCCGCCGCGGACGAACTCCAGGCCCACGCGCGCCTCTGCCGCGGGTGCGCCGAGGTGGCGCTGGTGGCGGGCGCGCTCGGCGCCGCGGCCGAGGGCGCCCGCCTCCTCCCCGCGCCCGCGCCCGGCATTCTCTGGTGGAAGGCGCAACTCCAGCGCCAGAACGCCGCCCTGCGCACCGCCGCCCGCCCCCTGGCCTGGGCCATCCGGATCAGCGCCGCGGTTGTCGCGGCCGCGGCCGGCCTCGCCCTGTACCGCGTGCCGGTGCCGCTCCGCATGATGCCGCTCCTGCTCGCCGGCCTCGCCTTGCTCGCGGCCGCCGGCGCCTCCGTCCTGCTGCTCGCGGAGGTCGCGCCGTTGGCACCGTGGGCAAAGCCGGCGCGAAAGGCTGCGGAATTCCAAAGGGCGGCCCGCCCCCGGCAAGCAACGCAGGCGCGATCCCCGCGGCGTAGCCGCGCTGGGGCCCTCGCCGATCATTGTGGAGGGAAGGAGTGAGCGCGCTTACCGCTTGCCCCCGCGCGCCCGCACCAGCCGCCGCAGCACCGACACCTCTGGCAACCGCATCGCCGCGGTGAGCGCGAAGTAGATCCCGCCGTACGCCCCGAGCACCACCACCGCGGTCGTCCAGGGACCGTGCGGGCCGATCGCGCGCAGCAGCTCCCGGGCCGCCAGCCCCGCCGCCAGCGCCGCCCCGCCCACCTGGAGCAAGAACGGCTTGGGCACCCCGGTCGCCCCGATCCGCCCCCGCAGCCCGCGGCGCAGCAGGTTGAACTCCACCCAGGCCCCGATGCCCGCCGTCACGGTCAACCCCGCCACCCCCCAGCGCGGCTCCAGCCCCAGCTCCGCCGGCAGCCAGAACGCCGCCGCCACCCCGAGGACGCTGGTGATGGCCACCCGCACCGAGGCGTACTTGAGCGGGTTGCGCGTGTCCCGCAGGGCGTAGTAGGTGGAGGAGTACAACCGTCCCAAGGCCGAGGCCAGCAGCCCCACCGTCGCCCCCGCCAGCGTCCCCCATACATAGATCACGTCGCGATGCCGGAACGCCCCGGTCTGGTAGATCGCCGCCACGATCACATCCCCCAGCACCAGCAGCGCCATGGCCGAGGGCAGTACCAGGAAGGTGATCTGCCGCAGCCCCCCGTTGAGCCGCCGCTGCAGCACCGCCGCGACTTCATGCTCCGCCCCCAGCGTGCCCGACATCGCCGGCAGCTCCGCCGCCGACACCGACATGCCGAACAGGCTGATGGGCAGCAGGTAGAGCATCTGCGCGTAGCTCAGCGCCGCCACCGCCCCGGTGGGCAAATACGTCGCCAGCCAGTTGTCCACGTAGGCGCTGATCTGCACCACCCCGCGGCTGAAAAACACCGGCAGGAAGTTGCGGATCACCTCCCGCACCTGCCGCGCCCGGTAGTCGAGCGACAGCCGCATCCCGCGCACCAGCTTCCACACCGTGGGGGCCTGCACCGCCACCTGCAGTCCGCTCCCGGTCACCGACCCCCAGGCCAGGATGATCGCCAGCGGATACTGGCTGTGGCTGTGCCCGAACCCCAGCAGCGTGGCGATCATCGCCCCGTTCCACGCCACCGGGGCCACATACGAGAGGAAGAACTTGCGGTGGCTGTTGAGGATCCCGAGACACCAGGCGGAAAACACCAGCATCCCCGCCCCCGGAAAGAGGATCTGCACCAGGCGTATCGTCAGCTCGCGCTTCGCCCCGTGGAAGCCCGCCGCGATCAGGTCGATGAGGTAGGGGGTCGCCAGCACCCCGAGCAGCACCAGCACCGCCGTGCACAGCCCCAGCAGCGCCAGCACCGCCCCCGCCGTCCGCCGCGCCTCCTCCTCGTCCTCGCGCGCCAGCAGCGCGGCGTATACCGGGATGAACGAAGCCGACAGCACCCCCTCGCCAAATAGGTTCTGCAGCAAGTTGGGGATCTTGAACGCCGCCTTGAACGCGTCGGCGGCGTCGGAGTTCCCGAAGTAATGTGCGAAGATGCGCTCCCGCACCAGCCCGGCCAGCCGGGTGAGCAGGATCCCCGCCCCCACCAGCGCCGCCGAGCGCTGCGTGCCCAAGCCGCGCGGCCGCGAATTCTCCGCGCCGGTGGAGGCCGTACCCATCCGTCCAGTCTAGTTCAAGCGTCCCGCCCCGCCCTGCACGCAGGCAGGCATGGCCTGCAGAGCGCTCAGCCCGCTGGCATCCAGCGCTTTCCCGTACACCACCAACTCGTCCAGCATCCCCGTGAAGCCGTGCGCGCCGCCGGCGATCAGATCGCCCAATGGCGCCGTCACCGACTCGGGATAGCGTCCGCTCCCGGCCGCCCGCCCATCCACATAGATCGTTACCGTGCCGTCATGGCGCGCGCTCACTGCCACCAGGTGCCAGCTGCCGGACCCGAGCGGGGCGGTGGTTACGCACCCGGTCCCGTCCGCCCAGCACAGCGCCAAGCTTTCGGTGGGGGTCTCGGCGAGCCGCCAGCCCCGCCGTCCGTCCGCCGACTCTTTCTGCAAGATGACGCCCGCCAGGCTGCCCGCCATCTTCACCCAGGCCGCCACGCTCAAGCTGTCGCGCCACGCCCGCGCCAGGGTGCTGTCGTGTCCCAGGTCGAGCTCGGCGTCGGGCGCGAACACGAACGCCTGCCCCACCTTCCCCGGCGCGTACCCCACGCCGCGGGCGCTGCCTTGCAAGGCCCCCCAAGCGTCGGCCGTGCTTCCGTCCCCCGGCCACCACGCCGTCAGATCCGGCGCGGGCGGCGCGCACAGCGTTGGCGGCAAGGCGAACTCCGCCACCGCGTTCTTCGTCTCGACGGGCAGGTACACCCGCTGCCCATCGGCGCTCACCGCGCTCCGCCCCGCCGTGACCGGCAGCGCCTCGAGCACCTCGTGCCGGGTGGTGTCCACGATACGGTTATCGAGCAGCGCCCGCATGCCGCCCGCCAGGAAGACGATGTTGTTCACCGGGCTGGCGCCATCGGTGACGATCCGCCCCAGCCGCCGCCCGTCGCTGGTGCTGTAGGCGTAGACGACGCCGGCCGCCCCCGGCGGGCAACCGGCGTGATCGTACTCCGGCGCCACGCAGGCATCGCCGGCGCTGGCCCAGAGCTGCGAGCCGTCGGGCGTGATTTGGAGCGCGCTCGCCACCATGGCGTCCTGCCCGCCCCAGAAGCCGGTGAAGCGCTGGGTCGCCAGGTCGAACACCCCGATGGTGTCGTGCCCCGCCCGCCCCGCCGGGCCGCCGCACTGGTAGCCCACGTAGAGGGTGCGTCCGTCCGGCGCCATCGCCAGCGCGGTGGGGCATGCCGACGTGGTCACGTGCCGGATCGCGCCTGACGCCAATTGGACGCTGGCCAGCCCGTCGTAGCGCTGCGCCACATATAAGGTGGCGCCGTCGGGGGTGACCGCCATGGCGCTCACCCCACCGTCCAGCGCGATGCGTCGGACGGTGCGGGTGCGCGCGTCCACCACGTTCAGCCCGCCCCCGTCCACGCTCGCCGCGAGCACCAGGCCGCCATCGGGAGTGGCCGCCAGTGCGTTGGGCGCGCTCGCGAGCGGCAGCGTCGCCAGTTTCCGCAGGCTGCCGGCGTCCAACACGGTCAGGCTGTGCGCGGCATCGTTGGCCACGTACAGCTCGCTCCCTTCCCGCGCCAGCACCAGCCCGGAGGGCGACGGCCCCGCCTCCGCCATCCGCCAGGACGCGTTCTCGCTGGTCGCCGCGGCAAACCACCGCCGCGCTCGCGGCGCCGCCTCGCTCGCGGCCGCCGGCGGCGCTTCCGCCCCGCCCCGGACATGCCGCACTCCCACCCAAGCCCCGGCGATGACCAGCACCCCGGCGATGATCCACAGCCCGGTGGCGTGCGCGCGAGGCGGGAAGACACCGGCCCTCGAAGCTTCCGTGCGGGGCGCGGGAGGCTGCCAGGCCGCCGCGCTCTCCGACGAGGCGGCGGCCTCCTTCGGCGGCCCCGTCCGCGCCTTCATCCAGGCGTCCAACTCGGCGGGGAAGGCGTACACCGTGCCGCCTTTCTGGTGCCCGAGCCGGTGTACCGGCAGCCCCTCGGACGCCTCCCAGCGCTGT
>Ga0134125_10007922_pt1 | contig 11980 bp, 6 predicted proteins | sample KB31751_FD_96464 | JGI IMG/M metagenome (GOLD analysis project Ga0134125, IMG submission 96464) | Terrestrial soil microbial communities with excess Nitrogen fertilizer from Kellogg Biological Station, Michigan, USA - KB3-175-1 | ecosystem: Environmental > Terrestrial > Soil > Unclassified ... | reverse complement strand
TTCCATGTTATTTTACCCTCGCTATCATGTATGATCCCCGGCCATCCGAGAGTACGGTGTTGTCCAAGTTGGCTGAGCGTGATTCGAACGACGCACTAGCTTCATTATAACCACCCTGTTGCTTGCCCACATAAATGAATGTATGGCCACCAGTAGGATCAATACCGCCCGGCAGCACTATGCCGCCGCTGGCATTCTTAGTGGTTCCGGCGTTAAGTATCAAGATATCGCCAGGTTGGAGCTGACTGGTGTCTGTGGCGGGGAACGTCACATCGTACTTGTCCGGATGGGATATGACGTACTGGGCCTGGGCCAGCGTGCCGGAGACAGGATAATCAGAGTCGACGCCACTGGCGCGCATGACGGTAGCCACGAACACGCCACAGTCGGTCCCAAGCCCGCCCGTAAGACTGAAGCCAGGCTTGTTGAATTGCTGCATGGCTTGTTTGTAGGAGGCTCTCGGAGTCAACTCGCTGTCACGGTCCTTTTCCTTGCTTGGATCCCGGTCAGCGAACGGTTCGGGCCAGGCCAGGTTCAGCGCAGTCTGTACGACATTACCCGGTTCAGCCCCGCAGCCGCTGGCGTCAATGTCGTCGGTGCCGTCTGGTGCGGTGGGAGTCGGAGTGGCGGCTCCAGCGGCTCCGGCGGCTGCTCCGGCAGCGCTGCCGGAAAGCGGGATGGCCTTCTCGACGCTGTCGATAAGCCCCTGTGCGTATTTATCCTGATCGTTCTGGCTTAAGGGGCCGCTTGGCGCACCAACCTCGTTGTAAACCCACGGTACCTTCGAGAACAGCTGGACCATGGCTAGATTGCCGGGGTCCACGTCGGACCGTCCATCGAAACTGTTGACCGTGACAGCGACCTTGTGACCTTCGTCCTTAGTGCGTGTATCAGCGAAGATTTGACTGTACTGCTGGCTCTTGTCGGCGACGCCCGCATCAGTGAACTTAACCGGGCTGGTGCCGCGGCCCAGACCCGCAGAATTTTGACGATAGCCACCGACCACCTGGGCATAGACCTGGCCCCCATCACCACTACCATACATGTCGTCCCAAGAGGTATCGTGACTGTCGTGGATGCTGAGGGCAAGCGCGGCATTGGCATTATTGGCAATGTCCGCCCGCTGCCTGAACGACACGTCATCATTCACATTCTTCTTAGTCATGATGACGTTATAGCCGTCGGTTTTGAGCTTAGCTTCTACCTTTTGAGCTACGTTAAAGACCTCGGAAATCTCCGGGACGTTCGGCCAGTCGTGATCGTATAGCCCGGTCGCCGGATCGGTATCGGAAATGTAGTGGCCGCTGTGCCCGGGGTCTATGACGATAGTGGAATCGCCGCTTGCAGAGGTGGTACAGGAACAGCTGCCACTGTCACCTCCGCTGGCGGCCGGTACGACGGTAGAGCCGCCACTCGGCGTGGCGCCGGGCTGCGAATTGTAGTACTCATACATCTTCAGCACGGCGTTCACATACCACTCGGCGTGGTTATAGTCGTAAATGGCGTCGTGCCAGCTGCTCTCAGGCTTGTCTGTCGTCGCGCCGTTGCTGGCTACGTATTTTGCGGCGGCTTGGGCAGCTGTCGACAAGTCGTTGATTTGCGATATGTCAAAACCGAGACCAGTCCAGGTATCAGGCAGGAACTGGAAAGGCCCGGTGGCATTGGCACTAGATACTGGCCAGCCGGAGTTCGGGTTCGGGTGTGATTTTATGAAATTCGCCCACGCCGCTGGTAACTGGTCGGTGACGGGATCGCTCGGATTACCCTCCAATCCATTCTCCTCGGAGAACAGCGCGGCGATCAGCGCCGGCGCAACTTTATATTTATTGCCTGCCTGAGTGAAGGCGCCGTTGTATGGCTCCGGGATGAACGATGGCAGTGTGCCAGCCGGGATGCTGTCACCGGGTCCGGTGCTACCGGTATCACAACAACCGGAGCCTGAACTCCCCGAGGCACTCCCCGAAGGACCAGAGGTGGGGCCACCTGCGCCTCCTCGCTGATCACCGAAATCCTGCAAGGCTTTGGCCGCTGCATCCTCGCGTCGGTTATCATGATAAACCCCGGGATTCTCGAATATGACCATGAAGGCGTCGGCCGCCGACCTCGCGTCGGTTGCTTGGTTAAGGTATTCCTGCATCTCATTCTTACCAGTCTGAGGATCGTCGGCATATTTCATGTAGTAGTAGACGACGCTTAGCTGTGTCGAAATCCAGTAGACATTGTCTAGGGTCGGTTTGATCGGTGATTTGCCCTGGACGGTCCAATCAGGCCAGAAGGGGGCGCCGCTGGCAGCCGGTTGGTGAGGGGTTAGGAGTGAATCGCCGGGAGTGAAACCGACCAGCCCGTACCCCTGGTTGGATTCAAGGAGGCCACTCGGATCTTTGCCGCGACCGCCCGGGTCCTCGATGCTCTCCGGATCCCACACTCCCTCAACGGCTATGTTGCCCATGATGCCCGCTGCCTGAACGTCCGTCCAACCCTGGCCGATCAGATAGTTCCAGATCTTGGACCGGTTGCCACTGCCCGGCAGTTGGTCGTCCGGAACAAGTCCGTTGGCCGCGTCTGAGGCGGTTGCCGAACTGCCACTGCCGCTCGAACCGGAATTACAGGCGTTTTCGTTGAAATAGTTGATGTTCTGTTGGAATAGGCTGGCTTGCCCCTGAGAAATGGCGGCAACGGTTTGCATACTCAACCCCCACAAAGTAAGGGTTAGGAGCGAACAGGCCAGCAGCCGCAGGCGCCAAGAACCAGATATTATCACGGCGTCCCCTTTGGTACCTGAACATGCAGGTGATTACAGGTATCATCGAACGTCGTGAAGCCAGCGGGCAATTCCGAGTTGGTCGAATATTGGGAACCACACTGGTCCTGCCCGAAGCCAGAACCTTGAGGCAAGATGGAGAAGGCGGCCCGCATGACGGTGATGGCCGGCGGGTTGCGACCGGTGATAGTGACCCCGTCCAAGGAGCCGAAGTCCACAGCGTCGCCGGTGTAGTGCGGATCATCGGGGCAGGCTGATTCCGGCGTGTCGTTGCAGTGCCCCTGCCCGTCGCTCTGAATGGCGGTTATCAGCACCTTGTGGGTTTGGCCGAGCGTGGCGATGAGCTGCAGCAAGGCGCCGCTGGTCATGGCGCCGGCTGTGCCGGGTTTACCGGCCGCCGCATCTTTAACATCAGTGAGTACCGAACTGCTGTAACTACTTAGATCAATGTTAGGATTGCTCAGTATATTCTGGGCGAGCTGCTGGGCATCGCCAGAAACGGGGGAGACGCCGCTGCCACCAGGACCAAGATCACTACCTCCCGAATCAACCAACCCCAGATCTTGGCAGGACTGGTCATCCAGATTCTGGGCGCAGGCATAACCTTCCATGGTCGGCGTATCCAACAACCAGAACCTGATTCGCAACCAGTCAGTGTCAGTGCTTTCGCAGTCACTGGTCGGGTATTCGTTGCTCTGGAAATACACCGCTTTGGTAAGACTGTCGGTCTTCCATGTGCCGCTGTCGTCGGAGATGTTGACCCCGAAGCACTTCTGAGCCAGGTCAATGTATGTATTCGCCTTGCTGGAGTCTTCCAAGATGCCGGTGATGTCGGTTTTCCCGTCATGACAACCGACGACGTAACAGGCGTTCTGGAAGGGATTGGCGAAACGCTTGTCGCCCAGCTGGTCGGCCGTGAAGCCGACGGCCTGCAGCCCGTGATAGCCGTAATTGTCAGGGGTCGCGCTGGAATGTCCGGAGAGTAACATGGCTGGGGTTTTCAGGGCCGACTTGAACACGCTACCAAAACCGGAGATGACGCTGGCCACGTTCTGTGGCACCGTTAAATCCTGATTGTCTATGAGGTGGGACGTGAGAGTGCGACTGTCCTCAGGATTAAACACTCTATAGGCGAAACTCTTTGAATCGAAATCCTGCTGATCGAGTTTGGTGTCGACGGATTTAAGGGCTAGCTCCTGGTTTGAATCGAGCGGTACGCCGCCGGCCGCGGCGAACTGGTCGTTAGCCGACAACCGGGCCCCATAGTTGACGATGTTGCCGAACTCGGCGCCCGAGGCGACCGGGTTCACTGGTGAACCGGACAACCAGTCGGCCAATGCGGGCAGAGCATGTTCCATTATCTGGCCGGTCACGATAGTGGCAACTGGGGCGGTGGCGATACTGAAGATCTGGCCGAACACACTGTTGAGCGCACCGCAGGCCGTACCGAGGCCGGGGATGCCATTGATGAAGGAGAAGGGCGAGCTGTCACCGTCGAAAACCTGATCACTCTGCGGCAAATCCGGCCCCGTCATCTGTTCGCCATTTTCCGCCTGGATGCTCCTGGCCTGGTTCCAGGTGGAAGTCATGTTACCCTTCTTGTTCATCGTGTCGAGGAAGTTATCCTTATAGATGCCAAGCTGCACCACATCGATATCCTGTCCGCTCTGCGCCTGACTGCCCATGCTTATGAATTTGCCGGCCTTACGCATCATAGGTAGGATGACCTTCCCGAATCGCTCCTGATTGATACTGGAGTCAAGATTACGTATGACACAGGCTATTCCTATCAAAGCGACCCCGCCACCAGCTAGCTTGGCGCCTACGTTATCGGTGAACGCAGCTTTCGAATCCGGATTTTGAGAATCAAGCTGCTGGGCCTGGGTTTGTAGATCGCTCGCGCCCTGGCTCTCGCCTGCTGCCTGCGGATCGGTATATTTATTGCCGTGCGCATCGGTCTCTTCCTGGGCGCTCGGCGTACCTCCCGGACGCGTGGTGTCGCCATTGGCTTCATAGGTCGTTTCGCTACTGTTGATCTTCTCCTTGAGCTTGTCGAGGGCGGCTTTGCCGCCTTTCACAAGAGCATCGCGGTAGGCCGCATCTAGCTTCTGAATGGGGTGGAAGGTCCAACCTGCCCGTTTCCCGAGTACGCGTGAGCCGACATGGGCGGAGAGCTTGTTATAGCCTGCCTCACCTAACAGTGTGCGACTGAACCTGGTCTGGGTGAAATAACGCCTTACGGTATTGATGCCGCCGGGATCAGGGTTTACGCTGATGAGCTTCTCGCCATTTACGGTGACTTCTTTGATCTGGCTTGAACTCAGACCGTAGTCGTTAGATATCTGCCCCCTGATTTGATCCAAGTCCTTATCCTTGAACTGAGGGCTGTTCTCGATCACATAATAACCCCTGTCAGTACCGGTGGTGGGGTCGTAGGCCGATCTGAGACCAGTCGCATCGTTGAGTTTGGATTCCAGGTGGTCGGCTGCAATGTTGCCGACGATGCCTAAGCGCGTATTCTGCGGCTTCGTCGGATCATGAATATACCGGGCGATGGCTGTCAGGCGGTTATTCTCGGCATCCTCAATGCTCGAGAAGTGGAATTTCTCAAGTAGTTGGGCCAGATGGATGAATTCCAATGGCCCCTGGGCGACACTCATGAACATCATAATGGCGCCGATCGTCAGGCCGCCGGCACCCCCGGCGAAGGCGGCGCGTTTCCAATACTTCTTGACCATACGCCGGCGCCAGCCCGGAGAAGCGCCTTCTTCGTCGTTGAAATAGCTCTCATCTTCGTCCTCGCCTTTGCTCTTTTTGCTGCCGCCGGCAGAGCGCTCGGCATTATTGATGGAGGACGGGCTTGGCGTGCCATCATATTTCTGTCCGCTATCCGAGCCGCTCCGGTTCTCGGCACTATCGAGTTTCTTGCCTAGATCGCGGTCATACTCGTTACCTGGTTGATCGTAGACGGGTTTGCGCCGACCGACGGGTTGACGGGTGGCGGGATCCTGCTCCGAACCCATAGTGGCACCTTCAGGCAGATCTCCCCGTGGGTCAGTCGGATCATTAGCAGCCGACCGCTGTCGCCGAGCGTACTCCGAGTCGGAATCCTGCTCGCCTTCTGCTTCACCTGGCCTGTTCTGGACTTGTTGTGCCATTTTGGTTTTGTCTCAAACTCGTTATGGTTACAGTATATCGCTTATTGCGCCCGTTGCCACCCCTTAGTCGTCTGACGGTCAAAGACCGGACGAACCCGGGTATAGCCGGTTATTCAAATCTATGGTTCCTTCTGGCTGGTTCAACTCGCCATCCGCCTCGTTTTCGCTGGCCTCCAAAGCCTTCACCTGATCTGGATTAGTCGTGATGAGACCTGTCTCGGTCGGACTGGCCACCACTTGGATATGTACGTGGTTCTGGCCGGCGAAGAACAATCCCTGGCCGACCGGGAACTGACTGAGGCGTTTATGCTCTTCGGAAGTCAGTTTGAAGACGTCACTCAATACGTCGACGGCGGTAGGTGATTGCTTGAGCAGGAACTGCATGCTGGCGTTGGCGACGATGGCCCGTCCCATGCGCGAACCCATGAAGTCCTCGACGTCCTGCGAGATGGTGGTGATGCCCAGGTTGTATTTACGTGCCCGCTTGGCGAGGCTGAACAGGAAGTTAGCCGAATCCTCGTATTTCATGAGCTGCCAAGCCTCATCGACGACCAGGATGCGGCGCTTCTGGTCGCTCTTGGTTTTGTTCCAGATATAATTCAGCACGATATACATGGCGACCGGCCTAAGTTCGTCTTCCAGGTCGCGTAGGTTGAACACCACCATCGGATTATTGATGTCGATGTTGCTCTGTTGGGAAAAGATGCCGGCGAACGTGCCGGTGGTGTATTTGCGGAGGCGCTGCGCTAGCTGCGGACCGGTGCCGCCCATGTGTAGCAGGGTGTCATAGAGATCGACAATCGCCGGTGGCTGGCTGTTGTGCGTCAACGGGTCGTTGGTGATACCGGCGCGGGCGTAGGTTTCGATGAGCGCCGCGTCCAGGTCGGCTTCTTCCGAAGGTGCCAGGGCTGGCATGGCGGCGGAACCGCCAGCCATCTCTACCTGGGCGCCGCCCATCATCAGCCGCAATAGGCCATGCAAGGTTATCAGGTTGCTCCGCAGGGCGTTGTCGGCCTCTTCGGTGTCCACAACCTTCGGCAGATCGAACGGATTGATGCGAGTGTTAGAATTCAAGCTCAACCGCACGTAGGCGCCACCGACGGCGTCACACATGCGTTGGTACTCGTTTTCCGGATCGATGATGAAGATCTCAGTGCCGAACATCATACTGCGCAAGGCCTCCAGCTTGACGCTGAAGCTCTTACCGGCGCCGGACTTGGCGAAGACCACCGAGTTGCCATTCTCTAACGTGAATCGGTCGAAGATGACCAGGCCGGAGTTATGCATGTTAATGCCGTAAAGGATACCAGTGTCCTGGCTGAGGTCGGCGCTGGTGAACGGGAAGCTGGTCGAAAGCGCGCCGGTACTCATGTTGCGCCGGATCTGCAATTGATCGACCAGTTGCGGCACCGAACTGTTCAGGCCCTGTTCCTGCTGACTCGAGGCCGGCTTGCTGTAGACGAGCTGTTGGCCAAGCATGGACTCGACCTTGTGTGAGATGAAATCAAGCTCGTCCAGACTGCTGGCGTACAGGGTGAAATAAAAACCGAAACGGAAGAAACGCTCCTCGCCGACCTGCAGGGCGTCGCGCATCTCCTCGGCATCGACGATGGCTGCCTGTTTGGCCGGATCACGCACACGGCCCTTCTCAGCCTCGATCTGGATACCGGCTTCCAACTGCGTCACCTTCTTGCGCAGGTTCTCCAGCACGATCTGACTTTCTACCGGATAGACGTAGAGACTGAGGTCGATGACCTCATCAAGGTTGACCATGCTGCTCAGCCAGCCGGTGTAGAGTTTACGGGGATAGCCGTAGACATAATAGGTGCGGGCGTAACGGGTCCCGATCTGGAAGTGGGTGTTACTGAACTCCAGCGAACTGGGTGCGATGAAATCCCGGAGTGCCGTGATGCCCTTTTGGAAAGCGACCTGCACCTCTTGTTCTTCGCGCTGATGCTGCGCCTGGGCGATGGCCGCCGGATCTGCCGGTTGACTTTTATTGCGCCCGAACATCTATTCAAGCTCCCTTTGCAGGTGCGCCTGCGAAGCAACACCTTCACCCTTTTCGATGACATCGGCTGTCAGGCTGTCGAACTCCTTGAGTTGCTGCCGTGTGGCGGTATCCGGGTTATAGGTGTCGTAATACAGCTCGATCAGCTCCTGGGTGTCAAGTGGCAGACCTTTGACGCCGCATTGTTCCAGACCGCCGAGCACGGACTGCACCCGGTTACGCAGTTCGGTCTTGGCATCCTCCAGCGTGGCCTCGTTAATCACCACATGCTGCTCGGCTTTGCTGAACAGTCCGCCGACGCCGCCCAGGAAATTCTTACTCCTGGTGAGTGCTTGCTGGGCCTCGACCACCGGGAAATACGGAATGACCACGTAGAATTTCTTATCCATTATGTTGGTCTGCTGACTGAGCTCGGCGATATAACCGATGTAATCCTCCATCAGCATCGCCAGCAGCATGTTGTCATGCTCGCTGCGGATCCGGTCGAGCTTGTCGATATAGGGCCGGATGTCGACCTTCTGTGAGCGCAAGAAGATCTGGACCGGAAAGAACAGAGAGTTTAAAAAGCCTTGATAGCTGTACTCGACCGCCTCCTGCTCCTGAGGACTCATCAGGTCAAAGTTGATGCTCTTGACCATGATCACCGAACGGAAAGAACCGTCGTTCATGATGACAATGCCATCACGTATCTCGGCGATTTGCAGTGAGTTCTGCGTGCTGTTGTTCTGGGGTTTGGGCTTGTCGGCTCCGACTTTGGCAGCCCCGCCCTTCGGGATGGCAGGAGGTGCCGGAACGGGTGCTGCCGGGGCCTGTGGCGGCGGCGCAGTCGGTACCACGGTTTGGGCGGGAGGAGCAGGCGGTGGAGTCGGCTGGGGTGGAGGCGGTGGTGTGGGAGCTATGGCCTCTTCCGGGCGTCCGGCCATCTGTTGCGCGGCATAGCGCTGCGCCGGATACTGCTGCATTCCCGCCGGCACGACGATGTCCCGCGCCAGTTGGGGAGGCGCATCCGGTTGGTCTGGTGCCGAGGGGTTCATGTTACGTGCCCACCTTATGTTTTTGGTTACCCGTGCATCCCGACTGGAACGTCAGTGCAATGAAACCACAACCTCATCCTGTGACCCATCCTTATCCTTGGCTCTATGAGCTTCACGGGCGATGGTCGCCACGTTCAGATCGTTGTTCTTGCTCAGGGATAGTATAGCAGGATGATCATCGGGTGTCATGGGAGTGGCAGGGGTGGCGACGACCGGTACGACCGCTGGCGGCTGCGCCCCAGCCGGCTTCAACGTACGCATGTTGCTATACGCTTCATTGTGGGCGGCCTGACCCTTGAGTAACTGAGAGGCGAGGGCCGGATCATCGGACGCCGCCGCCGGGCCTGCAGCCATAATCGGTGGCGTCTGGGGAACGATGCTGGTGGTGCTGTTGCCATCAGGAACCGGGACTGTCGCCGGCGCCATCAATGGATCCGACATTGTAACTGGGGTCGTCGTTATCCCAGGAACGGGGCCTGCGGCCACCGGATTATGATTCATGAACCACCGTTCGGAAGCCTGGCGGTCCATCTCTCCGCTAGCCGGCAAGGGTTGGCGCAGCTGGCTCATCAGTCGTTCCCGGTACTCCTGCGATGACTTGTCGATCATGTTCTGGAACTGCTGGGCTATCGCACTGGTCTCGGTATCCATCATGTCGGGAGCAGCCGTATCGTTCGGTACTTCCTGAGGTACGTCGGGGATGTCGATCAGGCGGTCCGGATTGTTGCCCGCCGGTTGGGGCATATAGCCGACCGCGTTGATGTGCTTGATGGCCCAGCCACGGCTGTCGAGCGTGTTGGCCAGGGCTTGGAGTCGGCTTTTCACTTCCGTCTGGCTGAGATTGTCGGTCAGAACACGTTCGACCTTCTTGGGCACGGTGATGGTGACCAGCTCCTTGACACCGCTCTGGTTCCAGATGCGCTTTCGCGGCTTGAACCAGAAACGCAGCTTGGCCAGCGCCCACAGCTCGGTCGGCTGATCGCGCCCCCAAGGGAACGCGAAGAAGGCACAGAACAACATGGGCGGAGCAAACAGCACCAGCAGGAAGGACAGGTGTTTGACCACCGATATAAAGCACAAGTATGCTAGGAACGCCGCGATCAATCCGAAGATGAACTGCCGAAACGTCAGGGGTCCCAGGATGTGATCCTCAGCCTCTATGTCCTGAATAAGTTTATATGTCGCCACAATACTTCGTAGTATACCAAAATCCTATATACTAAAGGAGCACATGGTCACCTCTCGACTTATTCTCTGCGGTTCGATCGCCTTGGATCGGATCATGAACTTCTCCGGCAGATACCAGGACCTCATTAAGCCCGACAAATTACACGTGCTGTCTCTGAGTGTACTTCTTGATAAGCTTGAGGAGACCCCCGGCGGCGCCGCAGCCAACATCAGTTATGCCATAGCCCAGCTCGGTGAACGGCCGGTGCTGCTCGGCTCGGTCGGCGCCGATGCTTCGGACTATCTGGCAAGGTTGGCGGAAGCCGGTATCGATACCGGCCACGTCCATGTCAGCAAGCTACCGACCGCCTCCTTCAACGTCATGACCGACGGCGACGACAACCAGATTGGCGGTTTCTATCCCGGCGCTATGGCCGACGCCGACTCGCTTAGCTTACAACCCTGGACCGGCCAGGATGTGCTCGTCTGCGTGTCGGCACACGATCCCGGGGCCATGGCGGCGCAGGTCAAGGAATGCGATGAAAACAGCCTTCGTCTGGTGTATGATCCGGGCCAGCAGGTCAGCAACAGTCCGGCCGCTGACCTCCAGGCGGGCATCAAGGCCGCCGAAGTACTGATCGTCAACGACTATGAGCTGAGCGTCCTATCTGAGAAGGCCGCCACCACACCCGAAGCCCTCAAAGCTCAGGTGCCAGTCGTCATCACCACGCTTGGCAAGGACGGCTCTCTCATCGAAGGCACCAAGGTTCCCGAATTACTTAGAATCGCCGCCGCCAAACCGGCCAATGCCGTCGATCCGACCGGTGCCGGTGACGCCTACCGCGCTGGCTTTTTATATGGATACTTGCGACAATGGCCGTTGCGCGATTGCGGCCAACTCGGTGCCGTCGTGGCATCTTACGTCATCGAGCACCATGGCACCCAGACCAAGCTCTCACGTGAGGCGATAACCAAGCGCTACCACGAAACGTTTAACGAGGAGATAAAACTCTAGATGGCAGACACTGATTATAAAGTCAAAGACATCGGATTGGCCGATTGGGGCCGCGCCGAAATCAACCTGGCAGAAAAGGAAATGCCGGGACTTATGGCCCTCCGTGAAGAATTTGGCGCCTCCCAACCCCTGAAAGGTGCTCGCATCGCCGGCTGCATCCACATGACCATCCAAACCGCCGTGCTGATCGAGACGCTCATAAAACTCGGTGCCGAGGTCCGTTGGTCGTCCTGCAACATCTTCTCCACCCAGGATCACGCCGCTGCCGCTGTCGCTAAGGCTGGCATCCCGGTCTTCGCTTGGAAGGGCGAGACCGAGGACGAGTACTGGTGGTGCATCGAACAGACCCTCACTTTCGAAGGCGGCAAAGGCCCCAACCTGCTGCTCGATGACGGCGGTGATCTGACTCGTTTGGTTCACGACAAGCACCCCGACTTACTCAAAGACATCAAAGGCGTCTCCGAAGAGACCACCACCGGTGTTATGCAGCTTAATGAATTCTTCAAAAACGGCAGTCTCAAGATCCCGGCTATCAGCGTCAACGACAGCGTCACCAAGTCAAAATTCGATAATCTGTACGGCTGCCGCGAGTCACTGGTCGACGGTATTAAGCGTGCCACCGATGTCATGTTGGCTGGAAAAGTCGCCGTGGTCGCCGGTTACGGCGATGTCGGTAAAGGCAGCGCCCAGAGCCTCCGTGCCTTCGGTTGCCGTGTGCTTATCACCGAGATTGACCCTATTTGCGCCCTCCAGGCCCTGATGGAAGGTTACGAGGTTGTCACTATGGACGAGGCTGCCCCTCAGGCGGACATCTTCGTCACCGCCACCGGCTGC
>Ga0134125_10007920_pt1 | contig 11982 bp, 9 predicted proteins | sample KB31751_FD_96464 | JGI IMG/M metagenome (GOLD analysis project Ga0134125, IMG submission 96464) | Terrestrial soil microbial communities with excess Nitrogen fertilizer from Kellogg Biological Station, Michigan, USA - KB3-175-1 | ecosystem: Environmental > Terrestrial > Soil > Unclassified ... | reverse complement strand
GAGCGTGGCGCAGTCTGGTAGCGCACTTGCATGGGGTGCAAGGGGTCCCGAGTTCAAATCTCGGCGCTCCGACCAAATTCGAAGTCCCGGACGCGTTCGCGTACAAGAAAGCGCAGCAGTGGGGGCACGGCTTCGGTGTTGAGATTGCCGTCCATGAACTTCGGGCGTTGCCTGCTCTGCGCGGCGTCGTGCATTCTCACATCAGGAGTCGGCAGCAGCAGGGCGGACGCTGCAAGCAATCCGGCGCGCCATATCAACTCTCAGCGCCTGCATTTCGGGATCGGCACCGACCCTCCTTGGGAGAGACCATGAAAGCACTACGTACGAGAATCCCGGGGATTTTCGGTCTGCTCCTGATCGGAGCCGTCGCAGGGGCATTCGCGCAGGATGTGATGCAGCAGCGGCTGCCATTCCTCAAGGTCGTCGCGGAGGATGGCAAAGTCAGGGTGCTGCGTTATGCCCCCGCGGCGGGCGATAAGTCCGCAATGCATTCCCACCCGGAGGCGGTCGTGGTCGTGCTCAAGGGCGGGCGCGTCCGCTATACGCTACCGGATGGTACCCAGAAGATAACGGAGCTGAAGGCTGGCGATGTGATGATTCGACCGCCGGTAACTCATCGCGACGAAGCGATCGATCCGGTCGAGAGTATCTTGGTGGAACTCAAGTACTGAAGAGCGCTGATACAGTTGCTCGCGGCCGGGGTGTGCGCCGACTCCCAAGAGAGTTGCAACGGCGGCGCGATATAATTCCAGAAAAAGGGATGATGCATGATGCAATCAAATCACTTGCGGATCGCAACCGCAATCGTATTGCTTACGATCCCGTTTGGGCGAAGCTCCATCGCCGCTTCTGCTGCCGGCACCGCGTACACTCCGCCGCCGCTCGCGGCTTATGGACAATTGCCCTCCCTGGAGGATCCGGCTCTTTCGCCGGCAGGCGATCGGCTCGCATACATCGACCGCCGAGGTGATCAACGGTATGTCGTCATCATCGATTTGACCAAATGGCAGGCAATTGCCACTGCCCGCATCGGAGAGACCAAGGTCCGCGCGCTGGACTGGTACGATGACCATCAGCTGCTGATCCTCTATTCCACCACCTCGGATCCGCCGTTTGAGCTGATCGGCGACCGCCAAGAGTGGGTCTTGCTCACAGCCTGGGACATCGAGACCAATCGTATGCGGCCGCTCGATATGCGTGTCGCCGGCTATCACACGATGAACGTGGTCACCGGGTCGCTGGCCGTGCGCGTCGTGAATGACCAACCGGAGCTGTTTGTTTCGGGCGCATACGTCGATCGCGAGGTCCTGCCGGCCTTGTTGAAGATCGATCTGCAGGGCAACCGTACGGGCATGAGCTTCGTTGCCGGTGGCAAGACATCGGGGGCCGATTGGGCCTTGGATGCCCAGGGAGGTATCGCGGCGTCGTTCGACTACCACGTGAGAGGGGCCGAACAAGGACAGTGGACCCTGCGACTCCGTCGCGGCGAGAAGATGGAACAGGTTGCTGCGGGTCACGATGCCCTCGATCCGCCGTACATCGTCGGTTTCAGCTACGACGACAAGGCGCTGCTCGTCGCATTCCACACGCCCGAGGGCGTGATCTGGAAGCCGCTGCAGCTGGATGATGCGACTTGGGGTGCTCCGCTCGATGCCGGCAAGACGTTCTCCGAAGTGATTCGCGAGCGGTTGTCCGGACGGGTCATCGGCGGAATCGAAGACCCCTTGGAGCCGCGACCGGTGTTCTTCGATCCGAAGCTTCAGGAGCGCTGGTCCGCGCTGATCGCCGCATATTCCGGCGAGCGCGTGGAGCTCGTTTCACATTCCGACGACTTCATGAAGTTCGTGATTCGCGTATTCGGCCCGCGCGACGGCGACCGCTACCTCCTCATGGACTGGCGGACCGTCGACGCCGCCGACGCCTACCGGCTCGGTGACGTCTACAGCGGATTATCGACGTTCGCCACGGTACAGCCCGTCACGTACAAAGCCGCCGATGGCCTGCCGCTCGCCGGCTTCCTGACACTGCCGCCCGGCAAACCGGCAAAGGACCTGAGTCTCGTCGTGCTGGTCCATGGCGGCCCCGCTGCTTCCGACGACGGCGATTTTGACTGGTGGGCGCAGGCGCTCGCCTCGCGCGGGTATGCGGTGCTGCAGATCAATTATCGAGGCTCCGACACGACGCCGGCGCTATTGCGCGCGGGCTTCGGTGAGTGGGGACGGAAGATGCAAACGGATCTTTCCGATGGCGTGCATTACCTCGTCGACCGCGGCATCGCCGATCCGAAGCGTGTCTGTATCGTCGGCGCAAGTTATGGCGGCTATGCGGCACTTGCCGGCGTCACCCTCCAGAGCGGCGTCTATCGCTGCGCCGTGTCGGTGGCGGGACTGGCCGATCCTGCGAGCTTCCTCCACTGGACGAACGATGAGATGATGACGAGCGAGAACGAAGTCACGCGCTATTGGGATCGTTTCCTCGGCATCGCCGGGCCAAAGGATCCTCGCTTACGAGAGATCTCGCCGATCGATCACGTCGACGCGGTGACGGTTCCCGTCCTCCTGGTCCACGGACGCGACGACACCATCGTACCCTATACGCAGAGCGAGGAAATGGCCAAGGCCTTGAAGCGCGCCGGCAAATCGGTGCAGCTGATTACCTTATCGCACGAGGACCATTGGCTTTCCCGCAGTGCGACCCGCGAGCAGACGTTGGAGGCGGTTGTGAGCTTTCTCGAGCTCAATGACCCGGCCAGCTAGGCCGAAGCTGCCTCAACGAAGACCGGTCTGAGACCCGCAACGCGGCTTTCGCCGGCAACGCATAGAGGAGCGCTCGATTGACCCAATCCGTTCGCGCCGACAAACGCTGGCTGGCGATGATAGTTGTGTGTCTTGGCGTGCTCATGATCGTGCTTGATACGACGATCGTAAACGTAGCATTGCCTTCGATTGCCGCGGACCTCGGCTTTACTGAGACTTCCCTGGTATGGGTGGTCAATGCCTACATGCTGACCTTCGGTGGCTGCCTGTTGCTCGGCGGTCGGCTGGGCGATCTCTACGGGCACCGCAGGCTATTCCTCGGTGGTATTACGCTGTTCACCCTGGCGTCGCTCGGATGCGGCATGGCAAATTCGCGGATATTGCTCGTTTCCGCGCGGGCCGTGCAGGGTCTGGGCGGCGCGGTTGTTTCGGCCGTTTCACTGTCGCTGATCATGAATCTGTTCACCGAGACCGGCGAGCGGGCCAAAGCGATGGGCGTGTACGGCTTTGTCGCTTCAGGCGGCGGCACCATCGGAGTGTTGCTCGGCGGTGTGCTGACAAACCTGTTGAACTGGCACTGGATTTTCCTCGTCAACTTGCCGATTGGGATCGTCGTTTATGGATTGTCGGCAGCGCTCTTGCCGTCGGCAGGTGGCCATGCTCATGGGGAACGGATCGACGTGGCCGGCGCGGTGACCGTGACGGCGTCGCTGATGCTCGCCGTATATGCGGTGGTGAATGGTAATGAGGCGGGCTGGACCTCGCTTCAGACCCTGGGCCTGCTGCTCGCGGCGCTGGCGCTGTTAGCAATCTTCCTCGCTATCGAAGCGCACGCGTGGCATCCGTTGATGCCGCTCAGTCTGTTTCGCATGCGTAACGTCGCGACCGCGAACGTGGTGGGCGTGATTTGGGCGGCGGCGACGTTCGCCTGGTTCTTCATCTCCGCGCTGTACCTGCAGCGCGTGCTCGGCTATCGCCCGTTGCAGGTAGGGCTCGCGTTTTTGCCGGCTAGCCTGATCATGGGGTTCTTTTCGCTGAGCCTGTCGGCAAGCTTGGTCATGCGCTTCGGTCTTCGCCTGCCGCTTGCCGCCGGCCTACTCGTGGCGGCGTGTGGCCTGGTGCTGTTCGCACGGGCACCGGTGAACGGGAACTTCGCCATCGACGTGTTGCCCGGCATGATACTGTTCGGTGTCGGCGCGGGCACGGTATTCAATCCTCTGCTGCTGGCGGCCATGAGCGACGTCGATCCGAAGAACGCGGGTCTCGCATCCGGCGTCGTCAATACGTCGTTCATGATGGGCGGCGCACTCGGCCTGGCCGTGCTTGCAAGTTTAGCTGCTGCGCGCACCGAGGCGATTCGGGCCTCCGCAAGCGCCAGCATGGCGCTCAATAGCGGTTACCACGTAGCGTTTCTGTTCGCCGCCATCTTCACGACCACGGCAGGGATACTGGGAAGTACACTGTTGCGGCGTGGTCGCTGGGCCGAGGCCGAAACGGCCGTTTAAAATTCATACTCGACCGCCGCAGGCCCTAAAGGCCTGCCGCGCGCGGCAAGCTCGCCGGCGAGGGCTCTGCACGGCGCGGCCTGCAGCGGCGCAAGCGGCCCGCGTTGCTCGTTTTCCTGACGTTTGAGATTACGCTGGACGAAAGAGAAGGCTCTCACTGCGCCGCGATCTCCACTATGGAACCAATCGCGACCCGGCGAGTTGCGCAGAAACTGATTTTTTCAGCGTAAGAGGAGAATGCCATGCGTACCGCAACGGGTCATACCTCTGCCATCCGCGCCAAGAAGGTGCTCGGTACCAATATCGTGGATCCCTCCGGCAGTAAAATTGGTGTAGTCGAAGACGTAATCCTGGACAAGCAGACCAACAGCATCCTCTTCGCGGTGATCAGCTTTGGGGGCTTCCTGGGCATGGGGGAGAAATACCATCCCATTCCCTGGGCCGCCCTCGACTACGACGAGGGATCAGGTGCCTACGTCGTCACTTATACGAAGGAGCAGCTCGAGGCCGCACCGACCGGCTCGATCGATGAGCTCACGCGTAACGACGGCCGGCAGTTCCGGGATCGGACATATGACTACTATAAGGTGCCGCGGTACTGGGAGATGCGCCACTGAGCAGCGGAAGCGGTGCGCGATGCCATTCGCCGCGCGTGTCGAGCTGAGTTGATCGCGACCGGGAGGCTCCGGATCCACACGATCCGGCGCCGCCCGAGGCGCGCGCACATTGAGCGCCCACCTGGATTGTTCCAATTGTGAACGCGTTCATGGGTTCGCGAAGCGAAACGCCATACGGTAGCCGCCACGGCCCATTGGGGTCGAGGAGGCTTCCATGTCCAAAAGAATTGCCATGGCTTGCGCGACAGCTGTCGCGGTAGCTGGATGTTCCACTGTCGGACGAATCACGGTGAAGAGCTATACGGCGGGCTCCGGAGAGCGGGTGGTGGCCGGCCAGGCTGCTCCTGAAGCCAGTTACGACTGTGAGAAGGTGTCGCAGGAGCCGCGGCCGTGGGGCCTCAGTGGCAACATGAACCGTGCGCATGCCACTGAGAATCTCACGGCGTCTGCCGTCGATTCAGCGCCGGCAAAGGGCGCGAATTACGTATACGTCATGGTGCCCGGACAGGCGAGCATTGGCGGATTCAATGTCAACGCCTTCAAGGATGCCCAGGTGGCCTACTACAAATGCGCTAGCTTGCCGCCGCAAACCTGAGTTGCCGGGCCCGAAGACCTCCGTGTCGGATTCTCGGCGGAGCCATCGGACCCAGTTGCGGCTCTCAATCGGTCATGCGCGCTAATGCACCGCGCGATGCTGCTCCTCGCCTTTGGTAGCGAGACTGAAGCGCGGCTCGAGCGCAAAGTGTTCTCCATTCACGAGTTGCGCCACATACCGGCCGACGGCTGGCCCGTGTTTGAACCCGTGCCCGGAGCCGCCGCCCACCAGCCAGACATTCTGCCACCGGGGATGCCGATCAATGAGGAAGTCGCCATTCGAGGTATTCTCGTACTGGCAGACCCGTGACCCGTTGAGCGGCTGCCCGGCGAGCGCAGGGAAGCGGCGCGCCATGTACGCACGCGCTTGTGCCAGAGCCTCCGCAGAGGGCAGCCGGTCACCGGTATCAGGGTTCATCGCCGGACCGTGCCTGTCGTGAGCGACCTTGAACCCGCGCGCCTCGAGATCAGGGAAGCCATAGAAGATGTCACCGCCGTTGAAATCCGCCCATCCAGGCGTTGCCCCAGGCTCGAAGCGCGCGTCTCCAGCCGGCGGAGCGAAGAAAAAGACTTCCTGGCGCGTAACGAAAATGCGCGAGCCGAGCAGGTCGGGAAAGAGTTTGGGCAGCCACGGTCCGCAGGCAAAGACGTAGTTCGAGGCCTCCAGTCGCTCGCCTCCGGACACCACGAGCTGATCCAGCGAAGGGGCGGTCGACGACGCGGTACTCGGGGCAGCCACCTGCGCCAGACGGTACTCGCCGCCAGCCGCTGCGAACCGTGCAACAAGCGTCTCTACCGCCCGGCGGGCCATGAGCGCCCCAAAATCCGGCTCGAATAACCCCAGCTCGATTCCATCCCAACGGAACTGGGGGAAGCGGCGTGCCAGCTCTGCGCGATGGAGCGTCTCGATGGGGATGCCCAGCTTGCGGTGAATCTCTACGGAGCGGGTTGCATACTGTTCCAGCTTCTCGAAGAAAAACAACACTCCGAGTCGACGGAAAATCGGCAGCTTCTCGCTATTGGAGAGCCATTTCCAATCCGTGAGCGACTCCCACGCCATCCGCGCGTAGACCTCATCAGGGCCATAAGCTGCGCGCGTCATGCGCGATTCACCACCCGAGGATGCGCGCTCGTTGGCAGGTCCGCGGGCATCGAGGAGCAGGACGCGCTTGCCTTTGCGAAGGAGATTCCAGGCGGACCACGCGCCGAAGACCCCGGCGCCGACCACGACGACGTCCCAGGATTTGCGGGCCCCCCGGGGTGTGCCCGGTTGCGCCACGCCGGCCTGGGAGGCAACGAGCGCCGTGGCGGCGCCTGCAAGTCCGCCGAGCAACTCCCGGCGGGTCAGCGACTTCGCCCCGGGGCCTGAGCGTGTCTCACTCTCCCTGATGCTATCTATACCGTTCTCCATCAGAACGAGTGGCTGCCGTAGATGCCTATCGTGCGGGGCTGGTTCGTCAGGTATCCCACGCGCGCGCTCCGACCGCGCTCGTAGTCGAGAGCCAGCACCGCTGTCTTGTCGGCGATATTGTTGACGTAGGCGGCGACCTCCCAGCGATCGTCCTTCAAGCCGAACCGCAGGTTGGCGAGCGTGTAGGACGGCAGCTCCGTGTTGAAATTGATCTGGCTGGTGGTGAGTGGTCCGCCATATACGATGAGTCGCGCGGCGTTTGGATCGGCCGCCGTGCCGCCGATCTGGCCCCAGCCCGGCTCTTCGTTCTCGAACTGGGAGAACGAGGAGCCGACGTATTGCAGGGTGAAGTTCCCGAACAGGTCGGTCGAGCCTCTGAGCGGTATGGTAAATCCGGCGTAGCCGACCGCCTGGAATTTGGGTGCAGTTGGGAGCCTGTTACCGTCCTGGAGGCCACCAACGACGCCGAGTGAGGAGATGACCGAGGATGTGAGCTTGGCATTGAGAGCCGTCGCGGACACACCGAAGTCCCAGATCGCATCCGGCCTGAAGAAAACCTCCGCCTCGAAGCCTTCACTGCGAGCGGTCGGCACATTGATCACGAGGCGCGAGGAGCAGGTGCCGGCGGTGGCGGTCGCCTGCAGGTTCGTGATGTCCTCGTAGAAGGCGGCAACGTTGAGCGTGAGGCGCCGGTCCATCCACTGCGACTTCAGACCCAGCTCGTAATCCCAGAGCTTCTCGTCTTTCCAGTTGCGATACCCGCCAAAGACTTGCTTGTCGAGCGCTGAGCATAGCGGTAGGTTGATGGGGTCATTGATGCCTCCCAGGCGGAACCCGCGCGAGGCCTGCGCGTAGACCTGTGCGTCCGGGAGCAGCTTGTAGCTCAAAATCACGCGCGGGGAAGCGCCGCTCGAGGAGACGCTCCCTGGAATCCCGCCGGCGGGAGTAGGGGAGGAGAACACTCCGTGGAAATTGAGGACCCGGTCCTCGTCATACTTGTAGTAGCGCAGGCCCGCGGTCAGCGAGATCTGGTCGGTCGCGTGCCAGGTGCCCTCGCCGAACACTGCGTACTGCTTCAGCCTGTAGCTGATATCGGACCAGAAGGGCGTGTCGGGGGGTGCGAGCGGATCGGTGCCCAGAGGATTGCCGAATTTCGCATTGAGCGCGTCGTAGCCGGGCGTCGGCAAGGACTGTCCATACCGCCTGCCCGTATGCTGAAAGAAGCCGCCGACCAGCCAGTCAATGGTTTGCCTGCCGTTCGATGCCAGGCGTACCTCCTGGGATATCACGTTGAGGTGCGTGCGGTCGTACAGGGGCGAGTTGGTGCGGACTCCGGCAGGGTCAGCCGGTGTGGATGCGTCGGTGAACGCATCGACCGTCACGCTGCCGGTAAGCTGTGTCGCATCGCGCAATACCAGAACATTGCGATGCGTATAGGAGGTCACCGAGGTCAGGGTAGCGAAGCCGAGATCGTAGGCAACTTTGACGTCGGCAAGCGTAAAGTCGTCTGTCAGCCCCTCCTGCTGCTGCCGGTACTGCTGAAGACTGCCAATCGTCACGGCGGGCTGGGTGGTCGTGTACTGATTCGCGAGAATGTTGTAAATATCGACACGTGGAAAGCCGTTGGTCTGGAGCTTCTGGAATACCAGGCGGGGGGTAATTGAAAGCGCGGCGTTCGGCTTGATGAGGAGCTCGAGACGCCCGCCCCCGCGATCGCCGGTGTTGACGGCCTTCTGGACCTTGAAGCCGCTCGGTTTCTCGGCTCCCTCCGGGCCAAGCGGTGTGATCGCATCGATGAAGCCCCCCATGTGCCGCCAGTAGCCGACGACACGGGCGGCGACGGTATCACTGAGCGGGAGGTTGAGCGCGCTTCTGAAATAGCCCCCTTCGCTGCCATGACTCACGTCCTCGAGGGCCGCGTCGGTCACCACTTCAAGCTTGCCGAGCACCGGCTGGCGCGTGATGTAGCGGACCGTCCCGGCCTCCGAGCCGGCGCCAAACAGCGTGCCCTGCGGACCGCGCAGTACCTCGAATCGGTCGAGGTCGAAGAGCTCGAGGTCGGGCGTGAAGAGGGCCACGGAGATGGGCGACTCATCGAGATAGACGCCCACCTGCTCCTTGACACCTGGCTGGTCGCGAATCACCTGGCCCGAGCTGATACCGCGGATCGCCATTTGGCTCTGGCCCGGGCCCAGATCCGCAACCGCGAAGCCCGCTACGTTGCGTGCGAGGTCGACGATATCGGTCGCGCCGGAGTTGATGATCTGGTCCTGGCTCGTGGCCGATACGGAGAACGGGACGTTCTGGATGTTCTCCGATCGCTTCGTCGCCGTGACGATCACTTCCTTCAGTTGAACCCCCACCTCCGGCTGCTGTTGCGCTGCGGCAACGAGCGGCAGCGTGGCCGCAAGCATAGTGGAGACAACAGCGGCTCGTGTTAGCGCTCTCATAGCTCTCCCCTCCAACTCGCGGTGCGCGTTGGCTGTTGTTATTGGGCGCGAGTATGCTCCCAACCACCGCTGAGTGCAAAGAGGAGAGCGGGGACGGCGCTGCCGTCACGTGTCCGACTGGCGGAAGTAGCTTGATGCAGCCGGATGAAAAAGACCCGCAAGCAGGAGCGCAAATATCACCAGGTGTGCCAGCAGTACATAAGGGTCGCGTATCGACAGGGCGACGTGCAGCGCCATCCAGATGGCCAGCAGCCACCGGGCCCAGTCACGGCCCTTCAACACGAAGATGCCTCCGAGCAGCGCTGCTATTCCGATGCTGAGAACCGCGAAGTCCTCACCCGTCAGGTGCGCAGCCCCGCTCGTGAGTGGGGTCGCGCCACGCCAGATATCCAGCAGGCCAAGCGTTATGAAGACCACTCCGATGACGACAATGTATACGGGACGCTTCTTTGCAGTCTGCACTTGGCCGTTCAGACTGATGTTCATGCCAATCGCTCCGGTCGGGCGCGGCGCCATTCGCCGATGATCTCGAGAATGGCGTCAGCGGGCTCTCCCTTGTCCGAATGCCACTCCGGCAGGGGGCCGGAGTCCAGGAGCAAGCGCCCCACGCGGGCGTATTCGGTCTCGCGGCCTGCATGCGATCGCGATCCTTCTGCGGCCCAGATCAAGGGCGGAGCGTTGAACTCGCGATCACGATGGGCGGGAGAGGCACCATGCTCCAGAAGGACGCGCACTGCATCCGCATGCCCGGCCATCGCGGCACAGTGAAGGGCGGTCTTGCCGATTTGCTCATCGCCGCGGTTCGGATCGAAGCCGGCGGCTAGTAGTGCCTCGAGCGCCCTCGAATCACCCTCGTCAGCGGCACGATACATTGTTGCGTAGTGCTCGTTGCCAATTTTGGCCCGCAGATCCGGCTCGGCGGCCAGCATTTTTTCCGCCGTCTCGCGGTCTCCGCGACTGCAGGCAGAGACCAGCCGGTCTATGGGTCGCAGCTCCTCGGCCGCGCCGCGGCTGGCCAACCAGTCAGCGACAGCGTGGTTGGCGTTGAGCTCTGCGATCTCATACGGGGTGCGGCCATCCGCGCGCCTGCGCGTTGGGTCGGCGCCACGGGTGACGAGCGCTTCGGCGAGCGCCACGTCCCAGCGCTGGGCGACGACGTGCAGCGGTGTTTCGCCGTTTTCCGCAAAGACGGGATCCGGCTCGGCCCCATGCTCGAGCAGCCAATGCGCCCCGATCGGCGTTGTCGCCCAATGCAAAATGGCGTACAGCGGCGCCGCGCCATCGGTGGCCCAGGGCTGATTCGGGCTGGCTCCGTAGGCGGTAAGAAGGTCGAGCGCCGCCGCGTCACCGGCTCCGGCGGCAAGGGGGAATGTGATGCCGTCGTTGGGATCTGCGCCGGCCTGGAGCAGCAGTTCGACCAGCGGCAGGAGCTGCACTACGCGCGAGGCTCCCCAGAGCACCGGGCGTCGCACTCCGTGATGCAGCCAGGGAAAGCGCGTGCCGGGGTCCGTACCGAGCTCGAGCAGCTGGCGAGCGATTGCAACCAGCCCACCCGGATCGGCGACGCTGCCATGACGCAACGAGGTATGGCAGACGTATAGGATGGCTTCCCAGCCACGGGGTCCGTCAGGCTTGTGAGCGAGCTCAGGATTTTTTGCAAGCCATTCATTTGCGCGCAGCGCATCGCCGGTGACGAGAGCGACGTGGAAACTTGACCCGACAATACCGGGGTGTAATCGCAGCAGGCGCTCGGCACGATCTTCGCGGCCATCGGTCGCGGCTTCAACGAATTCGCGCACGGCATCACTGAATTTGAGTGTCAGCAGCGCGACGTGCTCGCTCAGCGCCTTCCAGGAAGAAAAGCCGTATTCGCGGGCAATCGCCGATTGCGCATCGTGAAGCGCAGGGGAAGCGCGGCCAAGTTGCTCTTCGCCGAGGTCTCTAAAAGCCGGTAGCAGTCGAAATCGCGCGAGTGCGGTGGCATCACCGGCTCTCGCAGAGCGCAGCAGCTCCTTGGCCTGTCGTTTCAGCTGATCGAGATCAGGGTTATCGGGCAGTGCGGTATGGGGCACGATAGTTCTCCATGCTCGAGCCGGCGGTCCGCAGGCTGGCTAACATGGAAGACGATGTGCCGTCACCTGTAGCTGTAGAAGGGTGGACTCCGTCCTTCGCGCGGACCCGCATGCGCCCCTTTGCGCAGTCAAGATCATGCTACTGAGCACACGCCACGTCAAGCGCCGGCCGAGCCTAACGCCGCGGGAAATCGTCAAGACCTACGGCGTCCGGCACGTCCCGGCACGATGCTCGAAACCGTCACGCGTGCCGCGGAAATCCGCTATCCGGCGCGGATTTCGTTCTGGGATGATTTGGGTCCTGTCATGAAACTCCGGTACACGTCGCTTCTTCCCGCTTTGCTCGCGGCTCCACCGGCTGCGCCCGGCCATGCCTTGTTCGCGCCGAGGCGACGCGAATCCCATTGTAAGTCACCTGCGCGGTCTTAAGCCGAAGGCGTAGAGCTTGTTGTTCGAAATCGCATTGCTGTCATTGTACCCAGAGCCCCAATACACTACGCCGTCCACGATGGACGGCCCGTCAATTACCGACCCCCCACTGTCGAAGCTCCACAGGGCTTTCCCGGTGGCTGCATCG
>Ga0134125_10007918_pt1 | contig 11984 bp, 9 predicted proteins | sample KB31751_FD_96464 | JGI IMG/M metagenome (GOLD analysis project Ga0134125, IMG submission 96464) | Terrestrial soil microbial communities with excess Nitrogen fertilizer from Kellogg Biological Station, Michigan, USA - KB3-175-1 | ecosystem: Environmental > Terrestrial > Soil > Unclassified ... | reverse complement strand
GGCCGGGGTTGTTAAGCGTTGTTTCGGGTAACAGGCTTTACGCAGCAGTAGAAGCGATTTCGATGACTGGAGAAGACTTTCGCGTACATGTCCCGTAGCGGTTTTGTCTCGGTTACCATCGTCACGTTCAACAGCGGCCGGTTTATCAAACGCTGCCTCGAATCGGTCCTCGATCAGAAGTATCCGCTCAAGGAAGTTATTGTCATCGACAATAATTCCACCGATGGCACGGCGGATATTCTGGAGCAATTCGAGAATTGCTGCCGCATCGTTTACAACGAAGAAAACATCGGATTTTCCGCGGCGCAGAACCAGGCGATCGCTCTTTCAGAAGCCGAGTGGGTGCTGACGCTGAATCCCGATGTTCTGCTGCTGCAGGGGTTCATTGAAGCTCTGGTAAACGCCGGCAACATCGACCCGCGCGTCGGCACCGTGTGCGGCAAGCTGATGACGATGAAGGCGAGCTTTGACTTTCCGGAAGAGCCGCTCGTCGATTCCACCGGCATCTACTTCACCCCGAATCTGCGGCATCTCGACCGCGGCAGCCTGCGGCTCGACGACGGCCGCTTCCGCAATTACGAATATGTCTTCGGGGCCACCGCCGCGGCCGCGCTGTATCGCCGGGAAATGGTCGACGATGTTTCGATTCAGGGCGAGTTTTTCGATAACGATTTCTTCGCGTATCGCGAAGACGCCGACGTCGCGTGGCGCGCCCAGTTGATGGACTGGAAATGCCTCTACGTCCCGTACGCCAAGGGCTATCACGTCCGCAAAGCGCTGCCCGGCAACCGCCGCGAGCTAACGGCCGAGATCAACATGCACTCGGTCAAAAACCGTTTCCTGCTGCGGATGAAGAACATCACCGTCGATGTTTACCGGCGAAATTTCTTCTCCATCACCGCACGGGACATCGTGGTGGTGAGTTGCTGCCTGCTGTGGGAGCACAGTTCCCTGCGGGCGTTCTCGTTCGTCTTCTCCAACTGGGGCCGCGTCATGGAAAAACGCCGCGAGATCATGGCGCGCCGGCGCGTGAGCGACGAATACATGGCGAGCTGGTTTGCTTTCCAGCCGGTCAGCAAGCCCACGCCCAAAAAGTTCGCGGCCGCGCTCACGCCGACGCGCGCCTCGAAGCAGCACCGTTGAGCCGTGCGCATCGCGCTTCTCGGCACGCGCGGTATTCCCGCCCGCTATGGCGGTTTTGAAACCTTTGCCGAAGAGCTTTCCACGCGGCTGGTGGCGCGCGGCCATCAGGTGACGGTTTACTGCCGTGAGCGGCACGATCCGGCTCAATACCGCGGCGTGGATCTCGTCTGGCTGCCGACGATTCGCCACAAGTATTTCGATACGCTGGCACACACGTTTTTCTCGACCCTCCATCTGGCGTTCCGCCGCGGACCGTACAAAGCGGACGCCGCCCTCTACTGCAATGCCGCCAATTCGATTTTCACGCTGTTGCCACGCCTGACCGGAATTCCCGTTGCCGTGAATGTGGATGGCATCGAGCGCCGGCGGAAGAAATGGAACCGCTATGCGCGCGCCTGGTATTACGTTTCCGAATATCTTTCGACCGTTTTCCCCAACTGCTTCGTGACGGATGCGGAGGCGATCCGCCGCTACTATCGCGAGCAGTGGAACGCCGATTCGCTGTTCATTCCGTACGGCGCGGATACCACGCTTGCCGCGACTCACGAAGCGCTCGACCGGCTGGGGCTGGAGCGCGGACGCTATTTTCTCTACGTCAGCCGCCTCGAACCGGAGAATCGCGCCCTCGATGTACGTGAGGCGTTCGAGCGCGTCGAAGCCCCGGAGATGAAGCTGGCGCTCATCGGCGATGCGCCGTACGCGAGTGAATACATCCGGCGCGTGCGCGATACAAAAGATCCTCGCATCGTCCTGCCGGGCGCGGTCTACGGCCAGGGCTATCTCGAGCTCGGGTCGTGGTGCTTCGCTTATATCCACGCGACGGAAGTGGGCGGCACGCATCCCGCGCTGATTGAAGCGATGGCGCGCGGCGCGGTAGTGCTGTATCTCGATACTGTCGAGAACCGCGAAGTCTGTGGCGATGCAGGCATCGCGTATTCCGATCAGAATGAGCTGACCACCCAAATGACGGCTGTGCTGCGCATGAGTGACGCCGAACGCCAGGTATATCGCAACCGGGCGCTGGCGCGGGTGCGCGAGCGCTACGACTGGGACGCGGTCACCAGCCAATATGAATCGCTTCTGAGCGATCTAACTAAAACCAGCCTGCGAAAATAGATCTTGCATCCCGCCCGCTGCTACGTCGAAATCTCCCGCTCGCGCATTGCGGGCAATTACCGCGCGGTGTGCGCCGCCGTGCGGCCCGGCACGGAAGTGATGGGCGTGGTGAAAGCGGATGCCTACGGCCACGGTTCGGTGGAAGTTTCACGCGTCCTCACAAGAGAAGGCGCGCGATGGCTGGCAGTCAGCTCGGTGGATGAAGGTATCGTGCTGCGGCGCGCCGGCATCGATTGCCGGATTCTGGTCATGGCCGGAGTGATGCCGTGGGAGCGTAGCGCGCTGCGCGAACATCGTTTGACGCCGGCGATCCATTCCCTTGAGGAGTTGGCCGATTTCGGCGGCGATTCAGTCAACCACCGCGGCGAACCACTTGATGTTCACCTGAAGATCGATACGGGTCTGAATCGTCTGGGCGCGCGCGCCGGAGAGCGGGAAATCATTGCGGCGATACAGGCTGCGCGCGGCGTACGGATCGAAGGCCTGATGTCGCATTTCGCGTCGGCGGCCGATTTCATTTCACAACAGACGGAAGAACAAATCCAGGCGTTCGACCGGATCGCCGCCGCGCTGGCGAATGCGGGTATCCGGCCTCCGCTTACGCATTGCGCGGGCACGAACGCCATCGCCTATCTGCGCCCGGGCGCGGCGAAAACAATGGTACGGCCTGGCCATGCGATTTACGGCTATGTCTCGCCCGCCCGCGGCCACGCGCCTCACGCCACGTTCCATGTGGAGCCGGCGCTCTCCTGGAAAACCCATATCGTGACGGTAAAGGATATTCCGGCCCGCGCTAAAGTCGGTTACGGTGGCAGCTTCGTGGCGCCGGCGCCGATGCGGATTGCCGTTCTGGCCGCCGGCTATGCGGACGGCATTCCACACCGGCTCTCGAACAAGGGTCGGGTGATCGCGGGCGGTAAGTTCGCGCCGATTCTGGGCACGGTCTCGATGGACCTCACCACCATCGACATCAGCGCCTCACCCCACCTGCGGCCCGGCGATGAAGTGACGCTGCTGGGACGCGAAGGCGAGGTTTCGCTCGACGCCCAGCAGATCGCGCGCACCGCGGGAACGATTTCGTACAACGTGCTCTGCGGCATCAGCGCGCGCGTTAAGCGCTGCTACGTGGATTAAGGCCCGACCGGGAGCGTGATCGCCACGCCCGCATCGGCCGTCGATCCACCGCCCGAAACGCTCAGCGACAACGGATAGTCGCCCGGCGCGAGCGATGCGGGCACGGTTCCGTTCACCTGGAACTCGCCGGCGAAGATCAGGACTGGAGCACTCGCGTTCAGCGGCGTACTCCCGGCGCTCATCGAAATCTGCTGCTGGAATGCCGTAACCGGTACGATGATCCCGCCCTGCGCCGCGGCGATTCCGTTCGCAAAAAACTCCAGCGTTTCACCGGGCTGTGCCTTGCGGGAATTACTCTGTACCGCGGGGTCGCCCACCAGTGTGCCGTCCAGATGTACGGCTGCAGGATAGAGCTTTCCGCCGGCCCCGTAATAGAAGAGCGATGGCGATGACGAAACTACCGTTCCGGCGAAGCCCGCGCCCGCCGTACCATTATTCGTCACCACGACCTGCGTGGGCCCCAGCGTCAGGTTCGAAGGCGCCAGCACATTCAATTGCGTGGAGCTCACGAAGTAAACCGCAGCCGGTTGCCCGCCAATCGTGACACTCACGCCATCGAGTGTCGTCGGCAACGGACTTCCCGGACTTGTTCCTCCGGTGAAATCCGAGTCGCCCCAGAATCGCGTCGTGTTCGCAAGCCCGGAGCCATAGATCGCTACCCATTGCCCCGACGCAAATGACGGGCGCGCGCTCTCCGCATCGAAGACACCGGAGATTGCGGGACCGGATGCCTCAGTCAGCTTGATCTGAGTGGTATAGACATTAGTGGGCGTCGGAACCGGCGGATCGCCCGGCCCGCAGTTCGCCGCCGCGTAGAGCGTTACGGTTCCGCTGCCGGAAGCAGGTGGAGTCCAGTTGAACGCGTAGGTATAAGAACCCTTCGGCGAAGCCTGGGTCGAAGCCTCATAGCCGGTGAGACTGTGCTCGATGTACTGGATGGGAAACAGCGAAGGACAGGATTGGCCGCTCTTCTTAGCGCCGCCATCAACACACAAGACCTGCGTGTTCGAATCGGTGCTCGTCAAATCGCCCGATTGCGTCTTGTCGTCACTGCCCATGCGGGCCGTCAACTGAAATCCAAACGCGGACTTCGACGAATCCATGATCTGCACCAGGATCTGCATGGCCTGACCAGGGACATACGTTCCGGAATTCCCCGCCGGGAGCGTGATCTTCACATTACCCGGTCCGGAGTTGACCGTTCCGGTGTGGCAACCTGCCGAGACGCAGGCAGTCGGATTGTCGCTCGGAGCTCCGGTGTAGCCGGGCTTGGGGCCATATTCGTAAGCTCCCAGGAACACCGGAGCCAATAACAAAAGAAGCGCCGTTTTTTTCATTCACTCTCTCAGACCTTCAAACACCGCTCGCGGGAATTTCTCTCGCGAAAAATGCGGTTGACGGAAGAGAGCTATCGAACGGTTATTTCACGCTGATGCTCACGGTCTGCGTTGTGGCCGCGCCACCGGCGGTGAGCACCACGGGCACAGCCCCGGCAGTCAGGCCGCTCGGCACTGTGGCCTGAATCAGCGTCAAACCTGAGAGAAGTCCCGGGGGCGTACCTGCGTAAACAACCGTCGCAGGCTGCCCACCGATCGTCAGTGACGTTTTCAGAAAGGGAGCCAGTGCCTCGGTCTGAATCGCGCCGGTCACGCCGGTGGGGTTCGTCAGCCCTGTGCCCGTGGCATAGAGCGTCACAATCGACCCCGCCACCGCCGCGTTCGTGGAGGAATTGAGCGACCCGTCCTGATTCATCGCTACCAGTTGACCTGTGCCGGCGGCATTCAACGCGAAGAGTCCGGGCGATGACGCCGCCATCGCGACCTTGAATGTCTTCGTCGTCTGTCCGGGCGTCGCCACCACAATATTCGCGCTGCTGCCCGGAATCACAAAGTTCGGAACAATGACGCTGGTGATCGAACCGCTGGTATAGAGGATTGGCGCCTTCACGTTGTTAATGGTCACGGTGACGTTCGCGAGAGTCGTCGCCATGCTGCCAGTGGCCGGAATCGTCCCGGAAGTCAGAGGCACGGCCCCCACTGTCTGACCGCCAATCACGATGATTTCACCCGAGGCGATCGGACCGATCTGCCAGCTTGCGGCATTTCCAACCGCCGTCACAGCCGATGGCGGGGCGATCGTGCCCAGCAGCCCGCGGGGAACCGACGAGCCATTCGGAATGCCCGCGCAAAAGTAGAGAGTATTCAGGTCGGCGCGAGCACCCGTTCCGAACACGATCCCCCAAAGCCCGGAGATCGCGATCGGATTTCCATCCGTGTCCTGTAAGGTGCCGAGCGGCGCGCCGCTCGTCGCGTCGAAGGCGTTAATGCGGCCGTCTCCGAAATTTCCCACCAGCAGCGCGCCGCCGAAAGCGCCCCAGCCTGCGGGCGCGATCGCCACGCCCCACGGCGAATTCAGAGCGCCGCCGGAAATCAGATGGTGAATCAGATTGCCGTTCAGATCGAAGACCGCCACATAGCCATTGCCGGGGCCGCCTTCATCGAGGAACTGATCCTTATCCTGCTTCGCGTATTCCACGTAGAGTTTGTTGCCGATATTCCAGATATTGAACGGCGCATAACCCGCCGGTACCTGCGAGTCCGCAAACGATCCGGCGAGCGTCACGGGCGCGAAGCCCGGCCCCCAGGTGTCGATCTTGCCCGAACGGAAATTCGCGCCATAAAGAGTGCCGCCCGCGTCGCTGGTTCCGATCGCCAGGCCTTTATACACGGCGTTCTTTGAAGAGTTGTCGATCTTGATTTCCGCGATTTTGCCGATGGCATTGTTCCAGGCGGTAATCAGACCGTCTTCACTCGCAAAGATAAAACTCGCGTTGGCGTTATTCGAAAGCTTAAACGCGGCGCCCGCCGAATTCTGGACCTGTCCGGTCGGTTTGCCCGTTCCCGAGCCACCCGCCGCGGGAATCGTCACAATGACATTCGCATTGGGGACGCCGGTCGCCGCGTATACCGTGGAAAGCCCCGACCCATGATCGGAGAGCCAGAAAGGCGTGCCCGGATTGGAAAATCCCCACGGATCCACCATCCCCGGATCGGTCTGCGCGGCAACACCTGAAACATTCGATACCAGATTCACGACGCGATACGAATTCGCGCCGGACTGAGCCTGCGCCGCGCCCGCGGCGGACAACAGCAACAAACACGATACATTCAGCCAGGATTTCATGTGACACTTCCCCTCTCTCTGTGGGACAGCTTGGCTGAATCACGGCCCTGCCATGTCGCTGAGTTGTGAAATTTCTGTAAAATTCATCGAAGTGCCGCTCAAACCCGGTACAACTTGTTCACATCTCGATGACACCCACGGGCCCGGTTCCCCCTATTCTGGTGACAGATGCGCTCGCTTGCCCTGGCGGTTTTACTCGTCCCTGTTGCCTTCGCCCAGACAACTTCCCCCGGCGCGAATGCCTATGCAGGAAGTGCGCTGTGCGGTACGTGCCATGCGGATCTGGCGCAGGCGTTTTATAAGAATCCGCATTACAAATCGATCGCCTCCGGCAAGGAAACTCCGGACAAGACCGGATGCGAGGGCTGTCACGGCCCGTGGAAAAATCACATCGCCGCGGGACGCAGCGCCGCGGCCATTCGCGTGTTTTCGCAGATGACGCCGTCGCAGGTCATCGACACCTGCCTGACCTGCCACGCGAAGGATTTCTCGAAGGCCAACATTCGCCGTTCGGCGCATACGGAAGCCGACGTGGTTTGCACGAACTGCCATTCGATCCACGGCTCCGCACAGCCGAAATTCCTGCTGGCGAAAAAACAAACCGAGCTCTGCTACGGATGCCATATGGACGTGCGGGCGCAATTCAACATGCCGGTCAAACATCGCGTCAACGAAGGCGCGGTGCAGTGCACGGACTGCCACAATCCGCACGGCAATTTCGCGCCTTCCTGGCGCACGGGCACCGGAGCGGCGCTCGTCACGGCCTCGCACGACAGCGAAGATCCCTGCCTCAAGTGCCATGTGGATAAACGCGGGCCGTTCACATTCGAGCACGCGAGCGTGCGCGTGGAAGGCTGCATGGGTTGCCACGTACCCCACGGGACTACCAACGCAAAGCTGCTGAAGCGGCCGGTGGTATTCACGATCTGCCTCGAATGCCACAACGGTGCGGGCACATATGGCCGCGAAAATCTCGGCATCTTCACGCAGTCGGCCTCGCACAACATGCTCGACCCGAAATTCCAGCAATGTACACAGTGCCATGTGCGGATCCATGGCTCCGATGCGGATGCGAGGTTTCTGCGATGAGACGCCTACTCTGCATGACCGCACTGCTGGCCGCGCCGCTGCTGCAGGCCCAGCAGGACGTCGCGGGCGCGACACTCGGCAACTACAACATCACGCAGTCGTGGGAACTCGGCTATCGATTCGCGGAGATCGGCGGCAATGAAGGCAAATACCGGAGCGACGTCAATTATCGCAATGGCATCCGTCTGCTGAACAGCGCGCTTTCCCTTCATTCCCTGAATGGCAAAGGCAACTGGTTCGACGAAATTGTGCTGAACACTTCAGGTCTCGGCAACGATCCGTATCAGTCGGCCACCTTCCGTATCCAGAAGAACAGGCTTTATCGCTACGATCTGCTGTGGCGTTCGAATGATTACTTCAATCCAGGCCTCACCGTCGCTTCGGGCGAGCATCTCGAAGACACCACGCACCGGTGGCAGGATCACGACCTGACGCTGATGCCGCAGAGTGCGTTCCGCATCCGCATGGGCTACGGACACATGACGGATAGCGGCCCCGCCCTGACCACCGAGCAGGAGTTCAACACGCAGGGCGATGTCTTCCCGCTCTTCCGGGATACGCGCCGCGAATATAACGAATACCGGCTGGGCTTCGACGCGAATTTCCTGCGCGCGTTCCGCCTCACGGTGCAGCGCCGCTGGGAATACTTTAAAGAAGATTCAGGAGGCAGCGTCATTATGCCCGAAACCGGATCGACAGGTACGGTGCTGGAAAATTTCCAGCAGGGCGCGCCATATCGCGGCCGCACACCGAGCTGGATGGGCAATCTCAACGGCGAATTCAAATGGATCGCGATCAACGCGCGCGCCACATATTCCGGCGGCCGCGGCGATTTCATCCAGAACGAGCTCGCCACCGGCACCGACCGCTTTGGAAATGCGCAGAACCTCCAGGTGGCGGTCACAGGCAATGGCGATCGCCCCGTGCTCACCGGCGATTTCAACCTGACGCTCTTTCCCACTTCGCCGCTCACGGTCGTCAGCAACACTTCGGTCGCAAATGTCCGCACCCTCGGCGACAACGCATTCACCCAGATCAACAACAGCCCGGTCGTGCTCAGCCGGATCAATTTCCAGTTCCTCGGCATTCGTCTGATCACAAACTCCACAGACGTCCGGTACCGGTTCTCGAAGAAGTTCGACGTCTTCACCGGCCTGCGCTACGCCGATCGCCAGATTCGCTCCACCGAAGCCGCCACCACGAGCGCCGCGATTCTCGCCGGCCTGAGCGCGGAGCAGTCCAACCATAGCTGGGCAGGCGCGGCGGGTATCAACTGGCTGCCGGTCAGCGGACTGCGCGTGCACCTCGAAGGCGAAGTCGGCCGGAACAGCACGCCGTTCGCCCCCATCAGCCAGGCCAACTACCATACGCTGTACGGACGCACGCAATACCGGCACAAGACCGTCACGCTGGGCGCGGCTTATCAGCAGAACTACAACAACAACTCCATCACGATCACGTCATACAGTTCACGTGCCCGCAGTTATTCGGCCGACGCCTCCTGGGCCCCGAAATCGCGCCTCTCATTCGACGCTTCGTATTCAAAGCTGCATCTGGACAGTATCGGGGGCATAGCGTTCTTTGCGGGCACTCCAGTCCCCGAGTTGGTTACCGGCCTGAGTTCCATCTACGTCAGCAATATCCATTCGCTGAATCTCGGGATTCGCTTCATGCCGATGCAACGCACTGAGCTTTACCTCGGCGATAACCTGACGAAGGACACGGGCGACGGCCGCGCAGCGCTCGCCGCGCAGCCTTCCGCCGCCGCGCAGGTTTTCTACAACGTCCAGACCTTTCCGCTGACGTACCAGGCGCCCCTCGTCCGGCTCTCCATTCAGCTGCGCGAAAAGCTGCGCTGGAATGCCGGCTACCAGTATTACGGCTATCACGAACAGTTCGGCGTGCTCTCGCAGAACCAGAATTACCGCGCCAATACCGGCTACACCAGCCTGCTCTGGTCCTTCTGAGATCAAAATAAAAGCGGGAGGCACGGGCCGCCCTGTACGGCCCATGCACTCCCACGGCGCTCGCCGGCTCACCCCTGAAGTCTTTTTCAACTCGGGACTCACTTCGCACAGCGGCGCGACTGAATCCATTCTGCGCCGGAATTCGCCCACCGGCATGCCGAGGTTGTAAAAAAGTTGTAAAATCCGCCGGGCCTTCCCGCCCTATGCAGCGCAGAGGTCCCCCCGGCGCGTTAAAATCGCCTTGCCGTGCAAACTATTCTCGTAATTGATGACGACGACAGTCTTCGTGACACCATCGGCATCCTTCTGGAGCACGAAGGCTTCCGCGCCATCCTGGCAGCTGACGGCCAGACCGGTCTCGACCAGGCCATTCTCGCCAAACCCAGCCTTATCATCAGCGACCTTCGTCTTCCCGACCTGAGCGGCGTCGAGGTCTGCAAACGCCTTCGCAGCTCCGGCGTGCTGACGCCGATCATCGTACTCAGCGCGATCGGCGAAGAGATCGACAAAGTTCTGCTGCTCGAAATCGGCGCCGACGATTACGTCGTCAAGCCCTTCGGCACCCGCGAGCTCCTCGCGCGCATTCGCGCCGTGCTGCGCCGCCAGCCCGGCTCGCAGCAGAAAATTCTCGCTTTCGGCGATGTGGAAGTGAATCTCGACCGCCGTGTGGTCACGCGCCGCGATCAGGAAATCCGCTTTACGCCCGCCGAGTACAATCTGCTCACATTCTTCCTGCAGAATCCGGATCGCCCCCTTTCGCGCGACATGATCCTCAATTCCGTCTGGGGCTACGAATCGTTCCCCAACACCCGCACGGTGGATGCTCATGTGGTGCGCCTCCGCCAGAAGCTCGAAGCCGATCCTAACTGCCCACGGCATTTCCTGACTCTCCACAAAGTCGGCTACCGCTTCCTGCCATGAGAACGGTTCTGATCGTGGAAGACAGCGAAACCTGCGCTGAAACTCTCCAGATTGCCCTCGAAGCACTGCCGGATGTCAGGACCGTCATCGTGTCGAGCGCCGCCGCCGCGCTCGCTACGCTGCAGCGTGAAGACGCCGCTATTTCGGCGCTCGTCACCGATCTCCACATGCCTAAAAACAATGGCTTCGATCTTATTCGGCAGCTTCGCGCCGAAGCCCGCTACGCCCGGCTTCCCGTCCTGATGATTTCCGGCGACAGCGACCCTCGCCTTCCGCAGCGCGCGCTCGAAAGCGGCGCCGACGCATTTTTTCCGAAACCGTATTCCCCCGCGGCCGTCCGCCGCAAACTGGAGCAACTTTTATGCTGATGCGAATCTCCGGAATCGTCCTTGCCTGCGCGTGCTTCCCTGCCCTGACGCTCGCGCAGGCCGGCGCCCCCTCGGGCAGTGACATGCAGAAAGTCAGCGATCTGCAGCGCGTGATGGAACGGCTCGACCGCCTGGAAAAACAGAATGCGGAGCTGCTGTCGGAAATCCACGAGCTTCGCCAGGAACTGGGCACCACCCGCCAGCCGGCGATGCCACCTCAAACCGGAGCCTCGCCACCGCAGGCCGTCCAGACCGAGACACCGCCCTCCCCCCCCACTCCCGCCGAGCGCCTCGACGTTCTCGAAAGCCGCACTCAGGATCTCGCCCAGACCCGCGTTGAAACTTCGCAGCGCATGCCGGTATCCCTCACCGGCATGCTGCTGTTCAACGCCTTCCACAACGGCGGATTTGGCGGCCCGGGCGAGGTGCCCTCCACCGCGCAGCTCAATCAGTCGCCCTCCTCCACCGGCGCCACTTTCCGCCAGACCGTGATCGGCCTCAGGTTTTACGGCCCGAATCTCCCCGGCGGCGGCAAGGCCAGCGGCTCCGCCTATTTCGATTTCTGGGGCGGGAGTTCCGCCCCGAACAACAATCTTTTCCGGGTGCGCCTCGCGACGATCGATCTTGCGTGGAAGAACTACACGATTACCGTCGGCCAGGACAAGCCTATCGTTTCGCCGCGGGAGCCTATGTCGCTCGCGCAGGTGGGGCTCGCGCCATTGTCCGGCTCCGGCAACTTGTGGGACTGGCAGCCACAGATTCGCGTGGAGCGCCGTTTCGGCAGCGATACGATGGGACTCCGCGCGCAGGCCGGTATCTACGAAACCTCGGAAGTCGTGCCCGCTACCGCGCCCCCAGTCACGCTCGAACGCCAGCGCCCCGGCTATGAAAGCCGCTTCCTCTTCTATCGCGGCGGCGAAACGCGTCGCATCGAATTCGCGCCCGGCCTCCACTTCAGCACCACGCACGTCAACGGGCAGGCCGTCGATTCGCGCCTGTTCACGATGGACTGGCTGGTGAAGCCTTCGAGCTTCCTCGAAGTCTCCGGCGCCTGGTTCGGGGG
>Ga0134125_10007915_pt1 | contig 11986 bp, 10 predicted proteins | sample KB31751_FD_96464 | JGI IMG/M metagenome (GOLD analysis project Ga0134125, IMG submission 96464) | Terrestrial soil microbial communities with excess Nitrogen fertilizer from Kellogg Biological Station, Michigan, USA - KB3-175-1 | ecosystem: Environmental > Terrestrial > Soil > Unclassified ... | reverse complement strand
TTGCGCGGCCTTGTCGGGGCGGTGTGCACCCTGCTCCCAGTCACGAACCGTTCCGAGCGGGAGGTGAAATCGCGCCGCGAACTCTTCCTGCGTCAAGTTCAACCTCTCGCGCAACGCGCGCACACTTGCGGAGATGATGCGAACGACGTCATCTCGCATCGTGTAGCTTCGTAGGGTGGGTTGAGCGCACGCTGACCCACCCTACGATTGCGTCATTGGCTGCTTGGGTTCATCACTCACCCGATCGCAACCCCGCCCCCGATCGTCCGGTTCAGCACCTGCGTCGTGCGCTCGATCCTTTCGGCGGCGGCGTTGAGCGCGTTCGCGACCGCGGTCTGCGTCGCCCGCGCGCGATCGACCGCGGCGGAGCGGATGTCGCGCAACGAATTGAGCTCCTGCTCGAGGCTGCGGATGCGCTGGCCCGCATCGAGCAATTCGTCGCAGACGGTGAGCGCGGCCATCACGGTCAGGCGCTGGTCGCCGATCTCGCCGAACTTGCCACGGAGCTGCTCGACGCGCGATTCCAGGCTCTCGGCGAGCTTGAGCAGCCGCACCTCCTGCCCTTCCTCGCAGGCCATGCGATATTGCCGGCCGTTGATGGTGACGTTGATGTGGCTCATTCCTCCCCGTCCTCTTGCTCGTCATCATCATCGATGTCTTCGGCGAGCGCAGCCACCAGCTCCGAATGGTCCGAATGATCCTCGCCGTTCTGCGCGGCCCCGGCCGCACTGCCGAGCACCTCGCGGATGCTGTCGATGGCGTGATCGAGCTTCTCGGCGATCTCGTGGTTGGCGCGCTCGAGCTTGCGCGACTTGACGAGGGAAACATCGAGCTCGTCGGCAAGGCGCGAGCGGTCGGCGCCGAGCGCCTGGATCCTTGTCGCCAGCTCATCCTCGTCGCGGTCGGCCTCGCGCCGCCGCTCCACCGCGCGCTCCAGCGCGTCCAGGGCCTGCATCAGCCGGCGTGTTGCGGAATCGATATCCGCAAATGGCGGTTCCACTGGCTGAGGATGATTGGCAGGACGATCGTTCATGCGGCGATTGATGGCGATTGATGGCTATTAATCTTGGCCCTGGCAGGGCGTGGGCGACCCCGTAAAATCCACGGTCCGGCAAGCCCTTATGGCGAGAAGCTTACGTGCGCTGGCGGGCCGGCGCAACGCCGGCGCAAAGCTATGCACTGCAAAGCAACTTTTGGGGGATCGAAGGCGTTGGACAACGGGAACCAAGGTGCTATCAGCCCCTTGACGCCGCAAGCGCCCCGTTCCCGCCCACGTTGCGCACGCGACCAAGCACCTCATTTCAGACGGATTTTCAGTCATGACGCAGGTCGACCACACCCGGATGGCCAACGCGATCCGGGGGCTAGCGATGGATGCCGTGGAGAAGGCGAAGTCCGGCCATCCCGGCTTGCCGATGGGCGCCGCGGATATCGCGACCGTCCTGTTCACGCAATTCCTGAAATACGATGCCGCCCGTCCGGACTGGCCCGACCGTGACCGATTCGTGCTCTCGGCCGGCCACGGCTCGATGCTGCTCTATGCGCTGCTCTACCTCACCGGCAACCCTGAGATGACGCTGGACGAGATCAAGCGCTTTCGCCAGGTCGATTCGCTCACCCCCGGCCACCCCGAGAACTTCCGCACCAAGGGGGTCGAGACCACCACCGGCCCGCTCGGCCAGGGCATTTCGACCGCGGTCGGCATGGCGGTTGCGGAGAAGATGCTGGCCGCCGAGTTCGGCAAGAAGATCGTCGACCACCACACCTATGTGCTCGTCTCCGACGGCGACCTGATGGAGGGCGTGTCGCAGGAGGCGATCGCGCTGGCCGGCCACTGGAAGCTCAACAAGATGATCGTGCTCTATGACAGCAACGGCATCTCGATCGACGGCCCGACCTCGCTCGCCGACTCCGTCGACCAAGTCAAGCGCTTCAAGTCGGCGGGCTGGGCCGCCGAATTGATCGACGGCCAGGACCAGGCCGCGATCGCAGCCGCGCTCACGCGGGCGCAGAAAGCGAGCAAGCCCTCGCTGATCGCCTGCAAGACCACCATCGGCTACGGCGCGCCGCACAAGGCCGGCACCGCGAAGGCGCATGGCGAGGCTCTGGGGGCCGACGAATTGAAGGCGGCAAAGGAGAATCTCGGCATCTCGCTCGAGCCGTTCTCGGTGCCGGATGACGTGCTGAAGGCCTGGCGCGAGGCCGGCGGACGAGGCGTTGCCGCGCGAACGGAGTGGGAAGGCCGGATGGCCGAGATGGGCCCGCGCAAGCGCGCGGAGTTCGAGCGCAGGCTGCGTCACGAGCGGCCGGCATCGCTCGCAAAGGCGCTGCGCGACCACAAGAAGAAGCTGCTGGAATCGCCGCTCAACGTTGCGACCCGCAAATCCTCGGAAGCGGCGATCGACGCCATCGCCGAAGCGATGCCGTTCGAATTCGTCGCGGGCTCGGCGGATCTGACCGGCTCCAACAACAACAAGGCGAAGTCGGCAGAGGATTTCTCCGCCAGGAAGCCGAAGGGCCGCTTCATCCATTACGGCATCCGCGAGCACGGCATGGCCGCGTGCCTCAACGGCATCTTCCTGCACGGTGGCTTTGCGCCGAACGGCGCGACATTCCTCGTCTTCACCGACTATGCGCGCCCCGCCATGCGGCTCGCGGCGCTGATGGGCAACGGCGTCGTCTACGTGATGACGCACGACTCCATCGGCCTCGGCGAGGACGGTCCGACCCATCAGCCGGTGGAACATCTCGCCGCGCTCCGGGCGATCCCGAACATGCGCCTGTTCCGTCCCTGCGACGCGATCGAGGTCGCCGAATGCTGGGAGCTTGCGCTGAACCGCAAGACCGGTCCGACCGTGCTGGCGCTGACGCGGCAGAACCTGCCGCAGCTCCGCACCAACGCGCCGGCGGAGAATCCTTGCGCGCAAGGCGCCTATGAGCTGGTGGCCGCGAACGGTGACGCAAAAGTGTCCCTGTTCGCCTCGGGCTCGGAGGTCGAGATCGCGGTGTCCGTCCAGAAGCAGCTTGCCGAGCGTGGCATCGCGTCGCGGGTGGTTTCCGTGCCCTCGCTGGAGCTGCTGTTGTCGCTGCCGGAGGACAAGCAGAAGGCCATTATCGGCCATGCCCCCCTGAAAGTTGCGATCGAGGCCGCGGTGCGCTGGGGTTGGGACGCCGTGATCGGCCATGACGGCCTGTTCATCGGCATGCACGGTTTTGGTGAAAGCGGCCCGGCCAAGGACCTTTTCAAGCATTTCGGCATTACCGCTGAGGCCGCGGTTAACGCAGTTCTGAAGCGCCTTGTGGGGTAGTTGAGCCAGGCCCCGAAAAGGGCTACCTAACTGTCATCTTTTCCGTCCCCGCCCGGCCGAACCGGGCGAGCCGCCGTCAGCCTCTCCGCCGGGCGCCGCCCAGTGGGGACGGCTTGAGCATTTGAGAGGAGAAACGACATGACAGTGCGGGTCGCAATCAACGGATTTGGCCGCATCGGCCGCAACGTGCTGCGCGCCATCGCGGAGTCCGGCCGCAAGGATATCGAGGTGGTCGGCATCAATGACCTCGGGCCGGTCGAAACCAACGCGCACCTGCTTCGCTATGACTCGGTGCACGGCCGTTTCCCCGGAACCGTGACGGTCGACGGCGACTCCATCAGCCTCGGCAACGGCAAGATCAAGGTGTCGGCCGAGCGCGACCCGTCAAAGCTGCCGTGGAAGGAACTCGGCGTCGAAATCGCGCTCGAATGCACCGGCATCTTCACCGCGAAAGACAAGGCCTCGGCGCATCTGACCGCCGGCGCCAAGCGCGTGCTGATCTCCGCGCCGGCCGACGGCGCCGACGCCACCATCGTCTACGGCGTCAACCACGAGACGCTGACCAAGAACCACATGGTGGTTTCGAACGGCTCCTGCACCACGAATTGCCTCGCGCCGGTCGCCAAGGTGTTGAATGACACGGTCGGCATCGAAACCGGCTTCATGACCACGATCCACGCCTATACCGGCGACCAGCCGACGCTGGATACCCTGCACAAGGACCTTTATCGCGGCCGCGCGGCCGCGATGTCGATGATCCCGACGTCCACCGGTGCCGCGAAGGCGATCGGCCTCGTGTTGCCGGAGCTGAAGGGCAAGCTCGACGGCGTCGCGATCCGCGTGCCGACGCCGAACGTCTCGGTTGTCGACCTCAAGATCGTGGCCAAGCGCGCAACCGACGCCAAGGAGATCAACGAGGCGATGAAGCGGGCGAGCGAGCAGCAGCTCAAGGGCATTTTGGCCTACACCACCGCGCCCAACGTCTCGATCGACTTCAACCACGATCCGCACTCGTCGACCCTGCACATGGATCAGACCAAGGTCATGAACGGCAACCTCGTGCGCGTGATGAGCTGGTACGACAACGAGTGGGGCTTCTCCAACCGCATGGCCGACACCGCCGTGGCGATGGGGAAGGTGATCTGACACAGGTATTTCGTCATGGCCGGGCTTGTCCCGCCTGCGGGGCCGAAGCCCCTTCGGCGCGGCGAAGGCCCGGCCATCCACGGCTTAATGCCCCGTCATTCCGGGATGGTCCGAAGGACCAGACCCGGAATCTCGAGATTCCGGGTTCGCCTCTGCGAGGCGCCCCGGAATGACTGCCTAGAATTCGGGTCCGATCCAATGTCCAAAGACTTCCGCACCCTCGACGACGTCGATGTGAAGGGCAAACGTGTGCTGCTCCGCGTCGATCTCAACGTGCCGACCGAAGGTGGCCGCGTCACCGACACCACGCGGCTCGAGCGTGTCGGGCCGACGATCACGGAGCTTTCGGGCAAGGGCGCGAAGGTGATCCTGCTGGCGCATTTCGGGCGGCCGAAGGGACGCGACCCGAAGGAATCGCTCAAACCCGTCGCTGCGGCGCTGTCGCAGGTGATCGGCAAGCCGGTCAGCTTCGCCGACGACTGTATCGGCGAGGCCGCGCAAAACGCGGTCGGGGCGATGAAGGATGGCGACATCCTGTGCCTGGAGAACACGCGCTTCCACAAGGAAGAAGAGAAGAACGACCCGGCCTTTGTCGCAGAGCTCGCAAAGCTCGGCGACATCTGGGTCAACGACGCGTTCTCCGCCGCCCACCGCGCGCATGCCACGACCGAAGGCCTCGGCCACAAGCTGCCCGCCTACGCCGGCCGCACCATGCAGGCCGAGCTCGATGCACTGTCGAAGGCGCTGGACGCGCCGACCAAGCCTGTCATCGCCATTGTCGGCGGCGCAAAAGTCTCGACCAAGATCGATTTGCTGGAAAACCTCGTCGCCAAAGTCGATGCTCTCGTGATCGGCGGCGGCATGGCCAACACCTTCCTGCATGCGCAGGGCGTGCCTGTCGGCAAATCGCTCGCCGAGAAGGACCTTGCAGCGACCGTCATCCGGATCATGGAAAAGGCCGATCGCGCCAATTGCGCCATCATCCTGCCCGTGGACGCCATGGTCGCGGGCCAGTTCGCAGCGAATGCGCCATCGCACGCCTACGGGCTCGACGCGATTCCCCCCGACGGCATGATCCTGGACGTCGGTCCGCAATCGATCTCGCGGATACGTGCGGCGATCGACGATGCCGCAACGCTGGTCTGGAACGGCCCGCTCGGGGCGTTCGAGATGACGCCGTTCGACCGGGGCACCGTGGTGGCGGCAAAACACGCGGCCGAGCGTACCAAGGCCAGGAAGCTGATTTCGGTAGCGGGCGGCGGAGACACCGTGGCGGCCCTGAACCAGGCCGGCGTTGCGCATGATTTCACCTATGTCTCGACCGCGGGCGGGGCGTTTCTTGAATGGATGGAAGGCAAGGCCCTGCCCGGCGTCGAGGTTTTGAAGACACGAACATGATCCGGACCCGGAGGGCCGCGTTCGCGCAGAGTAGGCACCGGTCCTCCGAAAAGCATGCCCTCGGGCATCGACCCGAGGGATCATGCTGAACTGACAAGCTTCTCTCGGCGAAACGCCTCAACAGGAGATATCGATGGCTCGCATCACCTTGCGGCAATTGCTCGACCACGCGGCGGAGCACGACTACGGCGTGCCGGCCTTCAACATCAACAACATGGAGCAGGCGCTGGCGATCATGGACGCGGCCTCCGCCGTGGATGCTCCCGTCATCATCCAGGCCTCGCGCGGCGCTCGCGCCTATGCCAACGACGTGATGCTGCGCCACATGATGGATGCGGTCACCGAGATCTATCCGCAGATCCCGGTCTGCGTGCATCTCGACCACGGCAACGAGCCCGCGACCTGCATGACGGCGATCCAGGCCGGCTTCACCTCGGTCATGATGGACGGCTCGCTGAAGGCCGACGGCAAGACGCCGGGCGGCTGGGACTACAATGTCGGCGTAACCAGGACCGTCACCGATATGGCGCACCTCGGCGGCATCTCGGTCGAGGGCGAGCTCGGCGTGCTCGGCTCGCTCGAAACCGGCATGGGCGATAAGGAGGACGGCCACGGCGCTGAAGGCAAGCTGTCGCACGACCAGCTTCTGACCAATCCGAATGAGGCCGTGAAGTTCGTCAAGGAAACCAGGGTCGATGCGCTCGCGATCGCGATGGGCACCTCGCACGGCGCCTACAAGTTCACCCGCAAGCCCGACGGCAACATCCTCGCCATGAACGTGATCGAGGAGATCCACCACAAGCTGCCGAACACGCATCTCGTGATGCACGGCTCCTCCTCGGTGCCGGAGGATTTGCAGGAGATCATCAACGCCCACGGCGGCAAGATGAAGCCGACCTGGGGCGTGCCGGTCTCCGAGATTCAGCGCGGCATCAAGAATGGCGTGCGCAAGATCAACATCGACACCGACAACCGCATGGCGATGACCGGCCAGATCCGCAAGGTATTCAAGGAACATCCGGAAGAGTTCGATCCGCGCAAGTACCTCAAGCCTGCCATGGACGCCATGACGAAACTCTGTAAGCAGCGCCTGCAGGAGTTCAACACGGCTGGCCAGGCGAGCAAGATCAAAAAGGTGCTCACCACCGCCGAAATGGCCAAGCGCTATTCCAAGGGCGAGTTGGATCCCCGGACCGCGTAAACAGGCACGCGTCCTCTCCTGTCATTCCGGGGCGGCTCGAAGAGCCGAACCCGGAATCTCGAGATTCCGGGTCTGGCGCTTACGCGTCATCCCGGAATGACGGTCGATTCGTTGAGTTACCCTCCCCCGCGACAAACGTTAACCTCGGCATTTGCCCGATTACGGTCTATTTTGTGCGCAAATAGACCAGCCGCCGGAGGTCCCTATGAATCTCGCCGAACTCAACAAAGTTGCGCTCGCCATGGTGACGCCGGGCAAGGGCATCCTTGCCGCCGACGAATCCTCGGGCACCATCAAGAAGCGCTTTGACGCCATCAAGGTGGAATCGACCGAGGAGAACCGCCGCGACTATCGCGAGATGCTGTTCCGCTCGCAGGAGGCGATGAGCAAGTACATCTCCGGCGTCATCCTCTATGACGAGACGATCTGGCAGAACGCCAGGGACGGCACGCCGCTGATCAAGCTGATCGAGCAGGCCGGCAGCATTCCCGGCATCAAGGTCGACGAGGGCACGCAAGCCTTGCCGATGTGCCCGGGCGAGTTCGTCACTGCCGGACTCGACAAGCTCGCCGAGCGCTTGAAGAAATATTACGAGCGCGGGGCGCGCTTTGCGAAATGGCGCGCCGTGATCGACATCGGCGCGGGCACTGCCGGCCGAGGCATCCCCACGATGACCGCGATCAAAGTGAATGCCCATGCGCTGGCGCGCTACGCCGCGCTCTGCCAGGCGGCGCAGATCGTGCCGATCGTCGAGCCGGAAGTCCTGATGGACGGCGACCACGATATCGACCGCTGCTATGAGGTGACGCAGCGCGTGCTCAACCAGACCTTCCGCGAGCTCAGGACCCAGCGCGTCGAGCTCGAAGGCGTGATCCTGAAGCCCAATATGGCGATCGCGGGCAAGAAGAGCGCGAAACAGGCTTCCGTCGCCGAAGTCGCGGAGCAGACCATCCGTCTGTTGAAGGCGTGCGTGCCGGCCGCGGTACCCGGCATCGCGTTTTTGTCCGGCGGCCAGTCGGACGAGGAGGCGACCGCGCATCTCAATGCGATGAATGCCATCGGCAACCTGCCATGGCGGCTCACCTTCTCCTATGGCCGCGCGCTGCAGGCCGCGCCGCAGAAGGCGTGGTCCGGAAGAGCGGAGAACGTCGCCGCCGGCCAGCGTGCCTTCGCCCATCGGGCGCGCATGAATGCGCTCGCGAGCACGGGCGAGTGGGCGACCGATATGGAAAAGAAGGCGGCTTGAGAATTGGCCGCCAAGCCTGCTCCGCCGCGCCCTGTCCCGCGACTCTATCTCGCAACGCCGGTCGTGGGCGATTCCCCTGCGCTGGTCTCGAGCCTGCCCGGCTTGCTCGCCGTCGCCGACATCGCAGCGGTGCTCGTCAGGCTGCAAATGACCGACCAGCGCAGCATGATCGCGCGCACAACGGCGCTGGCGCCTTCGATCCAGAACACAGGCGCGGCGCTGCTGCTCGATGGCCACGTGGAGCTTGTCGCACGCACCGGCGCCGATGGCGCGCACCTGTCCGGGCTCACCGCGCTGGAGGAGGCGCTGCCGAGCCTCAAGCCGGATCGCATCGCGGGTGTCGGCCGACTTGCCACGCGGCACGATTCCATGTTGGCGGGAGAATTGGACGCCGACTACGTGCTGTTCGGCGAGGCGGATGCAAAAGGCCATCGGCCGTCGCGGGACGCGGTGGTGGAGCGGCTCGGCTGGTGGGCCGAATTGTTCGAGCCGCCCTGTATCGGCTATGCGGCCTCGAGCGAGGAAGCTTACGCCTTCGCGCGCGCCGGCGCCGATTTCGTGCTGGTCGGTGACGCAGCGTGGGGCGATGCGCGCGGCGCTACGGCAGCGCTCGCCGAGTTCGGCCAGGCGATGCGCCAGGCGCACGCAGAGATGCGTGCTGCCGCGCAAGCGGGATAGGCGGCATGACCCTCCGCCTCCCCCTCGCGGTTCTTGCGCTGTCGTGGCTGTTGACCACCGCCGCGGTGGCGCAGCTTCCCATTACGCCGCCGACGCGCGGCGAAAAGGAGCAGGTGAAAAAGGCTGCCGAAAAGGCCCGGCCAAAGCCGCCGGTTGCCAAAAAGCCCGAAGCCAAGCCGGAGGCCACACCACCCACCGCAGCCGCGACGCCCACGCCCGACAATCCCAATGTCGACCTGGTCTACGGCGCCTATCAGCGTGGCTACTACAAGACCTCGTTCAATCTGGCGCTGCCGCGGGCGCAGGCCGGCGATATCCATGCCATGACCATGCTGGGCGAGCTCTATGCCAACGGGCTCGGGGTCAAGCGCGACTATGCCAAGGCGGCCGAGTGGTACAAGAAGGCCAGCGACGGCGGCGACCGCGAGGCGATGCTGGCGCTCGCGATGATGCGTCTCGGCGGGTTCGGCGCCCCCGCCGACAAGCAGGAGGCCGACAGGCAGGAGGCTGTGAAGCTGCTCGCCTCGGCCGCCAAGCTCGGCGAGGCCAAGGCGGCCTATAACCTCGCGCTGCTCTATCTCGACGGACAGACCTTGCCGCGGGACGTCAAGCGCTCCGCGGAATTGCTCCGCCAGGCGGCCGATGCCGGCAACCCCGAGGCGCAATACGCTCTGGCCACTTTCTACAAGGAAGGCAACGGCGTTCCGAAGGACATGGAGAAGGCGGTGAGGTTGTTGCAGGCCGCAGCGCTCGCCGACAATGTCGACGCCGAGGTCGAATACGCGATCGCGCTGTTCAACGGCACCGGCACGCCGCGCAACCAGACGGCCGCGATCGCGCTGCTGCGCAAGGCCGCGAGGCAAGGCAGCCCGATCGCGCAGAACCGGCTCGCCTATGTGCTGGTGAACGGCATGGGCGGCGTGCCCGTGGACAAGGTCGAGGGGCTGAAATGGCACCTGATCGCGAAAACCGCCGGCAAGTACGATCCCGATCTCGACATCGAACTGTCCAAGCTGAGCCCCGCCGATCGCGCCGAAACCGAGCGGAGGGCACACCGCTGGCTTGGCGACCAGCTTGACGCGCCCGCGCTCGCAGGGCAACCACACCGGATCGCGCCTGCCGTACCCGACCTCGTTTCCCCAGGCGCGGTCCCGGGCATACCCGAGGTCCCGCCCCGGCCCGCCGCCAATCGCTGAGACGACATCGTAACGCAATGCTCTATTCCGCCCTCATCAATGTCATGGTCAAGGCGGCGCGCCGCGCCGGCCGCAGCCTCAAGCACGATCTCGGCGAGATCGAACATCTGCAGGTTTCGCTGAAGGGACCGGCCAATTTCGTCTCGCTCGCCGACAAGCGCGCCGAAGAGATGCTCTGCAGCGATCTCGCCAAGGCGCGACCCGGCTACGGCTTCCTCGGCGAGGAAGGCGGACAGCGCGAAGGCACCGACAAGAGCCATAGCTGGATCGTCGATCCCCTGGACGGCACCACCAATTTCCTGCACGGCATCCCGCAATTCGCGATCTCGATCGGGCTGTCGCGCGAAGGCACGATCATCGCCGGCGTGGTCTACAATCCCGCCAATGACGAGCTCTATATCGCCGAGCGCGGCAAGGGCGCCTTCCTCAACGACCAGCGCCTGCGCGTCGCCGGCCGCCGCAAGCTGAATGAATGCGTGGTCGCCTGCGGGCTGCCGCATATCGGCCGCGGCGACCATCAGCTCGCGCTCAAGGAGATGGCCGCGCTGCAGGACAAGGTCGCCGGCTTCCGCCGCTTCGGCGCGGCCTCGCTCGACATGGCCTTCGTCGCCGCCGGCCGGCTTGACGGTTTTTGGGAGCGCAACCTCTCGCCCTGGGACATGGCGGCCGGCCAGATCCTGGTGCGCGAGGCCGGCGGCATGGTGACAGGCATCGAGGGCCATGACAACGCGCTGACGACGGGCAATGTCGTGTGCGGCAACGACTTCGTGCACGGCGAGCTGGTGAAGATCTTGAAGGCGGTGCAGGGCGGCTAACCGCCCACTGAAAACTGATCTGTACAACTCTATTCAGGCGCCGGTATTGTCGTGTCTGCTTGCGCCGGTTTTCCGGCTTACTCACCAGCATATTTGTTGACTTAGGGGTCGACGCATGCGCCGCAGGACCTTGCTTGCTCTTCTCGGCAGCGCCGCTGTTGTGCGACCGTTCGCGGCACGGGCGCAGCATGTCGACGGTAACTGGCGAATTGCGTTCCTGGGTGCTCCCTCGGCTTCCAAATACGCAAAGCTGATCGATGCCTTGCGAGCCGGTCTGCAGGATTTCGGATATATTGACGGCAAGAACATTGCGCTCGAATTTCGCTGGGCTGATGGCAATGACCAGCGGCTTCCCGCGCTCGCTGCTGAACTGGTCAGTTTGCACCCCGATGTCCTGATCACTCATGGAACGCCGGGAACCTCTGCGGCAAAGCAGGCGACGACCACCCTGCCAATCGTCATGGCGATCAGCGGCGATGCTGTTGCCACGGGTCTCATCGACAGCCTTGCCCATCCAGGCGGCAATCTTACGGGAACGACTTTCTTCGGACCCGAACTGGCCGCAAAGCGGTTGGAGCTGCTTTCCAAGGCGATCCCGAATACTCGCCGATTGGCTGTTCTCGTAAACCCCGAGAATCCCGTGAATGGCCCGGTGTTGCATGCAATGGAGAAGACAGCGACATCGCTGAACATCAAGTTGCAACAAGTCGTCGTGCGGACATCGGCGGGGCTTGACAGCGCATTTGCACAGATCGCCGCCGAAAAATTCGACGGCGTTGCGGTCTTCGAGGACGGAATGACCGTCGCGAACGCCGCAACCATTGCGCAGCTCGGCCTCAAGGAGCGACTGCCGCTGATCGGATTCGTGGAAATCGCTAAAGCGGGCGGCCTGATTGGGTACGGCGCGAACATCCCTGCCCTTTTCCGCCGCGCGGGTTATTTTGTAGACAAGATTCTCCGCGGGCTGAAACCGGCCGACATCCCGGTCGAGCAGCCGA
>Ga0134125_10007914_pt1 | contig 11986 bp, 15 predicted proteins | sample KB31751_FD_96464 | JGI IMG/M metagenome (GOLD analysis project Ga0134125, IMG submission 96464) | Terrestrial soil microbial communities with excess Nitrogen fertilizer from Kellogg Biological Station, Michigan, USA - KB3-175-1 | ecosystem: Environmental > Terrestrial > Soil > Unclassified ... | reverse complement strand
TACGCCGCTCTTCGCCGCGCTCTACGGGTGGATGTTCGTTGGCGAATCGCTGCGCAGCTACCACCTCGCCGGCATGTCGCTCGTGCTGTGCGGCGTCTGGCTGGCCGGGCGCTCGCCGAGTCGACCTACCAAACCCTCATAGGGTCACAGCGCGGAGAGATAGCGCGCGATCGCGTTGCGCTCGCGCTCGGTGAGGCTGCGCATGAATCCCGGCATGTCGAGGTTGTTGGTTCGCTCCCCGCTGGCAAACTCGCGCATTTCCTGGGTCATGTATTCATAACTGAGGCCGGCGAGGCGCGGCGCCGGCATGCCGCCCTGGAAGTTCGGCTGATGGCAGGCTTGGCACTGGGCGACGCCTTTTGGCGGCGCGGGTGGCTTTGCTTGGGCCTTCTTGGCTGGCCAAGGCTTGGCCGCAAAGTAGGCGGCTAGCTGGCGCAGGTCGCCCTCGGCCAGGCCGCTGGCGATCGGCGCCATGACGGCGCTCGGGCGCTCGCCGTTGCGGAAATCTCGCAATTGCTTCATGAGGTAGCTCTCTTGCTGACCCCAGATGACAGGAATGGTCTTGGGGTCGGCGGGAATGCCCTTGTCTCCATGACACGCCGCACAAAGCTGCGCCTTCGCCTCGATCTCGTCTGCGGCGTGCGCCGATGCGACGGCAAGGCCGAGGCCCATTCCGAAAACAACGCCAGCGAAGCGTGTGTGCATGACGGTATTCCCCTCCCAGTGTGCCGAGTATGATAGGTGAGTCGAGCGCCCTCCGGAGAGCCCTATGCGAGCCAGACCCATGCTGACCCTTGCCGCGGCCACGTTGCTTCTTGCTCAGATCGTCCACGCCGGCCCGACCAAAGGGGACGCCGCGCTCACGGGCATTGTCAGCTCGGACGCCGAAGGCAAGATGGAGGGCGTCGTCGTCACGGCCCGCCGAGCCAAGTCGATCGTCCAGGTCAGCGTCACCACCGACGCGGACGGCCGCTACAACTTCCCGCAGGACCGCCTGCAGCCGGGCGAATACACGCTCAGCACCCGCGCGGTCGGGTACGACATCGCCTCTCCCGCCAAGGCGACCGTGTCCAGCATCGAGCCTGCGACGGCCGACATCAAGCTGAAGAAGACCAAGAATCTCGCCGGCCAGCTCACCAACGCCGAGTGGCTGATGAGCATCCCCGGCACCGAGGACCAGAAGGCGCAGCTGCTCAACTGCGTCGGCTGCCACACGCTGGAGCGCGTGGTGCGCTCGACGCACGATTCCAACGAGTGGACCCACGTGATCAGCCGCATGCGGGGCTACGGCGCCGTCAGCCAGCCGATCAAGCCGCAGCCCATGCTGGATCGCGCCCGCGCCGGATCGCCCGAGGAATTTCGCAAGCTCGCGGACTACCTTGCGACCATCAACCTGAGCGCGACCGACCGCTGGCAATACGAATTGAAGACGCTGCCGCGTCCCAAGGGCCGCGACACGCGCGCGATCGTCACCCAGTACGACGTGGTGCGGCCGACCAGCGAGCCGCACGACATCCTCGTCGACAAGGAGGGGAACGTCTGGTACACGGATTTCGGCGAGATGTTCATCGGCAAGTTCGACCCGAAGACGCTCAAGCTGGTCGAGTATCCGATCAAGAAGTTCAAGGACAAGGCGCCGAGCGGGCTGCTCAGCATCGAGTTCGATCGCGAAGGGAAGATCTGGTTTGACACGATGTACCAGGCCTCGCTCGGGAGCCTCGATCCCAAGACCGGCAAGATCGCCTATTACCCCGTGCCGCCGGAATGGAACGACGATACCGTGCAGCTCAACTTCACCGGGCTGCGCCACGACGTCGACGGCAAGGTCTGGACGAAGACAGTGGGCACGCAGCACATCTTCCGGGTCGACCTGAAGACCGGCAAATGGGAGCGCTTCCACCCGACCGACGACCTGCAGACGGTCAAGAACGCCTCCATCTATCAGGTCATCTCCGACTCGCAGAACAATCTGTGGATGGCCGAGTTCACGGCCGGCCATCTCGGCAAGATCGACGCCAAGACGACGAAAGTGACGTGGTATCCGATTCCCACGCCGAACGCGCGAGCGCGCCGCATGGTGATCGACGACCAGGACCGCATCACCGTGGCCGAGTACCGCGGCAACAAGGTGGCGGTGTTCGACACGCGGGCGGAGAAGTTCACGGAATACGACCTGCCGCCCCGCACGTATCCGTACCGGGCGAATTTCGACAAGAACGGCGAAATCTGGGCCTCGACGATGCACACCGACCGCGTGGTGCGGCTCGATCCCAAGACCAACACCGCCGTTCAATACATGATGCCCTCCGACACCAACATGCGCACGGTGTTCGTCGACAACTCGACGACGCCGGTGACCTTCTGGGTCGGCAGCAATCACGACCACCGGATCGTGAAGGTCGAGCCGCTCGACTGAGCGGCACCGTCGGGCCTTCGGGTCGGCGCGATTTGCAGGCGAGCTGTTCGTCGCCTGGGCAATGACGCGCCTCCTGCAGCCCTTCGTCCTCGTCGTCACCGCGCTCCTCGCGGCTGCCTACGCGTATCCCGCCGCGCGCCTGGCCACCGGGCCGTGGGAGCGCGGAGCGCTCGCGATTCCCTTCGTCCTGATCTGGATCGTGCCTGCGCTTTACTGGACGGGCTCGCGCGACGACGAAGAGTCGTGGCTCGATCAGGCCGCGCACCAGGCGAGCTATCTCTCGATGGCCTGGGTGAGTTTCCTCCTCGTGTTGACGCTCGCGCGAGACATCCTGCTGTTTGCCGCTTCGGTGCTGCAGTCCGAGCGAACACACGCGGTGATCGCCCAGGCAGGCGCCCCGGCAGTTCTGGTCGCTTCGCTTCTTGCCATGGCGTGCGGCGCGGCGACGGCGCTGCGCGGGCCGCGCGTCGAGAAGATCGCCGTGCGCGTACCGGGCCTGCATCCGGACCTCCAGGGCTTCCGCATCGTGCAGATCTCGGACCTGCATGTCGGGCGCAGTATCCGGCGCGGCTACGTCGAGCGCACGGTCGAGCGTGCGCGAAACCTGGCGCCCGACCTCGTCGCGCTCACCGGCGACATGGTCGACGGGCCGGTCGAGCGCCTCGCGCCGCACGTCGCGCCGCTCGCGGCGCTTGCCGAAGGCGGCCGCGCGTTCTTCGTGCTTGGCAACCACGACTGTTATTCCGGTGCAGACGCATGGATCGCTCACTGGCGCGAAACGGGCGTGCGTGTGCTGCAGAACGAGCATGTCGTGCTTCGCAGAGGCGCCGCGACGCTTCTCGTCGGCGGCGTCGTCGACCCGGCCTATCGCGCCCGGCGCCCGGAGATCTCGCTTCAGGACGCGCCGAGCGCCGATTTCCGCCTGCTCCTCGCGCACAACCCGAAGCTGGCGCCGCTCGGCGCGCGCGCCGGCTTCGATCTTCAGCTCTCAGGTCATACGCACGGCGGCCAGTTCTTTCCCTGGACGCTCGCCGTGCGGCTGGTTCACTCGCCCCACGTCGCCGGGCTCTCGCGCGAGGGAAGCATGTGGGTCTACGTGAGCGCCGGCACCGGCAGCTGGGGGCCGCCCGTGCGCTTCGGCACCAGCCCGGAGATCACGTTGCTCACGCTCGAGCAGGCGTGAAGCTTCTTTCTAATCGAGAAACGCAGGAAATTTCGGTAGCGCCCGAAAATCCCTCGGGTCGTGCTGCACGACGAAACGGGCCTTGGTGTTCTTCACGATGCGCTCGACGCGGTCCATCGAGGCGAGGGTGTCGGCGCGCTCGGTGTTGAACTCCGGTACCCGGCGATGGGCGCGGTTCTCGCGCACGTGATAGAGGTCGCCCGAGAGGACGACGGTGCCGGACTTGCCGAGCTTCAGCAGGAGCACCTGGTGGCCGGGCGTGTGACCGGGCGCCTTGAGGATGCGCACGCTGCGGTCGCCGAAGACGTCGTAGTCGCCGTCGACCATCTGTGTTTTCGCGCCCTTGTATGCGGCGTAGGAGTCGGGCTGCACGAACGGCCCGGGCTTGCTTTCGGCCCAGGCGAGCTCGGCGCGGTTGAGGATCCAGGTCGAACCGCCGAAGAGGTTCGCGTTGCCGGTATGGTCGAAGTGCATGTGCGAGAACGCGATGTAGGTGACGTCAGCGGGAGCCAGGCCGAGCGCCTTGAGCTGCGCGGCGAGCGTCGCGGTGACGATGAAGCGCGTGCCGCCGCCGCCGTCGACGCCGCCTTTCGTCTCGGCCATCTGGTCCGCCAGCCCCGTGTCCCAGAGGAGGATGCCCCTGGGGTGGCGCACGATGAAGCAGGGGTCGGCGACCGCGAGCGGCTTGCCGTCGTACTCGCCGGTGTCGGACAGGAAGCCCATGTCGGCGGCCGTCGCGCGCCCGCAGTCGAGCGTGTAGAGGCGGACATTCGGTGCGGGATCGGCCGCGAGCGCAGGGAGTACAGCGAGCGCGGCCGCAGCGGAGAGGACGAGTCCGGCGAGCATGGCGATTCCTTCCGGTTGACATGCAAGTAAAGGGTTGCATATTATCCCGCGCATCACGGACACCGACAAGGCATTCAAGGCGCTCGCCGATCCGAGCCGCAGGAAGCTTCTGGACCTGCTGCACGCCTCCAACGGGCAGACGCTCGGCGAGCTCGCCGCGCACCTCGACATGACGCGCCAGGCGGTGACGCAGCACCTGGCGCTGCTCGAGGAGGCGAACCTCGTCGCGACGTCCTGGCGCGGGCGCGAGAAGCTGCACTTCCTCAACCCGGTGCCGCTGTACGAGATCTACGAGCGCTGGATCGCGAAGTTCGAGCGCTCGCGGCTGAAATCGCTGCACGACCTGAAGAAGCGCCTCGAAGGAGGGCGATGAGCATGACGAAGACGAAATTCGTGTACGTGACCTACATTGCCTCGACGCTGGAGAAGGTGTTCCAGGCGATCACCGAGCCTGCAGTCACGCGGCAATACTGGGGCATGGAGAACGTCTCGGACTGGAAGACGGGCTCGCCGTGGCGGCACATCGACGGCAAGACCGTGCGCATGGTGGGCGAGGTCATCGAGCACGCGCCGCCGCGGCGGCTGGTGATCAGCTGGGCCTGGCCGCAGGAGGCGTCCGACCGGACGAAGCGAACGCGCGTGGCCTTCGACCTCGAGCGCATCGATGCAATGGTCAAGCTTACCGTCACGCACGACGAGCTCGAGCCGGGCTCCGACATGGAGCGCGGCATCACGGAAGGCTGGCCGCGGGTGCTCTCCAGCCTGAAAAGCTTCCTCGAGACGGGGAAGGCGCTCGATACCTGGGCCGGAAAGAGGTGAAGCATGGCCAAAAGTCTGCGCAACAAAGTGGTTTCCAGGGAAGTCTGGATCAAAGCAAGAAAGGCGCTGCTTGCCAAGGAAAAGGCATTTACCCGAGAGCGGGACAGGCTTGCCGCCGCCCGCCGGGCCCTTCCCTGGGAGGAGGTGTCAAAGGAATACTTCTTCGAGGGCCCGGACGGCAGGCAGTCGCTCACCGAGCTCTTTGCAGGGCGCAGCCAGCTCATCATCTACCACTTCATGTTCGGCCCCGATTGGGATGCGGGTTGCCCGCATTGCTCGCGCTGGGCCGACAGCTTCGACCGCCCGGTCGTCCACCTGAACCAGCGCGACGTGGCCATGGTCGCGGTGTCGCGTGCCCAGTACGCGAAGCTCGCCGCCTACCAAAAGCGCATGGGCTGGAGCTTCAAGTGGCTGTCGTCGTTCGGGAGCGACTTCAACTTCGACTTCAACGTCTCCTTCACTCCGGAAGAGATGAAGAAGAAAAAGGCCTTCTATAACTTCGCCGTGCAGAATCCCGACGCCGGCGAGCGCGAGGGCGTGAGCGTGTTCTTCAAGGACGCGAAGGGCAGGGTGTTCCGCACCTATTCGACCTACGCGCGCGGCATCGAGCCCTTCAACGTCGACTACCAGTACCTCGACGTAGTGCCCAAGGGGCGCGACGAGCGCGGGCGCGGGCCCTACTGGGTGCGCCGCCACGATGAATACGAGTGACCCGCAGCTTGCGATCGGTATGTGGACCGCGATGATGGCGGCGATGATGCTGCCGGGCGCCGTCCCCACCATCATCCGCATCTCCGGGTACCGCTCAAGAATCGTGTTCGTCGCGGCCTACTTGGCGGTATGGGGCGCGTTCGGAGCCGCCGCCGCGGCGCTGCAGCTCGTGCTCGAGTCGCGGCACCTTCTGACGAGCGACATGGCGCTGCGCAGCGCCGCTGCAGCGAATCTGTCGCTCCTGGTCATCGGCGCGTACCAGCTCACCCCGGTGAAGCGAGCCTGCTTGCGCCTTTGCCGCTCCGAGGTCGTGCCGCTGCGCTACGCGTTCGCGTGCCTAGGGGCCTCGTGGCTGCTCATGGGCATTCTGTTCGTCGTCGGGGTGATGAGCGTGATCTGGGTCGCCGCTCTCGCGCTCTGGATCGCCGCGGAAAAGACGCTGAGCGCGGGGGGCCGCCTCGCCGCCGCGGCCGGCGTCGGCCTTATCCTCTGGGGAACCGTCCGCCAGCTTCTCTAGCCGATTACGGTGAAGCGTGCAGGGCGAGCTGGACGTTACCGTCTGGAGCGACGACCACCTGAAAGCGCGTGTCGGTGCCAGCGGCGGGCTTGCCATCGACGTAGAGCTGGCTCTTCACCGGGTAGACGCCCTGCGGCACGCCTTGCGGCAGCGAGAACCTGAACGAGGTTTCGAAGCCGCCGCCGCCGGTGCCCGCCTCGCTCGCCGGCTTTCTCGCTTTCCCCGCTTGCGCCCCGTCCGGGCTGAAGAGCGTGATCTCCTGTTCGACGTTCGGCTTCGGGTTGCTCGTGCCCGGGACGACCTCGATGTTGCTCGCGACGTTGACCGCGTTGCCGGCCTGGACCTTCGCGGTCGGCGCGACCTGCACGTTAAATCGGGTCACGGTCGCGCTGGCGGGCAGCGTTCCCTTGTTCTTCGCTTTGTACTCGTCGGTGACCTGCTGCGCGGTCTTCGTCTGCTTCGCGTAGTAGTTGTATGCAACGCAAGCGAGCGCGCCGATCGCCGCTCCCGCGGCCGCACCGGTTCCGCGATTCTTGCTGCCGCCGGCGAGGGCGCCGATGGCGGCACCGATGCCACCGGTGACGAGCGGATTGCAGTCGCCCGAAAATGTGTCCGCCGCCGGCGCGCTGCCGCCCTGTTGCGTCGCGCAGCCGCCCGCCAGCGCGACCGCCGCAAGGACGGCCGCGGGTTTGCGTCCGAATCGAAAGTGCCGCATGGTGTTCTCCCCCTCCCAGGGAAATCTACTCGATCTTGATCTGCCTTAGCGCGCGCTGCTGTTCGTCCGAGGCCGCGGCCTTCAGGCGCCGCGCCGGTGTGCTCGCCGGATCGACCTGCAGCGCATCGTTCGCCTTCGCGATGGCGCAATCGTATTGCTTGGCCTGGAAGCACTTTTCGCCGTCCTGCAGGAAAGTGGCGACCAGCATCGCCAGCCTGTTGTCCGGGCGCTGCTGTTCTTCGGCCGCGGGCGCCTTCGGCTGCCGCGCGAGTGCGCCCGCCTTGACCGGCGGCTTTGCCGGCAGCGGCTCTACGATCCGCGGCTGGTCCTCTTTTGCGCTCGGTTGGGGAGCCTCCACGACGGTCGGTGGCGCCGGCGTGGGGGTCGTAACTGCGGCCGGTGCCGGGAGCGAAGGTGCGACCGCAGGCGGCGGTGTCGACCCACCCCAATTGAGAAATGCCACCGCGCCAATTGCGGCGGCCAGAACGACCGCGATGCCGGCATAAACGCCGAGACGGAGCCAATCCCTTCCGGCAGCGGGAGGCGGCACCGTCTCGCGGGCGGCGCGCGTGATCGTCCGGGGAACCTGGTCCAGCCCAAGCACCGTGCGAAACGCCGCGACGCTCTGCGGGCGATTGGCCGGGTTGACCGAGAGCGCTTGATCGAGCGCGCGCAGGAACTGCGCGCTGTAGCGTCCCGCGACCGCTTTGTTCAGCGGCACGACGGGGTCGGTGATGGTCCGCGTGACCGCCGCGGTCGGCGGCGCGCCGGTGATCGCGAAATGCATGACCCCGGCGAGCGCATAGAGGTCGGTCCACGGCCCCTGCTTCAGCGACGCCGACTCGCCGTACTGCTCGATCGGCGCGTAGCCGGGCTTCAGGATCGCGGTGAGCGCCTGCGACCGGTCGGTGATGACCCGGCGCGCCGCGCCGAAGTCGAGCAGGAGCGGGTCGCCGTGCGGCAGGATGAGGATGTTGTCCGGCGCGATGTCTCGATGGACTGCGTTCGCACGATGCAGGACCTGCAGCGCGTCGAGGAGCTGCGCGAGGAGTTGTTTGAGATGACTTTCGTCAGGGGGCGTCGCTGCGCGGCGCAACGATTCCTTCAGCGTGATGCCTTCGTAGTAGGGCATCACCATGTACGCGGTGCCGTTTGCCTCCCAGAACCGATAGACCTTCACCAGGGCCGGATGGTCGAACTGAGCCAGCATCCGGGCCTCGTTGATGAAGCTGCGCAAGCCGATCTGGAAGGTCTCGTCGTCCCGGCTCGAGCTCGGTGCGACCGTCGCACCCGGCCCGCGGCTCGCGAGCGCCGCCGGCAGGTATTCCTTGAGCGCGACCTTGCGCTCGAGGACGCAATCGCGGGCGAGATAGACGATCCCGAAGCCGCCTTCGCCGATCAGGCCGACGATCTCGAACTCGTGCAGGCGCGTGCCGACGGGAAGGGCATTCGCGCCGAGCGCGGACTCCGCTCCTCCCCGGGGCGCCTGAGCGGCTACCGTGCGATCGTCGTCCGACGGCTGTGCCATGCCGTGCCCGAGGGCTCGATGAGCGAGTTGTTTTTTCGAAATTCAGTATACGCTCCGCTCGTTGACCCGGGAACTGCGAAAAAAGCTCGTCGTCGCGTGCTCGGCCCTTGCGCCCGCATCCGTTGCCGCCGCGCCGAACGAGATCAAGGTGTTCACGGACGAGCTGGCGCGCTACCGCGAGCACACGCTTGAAGTTCACGTCAACAAGGCGAGCAGCGCGGGGCCGAAGGCCGAGGATCAGCGCACGCCGCTGCAGATCATGCCGGAATACTCCTACGGCCTGCGGCGCAACTGGGAGCTCAGCTTCCAGCTGCCGCTCGCCTTCGACCAGGGCACGAGTCGCCTGGACGGGTACCGGGCCGAGGTCCAGTACGTGGCCCCGCACGACGAGGACGAGGGCTTCTATTGGGGCTTCAACGCCGAGCTCGCGCGCAACGAGCGTTTCGGCGAAGAAGCGTTCTGGAGTGCCGAGCTCATTCCGATCCTCGGTTACCGAGTCCGCCGCTGGCACTTCGTCGCCAATCCGGGCGTGGACAAGCAGATCTCGGGAAGCTCGCGCGCCGCGAATTTCCAGCCCGCGGCAAAACTCGCGTACCAGGCCTTCGGTTGGAACGAGTTCGGCCTGGAGTACTACGGTGGCGACAAGAGCCGCGTGCTCTACATCGCGTGGGACGGCAAGATCGGAAAATCCGACTTCAACGTAGGCATCGGCCGCGGATTCACGGACGAGTCGGATCGATGGGTGCTCAAGATGATCTTCGAGTTCGCTTTTCGCTGATCGAACTACGGTGCGCCGAGGTGCTCGCCGAGCCACTTGAGCAGGTGATCGGCGACCTGAAGGTTGTTCTTGTCCATCATCATCATGTGGCTGTTGCCCTTGATGCCGGCGTCTGGGAGCAGGACGAGCGCAGCGCGGCCGGCGGCGGACTTGATCGCGTTCACCGCCGCGAGGCAGGTATCGCGCCGCTTGTCGCCGTTCACGGTCTCCTTGGCGCCGACGCTGTTGTCGCCCCAGAGCGAGAGCATCGGCACCGACTTGAACCGGGCCGCGTCCGCAGGCTGGAACGTGTCGCATCCGCCTTCCACGCTCACGAGCGCTCGCACCAGGTTCGCGCGCTTGCGCACCACGTCGAGCCCATAGACGCCGGACTGCGAATGGACCATCACCACCGCCGGGCCGATCTTGTCGAGCAGCGCGACGAGCCCGTCGACGGTGTTGGCGCCGACGCCCGCGAGAGTGGTCTCGGCATTGGGCACGAGCTGAGCGGTGTATTGCTCCATCGCCTCTAACGGGAACTGCAGCCCGGGGAACGGGACGCCGTACGACGGGCCGAGCCGGAAGTTGAGCCACGCGCGCTCCTGCGTGGCGAGGAACAGAGTGGGCAGCGACGCCGGATTGGCGCCGGGCTGCTCGCGAACCAGGTTGACCGGGGTAGGATCGAAGCCGGAGCGCCCGCGTCCGGAATGGTCCACCACGTAGACCGGGAAGCCCTTGCGCAGGAAGTAGGTGGCCCAGCCCTCGCGGCCGTCGGGCGTGGTCTCGTAGGTTACCCCGGAATGATTCGAGCCGTGCACCAGCACCAGCGCGGGACCCTTCTTCGATGCCGGGATGCGGTAATGCACGTACATCTGGTTCACGGTGATGCGTCCAGGCGCGGCCGGGCCGGTGACGAGCGACGCACCGGGATGCCGCGAGGTCACGACCTTGCCGTTGACGAAGAAGCTGCCCTCGTCTTCGAGCGTGAGCGGGCCGCCCAGGGTGCCGGCGGCCGCGCTGCAGGCAAGGAATACGGTGATGAGCGCGAAATATGCTTTCATGGCCGGAGACCTCCCATGTCGATCCGGATCGGACCCGTTCGACTATAGGGTAGGTAACCTCAAAGGAGAAGCACCATGCCTGGAAACACCATCCGGCTTCATCGCGTGCTGCGCGGCACGCCCGAGCGCGTCTATCGCGCCTTCCTCGACCCCGCGGCCATGGCGAAGTGGCTGCCGCCGAACGGCTTTACCGGGAAGGTCCACGAGATCGACGCCCGGGTCGGCGGCGTGCACAGGATGTCGTTCACGAACTTCGGCACGGGCGCGAGCCACTCTTTCGGCGGCCGCTACCTCGAGCTCAAGCCGAACGAGCGCCTGCGCTACACGGACAAGTTCGACGACCCCAACCTGCCGGGAGAGATGACGGTCACGGTGAGCCTCAAGGCGGTCTCTTGCGGCACCGAGCTCAACGTCGTGCAGGAGGGCGTTCCGGAGGTGATTCCGGCCGAGGCCTGCTACCTCGGATGGCAGGAGTCGCTCGACGCGCTCGCTCGGCTCGTCGACCCTGAGATTCCCGGCTAGCGAGGATCGCGCTCCTGGAGGACGTCGACCGCGGTCAGAAACACCGCCTCCGGAATCGGACGCTCACCCTTCAGCCATGCGGCCAGGGCAGCGGCCGGGACGTTCAGGCGGTGTCTGAGCCGCTCCTCGCCGAGTGCTTGCGCTGCGCTTTTCAGCGCGCTGAAATAAAGCGACTGCCGGTTCATGGCGCATCAAGCTCTTCGGGCGCGGAAATAGGAGCGGCTGCGCGGTTTTCAAGGGGCTTGAAACCGGCCGGCCGCGCCCGGAGCTAGAACTGTCTTGCCGCCGGCTTGGAGTAGGCTAGAGGCACGCTGAGGATCGCCGTGGCATACCAGCTGACGATCGAAGAAAGGCCGACCCATGTGTACGCCCGGGTCGACGGCGACCTTACCGCCGAGAACGCGCTCAGATTCCTCGAGGAAGCCCATGCGGCCTGCGTGAAAAGCGGACGCTCGTCAGTGCTGCTCGACATGCAGCTCCATGGCCCTAACCTGAACACGACCAACATCTACGAAGTGATCTCGCAGCGCGCCACCGCGGGCAGCACGCTCCGCAAGATCGCGTATGTCCCCTATAGGGGCGGCGATCCGTCGATGGCACATTTCGCCGAGACCGTCGCGATCAACCGCGGCGTGAACGTGCGCCTCTTCGAGAGCGTAACGGCGGCCGAGCACTGGCTCACGGAGCCCTAATCCATCTGCAGGCCGAATTCGCGGGCGATGCCGGCGGTCTGCTCGTAGGTGTCGCGCAGGATCTGCGAGAGCTCTCCGGGCGTGGACGAAAGGGCAACCGAGCCCGCCTTCTCGATCAGGTCGCGGTACTCGGGCGATTTGACGATCGCGCCGACCTGCCGGTTGAGGAGCGCGACCACCGGCTGCGGGGTGCCCGCGCCGCCGCAGAGGCCGAGCCAG
>Ga0134125_10007913_pt1 | contig 11988 bp, 7 predicted proteins | sample KB31751_FD_96464 | JGI IMG/M metagenome (GOLD analysis project Ga0134125, IMG submission 96464) | Terrestrial soil microbial communities with excess Nitrogen fertilizer from Kellogg Biological Station, Michigan, USA - KB3-175-1 | ecosystem: Environmental > Terrestrial > Soil > Unclassified ... | reverse complement strand
TGGCTGGGCGCGCTGCGCCAGGGCGCCAGCCTGGAAACGGCCTATGGCGATAAGATGGAAGCTGCCGCCGACACGGCCCGGGCCGATGCGGCGCGCGATGCCATCCGCGCCCATTGCTGGGACAGGGCTCGTGGCCTTTTCGCCGACAATGCCGATTTCACGTTCTACAGCCAGCACATGAATGCGCTGGCCGTTCTTTATGGCGTGGCGACGCCGGAACAAGCGCCGGCGATCCTTTCCCGCATCACAGTCGCGGGCGCGGGAATCGATGCGCCGCCGGGCATGTTCACCACCACTTATTATTTCGCCTGGTATCTGGCGCGTGCCTTCGAGCATGCCGGCCTTTCTTCGCGGTATCCCGAGCTGCTCAAGACCTGGCGCGATCTTCTGGCGCTGCATTACACGACCTGGCCGGAATCGCGCGGCGAAACCCGCTCGGATACCCATGCCTGGAGCGCCCACCCCACCGCCGATCTTCTGGGCGTGGTCGCCGGCATCCAGCCCGCAGCGGCCGGCTACAAGCGGCTTCGGGTTGCGCCCAATCTGGGTGGGCTCACCCAGCTGGATGCGGCGGCGGCCACGCCCCGTGGTCCGGTTACAGTTCATTACGCGGTTCTGGCTGGCCAGTTGACCGCCGAGATCGACCGGCCCGTCAACCTGCCGGGTGATTTCATCTGGAAGGGCCGGCATTACCCTCTTGCGGCGGCCCACAGTCGCTTTGTCCTGCCGGAGTAAAGCGAAGCGCGATAACCGGCGAACCCGCAAAGCGTTCCGACCGGCGGCGCAATCAGCGGGGTAACAAACTATTGTGGCCACGCGGCAACTGCCTGTGGGGCCGTCACGTTCTGTCTTCTGCCATGGGTGAGGATTTCGATTCGATTGTGGACGGAGTGCTGCGTTTCGCGCACCGGCATATGCGCGCCTTCGCCATCGTGATCGCGCTGATCGCCGTTCCCGCAAGCCTGATCTTCCTGACGCCGGTCATGCTCGAGGCAGTGGCCAAGCCCATGGACCACATGCCGCAGATGGGTGGACAGCCCGCAACCTTCACCTTCCTGAATGCCGATGGACAGATCATCGGCCGGCGCGGGCCCGTCGCCGGCGAGACCTTGCAGCTGAAGGACATGCCGGCTTATCTGCCGGTGGCCTTCATGGCCATGGAGGACCGGCGCTTCTATCGCCATCATGGCGTGGACTTCATCGGCCTGGCGCGCGCGGCCTATGTGGATCTGCGCGCCGGTCATGTGGTGGCGGGTGGTTCGTCCATCAGTCAGCAGACGGCCAAGCTGGTGTTCGATCGGCGCCAGCGGACCTTCAGCCGCAAGTTGCGTGAGCTGGTCAACACCGCCGTGCTGGAAAAAAGTTTCAGCAAGCAGCAGATCCTGGAGCTCTATCTCAACCGCATCTATCTGGGCAGCGGCGCCTATGGCGTGGACACGGCGGCGCGCACTTATTTTGGTGTTTCGGCGCGCAATGTCAGCCTGGCCCAGGCGGCGATGCTGGCGGCCTTGACCCGCGCGCCGTCCGTTTTCTCGCCCCGGCGCGATCTAGCGGTGGCGCAGCAACGCGCGGCCCGCGTGCTGGTGGCGATGACGCAGATGGGCGCCATCCGGCCTGACCAGGCGGTCGAGGCCATTCACCATCCGGCGACGGTGATTGCCCGGCCGGTGGACACGCACAGCTATTTCCTCGATGCCGCGGCTGAGGAGGCGCGCCGGGTCGCGGGCGATTCCGGTCCCGGTGAATTGATCGTCCACACCACCCTCCGTTCCGATCTTCAGGCTGCCGCCGATCAGATCGCCACTGACGCCGTGGCGCATAGGGGCCGCAAGCTGGATTTCTCACAGGTCGCCATGGTGGCGATGAAGCCCGACGGCGCCGTTGCTGCCATGGTGGGAGGCGTCAGCTATGCCCGTTCGGTGTTCAACCGGGCAACGCAGGCGCGCCGCCAGCCAGGTTCGGCCTTCAAGCCGTTCGTCTATCTGGCGGCGCTGGAAGCGGGCATCTCGCCCTGGGACTGGCGCGATGACCGGGCGGTGGACATCGCCGGCTATCAGCCCGCCAACTACAAGGACGAGCATTATGGCCGCCTGCGGCTGATCGATGCGCTGGCCCGTTCGGTCAATACCATCACCGTCAACCTGGCGCAGGAGGTCGGCGTCTCGAAAGTGGCAGCCGCGGCCCAGGGCGCCGGCATCACCTCACCGCTCCAGGACAATGCGTCGCTGGCGCTCGGCACCAACGAGGTCACGCCGCTGGAACTGACGGCAGCCTATGACACCTTGGCCAATGGCGAGGCCGTGAAGCCCTATCTGGTCTCGCGCATCGAGAACAGGAGCGGGAAAGTGATTTACGAAAGGCAGAGCACACAGGCGCAGCCCGTGATCGCCGATACGGTGCGCCGCGATCTCACCGCCATGCTCTACAAGGTCGTCACCGGCGGCACGGGCACGGCCTCACGACTGCCCGAGCGTGAATCGGCCGGCAAAACCGGCACCACCCAAGACTATCGCGATGCCTGGTTTGTCGGCTTCACGCCCGACTTTGTCGCATCGGTCTGGGTGGGCAATGACGATGACAGTCCCATGCGCAAGGTGACGGGTGGACTTGTGCCCGCGGCGCTGTGGAAGCAGGTGATGACGGTGGCCGAACGGGGCCTGCCGCCGCGGCCGCTGGATCGCACCCCGGAGCCGGCGGGGGTCAGCGAAGATTTCGCGGCCGATCAGGTCGCCTATGTGGACGAGGTGGACGGTGCCGCCCCGCAGCTGCCGCAGGAACAGGCAGGCGACTTTGTCAGCACCGGCAGTGGCGTGACGCCGGAACAGCGGCCCCATGAGGCTTCCGCATCTCAGGTGGCATCGTCCTATCCGCATGTCTCGTCCTACGCGCCGCCGCTGCCGGACCAGGCACAACAGCAGGGTTCACGCGATGCGGAAATGGCGCCACATGCTGAGCGCCAAGGCGCTTCGCAGTATCCCCCGCGGCAGGCGGCGGACGAGATGTCATCTTATCGGCAATGGTCGGAAGGAAGGCAGGTCCCCTATGACAGGCACGCCATGGAACCTGCGCCACAGACGGCTCCGCCGCGCGGAAACCCTTCCAATTATCCGACACGGCAGGCAGCCGAAGTGCCGCCCGCCTATCCATATTATCCGGCGCCGCGCGCTTATTATCCTTCGCCTTCTTATGCCGATCCGCGTTATGACGATGCGCGGGACCGCTACGGTGATCGGTGACGGTCCCGATATCTGGTTGAGGAACCAGAGGTTTTTTCTGCCGTTTGCTCTTTGTTGATCCCGGAAAGAGCCGGCATGAAGCCCAGACCCCTTCTGATTGCTGCCTATGTGGCCGGCGCTGTGGCCTGTGTCGCCATTGTCGCGGTGCTGTTCCGCACCTGGGGCCCGCCGCCCGCTCCGACCAGGACGCCCACGTCCATCACCATGGCGCAGGCGCTGCAAAACCGCCTGGCAAAGACGGGCAGCGCACGGGCGCAGGTCAGCGCCATCTATCAGGCCCGCGGCTTTTCCACCGTCTGGTTCGAGGGCGATCAACTCAGCTCCGATGGCCGGGGTGTCGTCGCCACTCTGGCTGCCGCGGGCAATGAAGGCCTGCCGGCCACGCGTTATCGCTTGCCCGCGCTGCCTGGCGCGCAGGCTTCGGATGGAGTCAGGGCACAATTCGAACTCGCGCTGACCGCGGCGGCGCTGCGCTATGCCGCCGACATGCGCTGGGGCGCCTGGCGTCCGGATCGGTTCTTCAACGATGTCAGCATGACCCGCGACCAGGATGATGTGACGGCTGGGCTGATTCATGCCGCCGACAGCGGCAAGGCCGTGGCCTATCTGCAAGGACTTGCGCCTTCCGTGCGTGAATATGGTCTGCTGCGGGCGGCCCTGGCGCGCTATCGCGGCATGGCAGCGGCGGGAGGCTGGCCCATGGTGACAGCCGAAAACAAGCTGTCCTCGCAGGATCGGGAACGTCTCAAAGCCCGGCTGCAGGTCGGCGGCTATCTGCCGGCTGATTCCGGAAACACCAAGCCGGCCGCTCTCACCGCCGCGCTCAAGGCCTATCAGACCGACACGGCCATCACCGCCAGCGGTCGCCTGGATGCACGCACCGTGGCCATGCTGAACACTCCACCGGGGGTGCGGGCCGAGCAGATCGCGGCCAACATGGAGCGGCTGCGCTGGATGCCGCACGCGACCGGTCCGCAATATATCCTGGTCAATGTGCCGGACGCCTCGCTGGTGCTGATGGAATCCGGCCAGCCGGCGCTGACATCGCGGGTGGTGGTGGGCGCCCCGGACAAGCCGCCACCGATCCTTGCCACCAGGGCGGTATCGGTCACCATCAATCCGGCCTGGCATGTGCCCAAATCCATCGTCGCCAAGGAGATCCAGCCCAAGATGGAGCAGGATTCGGAGTATCTCGAGACCAAGCACATGGAAATGGAAAATGGCGACGTGGTGCAGTTGCCCGGACCGGACAATGCGCTGGGCACGGTCAAGTTCGAGATGCCCAACCCCTTCGATGTCTATCTGCATGACACGCCCTCCAAGAGGGCTTTCCTGTCGGACGAGCGTGCTCTCAGCCATGGCTGCGTGCGGGTGCAGCAGATCAGGCCGCTGGTGGAACATGTGCTGGGCATCAGCGATCAGGACCTGCAGCAGGCGATCGCCGATGGCAAGACCGAGTCCCGGCGCCTGCCGCAATCCATCCCGGTCTATATCCAGTATTTCACTGCCGTCGCGCGCGATGACGGCCGGATCGCCTTTCGTGGCGATGTCTATGGCCGCGATGCGCGCATGATTGCCGTCATGTTCCCCGGCCAGCCGCCGACGCAACTCGCCAGCACCGCCGGCAATCCCGCCAGCCGCTGATGGCCTTGGGTTGAACCACGCCGCCTGCCACGGCAGGATGGCCCATAAATAAAAACAAGCGGGGCGGCCATCCTTGAGTGAAGACAGGCGTGAAGCCGCGGTGATCAGCCAGCTTCGCTGGCGCATTCTGCCGCTTTTGTTCGCGGGCTATTTCGCGGCCTATATCGACCGGGTCAATGTCGGCTTCGCCGCCTTGACCATGAATCAGGCGCTGGGGCTGTCGGCCGAGCAATACGGCCTGGGCGGCGGGCTGTTCTTCGCCGGCTATGTCGCCTTCGGCGTGCCCAGCAATCTGGTGCTGGCGCGGCTGGGTGCGCGGCTGTGGCTTCCCATCATCATGGTCGCCTGGGCGCTGGCTTCGCTGCTGAATGCCTGGGCCACCGGTCCCCACAGTTTCTATGCCATTCGCCTGGTCCTGGGTGTCGCCGAGGCCGGACTTTATCCCGGCCTGTTGTATGTCCTGACCGAGTGGCTGCCCGGACGCCATCGCGTGCGCATGATTACCTTGCTGGTGCTCTCCACGCCGTTCTCGATCATGCTGGGTTCGCTGATCTCCCAGCCGATCCTGCGCATGGATGGCATAGGCGGCCTTGCCGGCTGGCAATGGCTGTTCGTGCTGCAGGCGCTGCCCACCATTGCGCTGGCGCTGATCTTTTATCTCGCCATGCCGCACAGTCCCGCCACGGCTCCTTGGCTGACGGCTGAGAACCGGCAATGGCTGGTGGAGCAACTGGCGCGCGAACGGACCCGGCGCGAACAGGTGGGCCGCTTCAGCGTGGGCGAGGCGTTGACCAATTCCACGGTCTGGCTGATCGCGATTGCCGGCGTCGGCATCAACTTCGCCGCCTATGGCCTGATCCTGTTCCTGCCGCAGATGATCCATGCGCTGGGCGTTTCCACGGCGCTGACGCCGCTGGTCAATGCCGTTCCCTTCGCCGTCTGCGCCGTGGTGATGGTGCTGTGGTCCAACCATTCCGACAAAAGCCTGGAGCGTACCTGGCACGCCGCCATTCCCGCCGCGCTGTCGGGCCTGGCGCTGATCGCCTGTCCCTTCCTGCAAAATCCGGTGCTGGCATTGGCGGCGCTCACGCTCGGCATCACCGGCATCTTCTGCTACGTCTCGATTTTCTGGGCGGTCCCCTCGGCCATGCTGACGGGCGCGGCGGCGGCGGCGGGACTTGCGCTGATCAACGCGGTCGCCAATCTCGGCAGCTTTGCCGGGCCTTATGCACTGGGTTGGGTGAAGGACGTGACGGGCAGTTTTTCGATGGGCATCGTGGCGCTGGGATTGGGACCGCTGGCGGCGGCGGCGATCGTCGTCTCCTTGCGCGCCGCCACGCGCTATGAAAAAGCGGGCATCACATGATTCCGCTTTCCATCCTGGATCTCACGCCCATCCGACAGGGCGGCAACATCGCCGACACGTTCCGCGAGACGGTGGCGCTGGCGCAGGCTGCCGAGCGGCTGGGCTTTCGCCGCTACTGGCTGGTCGAACATCACAACACGCCATCGGTGGCGGGCGCCGCCACCGCTGTGCTGATGGCCCATGTCGCCGCGCATACCCGCACCATCCGCATCGGCGCCGGCGGCATCATGTTGCCCAATCACGCCCCGCTGATGGTGGCCGAGCAGTTCGGCACTCTGGCGGCGCTTTATCCGGGCCGTATCGATCTGGGGCTGGGCCGCGGCATCGCCAATGATGCGGAGACACTGAGAGCGCTGCGTCGCCAACCAAACGACGTGGCGGAATTTCCCCGGGATGTGGAAGATCTGCTGAGCTTTCTCAGGCCTGCAATGCCCAATCAGAAAGTTCGCGCCATTCCGGGCGAGGGCGCCGACGTTCCCGTCTGGATTCTGGGCTCAAGCCTTTCCGGCGCCGATCTGGCGGCACGGCTGGGCCTGCCGTTCGCCTATGCCTCGCATTTCGCGCCGGATCAGCTCGATGTGGCGCTGGCGGCCTATCGCGGCCGCTTCCGGCCATCGACCTATCTGCAAAAGCCGCGGGTGATGCTGTCCCTGACGGTCGCGGCCGCCGGAACGGACGAGGACGCGCGCTATCTTTTTTCCAGCGCTCAGCACGCGACGGACGCGCCGCTGCCCCCGCCGGTCCGGGACTATGAAAAAAAGCTTGATCCCAAGCGGCTTACCTTGATCAACAACCTGTTTCGCCACGCGGTGGTGGGAGGACCCGCCACCGTCGCCAAGGGCATGGCCGATTTCATCGCCCGCTACCGGCCGGACGAGGTGATCGCGGTGACCCAGATTTTCGACCCGGCGGCACGCGCCCGGTCCTTCGAGATTCTCAGTGCGGCCGCGGCATCGTCGGCGTGATCCTGGGCGCCGGCGCCGGAGACTGGCCCTGGGTACTGAGATTGAGCGGCGGCGAGGGCGCCGGGGTGATGGCGACGCTGCCGGCCTGCATATCCGCAAACGGCGCGGGGGTGCCATAAGGGTCGTAGCTTTCGGTGCTGATGAACTGCGGCCTGGTCGCAATGGCGCCGGTCGGGTCGGTGGCATAGGGCTGGTTGTCGGGGTTGCCCTCATGCCCATTGGCACAGGCGCTCAGGGCACAGGCGGCGAGCAGCGCGGCGGTCATCGAAAATCGCATCAGAAACCCATTTCTTGAACCTAGTGGGGAAAGCATGACACGGCCCCAATGGTTCCGGCTACCCTTGTGGGCCCATCTGCTTGCGGCTTTAATGTGAAAAAAGCAGGGGGACCGATGAAACGCCTCGTTCTTGCGCTGGCTTTGGCCGCACTGCCGGCTTCGCTTTCGGCCCAGACACCCCAAGGGACGCCGGCGCCGACGCAAGCCAGGCCGCCTGGGCCGGCCCCTGACCACAATCCCAGTGGCCTGCCGCGGGTGCCGACCTACGGCACCATCGAGGGTCAGCCGATCGACGCGCGCATGCCGGAGAAAAAGGCCGATACCCGTCAGTTCCCCGAGCAGACCCGCGCGCCCTATCACCATCCCACCGACTTCAAGATGACGGTGCTCACCAACCAGCTTCACGCCGCCTGGGCCAGCGCGCTGCTGCCCGATGGCAAGCTGCTGGTGACGGAGCGGCTGCCCGGCGCCTTTCGCATTGTCGGCAACGGCAGCCTGTCGGCACCGCTCAAGGGGCTGGAAGGACTGAACGTCTCCACGCCGATGACCGGTCTTCTGGATGTGGTGCTCGACCCGGACTTCGCCCGCAACCACACCATCTATTTCACTTACTTCGAATATCTGGACAAGACCGTCTACAACACCGCCGTCGCGCGCGCCGTACTGGATGAAAATGCCGGTGCCATCGCCAATGTGAAGGTGCTGCTCAAGACCTTGCCCTTTGCGCCCAACGACCAGACTCTGGCGGCGGGCACCAAGACCGGCGGGCGTATCGCGGTCGGCGCCGACGGCTTTCTCTATGTCACCATCGGCGATCGCGACAATGCCGGCACCAGGCCCTGGCCGGTGGCGCAATATCTCGACACCCATTTGGGCAAGGTGCTGCGTATCACCAAGGACGGAAAGCCCGCGCCGGGCAATCCTTACATCGGCAAACCCGGCGCACTGCCGGAAATCTGGGCCATCGGCTTGCGCAGCCCGGAAGGCCTGGCCTTCGCGCCCGACGGCAAGCTCTACGAAGTCGAACATGGCCCGCGCGGCGGCGATGAATTCAACCTGATCAGGAAGGGCGCCAATTACGGCTGGCCCATCATCACCCACGGCATCGACTATCCGGGCAAGCCGATCGGCGAGGACAAGGTGGCCATGCCGGGCATGGAACAGCCGGTCTATTACTGGTCGCCGTCCACGGCACCGGGCGGGCTCGCCTTCTACAAGGGCAAGTCGCAGGCCTGGGCGGGCAGCGTCTTTGTCGGCATGCTGAACGGCCACATGCTGGACCGGATCAAGCTGGTGAACGGCAAGGTGGTGGAGGAGGAAGCGCTGCTCACCGACCTGCATCTGCGCATTCGGGATGTGCGCATGGGTTCGGACGGGGCGGTCTATGTGGTCACCGATTCCGGCGGCACGGCGATCACCGAAGTGACGCCGGCCACCGGCCAGCTCATCAAGCTGGAGCCGGAGCACTGATTTTTGGATGATGGATGGTTGCGAGCTCTAAGAGCTGATGTTTTGTAGGCTGCGCTTACTTTGATAGTACTTCACCAATCCAGCCGCACAGAGCACACCAAGTGCCGTAGCCAAAAACGCTGGTAATTCAGCAGTGAAATGCTGCGGCCGTGGCACATTCTCTTTAAACGAAAAAGCGGCGGCCGCTATGAAACCCACCAGCCGGTGACTAGGCGCAAGTCCAGTTGTAGCGGCACATGCGAGTGCTGCGGCAAGGACCATGCCGACCAGGCCGACATATTGTTTTTGGTCTCCTTGGAGCATTGCCCCGAACATGCTTGCGCCTAAGTAGGTGCTCAGCAGGAGCGCAATCCAATACACGACGGGAATGAGGAGAAGTGCCGCCAACCATCTTATGATCGTCAAAGCCCCGCACCTCACAGACGCGACCATAAGGCTAACGCTGCGTGGGCGAGCTTTAAATATGGAAGCGAAAGATCGCCGATGAAGCTTCTGTAATCAGACCGGTCGCCGCCGCGCCGGCGCAGCTTCTCCGCCGGGCAGGCGGAAGGCGATGAATTCCGAACTGAAGCCGCGCCCGCCAATGGCGAGCACGATATATTGCCGCCCGTCCGCCATATAGGTCATGGGCGAGCCGGACTGTTCGGACGGCATGAACACCGCGCCCTTTTCCTCGCCGGTGGCCTTGTCATAGGCGCGCAGCCGCGCGCCCTTGCGTCCGGTCTCATCGGTATAGGTCATGGGATCGCCGCAGATCACCAGGCTCTTGGTGGTGAGGGGCGCGATCTTGCCGATCATGCCGGTGCGGGGAATCTTCAGGCCCTTCAGCGCCGGATTGTTGCGGATATTGTCCGGCGTTTCGCCATGCGCCACCTGCCACTTCTGGGTGCCGCTGGAAAGATCGGTGGCGGTGATGCGCCCGTATGGCGGCTTGATCAGCGGCAGGCCATCCACCGTCAGATCGCCGATGCGCATGCCGCTTGGTGACGGCAGATTGGCGTGAACATAGTCGAACGCGCCCCGGCGGTGATCGGGATTGGGAATGATGCCGCCGATGGTGAGCGGATTGGTCTGGGAATAAGTATAGACCGTGAAGGTCTCCGGATCGTAGGAACCGCCTGGCCAGTTGATGCCGCCAATATAGCCCGGCAGGTTGATGACGCCGAAAGGACCTTCCGGTTTTTCCATGATCGGCGCAGTGTAAAGCGGGCCCAGTTTATAGTGGCTGGCCACATCCAGCGCCTTCTGACGCAACTCCGGCGTGAAATCGATCAGGTCGTCTTTGGTCACGCCCTGGCGGTCCACCGCCGGTGGCTTGGTGGGGAAGGGCTGGGTGGGCGAATACCATTCGCCCGGCACATCGCCCGGGATCACTTTCTTCTCCACGATCGGCCAGATCGGCTCGCCGGTCTCGCGGTTCAGCACATAGAGGAAGCTCTGCTTGGTGGGCTGAACCAGTGCCTTCACCGTCTTTCCGTTATGGGGAATGTCGCACAGGATGGCGGCGGCGCAGACGTCATAGTCCCACAGTCCGTGATGGATGAGCTGGTAGTGCCACTTGCGCTTGCCGGTGAGAATGTCCACCGCCACGATGCTTTCGCTGAAAAGGTCGCGGCCGGGGCGATAGAAACCCATCTGGTCGCCGGTGGGCAGCTCGATGCCGAGATAGGCCAGACCCAACTCTTCGTCCGCCGAGATCTGCGCCCAGTCCCCGGCATTGCCCGCCGCTTCCGCGCTACCCGGCTTGAGCCAGGTGTCGTAGCCGAACTCGCCCTTCATCGGGATGTTGTGGAAGATCCAGAGGCGTTTGCCGGTCTTGACGTCGAAGCCGCGCACATAGCCCTTGGCGTTGCTCTTGACCTTGGGTGTGTTGCCGGCGGTGTGGGCGGCGCCGATGATCACCACGCCCTTGGCGATGGTGGGCGCGGAATGCAGCCCGATATCGGCGGTGTCGAGGTCCAGGTTCTGGTCGTCGTTGAGCTTGAGGTCCACCATGCCGCCAGTACCGAAGTTCGGATCGGGCAGGCCGGTCTTGGCATCCAGCGAGACCAGCTGATAGCCGATGGTGACATAAAGAATGCGTTCCTGATCGCCCTCGCTCCAATAGCCGACGCCGCGGCCCGAGAGCTGGCGCGGGGCGTTGCGGGCGCGGGCGCCTTCATCCGGCGTCTTGTGCAGCCACAGCACTTCGCCGGTGGCCGCATCCAGGCAGACCACATCGCGGCGCGAGCCGGCGGTGACGTACATGCGCCCCTTTATCACCAGCGGCGTGCACTGAAGGATGAATTCGGGATGGGACCCGAGATTGTCGGTCTTGAACTGCCAGGCCACTTCCAGCTGGTTGAAGTTGGCCGCATTGATCTGGTCCAACGCCTTGTAGCGCCAATAGTTCAGATTGCCGCCATAGACCGGCCAGTCGGTATCGGCTGGCTCGGACAGCGAAACGCTTTGCGCGCGCACGGGCAGTGAGACAGCAGCCATGCCGGCTGCCGTGGTGGTCAACATCAAACGTCGTGTAAGCGCACGCATCGCGAGTGTCCTGTCAGGAATTGCAGCCATTCGCGACGAACGCCCCAAGCGCTTTCGCGAAGCTGGCGGACACTAGCTTAAGCGATGCAGATGATGAAAGAATTTTGACGCGTTCCTAACGCGGGCGCAATTCGGGCGGCAGATATGGTGGCGGCGTGGCCACCGGCGCGTAATTCCACGGCACGGGCGGGAGCGGTTGGTTGGGCTGTTCGCGCCGCTGGCCAAGGCGCTGGGTCAGGGTGTTGAGGCCCTGGACCGGACTGATGACGGGGAACGGCACGCGCGGGCCGCTGGCGCATTGCTGCGCCGGCGGGCAGACGCCCTGTGCCGCCGCCGGAACAGCCGCAAAAGCGGCGCCCGCCACAAGCAGAATCGACGTGCACATCAGGATGCGAACCGGTTTCATACTGTCAAAACGTTCCTCAAGGCCGTCGGTGCCCTTTACCGTTCCGTGAAGTGGAACTGGGCGCCGCCGCGGATGCCGGCCGGCCAGCGCGAGGT
>Ga0134125_10007912_pt1 | contig 11990 bp, 7 predicted proteins | sample KB31751_FD_96464 | JGI IMG/M metagenome (GOLD analysis project Ga0134125, IMG submission 96464) | Terrestrial soil microbial communities with excess Nitrogen fertilizer from Kellogg Biological Station, Michigan, USA - KB3-175-1 | ecosystem: Environmental > Terrestrial > Soil > Unclassified ... | reverse complement strand
CGTCAATCCAAAGTTTCCCCTTAATGACGTCGCCCGCTGGAAGCCGCTGAAGACGCAGAACAAGCAAATTAGTTTCCGGCCCAGCGGTGAAGGTTCCCTTGGCTTGTTTCCAATCGCTGGTGTCCGTCAGATTATCGGAGGCAAACAGAGGGACGTGAGTGTACGCGTCTTCCATCACAAACCTGATCCCGCCGGCCCCTTCGATCTGTTGTGCCTTGAAGTTCGCGGAGAAATCGTAGGTGCGATTGGGGTGCACAGACACCAATTCGCGTATGCCGGCATCTTCAATTTGCGCGTCATCGAACGAAATGGACAAAGAGCGTGTTCCGGAGTGATGCTGGGCTGGATCCAAGGCGAGCGAGATTCTGCGGTCCTTCTGGTATATCCAGTCGAAGCCCGCCTTCAGAATCGGCAGGCTGAAGTTTCCATTCACAATCAAATTCTCAGGCGACGGCTGATAGTGAGAAAGACCCGCGAGCGGCCCCGCTTGTCGCCACACTTGCAGCGCCAGGCCGGGCTGCTTTGTGACCAGCAAATAATTTACGTATTCATATACGCGTGAACGCGAAATGGGATTGCCCAGGCTCACCAATTGCACCCAGGCTTTGCCTGTAGCGGCTGTTTGCTGGCTGCTGATAAGGAGATCCAAAAATGATTCGTAGGCATCGGTCCGGGCGGGCATTAATTTCGACACGAACAAGTCCACATCCGGCTTTACCTTCCAGCAGAAGGGTAAAGCATGTCCGAAGGTTGGCCCCTGGTCGGCCAGCAACTGGTGGCAGAGATCGAGAGTTTGTTCGGTTTCACCGGCGCTGAAATAGACATTCGCTGCGTCCCACACAATTGCAGGGTTGGTAGGTCCCATCTGCAAGGCCTTGTGTAAGGCTGCATCCTCCGCCTGAGTGTTGCCCAACGAATTGTAGGCGCTGGCAAGGGCCAACCAATAACGTGAGTCGTAAGGATTCAAGGACACTGCCGCACGAAGTGAAGATGCCGCGAGATCGGGCTGAAGGAGTGCAGAATAGAGTCCTAAATGGTAGCGATATTCGGCGTTAGACGGTTGCAAGCGGACTGCGCGTTGCAAGCTGGTGGGATCATTACGCTCGGAAAAAATGGAAGCAAGATATTGGCAGCTCGCGAAGGCAATGATGAGGAAAGAAAGAAGAAAAGCAGGGATTAGTAGAAGAGTTTTATTTGCCGGGGTTTTTGCCTGAATCCTCATGTAGTTCTGGCATCGCCCTTCGCTGCGCGCGGACCCTGCTAGGCCGGGGTTGAGGCAACATTTCCGGAAGAGTCGCCGCCTCGAGGATCGATGGAATCTTCCTGGTAATAACGCTTGCCGTATTTTCCCTGATATTCGTAGTAATAGTAATAATCCGGCGACCTCAGATCCACGGCGTTTAGAAGAACGCCGGAGACGCGGGCATTGACGCGGCCAAGGAGTTCACGCGAGCGTCGCAAAGCCTGCTTGGTGGTTTGTCCCGAGCGAATCACCAGCACTACGGCATCGGCGCTTGTGGACATGACCACGGCGTCGGTTACTGAGAGCGTGGGCGGCGTATCAATCACAATGTGGTCATATTGCTCCCGCAGGGCGAGAAGAACGTCGCGCATATGCGAGGAAGCCAGCAATTCCGCCGGATTTGGCGGAGGAGTACCGGCGGCAAGAATGAACAGTGAAGGCACCCCGGGAGAGCGCACGATCGCCTGTTGCAGAGTAGCATTTCCGGTGAGCACATCACTCAAGCCGATTTTTGGGCCCAGACCGAGCGTCTTATGAATGCTGGGACGGCGCAGGTCAGCGTCAATTAAGAGCACCCGGCTCTCTTTTTGTGCCAAGACGATGGCGCAATTAATGCTTGTAGTGGATTTTCCTTCTTGTGGCAGCGCGCTGGTTACAAGGATAGTTTTTGGCGGCGCTCCAGATGATGTGAGCAATAGAGAGGTGCGCAGGGCGCGGTAGGATTCCGCCATTTGGGATTGGGGCCGGGATTGAGAGACAAGCTCCACCACTTCTTTGGAGGCCGCAAGGGCCAATCGCTTTGCGGGATCCAAAAGATTTGCAGTTTGCCGCGAGCCCAAGGGAATCATTCCCAATGACGGCAAGCCAGAAATAGCTTGCGCCTGTTCTGGGGTTCGTACTGTGTTATCCAAAGCTTCCAGAAGGAAGGCGAGGCCGAGGCCGGAACTGAGTCCGAGGGCGAGAGCGAAAGTAAGGTTCCGCGGGATGTTTGGGGAAGAGGGATGGGTCGGTATTCGGGCCTGGTCCACTTTGCGGATATTTGTGGAGCGCAAACCAGCGGTTACGCCGGCTTCCTTCAGTTTCTGTAGAAGGCCCTCGTACAGGGTACGATTCGATTCGACGTCCCGGTTGAGCAGATTGTATTCGATTGAGCTCTCGTTCAGCGCGTTGGCTTGCTGCTTCTGCTTGTCGAGCGCGGCGCTCAACATTTTTTCGCGGCGCAACGCAGCCATGTAATCGTCGCGGACACCATCGAGCACTTTTTTCGATTGCAATTGAATCTGCGCGGCCACCTCTTTCAATTGAGTATCGAGCTGCTGTACTTTGGGATAAGAAGGGCCGAATTGAGTGCTTAATTGCGCAGCCTGAATGCGAAGATCAGCCTGCTGCCCTTGCAGCTTTTCCAGAATCGAGGATTCTGCGTTAGAGTTGGAAGATGCCCCCATCGCCGCAGCGGATGCGGCGTTAGCGTCGCCGGATTGCGTGAGTTCATAGACCGATTGTTTCTCCATCCTCACGGATTCCGCTTCGGTCAACTCCTTATTGAGTTCCGTCAGCTTGGAAGTGATGATGTTTTGCTTGTCGTCAGTGCCAAGGATTTCGTGTTGCTTCTGATATTGGACAAGTTTTTCAGTGGAGGTTTCCACTTTCATTTGCAGGTCAGCCAATTGTTTGGAAAGCCAGTCCGACGCCTCCATGGTGGACTCATAACGGGTTTTGAAGTTCTGCTCCTCATAAGTTGAAATGAGGGTGTTGACGGCCCGCGCTGCAAGTTCTTTGTCGGGCGAGCGGTAGCGAACCTCGATAATCCGGGTGTTGGGGACCATAGTGACGGTCAACCCTGACTTGAACGATGAGATCAACCCCGAGGTCCTGGGAGAATCAATATTATCGGCGTCGCCGGTCAGGTTGAGATCATTGCCATCCGCCGAGGGGGCGTTTGCCGGGCCTTTATCCAAGCCCAGTTCTCTGAGGACCTGCAGGGAGAGTAAATCACTTTTCAAAATGCGGACTTCGGTATCCATCTCGGTGGGATCGTAGTAGTCCCAGTCGGGGGCGGAATCCTTAAAATTCACCATGGCGGAATCTGGCTTGGTGATCGCAATGGTGCCTACGCTTTCGTAGATTGGCGTGGTGCGGAGCGTCGCGATGGTGATCACGCTGAAGATGACCACCAAAGTGCTCAAGGCGGCCCATTTGTGTTTTAGCAAAGTGCGCCAATATTCCCGAACGCCCGACTCCTGCATCGCTGGCGCATAGATATAAGATCCGGACTGGCGAGAAAATTCGATAGGTGAGTTGGGCGGAACTTCCCGGAAAACTTGACCGTGAATCGGAATCATGGGCCCGGAACTCATCAATATCCCTCAAAATTGAATGAACAATGCCACCCCAAAAGTTGGGATCGCACGCTTGCTCACACGTGTAGCTCGAAAACAACACCGGTCAAGAGTGGAGAAAATTTTAGCATCGCGTTTCAGGACGGAGGCGTAATCAAGCTGGTTCACTCGAACGGTCGAAGGTGGTGTCAGCACGGTGTTTTCCGCTACGCTTCGGTTAATGCTGCGGCCAGTTGTTCACTTGCAGAGCCATGGCATTCGCGCTCAACAAATTCATGCAAATGGAACGAGCTGATCTGAAGATTGTTGCCATCATCCAAGCCAGAATGGGGAGCTCACGTCTTCCCGGTAAAGTCTTGATGGATATTGGAGGCGAAACCGTTCTGGGGAGAGTGGTGAGGCGCTCCCGGCGGTCGCGCCTTACCAAGACAACGGTGGTTGCGACAACCGAATTACGTGGGGATGATGCGATTGTGAAGGAATGCCAGCGGCTGGGAGTGAGATGCTTTCGAGGAATGGCAGAAAATGTTCTGGACCGCTATTACCGCGCCGCTCTCGAACATTCGGCGCGGCTCGTCGTGCGCGTGACCTCCGATAATCCTCTGGTGGACCCTGATTTGATTGATGAGACGGTGATGACCATCCTCAAATCTGATGCCGACTATGCGAACAACCGGTCACCGCGTATTTATCCCGAGGGGCTCGACGTGGAAGCATTTACGTTCGCTGCTTTGGAGAGGGCGCAGCGCGAAGCGCGACAGCCTTACGATCTGGAGCATGTCACCCCGTATTTTTACCAGCACCCGGAGAAATTCCACTGTGTGGCTGTAAAGCGCGCGGTCAATTTTGGTCACTATCGCTGGACTCTTGATACCGCTCAAGATCTGCAGGTCATTCGCGAGATCTATGGGCTCCTGGGGAATCGCGATGATTTTTCCTGGCTTCAAGCGATTGAGGCCGTCAATAATGGCGCCCAATTGGCAAGCATGGGTTCTCAAGCAATCCTGAAAGCATTGCACGCATATTGATTACTCTTCCAACGCACGAGGCCTTTCGTGCCCGACTACTTCGTGGCGAGGCGAGCGCGCTTCCTTTTGATGGGCGGAGCAGACATTGAGAATCCTCCTTGTTCATCCCCAGGACCAGCCGCGGCGCTGGGCATCGCAAAAATGGGACCTGATCATTGATCTCAGCTGGGCCCCCGCGAATACCTACAATCAATGGACGCGCGAATTCCAGTGCCCGGCAGTGCCCTTCCAGAAGTATTGCAACTTAAGTGAAGACCTCGATTTGATCCGGTCCATTTCCACAAAGGGAGCTTATCTGATAGACGGGGAGGGCATCCATTGGTGGGAGTTGTTTGTATTATTTTTCAACGACGATATGCAGTTGGTTGCCGGCGTTCGCCGCCTGGCCGAAAGCTTTAAGCCCAGCGATGAAGTTTTTGTGACTCGTCCCTGCCTTGAAGCAGAGATGCTCCAGCGTTCGAGAATGTTTCCCGTTCATCTGCTGAGCGGGTCGAAGTTGCGCCGAAAGGTTCTCCATTATGTTAGCGAATTATGGGCACTGCCTTTTTGGGAACTGCGGCAGATTTTCTGGGACAAATACGATGCTGGATTTGCGTTTCGCCGCCATTTCGCCAAAAAAAGAGACAAAGCGAAAGCCAGAGACGTGATCCTTGCGCCCAGCGCATATGTCAACGCCACCAAGACCGCCGCCAGCTTTGCCTCGAAGCTGCCTGACTTAGAATTCCTGCTGGTGAGCACGCGCACGAGCGGGAAAATCGCCAATCTTCCGAGGAACGTTGCGACTGCGGATCTGGCCGGATACGCTCGTAGAACAGAGTTTGGGCAAGAGTACGAAAAGATTCTGCGGATGTGGCAGGAGTTAAGCCGGGAACTCTCGTTCGATACGAGCACTTCTGTTGCCTATTCAATGGGACTATGGGACAGCTTTCCTGAGTTTGTAATGCGTGGCCTTAGAATTCGTGACGCATGGCTTGGCGTATTGGAGCGTGAGCGGATCAAGGTCGTGCTCTGCTGTGATAACAATCCCGACACACTGCTGCCGGTATTACTGGCCAAGAAAAGAAATATTGCCACTGTTTCATGTCATCACGGAGCGTTGGATTGGCGCTATCGAGTGATCTCGACTCATGCGGACATCATCATCGCCAAAAGCGAAATGGAACAGGATTACCTCTCTCGCGTTTGCGGAATTCCTGCAAGCCAAATCCAACGCAGCGCGTCCGATCAGCAGGGCAGAACCTTTGCGAAACGCAGCCATGTCGCGGGGGCCGCAATCGTTTTTTTCTCGGAGCCGTATGAAGGCAATAAAGCGAGAGGGAAGGAAATTTACGAACAAGTGCTGCCTTCTCTTGCGGGGTTGGCTATCAGAGAAGGACGCAGGCTGATCGTAAAATTGCATCCCTTCGAGAGCATGCGAAGGCGCAGATCCCTGGTGCGGCAAATCCTTTCAGCCGAGCAAATGCGTCTCGCAAAAGTAGAGATTGTGGCGGGACCGTTGACGCCGCAGTTGCTCGATCAGACGTGGTTTGGAGTCACCGTAATTTCCACGGTGGCGATGGAGTGCGCCGCGGTGGGCGTTCCGTGTTTTTTATGCAAGTGGCTGGAGTATCCGCACCATGAGTATGGAGAACAATTCCGCCGGTTCGCTTTAGGCCATACCTTGCAGTCGGAGGACGAGCTTTTGACCATTCCCGCCATTATCAAAGATCAATATGAAGATGCGCGAATCCGGATTGGCTTCGAGCCGCACACGTCAACACCAGAACTGGAGCGCCTGTTCAGGAGTGAAGAACGTTCCGTGTTGCTTACAGCCATCTGATTGTCCCGTTCTGAAAGCGTCCCGGAGATTTCCACCGCTGGTTCCCACCAAGGTACTATCGCAATCGAGTCCAGCCCAGTTCCAATAGTTAGACAACCGTTTTTTTGTGGCCAGAGTGTCGTTTGAGCGCGTCCAAAGGCGCGTCTGGCGGGCGATTTCTAGTCTAATTATGGCGGGGACTGCTGCTCTAAAAGAACCGGAACAGATTGTGGATGAGGTTTCCGCGCTGCGCGTAGTGCAGTCCGCGGACTTCCGGCAACATATCGGCCGTATTTCGCGACACTCCTCCGTTTATTTTTCGGGAAGAATGTTTGCCCTGGCGGCCGGATACTTTTTTAAAATTTACCTTACTCGCGAATTAGGGGCCGAAGCTTTAGGCACCTATGCTTTGGGTTTGACCATCATTGGTTCTCTGGGTATTTTCAATGCTTTCGGGCTCTCCCGCTCTGCGACGCGGTTTGTGTCGGCATATCGAGCGACCGGACAATATGGCCTGCTGCGGGGGCTTCTTGTTCGCAGCATCCTAATGCTGGTTTTGACCAATCTGTTATTTATTCCCATTCTCCTGTTGGCCGGACCTGCGATCGCTGTGCGGTTTTACCATGCGCCTGCCTTAAGCGGATATTTGTGGATATTTGCGGCACTGATGTGCTTCGGGACGTTCAACACATTTTTTTCGCGGGTGCTGGCCGGCTATAAAGAGGTGGCGCGCAGCACCGTGCTTACCACCTTCCTTGGCACTCCACTGATGATGCTTTGCACTGTCGCTTTCGTCGCGATGGGATGGGGCCTGCGTGGGTATCTGATTGCCCAGGCCTCGGCGGACGGCGTTGTATTCCTTTTGCTCGTAGCGACTGTGTGGAAGCTCACTCCCCGAAAAACGCGGTCACACACCGGGCCGCTTCCGGCATTGGAGCGTCGCGTGATTTCATTTTCCGCGACGGTGCTGCTCATGGAACTTCTCGGTTTCCTGATCATGCACACCGATAAAATTTTTCTGGGATTTTATCTGAACCCCCGGCAGGTGGGAATTTATGCGCTGGCAGCGGGAATGGCGGCGCTGGTGCCGGTCGTTCTGCAGTCGGTAAACCAGATCTTTTCTCCTATCATTTCGGACCTTCACGCGCGTAATGAATACCAGATGCTGGGAAGAATGTTCCAAACCCTGACCAAATGGATACTCGGGCTCACGTTTCCCTTGGCCGCTACGATGATCGTGTTTTCGCGACCGTTGATGCGGATTTTTGGCCCGGAGTTTGAGGCGGGATGGTCGGTCCTGGTAGTTGGTACTGCTGGACAACTGGTAAATTGCGCGGTCGGTTCGGCGGGCTCTTTGTTGCTTATGTCTGGGAACGAAAAACATCTTTTGAAAATTCAGGCGGTCACGGCGGCCGTGACGATCGTGCTAGACCTCACGCTGATTCATCCCTTCGGCATTCTGGGAGCCGCTGTCGCGGCGGCGGCAACGAATGTACTCGTCAATGTGTGGTACCTCAAAGGCGCTTATAACCAGCTGCATCTCTTGCCTTACAACCGCAGTTATGTGCGACTGGTCCCCGCATTTTTAGCGGCGGCTCTGTGCCTTTATCTGGTGATGCGCTTCGCGAGTGCGCAGCCTAAATGGATGGAACTCGGGCTCGGAGGCTTTTTGACCTATGCGGTTTTTATTGGGATGGCATTAGTTTCCGGACTCGATGCTGACGATCGTCTGATAACAACGGCAATCTGGTCACGAGCACGAAATTTGCTATATCCCGCGGAGGCAAACGGCTGATGACTCAAGGTCCGCTACGTAGCCGGTCCCAGATCATGTGCATGCGGATGGGGCGCTTATGACACCCATTCGTTTATTGGTTGACAGCTTTGCCGATGAGGGACTGCCCAACGCGCAGATGACTAATGCCCGAGAAATTATTTGCAGGCTCGATTCCTCGCAGTTCCATGTGAGCGTTTTCTCCGTGGGAAGCCCCGATCGGCGAATTGCCGAGCGTCCCAACACGCGGATTATCCCCCTGCCCAGGCGGCGGCAAACTGTGCGAATAGCCCGCGAGTTTTTGCTTGGGAGACATGAGATTCTTTTCTATCTGAAGTCATCGCCTGCCAGCCGCTATTATCTGGCGCTGCGTGAAAGATGGCGGGACAAGCGTGTCGTGGTCGGAACGGTGGAGTCCCAGTCCGATCTGGGAAATGAACCAACGATTTCCTCGGAAGCGAAGCGTCTTTGGGAGCAAACGATCCTTCGTTGTGATTATCTGTTCGGCAACTCATCCTCGGTGCAGAAAAGCCTTGAGCGTGAGTATCGATTGCCAAGCCGCGTGATCCCCACGGGCGTGGACACAAAATTTTTTATTCCCAGCGCGCAGAGGAAACAGAATAGCCCTCTGCGGGTTTTATTTGCAGGATCAATGCGGCCGTTTAAAGGGCCGCAAACGGTTCTGGAAGCAGCAAAACGTTTTCCGGGCGTGGCTTTTGCTCTGGCTGGAGACGGAATGATGGCATCGGAGTTGAAGTCTTTTACACATCGGGAGAAATTGCAGAATGTCGAGTTTCTGGGGCTGTTAAGTGCGGAACAATTACGGGTGGAATATCAGCGCGCCGACGTTTTCTTATTTCCTTCTCGATGGGAGGGATCTCCCAAGGTAATTCTTGAGGCTGCGGCTTGCGGGCTTCCTGTAATTGCGCGGAAGGACTATGAGCCAGAAACGATCATTGACGGTGAGACCGGCTACCTCGTTTCGTCGGACAGCGAGATTTTTTCGCGATTGGAACAACTGTTGGGAAATGCGCCACTGCGCTCCGCGTTCGGAGCGGCAGGCCGCAAACACAGCGAGCGTTTTGATTGGGATGTAATTTCCCGGCAATGGGAAGAGGCATTCATCGATTTGGCCCCGGCGCGAGGTCATCAGCATGCCGCTTGAGTGTGAAGCTTATATTCGAGAGATGCACGAACGAATGGAACAGAGGCCGCTGCACGTGCTTACGCTGACGCCGTTTTATCCCAGCAACAGGAACGAAGTTGCCGGATGCTTTGTCGCGGAGCCGATCAAAATATTGGAATCGATGGGAGTTGAATCGTCAGTTCAGGCGGTGCATTCATGGTTCACGGAAGCGATGCGCGCCAATACGGAGTATCCAGCCCAATGGATGAGGTACGCGAGTCTTCCCGGCGGCATTGGGCTTTCCTCTGCAGGCGCATTTTTATTCGCTGGGCTTCTTTCGAAAGCACGGCATTTGCATGCCCGAAAACCGATTGACCTCATCCATGCCCACACTCCGCTGCCCTGCGGCCATGCGGCATCGCTGTTAGCGCGACAACTTAATATCCCTTTTGTGGTAACGGTTCATGGGCTGGACGCATATTTCGCCAAACAGGTGAAGGGAATTCCAGGAGAATGGTGCCGCAGGATGACGCGGCTTGTATTCCGCTCTGCGAGCAGTGTCATTTGCATCAGCGAGGCAGTAAGGCAAAAAGTTCTCGATGGAGCGGATGGTGCTTATCCAACCTCGGTGATTTACAACGGGGTGGACGCCAATGTTTTCACGCCCCGGAACGAGCCGGACAGGTTGAAAATTCTAAGTGTGGGTAACCTGATTCCCATCAAAGGCCACGCGCTGTTGTTACGTGCGGTCGCGAGCATCATGTCGCGTATTCCGGAAGTTTGCTGGGACATCATCGGCGAAGGGGCAGAATTAAATCGATTGCAGTCACTGGCCGCTGAATTGAAGATTGCGGACAAGGTCCAATTCCTGGGGCGGCAGAGTCGCGAGAGTGTGGCCGAAGCATTGCGCCAGTGCACGATTTTTGCGCTTCCCAGCCGGTACGAGGCATTGGGCTGCGTATATCTGGAGGCCATGTCGGCGGCCAAGCCAGTGATCGCATGCCGCGGACAGGGCATTGGAGAAGTGATTGAGCACAGGAAGAATGGATGGCTGGTCGGCCATGACGATGTAGTCGAAATGGCGGATGCCCTGATAACACTGCTCGAGGATGCCGATTTGCGCAATCGGATGCGACTCGCCGCGCGCAGAACTATTCTTAAGAGCCTGACATTGCAACACCAGGCGGAACGGCTCAGCGATGTTTACCGCGAGTGTGTCGCATGAAACTCGTGATCCTGACGGAAATTATTTCTCCGTATCGCATTCCGGTATTTAATGCGCTCGCGCAAGAGAAGGACATTGAGTTGCACGTGATTTTTCTCGCCGATACCGATCCAACTCAGCGGGACTGGCTGGTCTATAAAAACGAAATCCAATTTTCTTATCAGGTGCTTCCTTCCTGGCGCCGCCGTTACTGGGATCGGAATATTCTATTGAACCGTGGATTAGTCGCCGCTCTCGAACAGATTACTCCGGACGTGATTTTATGCGGAGGTTATAACTACATTGCATCATGGCAAGCTATGGCCTGGGCGCGGAAGCGCCACGTGCCGTTCCTGGCATGGGTCGAGAGTACGGCCAATGACAAGCGCGGCGGGCACGCGCTGGTGGAATCTTTAAAAGGGAGATTCATGGCCAATTGCCGCGCTTTCGTCGTGCCGGGGAAATCTTCCACCGAGTACGTCCGTGATTTTAATGTTCCGCTGGAAAATATTTTTGTGGCGCCCAATGCGGTAGACGTAGATTTTTTTTCCCGTAGCGCGGAGCAAGCGCGCAGGGAAGCAGCTTTTCACAGGCGAAGATTGCAGTTGCCCCAGCATTTTTTCCTTTATGTAGGCCGCTTAGTAGAAGAAAAAGGAGTCTTTGACCTGTTGGCCGCCTATGGCAGTCTTGGACAGGATCTGAGAGATGAATTCGCAATGGTGTTTGTTGGGAATGGCCGGGCAAAATCTGAATTGGCGGCGCAAGCTGCAAAGCTGGGTTGTGGCACGGTGAAGTTTGCAGGTTTTGTGCAGCGTGAAGAATTGCCGCAGTATTACGCCCTGGCTGAAGCTTGCATTCTCCCTACCTATACCGACCCATGGGGGTTAGTTGTGAATGAAGCGATGGCCTGCGGATTGCCAGTCATTGTTAGCCGTGCCGCAGGGTGCGCACGGGATCTTGTGGAGGAAAAGTGGAATGGTTTTCTGGTGCGCTCTCGACACCGGGATGAATTGGTCTCGGCGCTGGAAGTGATTGCCAGGAATCCGGAAATGCGTGGGACCATGGGGCAACGCAGCCTTGAACGCATCATGCACTATTCGCCTCAATCGTGCGCCAGAGGGATCGCGGAGGCAGCATTATCATTTGGAGCGCCTTGCCATGCGTGATGCGAGATTCAAGCTGTTTGCGGCTGGAGCGTTCGTTTTATTAACTGCACTTTTGGTGCATGCTGCATTTTCAAGTCCTGGATATTTTACCGACCCTGCCCGGCTTTCCGGACTGATCTTCATGGAAGGATTACTGGTGATCGCATGGCGTTTTGAACGGCGATTTTTCCCGCTACTAATGCTTGTTTTCCTGGCTTCCGGCACGGCCGTTCCGGCGGTGAGCGTCTGGAGTACCCTGCGATGGGCCGTGCTGGCGTTTGGTAGCGTCGCTGGCATGGTCCTCTACCTCAAAAACTACGGCAGTTCGTTCGG
>Ga0134125_10007911_pt1 | contig 11991 bp, 9 predicted proteins | sample KB31751_FD_96464 | JGI IMG/M metagenome (GOLD analysis project Ga0134125, IMG submission 96464) | Terrestrial soil microbial communities with excess Nitrogen fertilizer from Kellogg Biological Station, Michigan, USA - KB3-175-1 | ecosystem: Environmental > Terrestrial > Soil > Unclassified ... | reverse complement strand
TCGCCGAGGACGAAGGCGTCATCCATTTGAACGAACTCGGCGACACCATCAGCGTGCAGCACGTCTTCCAACTCGTGATGCGTTTGAAGCAGATTTGCAACTTCGACCCATTGACCGGCGAGAGCGCGAAGCTCGAGCAGCTTCTCACGGACCTGGAGGAAGTCGCGGAGAGCGGCCGCAAGGCGCTCATCTTCTCGCAGTGGGTGGAGCCGCTGATCATCCTGGCCCAGGCGCTCGACAAGTACGGCCCGCTGCAGTACCACGGCCGCATTCCGCAGAACGAACGCACGCCGATCCTCGACCGCTTCAAAAGCGATCCGAGTAGTCACGTGCTCTTGATGACTTATGGCACCGGCAGCGTCGGCCTCAATTTGCAGTTCACGAACTACGTGTTCCTGTTCGATCGGTGGTGGAACCCCGCCGTGGAGGACCAGGCGATCAACCGGGCTCATCGCATCGGCCAGCGGCATCCGGTGACAGTGACGCGATTCGTCGCCGAGGAAACGATCGAACAGCGGATCGCCGGCATCCTGGACCGAAAGCGACAACTCTTCAACGACCTGCTGGCGCAAGCCGAGAAGCCGGCGACGATGGGCTTAACCGAGGACGAGATCTTCGGCCTGTTCGACATTCGCTCGCGTCCGAAACGCGCCGCGTGACTCATCCATATTGCCGAACGAAGTAGAAGATCGACAGGCCGAAGCCGATGGCGATGACTGCATAGCGGACGTACCGGGCCGGCAGGCGGCGGGCGACCCGCGCGCCGAGATAGCCGCCGAGAATCGCGGACGGAACCATCGCCGCGGCGAACGGCCAACGAACCAGGTCGAAGTCAATGAAGACGATCACCGAGGCGCCGTTGATCGTCGCGGCGAGGAACGTCTTCACGGCGTTGACGCGGTGGATGTCGCCGACGCCCATGAACGTCAGCGTGGTGATCATGAGGATGCCGATGCCCGCGCCGAAGTAGCCGCCGTAAATGCCGATCAGGAATTGAAAGGCGACGAGGCCGATCTGCACGGCGGCGCCGGGTTCCTGATTGGGCCGGTGTGCTTTCATGAAGCGGGACACCGGCGCCTGGGCGACGAACAGCAAGGCCGCGGTGAGCACGAGCCACGGCACAAGGCCGTTGAACAACTTCGGATAAATGCCGACGAAGAGGGCGCCGAGGAAGCCGCCGACGATGCTCGGGCCGATCATGCGGAGCACGAACCGCCGCGACGGGGCCAGTTCCTTGCGATAAGCAATCGCGCCGGCGAAGGAACCGGGCAAAAGTGCGACCGTGCTGGTGGCGTTGGCGAAGTTCGCCGCCATGGTCATCGTGAGCGCGGGGAAGGTCAGGAGCGTGCCGCCGCCGGCAATCGAATTGATGGCCCCGGCCACGAACGCGCAGACGGCCAGTGCCAAGTAGGTCCAGATTTCATCGGCAGGCATCGGAATCCGGAGTGCTGAAAACGCGGACTTCCGTTCATCGTATGGAACTGGGCCCGTCAGTTCTTGCCGGCCGAGCTTTCGCGAATGATAAGTTGGCCGGGAACAACGGCCTTGACCGCCGGCCGATCCGGATTGGCGATCCGCTCGTGCATCAACCGCACCGCCTGTTCGGCCATCGCCTCGGATGGATACGAATAAGTGGTGACGCCGATCGGGAACCAGTTGCCGATCGGCAGATCGTCGAAGCCGACGACAGCCACGTCGCCGGGCACCGCAATGCCGTGGGCCAGCAGTTCGACCATGAGCCCGACGGCCAGATAATCCACGTAGCAGATCACGCCATCGATGCCGTGCTTGCGGACCTGGGCCGCCAGCTTGGCGTACGAATCGCGGTTGGGCAAGTCGTCGCTTTGCTGGAGGACGAAGGCCTTGTAGTCGCCGGTCCTTTTCCCGGACGGCTGCGCCGCGCTATGGAGGGCGTACAAGTAGCCGGCCACGCGGTCGTTGTGGCTGCTGGTTGGCGAAGCGACAATCGCGGCGATCCGCTTGCGGCCGAGGTCGAGCAGGTGGCGGGTGCAGGCCGCGGCGCCGTAAAGGTCGTCCACGGCCACGAGATCATGCTCGAGCGCTCGGTGTTGCCCGCGGAGGTTCCGTTCCAAAAGCACGACCGGGAGTTGCTCCTCGCGGCAACAGGTCAGGAAGCATTCGTCCAGGCGCATCTCGGCGTCGCTACAGCGCGAAGGAAGCAGGAAGGCGCCGCGGATGCCGCGCTGTTTGGCGGTGCGAACGAGCGGCCAGATTTCCGGGGGCGTCATTCCCACGACGAGGGGAAAGAGATCGGTTTCGACGTGTTGGGGAACGCGCCGCGCGAGCGCCTCGAAACCGGCCCGCGTGACTTCTTGCGTGGCCGCTTGCCACGGCCCCGGCGTCGGCCGCAGCACGAGTGCCCAGCGATCCACCTCCGGCGGCGGCATCCGGAAGTTCCCGGAGCGCTCGATCGTCCGGATCAATCCCTTGTCGCGGAGCACTTGTAGCGCCCGCGACGCCGTCACCGCGGAGACCTTGTGCTGCTGCGCCACCCAGCGCACGCTCGGAATCTTCCCTTCCCAGTGGCCTTTTTGAATCAGCACCTCGATGCTCGAAGCCAGATCGAGATACTTGGGCAGGGGCATGGCGGCGTTCATGCGGTCCTCCGGCCATTTCGGGGGAGAGCCAGGATTGGAGCATGATGATGCGAGTCGAACGGGCGCGTGGGAGCCCGTGGGCGATCGGGCTCCCACGCATTTGGTCGGATATTAAAGTAAACGTGAACTCTACAGCAATGGAGACAGGAATTGCTGTGAAGTTTCCAGATTTCCCATCTGCGCTAGTCAGAGAGCATTGTCTGAGACCTTCGGCTCGGCCGGAATTTAGTGCACGCGCCGGCCCCCGCCGCGACATGATAAGGGCATGATCCCTCTCGCTTCTTCCCTGGCCCGGACGTTCGCCGCCATTGCCGAGGTTCGCACCGATGGCGAACTGCTGGCGGCGTTCCTCAGCGATCGCGATGAAACCGCATTCGCCGAACTGGTCCGCCGCCACGGGCCGCTGGTGTGGTCCGCGTGCCAGCGGCTGCTTCCCGATGTCGCCGATGCCGAGGACGCATTCCAGGCGTCGTTCCTGGTACTGGTTCGCCGGGCCCGCCGCTTGACGGGTCGGCCCGCACTGGGGCCCTGGCTTTACCAGGTCGCGGTGTGGACGGCACGGAACATCCGCCGCCGCAACGCCCGGCAACTTTCCCGACGCCGGCCGCTCGCCGATACCGCCGACCCGTCGCGACAAGCCATCACCTGCGAACTTCGCTACGACCTCGATGCCGCGTTGCTCGCGCTCCCCGAGAAGTATCGGACGCCGCTCGTGCTGTGTCACTTGCAGGGGTGGTCGCGGCGCGAAGCGGCGGCCCGCCTCGGCTGCCCCGAAGGAACGCTGTCGTCGCTGCTCGCCCGCGGCCTCGATCGCCTGCGGGCGAAGCTCAATGGCTTCGAACCGACGCGGGCCCTGGCGATCGGGCTTCCCACGGTTCCCCTGGTGCTTGCGAACGCCGCCGTCAAGGCCGCGACTGGAGTCCACCTGGCCACGGCGTTTGCCGTCTCATCCGCCGTTTCCCAAATTGCCGAAGGAGTGGTTCGCATGTTCTGGATCAAGAAGGCGACGGCGGCGTCGTGTGCCTTGATGGCGGTGTTCGGTCTCGGGCTGGGGATCGGCGTGAGCGCCAACCGGATGCCGGGCGCCGCGGCCGGCGACGGCCCCGCGCAAGTAGCCAGCGCCTCCGGTAAGACGCCGATCCGGGTGGAAGCCCGCCTGAATGAATTGAAGAAGCAACTCCAGGCGAAGGAACTTGCCATTGCTGCGAACAAGGATCTCCTGAAATTGATGGAACAGAAGGAAGAACCGTTGCGCGCACTCGAACGGAAGGAAGCGGCTTCTGTTCGGCTGAAGACGGAAAAAAACCTCGTTGAGTTGGAGGTTCAGCACAAGAAGCTTCTGGCCGATATTGCGGAGCTGAACCGGCTCCATAAGTCGGGGAGCGCGGTGTTCGAGGTAGTCCCGTTGAAGAACACCGAGGCCCAACTCACGGCACTCATCCTGAACGACATCTTTAACGGCAAGGACGCCGGTTCCAACAAGCCGGAACTTCGCGTCCGCATCGTCGCGGAGAATAGCACCAATTCCCTCCTGATCCTGAAGGCATCGCCGGTGGACCTCACCACAATTCGCAAGCTCCTGAGCGTCATTGAGAAACCGAAGATACACCTTACCCCCGTTCTCCAGGAGAAGGGCCTGAAGGTCTTCCCCGGCGCTCCGGATTTGGTTGTCCCCCTGTTGCCGCAGCAAGAACTCGATGCGCTTCGGGATCGCATCGAATCGCTTCAGGTGGCCTTGATGCGCATGGCCCTGGCGGCCGACAAGGGCGACCAAAAAGCCCGCGCCGCCGCCGGAGCTGACATCGAGAAAATCCGTGCCGAGTTGCTGCTTTTGCAGCAGCAAGAAAAGGCACTCAAGGTGCAGCCTGATGTGAACGGGAAGCAGAAGCCGAAGCCCAGTGCGGATGAAGAGCGATTGGCCGCCCAGATTGCCAAACACAAGGCCGGGCTCCTCCTACTCGAATCGCAATTGCAGGCGTTAAAGGCCAAGCAAGATCAGTCTCGAGCGGAGGCCGACCAACTGACCCTGCAATTGCGCATTCGAGAACAACTAGCCAAGGAAAACGAGCTCCTATTGCTCAAGAAAGGAGCGAAGCGACTCGACATCGCCATCACGGCGCCTGGAGGGATGTGGCCCTACAAGGTCACCGAAACAGGCGCGGATGGCAAGACCATCGGCACGATAACCTTTGACAATATCGCGGTGTTGAAGCTTTACCTGGTTCGAACCGGGAAAGACGCGGCCGGCCCAAAAGCGGTTCGGTTATCGGTCCCGGCGGCCGTTCCGTTCGACCAGGTCAAGAAGGTGCTGGAAGCCTGTGCGGCGGCCGGGTTGATTCAATCGCTGAGCTTGAAGATTGCGAAGGGAAAGAACACCATGGAGGGCAGGAACGAGAGCGGCATCGTCAATTTCCGCGACGAGATGTTTGAACTGCAGTACGAGAAACCGAGCAAGTAGCTGGCGAGCCGGGAGCGTGAGCGACCGGAGTCGCAAATCACTCCGGTCGCTCACGCTCCCGGCTCGCCAGCCGTCGCCGCTGCCGCGGCCCGCTTCCGGCGGCGCTCGGCGATCTCCTCGGCGAACAGTTCGCGCACCTTCTTCTTCGCGAAGTGATCCACGATCCACGGGAAAAAGCGGTTCACCAGCACCAGCAGCTTTCCCTTCAACGTCAGCGTCACATCGGTCGATCCCCTGGCGATCGCCTTCAGCGTCGCCTCGGCCACCTGCTCGCTGGTCATGCCGCGGAGGTGATCCATCGGCATCCGCGCTTTCTGTTCCAGCATGTTCTTCGAGAAGTTGGTCTGCGTCAAGCCGGGGCTGACGACGATCACGTCGATGCCGTCCTTGGCCAGTTCGGCCCGGATCGATTCGCTGAAGCCGGCGACGGCGAACTTACTGGCGGAGTACAGCGATCGCGCCGGCAGAGCCCGCTTGCCGACCACCGAGGAGATGTTGACGATGGCCGGGGTGTGGCCGTGCCGCAACAGCGGCAGGAAGACGCGCGTTGTTTCCGTCAAGCCGAAGAAGTTCGTTTCGAAGATGGTACGGAGGATTTCGGGATCGGAGTCCATGAAGTGGCCGGTGGCGCCGATGCCGGCGTTGTTCACTAGCACGTCGAGACCGCCAAAACACTGCTTGGCGGCGGCGGTCAACCCTTCGCGCTCGTCCGCATTCGTCACGTCGGCCACGACCGTCACAATGGTGCCGCCGGTCGCCCGAACCTCGTTGGCCAGTTCGTCGAGCAGCGGTTCGGATCGCGCCGAGGCCAGCACCCGGCATCCCTTTTTGGCCGCCGCCACGCACAGTGCCCGGCCGATCCCCTGCGAGGCGCCGGTCACCAGGATTCGCAATCCGTCGAGATTTCGCCGTGCCATGGAGGCTCCCGTTATCTGTGTTCTAGTAACCGCGAGGGCCGCCTGCGATGCCGCGGGGTAACATGAGCCGTGGCAAATAGGAGAAGCAGCGATGAGCCTGACGGTTTTCGCGAACGCAACGGTTGTGCTGCCGGACCGACTGGAGTCTGCCTCTGTAACGATCAACGGCGAGCGGATCGTTGCCGTGGGGGCGACGCCCGCGGGATCGCATCGAGCGATCGATCTCAAGGGGAAGTATCTGGCGCCGGGGTTCGTCGATTTGCACGTCCACGGCGGCGACGGCGCCGACTTCATGGATGGTACGGCGGAAGCCTTCGCGACCGTCTGCCGTTGCCACGCCCGCCACGGCACAACGAGTTTAACGCCGACCAGCACCGTCGCGCGCATGAGCGACTACGAACGGTTCCTGGAACTGTGCGAATTGATGTATTTGGCGAGCGGGGGGCGTCAGCCCCCTGATTCTCAATGCGATAGCCGCGGTGCAACGATCGCTTTGAAGAATCAGGGGGCTGACGCCCCCCGCTCGCCAACTGGTTCGCGCATCGTCGGGTCGCATTTTTACGGGCCGTACTTCGCGCGGCCGGCGCGCGGCTGCCATCCGGATCAAGACTTCCTCGTGCCCGATGCCTCGAACTCGGCCAGCCTGATGCGGCTGGCCGGAACGATGCCATTCGTGGTGACGGTCGCGCCGGAGATCGACAACGCCGAATGGCTGGTGCGAACGTATGCCGAGCGCGGCGTGCGCTTCAACGCCGGCCACAGCTTCGCAACGTTTTCGCAAATGGAAGCCGCGGTGAAGTGGGGCGTTCGCCACGTCGATCACCTTTTTTGTGCCATGTCCGACCGGGCCCGGCTGAGGCAATCGCAAACCTTCCCCATGCGCGGCGGCGTCATGGAAGCGACGCTCTTCTTCGATGAACTGACGACGGAAGTGATCGCCGACGGCAAGCACCTCACCCCGGAGTTGCTGCGGCTCGCGTACAAGATCAAGGGGCCCGACAAACTGGCGTTGGTCACGGATTCCATGCGGGCGGTCGATTTACCCGACGGCGAATACTGGTTCGGGCCAGAAGGGCGCGGCGAGATGGTTCGCAAGATGCAAGGCGTCGGCGTCACGCTCGAAGGCACGGCCCTGGCGTCCGGAGTCATGGGAATGGACCATTGCGTGCGGACGATGCATCGCGGCGCCGGCGTGCCCTTACCGGAAACGATCCGCATGGCGAGCCTGACGCCGGCCCGCATTTTGGGAATCGAAAAGGATGTCGGCAGCATCGCCGCGGGCAAGGTGGCCGACCTGGCGGTGCTCGACGCGGAGCTTAACGTGGAGCAGGTTTACATCGAGGGTCAAAAAGTGGAAGTATGAAAAAGCGCGAGTGGGGATACGGCAACGATTCTTTGAGTCGAAGAACGTCGGGCACAGCCCGACCTACGAGGCGCCTTGTAGGTCGGGCTGTGCCCGACATCCACCTGTTGAAACACCAATAATCGTTGGCACACCCTGCGAGTGTGAGTGGGAGTGTGGAAAACAGCCTTCTCACACTCACACTTCACACTCGCACTCAGACTTTTTGGGAATAAAGCCGCTCCGCGCGAATCATATCTGTAGAAGGCAACACGTCGCTCTTCGCTCCCGGCAACCAAACCGAGGGTTCGTCATGTGGTACGGCTATTTGGCCGACTTCGTCGTATTGATTCACGTGCTCTACGTCGGCTACGTGGTGGTTGGACAGTTGGCGATTATCGTCGCGGCGCCGTTCCACTGGCGGTGGGCCCGGAACCCGTGGTTCCGCTACACGCACCTGCTGGCCATCGCCATCGTCGCCTGGGAAGCGATCAACGATATCCGCTGCCCCATCACTATTTGGGAAGAGAAACTGCGGGCCCTCGCGGGGCAAGACATTGGGGCGGGGCAATCGTTCCTGGGGCGGATGTCGCACGATTTGCTCTTCTACAACGACGTGCCGGAGATCTTCTTCAACACGCTGCATGTGGCGATGTTCGTGGTCGTGGTGCAGGGGTTGTTGATGTATCCGCCGCGCTGGTTTCGGCGGCTCAAGAGTCATGCCCTCGCGATGTGATTCGGTAGAATGGGCGTCTCGGCTTCACCGAAGTCAATAATTCCGGGATGCTCCATGCCGCAGCCGACGCTTGCCGAACTGGCCATGATGATCGACCACTCGTTGTTGCAGCCGGTGCTGACGGATGCGGACCTGGAAGCCGGCTGCCGGTTGGCCGCCGAGTATCGCGTCGCTTCCGTTTGCATCAAGCCGTACGCCGTCAAGCAAGCGGTCCGTTGGCTGGCCGGTTCCGGCGTACTCGCCAGCACCGTCGTTGGTTTCCCACACGGCGGCCACCTCACCCGCGTCAAGGTTTTTGAAGCCAATGCCGCCATCGACGACGGCGCCTTCGAACTCGATATGGTCGCGAACATCGGCAAGGTGCTGTCCGGCGACTGGTCCTACGTTGCCGACGATGTGAAGCAGGTCGTCGATGCCGCCCATCGCCGCGCCGCCAAGGTGAAGGTGATCTTCGAGAACTGCTTTTTGAAGGACGAGCACAAGCGGGAACTGTGCCGCATTTGCGGCGCAGCCGGCGCCGACTGGGTCAAGACCTCGACCGGTTACGGCGACAGCGGAGCAACCATGGACGATTTGAAACTGATGCGCGCCTGCAGTCCGCCTCACGTGCAAGTGAAGGCGGCCGGCGGCGTCCGTTCGCTGGAGACGCTTTTGGCCGTCCGCGACCTCGGCGTCACCCGCGTCGGCGCCACGGCCACCAAGACCATTTTGGACGACGCCCGCGCGAAGCTCGGCGGTTGACGCTCGACTCTTAATCGGCTCAATCGCGCGACCGCTTCAATTCGGTCAGCACCCCCATCAGGGTGTTGAGGTCGACCGGCTTGACCATGTGGTGATTGAACCCTGCTTCCCGCGATAATCGGCGATCGTCCGGCTGCCCCCAGCCAGTCAACGCGACGAGCAATAGCGCCTTGCCCCAGGGCTCAGCCCGGATGCGTCGGGCCGCTTCGTAACCGTTCAACTTCGGCAGGCCGATGTCGAGCAGGACCGCGTCGGGGGAGAATTTCTCGGCGAGCGCGACCGCCTCGAGGCCGTCGTGGGCGGTCTGCGTTTCGTTGCCGGTGATCCTGAGCAGCATGGCAAGCGACAAGGCCGCGTCGCGATTGTCGTCGACGACCAGGATGCGCCAGCCCGCCCTTGTCACGACCGACGCCTGGGGAGAAGTCGGCTTCTCGACCGCCGATTCGCCCTCGGCGACCGGCAAGCGGACTATGAACTCGCTTCCCTGGCCGATGCCCGCGCTCTCGGCCGCGATGCTGCCGCCATGCAGCGCGAGCAGTCGCCGCACCAGCGACAGGCCGATGCCCAGCCCGCCATCCGACCGCTCGCGGGCGCCCTCTACCTGGTAGAACATTTCGAACAGGTTCGGCAACTTCTCGGGCGGGATTCCGATGCCGTCATCCGCGACAGCCACGACAACCTGGCTGCCGTCGCGCTTCGCGGTGAGCCGAATGTGCCCGCCCTCTTCTGTGTACTTGGCCGCGTTGGTGAGCAGGTTCATGAACACCTGCGCGAGCCGCACCACATCGGCGTCCAGGTGAATCGGCTCGGGCGGCAGGTTCACCGTCAGTTCGTGGCGACGCCGGTCGATCACCGGCCGGCTTAACTCGACCGCGGCGTTCACAACCGATTCCAGGGTCGTTCGCTCCTTGCGAAGGTCCAGTTTGTCCCTAGTAATGCGGCTGATGTCCAGAAGATCGTCGACGAGCCGGGTCAAGTGATCGACCTGCCGATCGATCACGTCCTTACAGAGTTCGAGTTCGGATTCCGTGGAGCCCTTGAGGCGAAGCAGATTGACGGCGTTGCGGATTGGGTTGAGCGGATTGCGCAGTTCGTGGGCCAGCGTCGCCAGGAAATCGCTCTTGCGGCGGTCGGCCTCCTTGAGTTCCGTCATGAGCGAGTAGATTTTTGCCTCGTCCTTCTTGCGGTCGCCAATATCGCGGGCGATTTTGGAGGCGCCGATGATGTTCCTGCGGGCGTCGCGGATGGGCGAAATCGTCAGCGACACGTCGATGGGCTGGCCATCCTTCCGCAAGCGCACGGTATCGAAGTGGGTGAGCCGCTCGCCGGCCCGCAAGCGGGCGAGAATCTCCCTCTCCTCGTCCAGGCGATCGGCGGGAATGAGCATGATAATCGAACGGCCGACCGCTTCCGCCGCCGTGTAGCCGAAGAGTCGTTCGGCGGCGCCGTTCCAGTCCCGAATGACGCCGGTCAAATCCTTGCTGATAATGGCGTCCTCGGACGATTCGACGATCGCCCCGAATCGGGCCAGCACCAGTTCGGAATGCTTGCGGTCGGTGATATCGACGAGAACGTTCACGGCCCCGACGAGCAGGCCTTGTTCGTTAAGGAACGGATTGGCGTGCGCGAGGGCGAACCAGCGACTGCCATCCGGCCGCTCGATGGCGATTTCCCGCCCGGTGTACGCCTTGCGATCGCGCACGGCCAGCGCCATCCAGCATTGATCGTGCGGAATCGGCGTCCCGTCCGGCGAATACAGCTTGAACGAACCGCACCAGCGATCGGCGGCGTGATTGAGCCTCGGTTCGCGTCCCCAAAGCTCGACCGCGGTGCGATTGAAGTAAGTGATGAGGCCGGCGGCGTCGCAGGTGTATGCGCCGGCGGGCAGTGTCTCTAGCGTCCGTCGCAAATTCCGGTCGTCGCTCGCTTCGATCTGGAGAAGTGGCATGGCTCGCCCTTTCGCTTTTCAAATGATGATTATAGCGGTTTCGCGGCAGTGTGCGAGCGCGGCGTCGCCGGGGCACGTCCGGGCGAACTCGCGCGAATCCGAAGCCACCCCCTTCCCAACAACCGCCATCGTGCGGATAATCGTCGTGACCGTTCCGCGCCCGAACTTCACCCTGGAGCAGCACCATGCGCAAGTTTTTCGTGGCCTCCGCGGCCGTGGCGTTCGTCGTCTTGGCGAACTTCATGCCGGCTTCCGCCGATGAGCCGAAGGAAAAGCTGAAGGTCGAAATCGAGGTGCCGTACGTGCCGACCGCCAAGGGCGTGGTCGCCGCGATGCTCAAGATGGCCGCCGTGAAGCCGGGCGACACCGTTTACGATCTCGGTTGCGGCGACGGCCGCATCGTCATCGCCGCCGTCAAGGACTTCAAGGCCAAGAAAGCCATGGGCCTCGACTTCAACCCGGAACGCCTCAAGGATTGCCAGGCCAGCCTGAAGGCGGCGAAGTTGACCGATGCCGAGACCAAGGCCATCAGCTTCAAGCAGGGCGACGTGCTCAAGCTCAAGCCGGAAGACTTCAAGGGCGTGGACGTGGTGACGCTCTATTTGCTTCCGTCGGTGAACCGCGAGTTGAAGCCGGTGCTGCTGAAGGGGCTCAAGCCCGGCGCCCGCGTGGTGTCGCACGACTTCGACATGGGCGACGACTGGAAGGCCGACAAGACCGAGGAAGTGAAGGCCGCGGATGATTTCGGCAACGAACGAACCCACACCGTTTACCTCTGGACGATCAAGGGAAGCAAGTAGCGACGCAAGGAAGCATCTGAAAACAGTGGACCGAGCCAACGGCCTTTCAGACCCTCTCCCCGTTGGGGAGAGGGTGGTTTGCGAGCGCAGCGAGCAAACCGGGTGAGGGGCTGAATTCATGTAACAAGACCCCTCACCCGCCATCTCGCTAGCGCGAGATGGCGGCCTCTCCCCAACGGGGAGAGGCTTGGGGCCGGTTGGCTCCGTGTTGTTCCTGAGTGACTCCCCGACGCCCACCCTTGCTTGCCGGGTGGGCTTTTCCCCCTCAATTATGCCGACCACACACGACGCCATTATTATCGGCGCGGGGCATAACGGCCTCGTCGCCGCCGCTTACCTTGCCAAGGCCGGGCTCAAGGTGCTGGTGCTCGAACGCCGCGACATCGTCGGCGGATGCTGCATCACCGAGGAGCCGTGGCCGGGGTTCAAGG
>Ga0134125_10007910_pt1 | contig 11991 bp, 15 predicted proteins | sample KB31751_FD_96464 | JGI IMG/M metagenome (GOLD analysis project Ga0134125, IMG submission 96464) | Terrestrial soil microbial communities with excess Nitrogen fertilizer from Kellogg Biological Station, Michigan, USA - KB3-175-1 | ecosystem: Environmental > Terrestrial > Soil > Unclassified ... | reverse complement strand
TCGCGGTTGAACTGCGGGTTGTGGCGGGAACGCGGCACGGTACGCACGTCTATCAGGCTCGCCACCGAGTGTGCCTTGAGCAATTCGATGAACTCCTTCAGCGGACGCGTGGAGTGCCCCACGGTCAATACGGTCACAAGGAATCCTTGACCATCGCCAGCCTGATCTGCTCGATCGCCCGGGACGGGGCGAGGCCCTTCGGACACACCTCGGTGCAGTTCATGATCGTGCGGCAGCGGAACAAGCGATAGGCGTCGTTCAGGTCGTCGAGGCGCTCCTGCTTCGCCTGGTCGCGGCTGTCGACGATGAAGCGATGCGCCTGCAGCAGGCCGGCCGGCCCGACGAACTTGTCGGGGTTCCACCAGAACGACGGACATTGGCTCGTGCAGCACGCGCACAGGATGCATTCGTACGACCCATTCAGCAGCTCGCGCTGCGCCGGGGACTGCAAGCGTTCTCTTTCGGGCACCGGATCGTGGTTGACCAGGTAAGGCTTGATGGAGTGGTATTGCTTGAAGAACCCGGTCATGTCGACCACCAGGTCGCGGATGATCGGGAAGCTCGGCAGGGGCCGTAGCACCACAGGCTCCTTCAGCTCGGCAATCCGCGTGACGCAGGCGAGCCCATTGCGCCCGTTGATGTTGATCGCGTCGGAGCCGCAGACGCCTTCGCGGCAGGACTTCCGGATCGTCAAAGAATCGTCCCGGGCCTTGAGGCTAAGGATGACATCGAGCAACATCCGGTCCTGCGGCCCGGGCTCGATCTCGTAGTCCTGCATGTAGGGCTTGCTGTCGCGTTCCGGGTTGTAGCGGGAAATTGAAAGCTTCATCCGGGTGTCCCTGCCAGGAGGATTCGCAAAACCCACGCTCCAATTGCCGACAGGCCGAAACCCAGCAACGCGAGCGCGCAGACGCGCAAGGCAGCCGTATGAACATAGTCCATGAGGACGTCGCGCACGCCCACCCAGGCGTGCAGCAGCAGCGCGGCGAAAAAGACGCAGGCGGCGATGCTGACGCCCGGAGCGCTCATCCATCGATGCCACGCCGCGTACGAATGCGGCCGATCGAGGAGAAAATGAAACAGGAAAAATACGATGAACGCCAGCATGTACACGGCGCTCGCCCGCTGCAGCAGCCAGGCGCGCAGACCCGTGACGGTTTTTCTCACAGCCAGGCCCCGGCGGCGGCCAGTGCGAGGGCCGCGCCGCCCAGGTTCACGATCCAGGCGCTGCGGCGCGCCGCCGGCAGCTGCGTGCCGATGTCGATGTCGCTCAGCAGATGACGCACTCCGGCCAATAGATGATGCGCCAGAGTCCAGACAAATACGATCGCCGCTCCGCGCAAAGCCCAGTTGTCGAGCATGCCGGTGACTCGCGCATAGGTTTGCGGGCCTCGCAGTGACAGGTCGAGAACATAGACGCCGAACGGAATACCAACGGCCAGAATCACGCCCGTGATTCGATGCGCAATGGAGCTCAAAGCCCCCACCGGCAGCTGGATCTGCAGCAGGTTGAAAAATACCGGCCGGCGTTTTTCCATCTCAGATCGGCATCCGGTAGCCGTAGAACTCGTGGTCCTCGTTGTAGCCGCCCTCGGGCTCGTTCTCGCCGCCGATCATCAGGCAATAGCCTCGCTCGAGGCCGGCGACGCCGCCGCTCGTGCCCACATCGACGTAATGGATTCCTCGCGCCTTCAGCTCGGCCCCGCGCCGAATGTCGTCGCGGTAGTAAGAGTTGCCGCCGTCGACGACGATGTCGCCGCGCTCGAGAAGCGGGGCCAGCTCGGCCGGCTCATCATCGACCAGGGCTGCCGGCACCATCAACCAGACCGCACGCGGCGCGGCCAGGCGCGCAACCAAGTCCTTAAGGGATCGCGCCCCGACGACGCCCTGCTGCAGGAGATTCTCGATCGCCGCCGCATGCACGTCGTAGACCACGCATTCGTGGCCTCCGCTTGCAAGGCGCCGCACCATATTGGCACCCATACGCCCTAATCCGATCATACCGAGCAGCATCCCGGAACTCCTGGTCTGACCCATTGGAGTGCGCGCGCAGCAATGAGTTCGTAACGACCGAACGCTGTGTGCGGCAGCCAACATTCCCGGCTTCCGATCAGGTCATTCCTCGTCAGATGAACGCGGCAAGCGCACGGTGAATGTGCTGCCGCGGTTCAGCACGCTCTCGACGCTGATCGTGCCGCCCATCATGCCGACCAGGCGCTTGCAGATCGCAAGGCCAAGGCCCCATCCCCGCCTTTCGTCCTCGCTCGAGCTGCGAAGCTGAGCGAACTCTCCGAAGATCCGTTCGAGGTTCTCCGGCGCAATGCCGATGCCGGTATCGGAGACCGCGATCACGACCATGTGCCGGTCCGCCAGCGCGCTGCTCACGGTCACGCTTCCCGCCTCCGTGAATTTGATTGCGTTCGACACCAAATTACGCACCACGCGGGCGAGCTTTGCCTTGTCGGCGCGCAGACTGAGCGCCGGACTGCGGGATGCCAAGTGGAGCTGCAGGCCTTTCGCGAACGCCATGGGCTCGAGGCTTGTCCGTTCCTGCGCGAAAAGCTCGTCGAGCGAGAATTCGCTTTCATGGAGCATGACGCGGCCGGAGTCGATGGCTGAGATATCGAGCATGCCCGAGACCATATCCGAGACCGAAAGCGCGTTCGCCTGGAGGCTTCTCGCCAGCTCGGGGACGCGCGCCGCCAAGGCCGGATCGTCCGCCGTGTGGCGGATGAGATCGGCCATCAGATTGATCGTGGTGAGCGGCGTGCCGATATCGTGGGAAACCGATGCGAGCAGCACGCTCTTGCGCGTGCTCGCCTCCTCCGCCTCTCTCCCGCGCGCATCCAATGCGTCGACCACAAGCGTCAGGACGTGCAACAAGGAAGCCGACAGCAGCAGCGTCGCCGTGGCCAGGACGCGGTTCAGGAAAAAAGGCTCGCGCGGGTTGAAAGTCCCCGCCGGTATCTGTACCGCATACACGACAAACGTGGCAATGAGAAGCAGCGTTGCCAGGATCCAGATCAACCGCCGGTTGCGCGCCGCGGCCGCGACGACGAGGGGCAAGCTGAAGACGATCGACACGTCGAGCTGGACCCACGTGGCCCAATCGGCATACACCTCCGCGGCCGCGAGCAGCACCGCCGCGCCGCACAGCATGAGTCTGGAACGGCGGCTCATGAACTCCAACGAGCGGCGGGTTTGCCAGCGGGCGGCGTCCAGCGCGCCGAAATGGGTTACTCTTGAAAGGAACGGACGCATCATGAAAGCGGGAAAAACGCGCAGCGTCATTATCGCCGACGACGACGCCGGCTTGCGAAGCGCGCTCAAACTCGCCCTCGAAGCCAACGGCTACCGCGTGCAGGTCGCCGTCCACGGCGCTGGCGCGCTCGTGATGCAGCGCAAAAGCCCGGCTGACGTTCTGATTACAGACATTTTCATGCCGGACAGTGACGGTTTCGAGGCGATCGACGGCTTCCGCACGCAATTTCCCGGGACCAAAATCGTCGCCATGTCGGGCGACGCAAAAAAGGCCACGGGCGAATATCTGAAGTCGGCGGCGCTGATCGGGGTTGATGCGACCCTGAGGAAACCGTTTCAGATGGAAACACTGCTGCAGATTCTGCGTTCGCTCGGCCTCTAGTCGCCCATACGCTCCGATTCGCCCTGCGTTTCGTTCATGTGAACGCTCCTCCACGGAGCGGGTCCAATTGACATACTGTATTACGGTGAACTTGATCGAGGGCGAGATCCTCCTACAGAGCCTGCTGAAAAGCGGCGCCGCGCTCGCGCACGATTGCGGCGGCTGCTCGCGTGCGCGAGCTGCCTCGTCGTGGTGCGCGAAGGCGGCGAAGTCCTCAGCCTGCCAAGCGAAGATGAGATCGACATGCTCGATCGCGCCGGCGTGGCGCGGGACGGCGCGCGCCTCGCATGCCAGCCGCAGGAGCTGGCGAAGTGGTGGTCGGCATACGGCTGGCGGTGAAGCCCGCCGGCTGCTCCGGCCTGCGCTACAGCATTGACCCTGTCGATGCGGTGCGTCCTGATGACGCTGTATTCGAGTGCGGCCGTCTGCAGGTCGCCATCGACCCGGCGAGCCTGCCGTTCGTCCGAGGCACTACGATTCGACTCGCGCAGGAAGGCCTCGCACGGCGCCTGCGCTTCGACAACCCCAATGCCCGGCAAAGCTGCGGCTGCGGAGAAAGTTTCGACACATGACCCAGGACGAGAGGCTCGACGAAGCTTTGAAGGGCACGTTCCCGGCAAGCGACGCCTTTTACCTGGCTCCGGAGAGCACGGCGTCAGTCGCGCCGAGGAAGTCCCTACTCAAGGAGAAGGGGTCGCTCGACGTGCAACTACCCCTTGAAGGAATTGGCGCACCCGGCAGGATTTGAACCCACGACCCGCGCTCGGCGTGCTAAACCGCGACTAGCACGTCGACGCCTGCCGCAGGAGTGATCGCGCGCGCGGGAATCCCTGCTCCCGCACGCCATTGCGCCAGGGTCTCGCGTTTGAACTCGCCACTCACCATAAAGAGGACTTCGCGGGCAGGCCTGTGATGCGATGGGTGATGGAGGTCAACGCCCCCACGGTCAGACTGGGTCTGCAGCAAATTGAAAAAATACGGGCCGGCCCTTTTCCATCGGTCAGATCGGCATCCGGTAGCCGTAGAACTCGTGGTCCTCGTTGTAGCCGCCCTGGCCTGCACCGAGGTCGGCGAAGTCCTGCACCAGCTCGATGGCCGCGACCCACTTGACCATCTTGAAGCCGAGCTCGTTCTCGCAGCGCAGGCGCAGCGGCGCGCCGTGCAGCACGCTGACCGGCGCGCCGTTCATCTCGTAGGCGAGGATCGTCAATTCGTGGCGCATGTTGGACAGGCGGTGCACGTCGTAGTAGCGCCCGCCGTCGCTGCCGTCGGCGAGGGAATAGAACACGGCGTAGCGGGCCTGCGCGGTCGGCCTGACCAGGTCGAGGAGGTGGCGTACCGGCACGCCGCCCCATTTGGCGACGCCCGACCAGCCCTGGATGCAGAAGTGCGTGGTGATCTGCTCCTGCTTCGGCATCGCCTTCAGATCGGCGTAGGAGAACTGCGCCGGCTTCTCGACGAGGCCGTCGATGCGCAGCCGGTAGTCGGCGAAGCCGCCCTTCACCAGCGCCTCGAACTCAGCGGACTTGGGCATCGTTCCGTTGGGCCACATGTGGGGCGAGATGTCCTTCTCGCCGAGCTGGCTGCGCGGGTCCCACCACTCGGTCAGGCTGTTGAAAGGCCAGGAGAGAAGCTCGCCGATCTTCTGCACCAGGCGCGCGCGGCGCAGGGTGAACGGCGTGGCCGCCCACCACGCCGCGGCCACCAGCAGCATGGCGGGCACGAAGATCGCGACGCCGCTCCAGGATGCGTCGTGCACGCCGGCGAACATTATGTTCAGGTTCGCTCGCGCGCCGGTGATGAAGACCAGCGTCACGTGCGCGAAGATGAAGAGCAGGAACCACCACAGCGCGAGGAAATGGATCGAGCGCGCGCGCTGCCGGTTCAGCACCCTGCCGAGCCAGCCGGAGCGGTTCGAGATCGCCGGGCTCTGCATGAACCCGGTGACGATCGAGGCCGGCGCGGCGACGAACGCGGTGACGAAATAGGCGAGCTGCTGCAGGCTGTTGTAGCGCGTCCAGCTTTCCTCGGCGGGAAAGGCGAGCGACAGATACTGCAGCGCGGTCGATACGGCGTTGGGGAATACCTCCCAGGTCGTCGGCACCAGCCGCAGCCACTGGTCGGTGGCGAACAGCAGGACGTAGAAGACGACGCCGTTGACCATCCAGAAAAGGGTGGTCGAGAAATGCCACCACCTGGCGAGCCCGATGGAGTGGCGGATGCCCGGGATGCCGAGCCAGCCGGGAAGCGTGACCGCATCGTCCTTGGCGGTCCAGATCCGGTCCGCGGGCACCGCTTTCTGGAAGCGGAACCATTCGGTTCCGGGCGTGCAGTCGCGCTTCCAGTACAGCCGCGGGTGGTCGGCGAGGATCTGCACCCCGGCGCGCACGATGAAGGTCATCAAAAAGAGGTTGAAGAAGTGCGCGAGGCGCAGCCAGGCCGGAAAGCCGCTGGTGATCTCCGGAGCCGAGGCGGGGACGCCGGGATAGCGTGCGAGAAACTCCTGCACTACGGGTAGTTCCCGCAACCCCTGGGCAACGGCGATTCCGATCACCAACAGCACGAAAATAAGCGGCAACGACCAGAGCACGCTGATCCAGTGCCGGCCGATCCGGATCCCGGGCACCACCCCCCCTTGTGGCGGCAACCACTCGTTCAGACGCACACGGTCGTCGGCTGCGCTCAGGCTCTTCGCCAACGGATCGTGCGGCATCGAGGGTTGGCGCCAGGCCATCAAGCGTCCATTTCCGGCCTTGTGCGGAAGTGCGCGGCGCCGTGCAGGAGACTCATCATCTGCCCGGCCGCGCCGATCGTCAGGTGATGGGGCGTGTGCCCGGCGCGCGGGTAGATATAGGCGGCCATTTCCTGGATGACCTCCAGCTGCCCGTCGGCAGGGTGCGCAAGCAACGCCATCACGATCCGCTCGAGCGCGATCACACGAATCTGAAGCTGGACCAGCTCGGCGTTGGTCAGGGGCGGAACCCCCGCCGCTGCGTAGGTCGCCGCGGAACCCGCGTGCATACGCCCGCCCGGACCCGCACCGCCCTCGTTGGTCCAACGCGATATTGCCGAATGGCGAAGTTGCAGACGCTTCGAAGCCTCGAGCTCGGGATCGATCATGGATGTCTCTCTTCGTGTTCGGTTTTCCTGAAGCGGCGATAGCGGCGAATCAGGGCGTTGGTCGAGCCGTCGTGCGCGAGCTCGGGCTCCGCGGCGCTCTCGAGCTCGGCGGCGGTTTTCTGCGCCAGGACCTTTCCCAGCTCGACGCCCCACTGGTCGAACGAATCGATGTTCCAGATCGCCCCCTGGGTAAAGACGCTGTGCTCGTAAAGCGCGACCAGGGCGCCCAGCGTCTCGGGCGTGAGCCGCTCGGCGAGGATCGTGTTGCTCGGACGATTGCCGTCGAACCTGCGGTACGGCTCGCCCGAGTCCTTGCCGAACGCCAGCGCCTCGCCCTGCGCGAACAGATTCGCCATCAGCAGATCGTGCTGCCGGCCGAGCGGATTCAGCGGCTGGCAGAAGCCGATGAAGTCGCAGGGCACGATGCGCGTGCCCTGGTGGATGAGCTGGTAGAACGAATGCTGGCCGTTGGTGCCCGGCTCGCCCCAGTAGATCGGCCCGGTCTGGTAGTCGACCCGCGCGCCCTCGAGCGAGACGTGCTTGCCGTTGCTCTCCATCGTCAACTGCTGGAGATAGGCGGGAAAGCGCTTGAGATATTGCTCGTAGGGCAGCACCGCCACCGTGTGCGCGCCGAGAAAATTGCTGTTCCACACGCCGATGAGGCCCAAGAGGAGCGGCAGGTTGCGCTCGAACGGCGCGGCCCGGAAATGCCGGTCCATCGCGTGGAAGCCCGCGAGGAGATCGCGGAAATTCTCCGGCCCGATCGCGAGCATGGTCGAGAGGCCCACCGCCGAGTCCATCGAGTAGCGCCCGCCTACCCAGTCCCAGAAGCCGAACATGTTGGCGGTGTCGATGCCGAATTGCGCCACCCCTTCGGCGTTCGTCGACACCGCGACGAAGTGCCGGCGCACCGCGCGCTCGTCGCCGAGCGCGCGCAGGCACCAGGTTCGGGCGGCGTGGGCGTTCGTCAGCGTCTCGAGCGTGGTGAAGGTCTTCGAGCAGACGATGAACAGCGTTTCGCCCGGATCGAGCTCGCGCGTGGCCTCCTCGAAATCGGTGGCGTCGACGTTGGAGACGAAGCGGAAATTCATGTCGCGCCGGCTGTAGTGGCGCAGCGCCTCGTAGGCCATCACCGGGCCGAGGTCGGAGCCGCCGATGCCGATGTTGACGACGTTGCGGATGCGCTTGCCGGTATGGCCGAGCCAGTCTCCGTTTCGCACCTGCCGCGAGAACGCGGCCATGCGCTCCAGCACCGCGTGCACTTCGGGCACGACGTCGACGCCGTCGGCGAAGACTCGCTCGCCCTTCGGCGCGCGCAAGGCGGTGTGCAGAACCGCGCGCTGCTCGGTAGCGTTGATCTTCTGGCCGCCGAACATCGCTTCGATGCGCCCTCGCAGGCCGCATTCCTCGGCAAGGCGCAGTAGCAGCCGGAGCGTCTCCGCGTCGATGCGGTTCTTCGAGTAGTCGAGGTAGAGGCCGGCGGCTTCCGCCGTGAAGCGCTCGCCGCGCCGGGGGTCCTCGGCGAAGAGCTGGCGCAGGTGCAGATTGCGTATCTTGCGGCAGTGCGCCTCGAGCGCCTGCCACGCCGGGTGCTCGGTCATGGGTGCCCGATTTTCTCGAGCGTAGCGCTCTTCGAGGCGATGAGCTCGAGAAGATCCCGCCACGACTTGTCGAAGGCTTCGGCGCCCTCGCGCTGGAGCTCGGCGGCGAGCGCCGCATCGTCGATGCCCAGGCGCGCGAATTGGGCGAGCACTTCTTCGGCATCGCCGCCGTCGAGCGGCATCACGCCCTTCAGCTTGCCGTGATCGGCAAAGGCGAGCAGGGTTTTGTCGGGGATGGTGTTGATGGTGTCCGGAGCCGCCAGGGCTTCGATGTACATCGTATCCTGCGCGTGCGGATCCTTGGTGCCGGTGCTTGCCCAGAGCAGGCGCTGTTCCCACGCGCCGGCGGCAGCGAGCTTGCGCCAGCGCGGCGAGGCGAGCAGCTCCCGGTAGGCCTTGTACGCGCGCGCGGCGATGGCGATCCCCAGGCGATTGCGCAGCGCCTGCGGCACCCGATCCTTCACCGCCACGTCCCAGCGGCTGACGAAGATCGACGCCACGGAGCGGACTTTCGGGTCGAGTCCCGCGGCGATGCGCCGTTCGATGCCGCGCAGGTAGGCTTCGGCCGCGGCGAGATACTGCTCGCGCGAAAAGAGCAGCGTCACGTTGATCGGCACGCCGGCGAAGATCGACTCCTCGATCGCCGGGACGCCTTGGGGCGTGCCGGGAATCTTGATGAACAGGTTGGGCCGCTTCGCCTGCCGATGGAGCTGCACCGCCGCCTTGACGCTGCCGGCCGTGTCGTGCGCGAGCAGGGGAGAGAGCTCGAGCGACACCCAGCCGTCGAGCCCGCCGGTGGCGTCGTGCACGGGGCGGAAGAGATCGGCGGCCTGGGTCAGGTCCTCCAGGGCAAGCTCGAAGAACAGCGCCTCGCCCGATTTGCCCTCGGCCGTCTTGCGGCGGATGGCGGCGTCGTAGAGGCCGGCATCCTTGATGGCCTTGTCGAAGATCGTCGGGTTGGACGTGAGTCCGGTGACCGAAAACTCCTCGATATAGCGCGCGAGCGTGCCGCTCGCCAGCAGTCCCCGGGTGATGTTGTCGAGCCAGAGCCTCTGGCCGAGATCATGCAATCGTTGGGTTGTCTTCATGGTGCTTTCCAAGCAGGGTGGATGGATCAAAGTGGACGAGCTCGCCGATGCGCTCGACCGTGATGTCCGCCGGCGGATGCGCCGCGAGGATTTCCGGATCGAGCGCGTAATGTCCCTGGCGCGGCAGGATGCTCGTCAGGCGGCGCCCCCAGGCTTCCTTCATCGCCGCAAGGATGGGCAGCTTGTCGTCCACCATGACGTAGTGGCTGGCCGGGTAGCGCTGCCCGACGTCGTCGAGCATCTGCTCCTTGTGGATGTAGATCAGCACGCGCCCCTCGACCGCCGCCCACAGTCCGGAGCGCTGCACCTTGCGCGGCTGGAAGACCACGTCGCCATCCGACAGGACCACCGTCGGCCCCCAGGAACGAAGATGCGCGATCGCCTCGAGCGCGCCCGGATAGAGCCGCTCGGCAAACGGGTAGTCCACGAGAAACGAGGACATCCGCAGCAGGCGCGGATCGTTCATTGCGCCGAGGCGGTAGCGCTGCAGCGCGCCGAGGTAGTCGGTGTAGCCCAGCTCGGCGCGCAGCGCCTCGAGGATTTCCCAGTAGCGGTCGCGGTTGCGGGCGCCGAACTCGCTTTCGAGATGCGCGCTCAGGTCGGCTTGCACGCGATCGTTGTCGAGCAGCGTGTTGTCGCAGTCGAGCAGGAACACGATGTCATCCGGCGCTTGCATGCGGTCGCTTTCTCCGGTCAGGCCGCTCCCACAGGCGAAAGCCGCCCGCGAAAGCGGCCGCGTTCTCGCCGCGGCGGGTGTGCGGCGGCAGGTGCTTCAGCCGCCTCGCGTTGCCGCCGCCGATGACGATGTCCTCCGGCAGCAGCGCCTTGCGGAACTCCTCCACCGCCTCGGCTACCTTGGCGCGCCACTTCCGGGCGCCGTGGCGACGGCGTCCGTGCTCGCCGAGGTGGTCTTCGTAGACGTGCTTCCTCGAGTAGCGCAGGTGCCCGAGCTCCATCGCCTCGATCGCGCCCTCGACGATGAGCGCGGAGCCCAGGCCCGTTCCCAGCCCGAGGAAGAGCAGCCTGCCGCCCTGGTAGTCGCCCAGCGCCTGCATCGCCGCGTCGTTGACGATCTTCACCGGGCAGCCGAACGCCGCCTGGAAATCGAAGCCGACCCAGCCCGGGCCGAGGTTGTGCGGCTCGCGTGCGACGACGCCGTTGCGCACCACGCCCGGATAGCCGATCGACAGCGCGTCGTAGCGCCAGCCGCGCGTGATCTTCAGGACGCCCTTCACCATGTCGTCCGGCGTCATGCGCGGCCCGGACTTGAACTCGACATGCGTCTTCCGCCCGCTCGCCAGGCATTTGACGTGGGTGCCGCCGACGTCGAGTACGAGGACCCTCCGCCGCCTCTTCGGTCTACTTTTTTTCGTCGTGCCCCCCGAACTGCTTGCGCATGGCGGAGAGGACGCGGTCGGCGTAGCCGGCTTCGCCGCGCGACTGGAAGCGCGAGAACAGCGCCGCGCTGAGTGCGTGCGCCGGCACGCCTTCGTCGATGGCGGCCTCGAGCGTCCAGCGGCCTTCGCCCGAATCCGACACACGGCCGGCGTAGCCCTCCAGTGCGGGGTCGTCGAGGAGCGCTCGGGCGGTCAGGTCGAGAAGCCACGAGCCGATCACGCTGCCGCGGCGCCAGAGCTCCACGATCTCCGGGAGGTCGAGCTGGTAGCGGTAATACTCGGGGTTGCGCAGCGGCGTCGTCTCGGCATCCGCCTCGCGGCTGCGCATGCCGGCATCGGCGTGGCGCAGGATGTTCAGCCCTTCGGCATAGGCCGCCATGAGCCCGTATTCGATGCCGTTGTGGACCATCTTGACGAAGTGTCCCGCCCCTTGCGGGCCGCAGTGCAGATAGCCCTGCTCCGCGGTGCTCGCCCTCTTGCCGCGGCCGGGCGTGGGCGGGGCCGCATCGGCGCCGGGGGCGAGCGCGGCAAAGATCGGAGCGAGATGCTGCACCACCTCTTTTTCGCCGCCGATCATCAGGCAGTAGCCGCGCTCGAAGCCCGCGACGCCGCCGCTCGTCCCGACGTCCACGTGATGGATCCCGCGCCGCTTCAGCTCGGCGCTGCGCCGGATATCGTCGCGGTAGTAGGAGTTTCCGCCGTCGACCACGATGTCGCCGGATTCGAGGATCGGCGTGAGCTTCGCCAGGGCCTGATCGACCGCGGCGGCAGGCACCATCAGCCAGACGATCCGCGGGCGGCCCAGCCGGGCCACGAGATCTTCGGGCGAGGACGCCCCGGAGGCGCCCTGGTGAACGAGATTCCGGACGGCCTCCTGGCGCATGTCGTAGACCACGCATTCGTGGCCGCCTTGCGTCAGGCGCCGGACCATGTCGCCGCCCATGCGGCCCAGCCCGATCATGCCCAGCTTCATCCCCGTTGGAGCGCATCCGCGCCGATCAGTTCGAAAAACCGCGGCAGCGGGAATCAGGGTTTTGACAGCAAGGCGAGCTTTTCGAACCATCGGCGCGGCGGGAAGTCGCAATTGTACGGTGTCGAACAGACTCCCCCGTGCGTGCGCGTCCACAATCTCCTGATGAAAC
>Ga0134125_10007907_pt1 | contig 11992 bp, 7 predicted proteins | sample KB31751_FD_96464 | JGI IMG/M metagenome (GOLD analysis project Ga0134125, IMG submission 96464) | Terrestrial soil microbial communities with excess Nitrogen fertilizer from Kellogg Biological Station, Michigan, USA - KB3-175-1 | ecosystem: Environmental > Terrestrial > Soil > Unclassified ... | reverse complement strand
GGATCGGATGCGGGGGCGCTGGATGGCGCGCTGGCTGCGGCCGCTGGTGTGGTGGGAGAGTTGCTGGGGTAGGTTGCCGGTTCTCCGTTCTGAGTAACTGCGCGCGAGAGAAAAAAGGAAAACGCGGAGGACGCCACGGACGCAAAGGATTCGCCACGGCTTCCGTGGCGTTCCCTTTGCGTCCGTGGCGCCCGTTGCGTTCGCTTTTGCTTTTGTTCTTCAGGGTGCCGGTCGCAGGGTATCTGCGAGTGTACCTTTGCGATTCACAGCGCACGCCGGGGTGGGGAAACTTAAACTGAAGAAGGCTATGAGCTGTTTCAGGGGTAGATTTCGCGATACGGTCGCGGTGGGATTGTGGTGCGCGGTTGGATGCGCGGCGGCGGCGGCGCGGCCTGTCCATGAAGATGCCTGGCAGGCAGCGAATGCGGCGCGCGGGAAGTTTGAGGAACGGAGCTCGCATACGCGGGCGGAGTACCAGAGTGTGATGGATGGGTTTCGCGCGATCTATCATGCGAACCCCGCGGACGCTCATGCAGCGGCGGCAGTGGAGCAGGTGGCGCAACTGCTCGCGGAGCAGGGGCGCGAACTGCATGATGCGAAGAGTCTGCGCGATGCAGCCGGGCAGTATGAGTTTCTGGCGAAGCAGTATCCGACGAGTTCACTGGCCGCTCCTGCGCTGGGTGCGGAGGTGGAGTTGCTTGGGCCGGATGGCCTGGACGATGCCCCTGAGGCAAAGCGAGTCAAGGCGGAGTTGAAGAAGACGTACCCGCGGAGTGCGGCGGCGGTGTTAGCGAGGTCGAAGGGTTCTGAGCGTGCGGCGGTACGTCCGCCGGCGGTGACTGCTGGGGTGACGCAGAAAGCCGGACATCCGGCTGTAGCGGCAACCCCGAGCGATGCGAATGCTGCGATCTCTCCACTGCGCGTTTCGCGCTCCGGTCGAGAGGACAAGGGTAAAGGGCCGTCAGCGGATGAAGATGCAGTGGTTGCTCCACCGCGCGCTGCACCCTCCGGTCGAGATGACAAAATTGTGGCGGGGCGAGCGGATGCAAATGCTGCGATCTCTCCACTGCGCGCTTCGCGCTCCGGTCGAGATGACAGTGCGGGAAAGAGTTTCAAGCCGCTAGGCCCTGTGGCGCGCGTGACGGGGATTCGGCATTGGTCGACGGCCAGCTATACGCGTGTGGCGATCGATCTCGGGGACGAGGTTGAGTACCAGGCCGCACGAGTCGAACATCCTGACCGGATATTTTTTGATCTGCATCATGCCCATCTGGCCCCGGAGCTGGTGGGGAAAAGTTTTGCGGTGACGGACGATGGTTTTCTGACCAGGATCCGGGCGGCGCAGTACTCCGATGACGTGACGCGAGTCGTGCTCGATGTACACGAGGTGACGGACTACTCGGCGTTTCTGCTGCCGAATCCGTATCGGCTGATTATCGATATTCATGGAAAGGATCAGGCCCAGGGGTCAGGGTCCAGGGTCCAGGGTCCAGAGATCAAAGATGCCGTTACGCCAACGCCGATAACTGCGCCGGTTGTGCGCCAGGGGCCGGAGACCGAGGTTTCCAGCTTGCCGCCCATGCCGGTGACCGATGGCAGCGCGGGGTTTGGATTGCCCACGAGGACGACGGCGAATGGTGCGAGTGCGAAGAATGCGCAGACCGCTGCGGTTGCTCCGCCGCGGGTGGTGATCCCGGTGAAGCCTACGGCGGCAAAGCCGGTGCCGAATACTGTGGTGACGCACACCGGAAATACCGGGACCGAAGTCGCGGACGTCAGCGACCAGCCGGGCAAGGTAGAGGCGACGAGCCGGCCGACGTCAGGACCGATTTCCGACAGGGCCCAGGGTTCAGGGCCCAGGGTTCAGAAGACCGCGAGGGTTGATCTTGGCACTGGAGTGCGGGGCGTGGCCGCGCCAGCGGTAGTGGCTCCTCCGACGGCCGATGGTGAGACGTCGCTGATGCGGGCGCTGGGATTGAAGATTGGGCGCATCGTGATCGACGCCGGCCACGGTGGGCATGATTCGGGGACGCTCGGTGCGGGCGGGATTCAGGAGAAGGACGTCGTTCTCGATGTAGCGCTGCGGCTGGGCAAGCTGCTACATCAGAGGATGGGCGCGGAGATCGTCTATACGCGCGCGGACGATACGTTCATCCCGCTGGAGACACGCACAGCGATCGCCAATAAGGCGCAGGCGGACCTGTTTATTTCGGTACACGCGAACAGTTCTCCCGATACGAGCGCGCGCGGCACCGAGGTCTACTACCTGAACTTTACGAGCGATCCGGAAGCGATGCGCGTAGCGGCGCGCGAGAACGCTGTGTCGACGCAGAGCGTGCATGAGTTGAGTGACCTGGTGAAGAAGATTGCGTTGAAAGACAAGATCGACGAGAGCAAGGAGTTGGCAAGTGATGTCGAGGGCTCTCTATATAAGGGGTTGGAAAAAGGAAACGAGGGGTTGAAAGACCGCGGTGTAAAGAAGGCCCCGTTCGTCGTGTTGATCGGCGCGAATATGCCGTCGATCCTGGCGGAGATTTCGTTTGTTTCGAACCCTGACGACGCAGAGCAGTTGCAAACTCCGGAGTATCGCGAGCGCGTAGCGGAAAGTTTGTTCAACGGCGTGGCGCGGTATGCGGCGGGGATCAATGGAGTGAAGACGCCGGTGGTGCGGGTGGCGGCTAAAAGATAGGGTCCAGGGTATAGGGTCCAGGGCCCAGGAGGTCGGCTTGCTTTCTGGACCCTGGGCCCTGGAACCTGGACCCTCGCTCTTCCTCTCGCTCACCTTTGCTGTGGTGGTGTAGTCTGCGCTATATGAGGTGTTTTGGTTGGGTTGGCGCAGCCGCGCTGGTGGGATGTCTGGGGTGGGGTGGAGTTGTGTCGGCGCAAAAGGCCACGACTATGGTCGAACTGCCGGTGCCTTTGTTGCCACCCGTTGTGCAGGGAATCAAACTGACCGGCGACCAGCTGCTGAAAGATGCTCCTCCTGACCATGAAGCGATGCAAGAGGCTGGGTTACAGCGCTCCGCTCACGGAGAGTATGGCGCAACGCGGATCCTGGTCCGTCAATTCAACGATGCGAGTGGAGCGTATTCGGCGTTCACGCTTAGCGTGAAGCCAGGAGACCGCTTTTTGAAGCCTGACGATTTTGGGGTGCAGCGGGCGGCCACGACTGGAAGCGGTACAGTTTTTCTCGCACAAACTGTGGTGGTGGTTGCGAGCCCGGGCGCAGACATGAAGATCGTGAAGGCAGTCATCGCAACGCTGCCGAAGATAGGCGGAGCGAAGAGCCAGCCGCCGCTGCTGCCGACGTTTTTTCCGGCGAAAGGATTGGTGGAAGGAAGCGTTCACTACGCTCTCGGGCCTGTAAGCTACTCGGCGATGGGTGGAACTCTGGATGCGACGAAGCTCGGATGGGAGAAGAGCGCTGAAGCCGCGATGGCGGATTACTCCGACAAGCGCGGCAAGGAGACGGTGACGCTGCTGCTGTATGCCACGCCGCAGATCGCCGGCAACTATCTGCGTGCGATTGAGGCGCAGGCGAGTGGAGCGAGGACGCGACGCGAGGGTGAGCTGGTGATCGTTGCGGCGGGAACGTTGAGCGCCGACGATGCGCAGAAGATGATTGAAAATATTCATCTTCACAGCGAGGTGAGTTTCGATAAGCCGATGCCGTTGGAGTTCCACACGGAGGTGCAGAAGACGGTCAGTCTGCTTGAGAGCATCGTGATTTTCTCGGGCGCCGGTATGCTTGCGGCAGTTGTGCTGGGTGTGGCTCTGGGTGGCGGACGTGCGCTCGTCCGGAAGATGCAGGGCAAGGATGCGGCGACCGATGCGGAGTTTTTGAGCCTCCATCTGGCGAACCAGAATCCGCCGCCCAAGTTCGACCCACCCGGTTCCTGACGGGGTTGAGGGGCCGTCCGGCAGGATGTTAATCCCGGAGTAACCTTGTCAAATATTGAAAATAAACGGTTTACGATTCACAGCGAAACTGCTTGACACTTCCCGGGGCCGAACATACTCTTGCACCAGAGAGTTCCGACAGCTTTGCCTCTGTTGGTGCTACCTCCCAAAGAAAGGGTCGCCCTGTTGCCGGGCGGCCCTTTCGCTTTCTGTGGAAAAGCCGGGACGGAATTGTGCAGCACGGATTTGAGAAGCGGTGAAGTTGCTACGCTAGTTTGGCAGAGCGAAAGTTTTCGAGGTGGATCGATGCGTAAACGTGATTCCGTTTGGTTGGCTTGCCTGGTGTTGCTTGTGGCGGGTGTAGCGAGAGCGCAGGATACACGAGTGGTCAACGAGCCGAAGATCCCTCCGGTATGCGTGAAGCTGGAAGCGCACTTGCTGGGATACCCCGATGGTCACCTGATGACAGGAGATGGCAAGGATGCGGAAGACAAACTCGACACGGAGCGTATCCAGACGGCGATCGATAACTGTGGCGCAGGAAAAGCAGTCGAACTCACGGATCACATCGGACCGTTGGCGGGACTTCCGGGCAATGCTTACCTAACCGGACCGCTGGAACTGCGCGAAGGCGTCACGTTGCTGATCGACAAAGGCATCACGCTCTACGGATCGCGCGATGCGAAGGTGTACGAGATTCCTAATCCGGATGCGAAGCCCGGCGACCCTGGCAAGTGCGGAACGTCGACGCCTCGGCCGACCAGCTTCCCGACGTTTGCGACCGGCGCCGGCAGACCACGCGGAGGATGCCGCGCGCTGATTACCATCAACGTGAAGAACGCCGCGATCATGGGCGATGGCGTGATCGATGGCCGCGGCTACGCGAAGATCCTTGGCAAGGACTATAGCTGGTGGCAGCAGGCCCGCAAGGCTGAGCCGCACGACGATCTCTACTACAACCCGCGGATGATCGTGGCCAACAAGGCCGACGGGTTGGTGCTGTACCGCATTACGCTGCACAACTCGACGAACTTCCACGTCAGCGTGAATGGGACCAACGGGTTTACAGCGTGGGGCGTGCACTTGCAGACACCGGTGAACAAGAAGCTGCTTGGCACAGACAACGACGCGCGCAATACCGACGGCATCGACCCGGGAACGTCGCAGAACGTCACGGTGGCGTATAGCTGGATCGATAACGGCGACGACAACATTGCGATCAAGCAGGGTGTGTCGCACATGAGCGTGATTCACAACCACTTCTATAGTGGGCATGGGATGTCGATCGGGTCGGAGACGGTGCTGGGGCAGAGCTTCCTGGTGGTGCACGACCTGACGGAAGACCACACGACGTCGGGCATCCGCATCAAGAGCAACGTGAAGCGGGGCGGCCCGGTGCATGACCTTATCTATAAAGGCATCTGCATGACCGGCGTGCAGAACCCGATTGCGATCTCTCCGTATTACACGAACCAGACGGTGGAACCGTTTGAAGACCCGAAGTATGAAGGCGATAAGATTCCCGACTACAAGGGCATCGTGCTGCAGGATATCTATGACGAGACGCCGGGAGATGTGCTGATCGCCGGACTCAACGAAGACCACCGAACGCAGGTGTCGCTTCAGGATGTCGTCATCAACGGTATCAAGCCAACCCAGGTGCATCTGGATTTTGCGGACATCGCGCTGCAGGGCAGTGGAACGAACTTTCCGCTGGAGGGACAAAGCGTGAAGGTGACAGGGACACAGCCGGTGGTGAAGCGGGCCGCCGATCCTTGTGTGGGGAAGTTTGTGCCGATGGAGTAGCCATCGTCAAGATGGCCCGGTTGCGGTCGCCTCTCGCCCTAACCACCATCCGGTGATTGTGAGTATGACGAACAAGCCGACCACTATGAGATTGGGATAGAAGATCATTCCGTTGAAACGTGGCTCGTGTCCGGGAATTCCTGCCCAGTAGGACGCGCTGGGTAACAGCGCCGGGACGTAAAAGAAAGGTGTCCAATAGGCGAGCGAAAGTAATGCGGCCGCGGTGAACGCGACGCGCGGCTCGCGTGAATGCCGCCACAACAGCCAACTGCCCACTCCCGCAACACCAGCAAACAGGAAGAGCAGAATGGCGGAGTGGTAGCGCGCGTGCGGATGCCAAAGAGGATTGAGCAGGTGATTCGCCCGCCAGTCCAACGTGAAAGAAAGAGCTGCTCCGCCCAGCAGGACGAGGGTCAACAAGAACCTACCAGTGGTTGTGCGAGTCATAGAAATGTTCTCCCTTATAATGAGTGAGCGCTCACTCATTATCTCATGAATGTGATGATGGATTGGGTGATGAGGGCGCGGAAAGCAACATGCCGATAGTGAAGCCGAAGCGAGATCTAAAGGCGGAGATATTGTTTGCGGCGGAGACCCTTCTGCGCAAACGAGGGCTGGGAGGTCTGACCACGCGGGCCATCGCGCGAGAGGTGCCTTGTTCCGAAGGGGCGATCTATGTCCACTTTAAAGACCGGCTTGACCTTGTGCTGGCCGTGTTGCATGAGAGCCTGCCGGAGATGCTCGTGCCCCTCCACGCCCTGGAGGCGAAAGTGGGCACCCGAACCCCTGAGGAGAACCTTCGGGCTGCGGTAAAGGGCCTCTTGCGGTTCCACACCCGCGTCATGCCGATGCTGTGTTCCCTATCGATGGAAGAAGAACTGATTGTTCGATTCAGGCGCTCCTTGGCGGACGCAGGCAGAGGTCCTGACCGAGGTATCGCAACGCTGGCACGGTATATCGAGCAGGAGCAAGCTTTAGGCAGAATCAAAGAGGCAGTCGATGCGATGACAGCCGCGCGAGCTCTTATGGCCGGATCGTTCTTTCATTCCTTTACATCTCAGCTTATGGGACACGAAGGCCGGATGGATCTGGAGAGCCTCGTCGCGCTGGCGCTAAAGAAGTAGATAGAACGCGTCGATCCCGTTCGTCGTTTGCAAATGAATGTTGCGCCTGCCGCATCTGCCGATAGAGCGAATTTTCGCAAGTTTGTGGCGAGATGAAGATTTCGATGGCCGTTTTTTCCCAGCAAAGCGGTGCTGCACGCCACCATCCGATTCGCAACAACAGAAGATTTGCTCTAGAATGACAGAGGAGCACGCCGACGTAGCTCAGTTGGTAGAGCAACTGATTCGTAATCAGTAGGTCAGCGGTTCAACTCCGCTCGTCGGCTCCATCATTTCTACAACTTGCGATTTTGTTCGAACCCATCGCTCGTTTGCTGTGACCCAAAGCGCGACCACCCTGACCGGGTTGTCGCGTTTTTTCTTTATGGGCTCCGTGTATTCATGATGGTGCGTCGCGGCTTTCCAACCGAAATTCACTCCTATTGACATTCGATAGGAAGGAGATCATTATTCCTACAGAATGTCGATAGGAGTTGCCGTGGGTTCCAGCCATACGAATATTTTGCAGGGGACGCTTGATCTCCTGATCCTGAAAGCGCTTCGGCCGGGAGAACTGCACGGTCTGGGCGTGTCGAGGCGCATCGAGCAGATGACGCATGGCACCTTTCAGGTGAAGCCGGGATCGTTGTTTCCGGCGCTGCACCGCATGGAAGAGAATGGCTGGCTTGCCTCGTACTGGGGTGAGTCTGAAAACAATCGGCGCGCGAAGTTCTATCGGCTGACGAAGGTTGGAGAGCGTCAACTGGGTGAAGAAACACAGCAGTGGCAGAAGATTGCGCTGGCAATGACGAATGCATTGAAGAGCACGTAGGAGATCCCGATGGTCCTGTGGTCGCGACTCAAAAGCCTGTTTCGAAATCTCTTCCATCGTCGCGCGGTAGAAGAAGACCTCGATGACGAAGTTCGCACGTACGTGGAGATGTTGGCCGCGGAAAATGAAGCCGCTGGTGTGGCGCCAGTAGAGGCGCGCCGGCGCGCGTTGGCGGAGTTCGGTGGAGCGGAGCACCTGAAACAAACGGTGCGCGAGAAACGGACGGGGACGATGCTCGAATCCATCGGCCAGGACCTGCGCCTGGGGGTGAGACAGCTCTTCAAATCGCCAGGTTTTGGCGTCACAGTCATCGCCACGCTGGCATTGAGTATAGGCATCACCACAGCAGTATTCAGCGTGCTGTATGCCATGTTGGTGCGGCCGCTGCCTTATCGGGATGTGTCGCAGATTGTGGCGCTCGATACGCGGTCTGCGGGCGGTGGATCGCAGGCGGCATCGTATCCCGAATACCTGGACTGGCGACGCATGTCGCACAGCTTCAGCGCATTGGCGGGGTACAAGCTCGCTGGAACGGTGGGCCTTGAAAGTACGTCAGGGCCGGTCGTGTTGCGCGAGGTCCAGGGCACAGACAACTTCTTCGATGTGTTTGGAGTGAATCCGATCATCGGGCGAACGTTTGCGGCCGGCGAAGATGCCGATGGCAAAAATGATGTGGTCGTTCTGAGCTATGAGGTGTGGCGGCAGGATTTCGGTGGCAGCGACTCCGCCGTGGGGCAACAGGTGAAGATGGATGGAAGCGAGTACACAGTGATCGGCGTGATGCCGGCTGGCTTTCGGTTTCCGATCAATGTGGCGAACGCGGTGTACATTCCTTTGCACTTAAGTATGAGCCAGCGGCAGAACCGCGGAAATCACTGGCTGTACACGGTAGCGCGATTGAAATCCGCAGTCCTGCCAAAGCAGGCGGAAGCAGACCTCACAACGATCTTCGCGGCGCTCGGAAAAGGCGACACCTTTAATGCAGGACGCACCGTGGCAGCCGTCGATCTCACTACATTTACGGTGGGCAGTTCTGCCGGATCGTTGTGGTTGCTGCTCTACGCAGTGGGGGCGGTGCTGGCTATCGGCTGCGTCAATGTCGCGGGACTGTTGCTGGCGCGAGGTGTAAAGCGCGAGCGCGAGATGGCGTTGCGGTCAGCGATCGGCGCGCCCCGTTTGCGTATCGTGCGTCAGCTTGTTACTGAGGCGGTGGTCTTTGCCGTGGTTGGAGCGGCCGGAGGAGTCGTGCTGGCTTTCGGCCTGCTGCGAGTCATCAGGTTGCTGCTCATCGCGGCGCTTTCGCGCGGTGCGGAGGTGGGAGTCAACCTCCCCACGCTTGCGGCTGCGCTGGCCATTTCTGTGGCTGTCACGGTCATCGCGGCGCTGATTCCCGGCTTGCGTCTCTCTGGAACGTCGCCTACGCTGGCGCTGAAGGCTGGTGGAAGCGCGGGGTCAAGCCGGGGACAAAACCGCTTGCGGACCGGCTTTGTCGTGACGCAGGTGGCGTTGGCGCTGGCCCTGTTGCTCGTTTCCGGATTGCTGCTGCACATGCTGCAGGGCCTGCGCAGCACGCAACTCGGTTTCTCTGCGGACCGAATGCTCACCGTTGAAGTGAACCTTCCGCGAGGCAGGTATCAAGGACGCGACGTACTCGCTGATTTTTACAACCCTTTAGTGGACAAGATTGGCGCGTTGCCGGGTGTGCGCGCGGTTGGTTTGATTCAGATGCTGCCAGTGCAGGGATGGGGCTGGAACTCCGAGCACATCCACATTATGGGGACACCTCCGCTCAAGAGTCCGCGAACAGATCCCGCAGAAGTACGTTTTGTCTCTGCGGGTTACTACCAGGTGTTTGAAGATCGTTTAGTGGAAGGAAGGCTTCAGGACCCGAGCATCGACAGGCCGACGACACGGCTTGTGACGGTGGTAAACGAGGCGTTCGTGAAGAAATTTATCCCAGCGGGCCGCGATCCGGTAGGAATGGAGATCGGTGATGACGGCCAGACCGACACGCTGGCCAGTCAACAAAATCCGCGCGCTCTTATCGTCGGTGTGGTGAAGAATCTGAGGCAGACCATTTATCAGCCACCAATGCCCGAGATGGATTATTTGATCGCGCAGGTTCCGGAGAAGGAAAGCCTGAATGCACTTGGCAGTATGCATCTTGTGATGCGAACGGCAGTCGACCCGACAAGCTTTGTTCCTGCCTTGCGCAGAGTGTTTCACGAGGTAGACCAGACCGTGCCCATGCAGGAGCCGGTCACTATGCAGCAGGTTATTGCTGATGTGCTGACGTTTGAGCGACTGGAGAACTGGTTGTTTGGAGCGTTCGCGGCGATGGCTGTCATTCTCGCTATCGTTGGTCTCTACGGGCTCATTACGCATGAGGTGGAGCTATCGACCCGTGAGATTGGCATCCGCCTGGCGTTAGGCGCATCGCGGAGCAAAATCTTCCTGGGTATCTTTCGGCGCGTCGGCTGGATGCTGGCTGCCGGCATAGCGATTGGACTGCTGGTGACGACAGCTGCGCAGCGATTCATTGGCGCGGTGGTGGCCATCGAAATTCAGAAAGACGGTCTGCTGATGGCAGCGCTTGCGGCGGCGTTACTGGGAATCGGATTCGCGGCGACACTTCTGCCGGCTCGCCGGGCTGCATCGGTGGAACCAATGGAAGCTTTGCGCGACGAATAGGGCAGATACTTCCATGAGGGTTGAAGCGTAACCATAAGATCAATGCCTTGCAGGGTTTTGCAACAAAGGCCCGCAGTTGCAAGGGAGAGTGCGACCATCTTCGGTGGTCGCACTTTTTGTTGGTAGAGCTGGCGCAATTTGACGAAGCTTTTCGCGGCGGGATATCTTTGTCAACGCAAAATAAATTGTTGGATGGTGGGCTCTATGACTTTTCGGTCGCGCTTCGTCGCCTCTCTTTTTCTTCTCCCGATACTGGGACTTTTCGGAGGCTGTGGCGGGGGCGGTTCGACTCAGACGGGTCCGCCTGTCAGCCAACCGACCACAACGACATTGAACGCTTCGCCCACTACTGCGACTCAGGGTGCGAACGTCGTTTTGACCGCGACGGTCACCTCGAGCGGAGGCACTCCAGTTGGAAGCGTCAGTTTTCTCGATGGGGCGACATCGCTTGGTACCGCCTCGCTGAGTGGAGGCACGGCGTCGTTGACGGTGTCGTCGCTGGCAGTCGGCAGCCATAGTATTACGGCCAGTTATGGTGGATCTTCCGGAACGTTTCTGACCAGCGCTTCGACGGCTGTAGCAGTCACGATCAACGCTCCGGCTGTCGCGACGACGACGGTTGTTTCGGCAAGCCCGAACCCGGCACCGGCGGGAGCGAGCGTCACTTTGACAGCGACGACAACAGCCACTTCCGGCACGGCTACCGGGACTGTCACCTTCTTCGATGGTGCGACTTCGGTGGGTACAGGCGCGCTGAACGGGTCCGGTGTGGCGACGCTGAGTGTGAGTACGCTGGCGATTGGCAGCCACAGTATTACAGCGAGCTATGCGGGCGCCGGCAGCTTTACGGCGAGCACATCGGCGGCTGTGCCGTTGGTGATTGCGGCGATCACAACCACCACGAGTCTGACTGCGTTGCCCAACCCGGCGACGGTGGGAGCGAACGTTGTTTTGACCTCGACAACTGCCGCAGCTTCCGGCACGGCGACGGGGACGGTTACTTTCTTTGATGGAGCAACTTCGCTGGGCACGGGAACGCTGAACGGATCGGGTGTCGCCGCGCTTACTGTGAGCACGCTTTCCGGCGGAAGTCATAGTCTTACAGCAAGCTACGCGGCATCTGGGAACTTTGGTGCGAGCACATCCGCAGCGGTGACCGTGCTTATCAACCAGACCACCACCACAACGGTAAGTGCTTCACCCAATCCGGCAGCGCAGGGAGCAAGTGTTGTTCTGACCGCGACGACTACGGCAACTTCGGGAACGCCGGGCGGGTCTGTCACTTTTTATGATGGGGTAACTTCGCTTGGCTCGGGCACGCTGGTTTCGGGTGTGGCGACTCTTTCGTCGAGCAGCCTGAGTGTTGGGAGCCACAATATTACGGCCAGCTATACGGCGACGAGCGGCTTCCTGGCGAGCACATCGGCAGCGGTGACGCTGGTCATCAATGCTTCAGCGGCGACGACGACCGCGCTGAGCGCATCGCCGAATCCGGCATCGCAGGGAGTGAATGTAGTGCTGAACGCGTCGACGACTTCGGCGTCGGGTACACCGGCCGGGACGATCACGTTTTACGACGGGGTAACTTCGCTGGGCACGGCTTCTTTGAGCGGAGGGACTGCGTCGCTGACGGTCTCTACATTGGCGTTGGGCGCTCACT
>Ga0134125_10007906_pt1 | contig 11993 bp, 11 predicted proteins | sample KB31751_FD_96464 | JGI IMG/M metagenome (GOLD analysis project Ga0134125, IMG submission 96464) | Terrestrial soil microbial communities with excess Nitrogen fertilizer from Kellogg Biological Station, Michigan, USA - KB3-175-1 | ecosystem: Environmental > Terrestrial > Soil > Unclassified ... | reverse complement strand
TTTTTCCAAAATATCTCCTGTAGATATGTTTTCAGCTATCATATTTTTTCCAGCCAGCTCAGGGATGAGCAATCTGAAGGAAAAAACCATTCACTGGCTTCTCAAATTATCCATCGGATTTGCGGTTGCCAACTTTATCGTTTGAAAACTGGCTGTTGTAAGGGCAATCGCATCGCCGTACCACCGTCCACTCAATACTGGGTCAAGTCCGTCATTTGACGGAGTTGACCCAGTATTGTATACAAGGAAACTCGCCTGAGTACACTCCAGGGAAGCGTGAACCTATTTTAGGACGAGTGATGATTCCGGAATGTCCGGTGAGGACACCCGCCAGGGAAGGGACATCTTCTCCTGCTGGTTAATGAACATATACACCGTATCTTACCTATGGCATCTTCATACCATAGCCGTAACATCGCCCACTTAAGTCCGGCATAAGTCCGGCATATCCCGGACTTAACCCGGTATTCTATACAAGGAAACCCCTATCAAAACATATGGAGATAGCCGTTTAGTGTTGCTCCGGCGATTCTGCTAATAAAGCTTTATCAAATAATGCATTTGAGCACCAAAGTGAGAAAATAGGTAATAACATAAGTAGGCTCTTCATCGACATATTTTTGAACCAATCAACCTTGGTGCAAATCTTACTCTGGAACTGTCCCATGCTATAGAATCCGAATTATAATATATTCGTCTCTTCTTGAAATCTAAAACAATCCGCTCTTCCTGCGTGATTCTTCTAACTGAGTAATATGTCTTCGGTTTCCCGTCTTTAAAAATGTCGCTAAATTTTTTTTAAGGAATTTGATTTTACTGTGTCAACCACACATGCAATTGATACATATTTATAATCTCTGTTTGGAAATAAAATATTATTGGTTACAAACTCTCCTAGATTTGATTGAGAGACCTTGACAATTTTCAGGTTTTAAACCGATAAATGAAGGTGTTAGATCATCGTCATTAACGAATGCACATTTTGGTTTACCGAATGGTAATTGATAATAATAGAGTATTCCGTTCGTGTCCAAAATAAAGTTGCAGAGATTCCTTCTCATTTCCAATTAAATTCGAGCTCCTGGTAGTTAAATTAAAAGCCTGCGATTTTCAAGCTGTATTTTTTTCTTCCCTTTTATCTGTTTTCTTTTTCGGTTTGTGTCTTCTTTACGTTGACCTTCCCGGTTAACAATTGGATACCAGCAATTCAAAATTTCTTTCATTTTGTATGGGCAGCGATTTTGTGTTGAGAAAAGTTTTTATGTTCCTCGTTTTCTGCATAAACAGGTTTCCGAACGTATGAAGATCGGGTATGAAAAGAAAACAAAGCTCCATAATTCCGTTTCGTGAAGACGACAACTCGGGGTTACCTGCTGTCAATGAAGCCGTTCCTTTGTCCTCTGAATATTTTCAATTGGTATAGAACAAAAATTTTACTTAGCTTTCGCCCTCAAATCATTTTTCATACCCTGATGATCCGGATACTTTTTTGAATCAGCAAAAGAGTATCGCTGATTGACCTGTATTGTTTTATTCTTAACTGAATCGTTGCTAAAACTGCGAACACCCATAACCGTTATGTCACGCACCCGGGCGAACAAGTCCTTATTGGCTTGACATCTTTCGATTTGAAAAAAAATATCGATACACTGAATTATAGAACAGGATTTATTTACCTGCCTGTCGGTTTTAAATAAAACAAATGGAAGTACATCATCATCCTAAAGTTGAAAAGAAAAATTTCAAAGAATATTTTTTGGAGTTCTTAATGATCTTTCTGGCAGTAACGATGGGATTTTTTGCAGAAAGTCTTAGGGAACATATCGTTAACAAGGGACTGGAAAAGGACTATATCAGGTCATTTTATACAGATCTGCAAAGCGATCAAAGAGATCTTCCGGAATTAATAAATGCCATTAATGAACAACAGGTGCAGTCAGGCGAATCTTTACCGGTTTTATTGAGCAGAGCAACCCTGACTACTGAAGCAGATTCAATTTATTATTTTTTTAGAAGGTTCATAAGACAGCAAGGTATCAAAGCGTTTATCACAGACAAGACTATTGAACAGATGAAAAATGCCGGCGAAATGAGGCTGATAAGCCATAAACAAATCGCTGACAGCCTGGTTAACTATTATAAAGAAATTGTGATGATCGATTATTTGCAACAAACCCTGCTTGGATTTAAGTCGAAATTACTAGCAAATCTTCCTCTTATTCTTAAAAGTGCGGATTACAGGGCTGTTATAAATAATAATGACGACGTAATAATGCCGGCACATCATGTATACCTTTTAAGCAATGATCCCCTTGTTGTGAACCGGGTTCTTATAGAAGTTGACGATATCAGAGCGTTAAGTAATACTATTAAAAGGGAAGTACAATTCTTGTTGAGAGAAAATAATGAAATCGAAAAACTGATCCGGGCAAACTATAAAGTTGAAAATTAGAAATTAATGGAAGTACATCATCATCCTAAAGTAGAAAAAAAAAATTTCAAAGAATATTTTTTGGAATTCTTAATGATATTTCTCGCGGTAACGATGGGTTTTATTGCAGAAAATTTGAGAGAGCACTTCACAGATGGTGAACTCAAAGAAAGATATGCCCAAACATTGTACGAGGATCTAAAGGAGGATACCACTTTATTAGAACCAATTATCAGGGAAAAAGAATTTGTAATCTCCAAAATAGATACTTTCCGGATGCTGGTGCATACAAATGCTATTGATGAGCTTCCGGCAGGGACCTGGACATATTTTGGCAGGTTTGGGACAAGGAAAGTAGATATATCACTTCAGGATGCTACTTTACAAGAATTGTTAAGTTCCGGCGCTCTTCGGTTATTTCAAAAACACAATGTTGCTTATGCCATTGCACAATATGACCTGGCGGTACAAGATATGCGGGATGCATATACTTTCCTGAACTTATTATACAGCGATCTGATTAAGGCACGGGATAAAATATTCGACACGTGGTATCTTGACGAAATCATGAACCTCAATGTCAGCGCTGAAAAAATTGATTCATTTAAAAAGAAATCATTTCCGTTACTTTCAAACAAGAAAGAAGATTTTATACAATATGCAAATCTCTGCCAGTTGGAATCTTTCAATCTAAAAATGGAACTGAAAAGAATGCAGACGGTTGATAAAAGAGCCGGAAATCTATTAGCCTTATTGAAAAAAGAATATCAACTGAAATAAAAATTTTATGGAAGTACATCATCATCCTAAAGTAGAAAAGAAAAATTTCAAAGAATATTTTTTGGAGTTCCTAATGATATTTCTTGCAGTAACCATGGGTTTTATTGCAGAAAACATAAGAGAACATTTTAACGATCGTGGACAGGAAGAGCAATATATTCAATCACTCGTTGAGGACCTGGGGTCCGATACGGCAAGAATCAATGACATCATTCAATTTGACGAAGCTAAAATAACTGCCTTGAACAGCATGTATGACTGCTATGATACCGTTACAAATGATCTTAAAGCAACTTCGTGTATGGGTGTATTGATTAAATTTTCAAAAGTGAACAGGCCTTTTTTGATAAATGACCGTACCATAAGACAGCTTGATGCGGGCGGTTTCAGGGTATTGAAGAAGGAAGATGCCGACAGTATTCTTGCTTATGAACGAATGTATAAGGATGATTACGATTTTGAAACAACTATTTACCAGGAAGCGCAGAATAATGTTCGTAATACATTGAATGAACTCGCCAACTTTAAAGTAGTCTCACCTCTTGAGAACGTTTCTTCACTTAATGGTGCTGATTCAGGGAGTAGCTCTTTGAATGGACCTCTATTGTTTTCAGCTGACAGAAACTTATTAAACAAGTGGTTTAACCAATTACAATTGTATGTAAGGGTAACAAAAGCACAAGCTTCGTTATTAAACAGTTTAAAAGTAAAAGCAACTAATCTTATAACCTTCTACAAAACAAAACATCATCTCAATTAAAAAACAATGGAAGTACATCACCATCCACACGTAGAAAAGAAAAATTTCAAAGAATATTTTTTGGAGTTCATCATGATATTTCTTGCTGTAACACTTGGCTTTTTTGCAGAGAATATCCGGGAAAGAATCTCTGATCACAACAAAGAAAGAGAGTACATGAAAAGTATAGTGCAGGATTTAAAATCAGATACTACCGAATTGGCAAATGCAATTACAGGTTGGAATAAATCAAATTCGAATGGTGACAGTATTTTATTTTATCTGAAAAAAGATTTTTCTCCTGTGAATGTAAACGTTCTTTATAATCTTCTTAACCGTAACTTCTTTCATTTTAATTTATTCAAGTATAACGATAACACAATACAAGAATTAAAAAGTTCAGGAGATTTTCGCCTTATCAGGGATAAAGACATTAAAAGTTCAATTATGGCTTTTGATGAGGACATGAAATATATTTTAAAGCAGGAGCAGGATATAAAAGAGTTTATGATGAATTCAAAAGATATTGAATCCAGAATATTTGATTTCTCTCAGTTTAATGGGAACCAGTCTGATTACGCTCAATTAAATGGAAACACATCATTATTACTGCTGTTAAATGCGAGAAAAGAAATAAATGATGCAACATTGTTGACGACAGATAAACGAACGATCGCTGAATATTACAATAAATTATACACGTTCCAACTTATATCACGGTATCATACCTATCTTTTCAAAGAAGATAAAAAAAAGGCAACACTGCTGTTAGAGCAAATTCAAAAACATTATCATTTAAAGGATGAATAAGCGTATTCAACATCTTCTCATCTAACTGAGAACTAAAACTACAAACTATATAATGGAAGTACATCATCACCCAAACATAGAAAAGAAAGGATTTAAAGAATATTTTTTGGAATTCTTAATGATATTTCTTGCCGTAACACTCGGTTTTTTCGCAGAAAGCTACCGGGAATATTTGAACAATCGTTCAAAAGAAAACGAATATATGGCTTCACTGGTTGAAGATCTAAAAAGCGATACTGCATTTTTAGATTTGAGTATCCATACATTAATCCCTTATCATTTAAAATGGATGGATTCAACAGCGTATTTATTGCAAATGCGCGAACACAATGGAAAAGACAGAATGGTTTATCAGGCACTGATAATAGGTACCGCCTGGACATATGATTTCCATTTTACACAACGGACTTTATCTCAGTTGCACGCTGAAGGTTTTTCTTTAATCAGGAAAAAAGAAGCGGTAAATGCAATAACCAAACTGGAAAGCAATTTTGAACTTTTTTCTCCCGTTATTGAAGTGATGCAGAAGATGCAAAACGATATCGATATCTCTTCTTATGGGTTTCTTAATGGAACGGAAGATTATAATGCAGGTAAAATTGCATTTGAAGACCCTTCCTTCACCAGGCTTAAATTATCAGATGTTCCTGCAACAGCAATAGTAAACTGGCAAAATACAAATGCTATCAGATTATACGCAGATAAACTTAATAGATATAGTTTTTATTTACGAACAGGCGTGAGAGATGATTATGAGATTTTTGATAAGGAAATTACAGAAACTATAAAAATTATACAAAAAGCGTACAAACTTTAACGACATAAAATGGAAGTACATCACCATCCTAAAGTAGAAAAGAAAAATTTCAGAGAATATTTTTTAGAATTCCTGATGATATTCCTCGCAGTAACACTGGGATTTTTTGCTGAGAACATCCGGGAGCGTCTCGTGAACAATGAAAAAGAGAAAGCCTATATGGAGAGCATGATACAGGACCTGAAAACAGACACAACTACAGCAAACAACGTCATATCCGAACAAAAATATATCTATACGAAGATTGACAGTGCTTTAAAAATTCCTGTTGAAAAATTAAAGGATATAGAAGTACAAGATAGCTTCTACCATTTTTTTGTTTACTTCTACTCATGGATTGCTACGTTTAATCGCATTGATAACACGATTGCACAATTGGAAAATGCAGGGGGATTTAGCCTGATTCATAATAAACCGGTGAAAGATTCTATTACCGAACTTAATTCATTTTATGAAGGTGAGATGCAAGGTAATAAAAGCATTTACACTTCGCGATGGCAGAGATTTGATGAATTTGCAATGCAACTCATGATTCTTCCCAAACCGCCGGCTGATATACATGATCCAATCTATGAAGCATACCCGGATCATATAGAGGTCTTCACCGGTTATGATACCCGGCTTCTTCAGCAACTATACTCTTTCGCCAGGTTTCAGCAAAGTGATATAGAAATAAACTTATACGACGAAATGAGATACAAGCTTGAAGCAACCAATCTGATGGCTTTAATCAAAAAGAATTACCACATTGAAAATGAATAATTTAATTTAATGCGTTACAAATATGGAAGTACATCATCACCCAAATGTAGAAAAGAAAGGATTCAAAGAATATTTCCTGGAGTTCTTAATGATTTTCCTGGCAGTAACACTTGGCTTTTTTGCAGATAATTTAAGAGAGCATATTAAAGACAATAACGAAATTACTCAGGACATTAAATCGGTTTTGTCAGACCTGGAAAGTGATGTATTGCATTTTAATATTGCGCTTGATGGCAATACCTACAGTTATTCTTCATCAGATTCACTGCTGAATTTGCTGCATACAGACATTTCAAATACTTCACAGATCTATAAATATGCAAGAGCGGTAACCGGGAATATCAACTATTTCTATACCAATTCAAAAACGTTCGATCAAATGAAAGCTGCGGGCATGCTGAAATTAATTCGCCCAAGAGATCTTCTCGATAGCCTCGGTCTGTATTATGTAACTTTTCAATTGCTTTCCAGCCAGGATGATTATGTAAGGTTAAAAAATGATATAGTATGTAAAGACAATTACCTGCTGTTTGACACGTATGTTTTCTCACAAATGAAAGTTGGCTATGACAGGTATAACAACTCACATACAATTGTCCAGGCGCCATTAGGACATGCCGCATTGCTTTCTTCAGATGCTAAAATGATAAACCGGGTTGCTCTAAATTATTATTACCTGGGAGCTGCAGAAAAATTTGATTGCATTGCTGCCGAACACCAAAAGAAACTTGCAGAACGATTAATTGCGTTGATCAAAAAAGATTATGATTTGAAAAGCCAATAAAAAGCAAATTGACGATAGTCAGGAGGCAACGAAAGAAATGCATATTGACAATAATGCAAATGCAAAAAGTGAAACGTGAAACGTGAAAGGTGAATGAAAAAGTAAAAACTAAAAAATACATACTGAAACAATGGAAGTTCATCATCACCCGCACGTAGAAAAGAAAGGATTCAAGGAATATTTCCTGGAATTCTTAATGATATTCCTGGCGGTAACAATGGGATTTTTTTCGGAAAATATCAGAGAGCGCATCACCGACACGAAGAAAGAAAAACAGTATATGGTGTTACTGGAGCAGGATCTAAAAAAAGATACAGCAGCCCTGCACTACAGCATTCGAAGGTTGAATACAGATTTCAGCAGTGAAGACAGTATCATATCGTTGTTTGCTGAAAATAGATTGGGCGAAAGAGATGACAGTACCCTCAGTTTGCTCTTCATTACGTCGGGGCTCAGTGTAGATATTGCCTTCAACGACCGGGCGGCCACTCAACTAAAGAACTCAGATGCGATGAGACTGATAAGGCATAAGGATGTTGTCGCAAATATTCTTCAGTACTGGAATAATCAGATCCGCATAAACCAGATACACGACCGGTTTGAGAATCAGCGTTTGCAACATCACCAGCTAGCTTATAAAACTTTTAACTGGTACCGGGAATATTATATAAACGCCGGAGGGAGCAGCAACGCAGTGTTGCATTCCCGGCCCAAAGCTATTGTCAATGCAGGCAATCTTAGCGAATTTGTAAACATTGTCTCTGACCTGTATAATACCGGCAAAAATCAATATATGTCTTACCTGGAGGAACAGTTGCAACTCGCTGACAAACTTATTGGCCTCATTAAAGAAGAGTATGACTTGCCTGTTGAAACAAATGACGATTAATGGAAAGGTAAAGCAGGGAAGTCTGTTATTTTAAACGTCAAGGAAGAAAATAATATCATCAACTCACAAAAAACAATGGAAGTACATCATCATCCGCATGTAGAAAAGAAAGGTTTCAAAGAATACTTTTTGGAATTTGTAATGATATTTCTTGCCGTAACACTTGGTTTTATTGCAGAGAATATTCGTGAACACCTGTCGGACAAACGCATTGAACGGGAGTACATCATCTCATTTGTACAAGATTTAAAACAAGACACTGCAAATTTCAACCAGGTAATTCCCCTTGCAAAAAGTAATTTGAAAGGTGTAGATTCTTTATTGAATTGTTTGCTTGATACACCATATACAGACAGTAGTTTACGGTTAATATATTACCTGAAAGAAAGATACGCAGACATTATATGGCAAATGAACTATACCACCAGAACCATAACCCAGTTAAAAAATGCAGGCGGCCTTCGTTTAATAACTGATAAACCCAGTTCGGACAGCATTAACATCTATAATCTGGCGTTGGATGATGTAGTGGAGGTATTTAAAGAATTACAACGGGATTTTACAATACCTACCATTCGCCTATCAAATAAAATATATAACCCCCAATTTCTAATTCCTTATGAACGGGCTAACCCGCAATTTCTAATTATCGATGAACGGGCACCGGCTAGCATCATCCCTCATTCAGAGCAAAAAATGAGATTGCTTACAAAAGACCAATCGGTAATATCAGAATATATCAATTCACTTGCCTGGGACAGGAAATTAAAATACCTCTATTTGAACAAACTGATAGCGCACAGGCAACTTGCTTTGAGGTTAATAACCTTTTTTTCTAAAGACTATCATTTAAAAGTTGAATAAATAATAATTAAAACACAAACCAATCTAAAATTCGGTACATGGAAGTACATCATCATCCTAAAGTAGAAAAGAAAAATTTCAAGGAATATTTTTTGGAATTTATAATGATATTTCTTGCGGTAACACTTGGGTTTATTGCAGAGAATATTCGTGAAAATATTTCTGAAAATTCACAGGCTAAAGAACTGGCCAAAAGCTTATACAAAGAAACTTATTCCGACTCCATTAATATTCATGAAAAGATATTGGGAAGACTTGAAAAAGAAGATTACATAAAATATTTTGTGGAGTATGTCAGGGATAGTGATCTTGTAAATCTTTCTCCAGATTTCTATCCCGCTTTTACTTCAACTTTTATCAGCACCTTAACTATAATATTTCAACCAAAGGATGGCATTCTCAACCAGCTTACGAATTCAGGTGCTTTGCGGTATTTTAAAAGCACCCAACTTCAACAGGAAATTGGCAACATCAGCGTTGATATTGCTAACCTGAGAAAAGGAAATGATGAAGAAGAAACTTTCAGGGAATCAAAAATGCGTGCCTTTATAATTGATCATTACGATTACAAGTGGTTTGAACAATTAGCTGCAATGGCTGATCAAAAATTAAGTAATCCATTTATAGAAGGATGGTTTAAAAAGCTGGATCTAAATTCACTAAAAAAACCTGAGATAATAAATAGTGCTCAATTTAACCGCCAGCAGGCAGCCAGCATAGCATCTGAATACCTGGTTGTCATCAGGGGATTCCGGTTGATATTATATAACGAGTATGTCAGATCTAACCATGAGTTGCTTGAAACATTAAGAAGCGAATATCATATCAAATAAAATTTAAGTAAATCCACAATGGAAGTACATCATCATCCTAAAGTAGAAAAGAAAAACTTCAAAGAATATTTTCTGGAATTTGTAATGATTTTCTTAGCAGTAACGCTGGGATTTTTTGCGGAAAATATAAGAGAGCATTTTAGTGATAAGTCAAAAGAAAAGGAATTTGTTGTTTCACTGAAAGAAGACCTTATATCAGATACAACCCAATTAAGTTCTCTTCTTCCGGTTAGTGAGAAAGTTTATCAGAACCTCGACAGTCTATACCTTTTAATGCAAGCTGCCGCACAAGGAAAGCCTTATGATATACACAAACTTTATTACTTAAATTTTACCTACGGCTTTGGTCTTTCTATGTTCACACCTAATAACCGAACCATATCACAAATAAAAAATACCGGTGGTTTTTGGCTTATAAAAAATAAACCTTGTCGCGATAGTATAACTGTGTATGATAATTTCAATGAAACTGCTATAAAATTTAATACAACAACTTACTATGATTGGATGAACGATTTGAATAAGATGTCGCAAAAAATATTTTACTACGATCACGTTAAAACATTTGCTTCCGACTTTAATGAGTACAAATTCTTTTTAAACGATTCCCTCCAATTAAAATTGGTAAATAATGATCACTTGCTTTTAAGCGAATATGCAAATAAGGTAAGGTCTTTAATGATGATGTTCGCTGTTCTTGGCTGGGCAGAGCAATCACAATTCGAACGCGGTAAAAGATTAATCTTTTTATTGAACAAGGAGTATAATTTGAAAAATAAATAAACAATGGAAGTACATCATCATCCTAAAGTAGAAAAGAAAAACTTCAAAGAATATTTTTTAGAATTCATAATGATATTTCTTGCTGTAACTATGGGATTTTTTGCAGAAAGTCTCCGTGAACATCTCACCAACCATTCGAAAGAAAGAGAGTATATCATCGGCATCAAAAAGGATCTTGTTGCAGACACCGCAAGCATGAACGATTTTCTTCCTTATTTAATTTCCAGAATTGATCAAACTGATACGCTTATAAAAATTTTGCAAACACCCGGAGTTACTGCTCGTGGAAGTGATATGTATTACCTGGCCAGGCTTACTACCAAGCTTCGTTCCTTCATATCAAATAATACTACCTTAACCGAACTGGAACACTCCGGAAATTTCGGCCTGATAACGAAAGAACCTGTGTTGACCGGCCTGGTAAAAGTTCAAAAAATAGCCGAAACGTATAAAGTAATTACCGGTTTGGATGAACAGGAAGCTGAAATGACGTACTCTTTATTGGGGAAGTTGTTTGACGCATCTGTTTTTAATACAATGGAATCGGGTTCCCGGTTTCTGATCGATTCTACAGCAAGTGCTTTTGCCAATATTACAAAACCCGCCGGCAATCCTCAGTTGCGCAATCATAATGCAGATGACATTAATCAACTAATATTCGATCTGCATGAACGGAATGGAAGTTTTATTGGGGAAGTTGGCATTTTAAAAGCACAAAAGGCTGAGGAAATTGCGCTGATTCAAACCATCAACACACAATATCATCTAAAAGATAGTAACCCAACAAAAGTCACAGATTAAAAAACCAAAAGCTGTATGGAAGTACATCATCACCCACACGTAGAAAAGAAAGGAATCAAAGAATATTTTTTGGAATTTGTAATGATATTTCTTGCTGTAACACTTGGATTTATTGCAGAAAACATTAGGGAAAATGTATCAAACCATCATCGTGAACTGAACTACATGAAAGGAATTGTACAAGACTTAAAAGAAGACACAACCGAAATGAACAATATCTGGTTAAAACAACATTTTTTATTAAACCAAATAGACAGTGCGCTAAGTATACCTGTTGAAAGACTTAATAACATTAATACTCAGGATACTTTTTATCATCACTACATATATTTCTTTTCCCTTTTATCAGAATTTAATCCGCATGATAATACGCTCACACAATTGAGAAATGCGGGAGGTTTTAGCCTTATTCGTCATGAAGACGTGCTTGATTCTATTGGCGAATTGGATTTGTATTATTTTAATTTACTGAAATCAGACAATGATTATTACAACTCTTATTATTTGAGAGTAACTGACGCAGGTGCAAAAGTGATTAAATGCCCGCCTTTTATTATAAACATAAATGATGAAGTAAAAATGCTCCATAACACAGAAGTTTTTAGTGCATACAATATACTGTTGTTACAGCAGCTCTACAGTTACATTAACATGGAGAAAGGACAATTGATGCAATGTATAGACCGCCAAAGAGGATACC